>ENA-OPVL01001639-OPVL01001639.1-human-gut-metagenome-genome-assembly--contig:-NODE-1639-length-13315-cov-2.506184_pt1 | contig 13315 bp, 6 predicted proteins | sample MGYA00241496_ERZ501984 | MGnify/ENA primary metagenome ERZ501984 (study PRJEB25962, sample SAMEA2042986) | human gut metagenome | biome: human gut; feature: human-associated habitat; material: faeces... | reverse complement strand
TTTGTTGCTCAGGCACTTATAAATAATGTTAAACTATAGTGTTGCGGAATTAAGGGTTAGTATAAGTGAATGATACAGTAGGGGCTTTAGCAGCATATACCTCTGCATTTTCGTCCCAACGTCTTAAGTCATACAAACGTAAACCTTCTTGAAATAATTCTCGCGCACGTTCGTCCTTAAGGAATTTCATTAAGCCATCAGATGTAGCAGGCAAATCAGATACAGATGTAATATCTGCATTACGCTTAGCTACTGTTAGCAGGGCATTTTGTGCTTTGGTTAAACTGCCGTTTGAACCTTTTAAGTTTGCTTCTGCGATTATTAGAAACATTTCAGGAGCATTCACAATATAATTGGTTCCATAAGCAGGGTTACCAGAATCATAATGTGAAAATTTACCAGCTTTGAATATAGGCACAGTTGGAGAAGATTTAGCATCCCATTCGAAGATACTTGTACGACAATCGTTTTTACCATAAAGGGCTTGCAATTTAGGACTCGGACTATAGTTGTAACTAGACCACAATGTACCGCACGAATTAGCCGACCAGTTGTCTGTTTGGGTAATGGCTAATGCAAACATACTTTCAGTGTTGGATGCCTCGTTATTATACAATGCCTTGTATTTAGCGGTACCATAGGTTAATTCGGCAATTCCTTTTTCGTCAAGAGCAATTTGTGCATATTGCATTGCCTTGTCCCAATCTTCCAAATACAAATGTGTACGTGCCAACAAACCATATACAGCAGCTTTATTGAAAAATACCAAGGATTGCCTATCACCCCCAGCGGCATCAAAGTGCATTATTGCCAAGTTGAAATCCGATACAATAGCTTCATAACTTTGTCCAACTGTCGAACGGCTAACCTGAGAAAGAGCTTCAATAGGTTTGTCTATCAATACGATGCCGGGAGCAGATGAATGGTCAGTACCATTCACTTTTACTTGATGAGCATAGACATTGACTAACATTAATTGTGCATACCCACGCAAAGCATAGGCTTCAGCCATACAGCGATCTAGTTCAGACTTTTCTTCTGCTGCGACATTTTCGTAAAGAGCTTTAGAAGCCTCAATAACACGGGCTGCATTATCAGCAGTCTTGTAACCATATTCCCAAATTGCTTTCAGGTAGGTGTCTGTATCTGTATAAGTATAAGTGTATATACCATCAAAGTGTCCGGTTTTACCATTCCAATAACTTATATCAGTTGGAATATCACCGATATTGATTGCATAATTTCCGGCAAAATAGTAATAGAACAAATCATAGTAAGTACCATTAAGTGCCGTCGAGATATTGTCAACCGTAGACAATCCCGTTTCCACATCAATGCCTTTGTAGTAGTTGGTTTCTAGGAAACTATTTCCGCATCCTGAAATACCAGCTCCTAAGGCTAATATGATGAATGTCTTTAATATATTCTTTTTCATACTCATATATTGCTTTTAATTACTGTTATACTATCTTTTAGAAGGTGAGCTGAATACCTCCGATGAAGGTACACGTAGCAGGATATTGCCATGCAATGACACCATTAGCAGAAGTCTCTGGATTATATCCTACAAAATCACTTGCTGTAAATGTATAGAGATTATCTACTGATACATAGGCGCGTAGCTTCTGGATAAATGCTTTTTGCGTCCATGTCTTAGGTAGTGTATATCCCAATGTAACATTACTGATACGCAGGTAGTTGCCACTATAAAGATAACGGGAAGATGTAGCTGTAGCGTTATTGGGATCACGGTAAATATATTGAGGATATTTAGCGTTCTTATTCTCAGGCGTCCATGAGTTAAGGGCTACATCCTCAAGCGGTGTACGGAATGCCATACCAAAGCCGGTAAAAGCAGCTCCTGAATTATAGACTTTTCCTCCTAAACGGTAATTGAAGTTAAGGTTGAAATCAACTCCTTTCCATGTAAGATTGGTTCCAAAGCCTCCCAATACCTTGGGGTCGGCATCCCCTACGTATCGTTTGGCAGCTGCATTGTAATCAGATGTAGTTTCGTCACCTTCTTTATTAAGGTACCATAATGGTTTACCGGTCTCATGATCTATACCTACATATTCTTTCATGTAGAACTGGCTGTAAGGATGTCCTTGTTCAATGATTTGATATGTATATTCTAGAGGGTCATCAGTAGATAGCTTTATTACTTCGTTCTTGTTCCATGTCAGATTGGCGAAGAAGTTCCAATTTAAATCATTATTTTGAATGATGGAAGTATTTATCGAGAACTCAATACCCCGATTACGGATAGAACCGATATTCTGATAAGTTTTTGAGATACCGGTAGTCATAGACAAAGGTATTTCAAACAAGGCATCAGAAGTTTCTTCGTTATAGAAATCGAAGGTCAAATGAATACGTTGCAGGAATGAAAGGTCAAAACCAATATCAAATTTCTTAGAAACCTCCCATGTCAATTCAGGATTAGGGATACTTGTCGGTCTCATACCGGGCATTTGATTGTAATTGTATCCTGATGAATAAAATCCACGGGCAGCATACCAGCTAATATCCTGATTACCTACTGTACCATAAGACGCACGAAGCGTAGCATTTGTTATGATTTCGTTTTCACTCAGGAACTCTTCCCCCGAAATACGCCATTTACCACCTACTGACCAAAAATTACCCCAACGATTGTCTGTACCGAATACAGATGAACCGTCACGGCGGAAAGAACCAGAAAGATAATATTTATCAGCATAGGAATAGTGCACATCCGCGAAATAAGACGCTAAACGCGCCTCTTGCTTGTAATACTCATTTCCCTGGTCAGTACCAGCAGTTGTAAGGTCACGCATACCAGAAGCAGCAAACGGAAAATCAGATTTAGCATAATATTCATAGAAATAACTCTTCTTTTGCATTTCTTGACCCAACATCAGGCTAATATCATGTTTGTCGGCAAATTTATAATTCCAACCAATAATATTATTCCAAGTAACAACCGTACTCTTTGAATTATATTGCTGTCCTAAGCCATTATAATCTTGAGCTTGCGGGTTATAAAGTGCACTCCAATATTGATATTGACGCAGTTCATTGATATTTACTCCTAATGTTGTTTTTGCATAGATTCCCTTACCAAAATCTATTTGGAAATAAGGATTCAAATTCACCATTTGAGTATTACTTTGATTTAACTCACCGGTCTTCTCATCCATTAATGCTAATGGATTATAATTATTGATATTAGCATAATTGCCTTCTGAGTCGTAAAAAGGGTCCATAGGAGTTTGGCTGGAAACAGCTGCTGTAAGAGGGCTACTCATAGAACCGGCTGTGGATAAGGAAAAACCGTTTTGTGTAGTATAGCTATATGATGAATTCACCCCCAAAGTAGCCCATTTAAATTTTGTATCCAAATTGAGGCGTCCAGAAAAACGTTCTAAATCAGATCCAATGATTAGGCCTTCTGTGTTCAAATAGCCTAAACCGACATAATAACCAGTGGAACCGGTACGTCCTTGCATATTCAAATTGTAATCTTGATAATAACCTTTACGAGAGATAGCATCCATCCAGTCGTAGGAAGATTTACGATCCCAGCCAAAGTAATCATCTGCCAAGTAATTGTAATTTTCCTGCCAATCTCCTCCTTGTGCTGCAGTGTAGCCATCAGTGAAAAGTTTCATAGTTTGCTGTGCATTAGCAAAATCCATATTGTTATTGGCAGTAGTAACAAATCCTTGTTTAATATCGAGGTTAATGTTGAATTTGCCTTCCGCACCTTTTTTAGTGGTAACAACAATTACTCCATTAGCGGCGCGTGAACCATAGATAGCAGTAGCCGCTGCATCCTTCAATACCGTAATACTTTCGATATCAGCAGGATTAAGCGAAGACATCGGATCTATTGTATTATTTGTAGAGTAAGTAAGTGAATTATCATCGGTATCAGAATCAACCGGCATACCGTCAATAACATAGAGTGGCTGAGTCCCTGAATTGAGTGAACCCCGACCACGTACATAGATAGATCCCCATATACCTGGCATACTAGTTGAATTGTTCATCTGGATACCAGGTACTGCACCTTCCAATGCTTTTACGAAATTAGCATCAGTTTTTTTAGCAAGGACATCCTTGCCTACAACTGCTGCTGCTCCGGTAAACGATGCCTTTCGTTGTACCCCATAGCCAGTAACCACCACTTCGTCTAGAACTTCAGTATCGGGCTTCATTGATACTTTCATATTTGCCCTAATACTTACTTCTTGAGTTTTCATACCAATGTACGAAATCACCAGAGTTTTCGCGGAACTACAACACTCTTATTTTATTAATAATCAAGCGATTATACCATGTAATAGAAATCACTATAGCGAAATTTCCTTTCTCACAAGGTGTATGTATAGGGGTACAATGTATAAAACCTTACTGCTGTGATACTATTTGTTGGATTAATGACTTGGTTATCATATGTATATCATAAAGTTAATACGTTGCTTAAAGATTTTAAATGATTCTTCCTCTTATATGAAGAATATCTTTTGTCAACATCTATCATCCTAGCTGCTTTCAATGAAGCATTTACTCTACATTGTCATTTTATTAGCGAAAGTACTAAAGTCTATGTAAAAGAATATTTCAATAGCTTCAAAAAACAGTAAACTCAAAACTTTGTGATTAGCTAAACAATCAAGACAACTGTTGTTTCTTCATAACAGTTTTCATCATTTTTGCTTCCACACTTCCACCCGCTCCTTGTATCCCTCTATTCATCGGCATTACAGACGCTGTGGAAGCAATACAAAAGTGTGGAAGCAAAATTTGCTTCCACACCTCCAATCAGTCTTAAATATTGATAACACACCAATGTCAATCTTCTATTTACACTATACTATACTTAATTGATTCTCAGCAATTTCTCACTGCAAAACTTTGCAAACCTATTGCAGCGATACTGCAAAGCTGTTGCAGTGATACTGCAAACTAATATGCAGTGCGGCTGCAAGCAATATGCAGTGATACTGCAAACAATATGCAGTGGTACTGCAAAACGTATGCAGTGAGTTTGCAGCGAGCAAACTGAAACTGAATAGTGAATGAACAGACTTTAAAGGAGAAGTATATGACTAACGATATGAAAGTGTAGTATTGGCTATGCTAAGTTCGTGTTTTTTTAGGCAAAGGCATGAGTGCATGGTTCTTTTCTAAATCATGCACTATAGTCATATCCATTACATTTGTATACACTTGTGTGGTTTTAACACTTTTATGCCCCAATAATTTTTGCACCGTTGTGATGTTTACTCCATTATAAATCAATAGTGTTGCATTAGTATGGCGAGCAGTGTGAAATGAAATTTTTTTTGATAAACCAGCTAGGCGGGAAATCACAATTAAATCCTTGTTCACATTAGAGTTATCCCTTAAATGAAAGAAGCTTTGTAAGTCATCCCGATATTTGTCCAGAATAACAAGCCCTTTTCCTTCGAATAAGAGATAAAGAGGTAATCTGACTTCTGTACTCGTCTTTATGGATTTATAAATTAGCCAGGTTTCTTGACGAATCTCCACGATGTTATCGGGTGATAAACTGATAAAATCAGAATATCTCATTCCTGCATAGCAACAAAACAAGAATGCATCTAAAGTCTTTTGCAATTTAGTATATCTGCCAGCCAAGCTTAATTTCTCCAACTTCTCCAACTCTTCAGGAGATAAGTGCGTATGCTTGTTTTCTATAGTTTTAATCTTGTACTTTCGAAAAGCGTATTTTTGTATCTCCATATAATCCTTGTTGATGGCGACATTTATATGTCGCTTCAGATGCTTCATATGTTTGGCTATCGTATTTGTGTGATAACCTCTTGATTGCAAGAAATATTCAAAGGAGGATATGAATTCGAATGTTAAATCAGAAAAGGTTACATCCTTTTTGAACTGTTGTAATAATGAAAGAGTGGAGAGATGATTTCGTTTTGTGCTTTCTTTTAGAGTAGAGTTTGCTATCTCTTGCCTAAAAAAAGGAATAAAAGCGGTTTTGTTTTCGCTTGTGCTCAAAACATCCTTTAGTAACTCTAATGAAATACGCCTTCCTTGCTGCCACAATTCCAACTCTTTTTTTTCTATCATAGCCATGAACTCATATATCAATCTATTCAGCGCATCTGCATTAGGATGATTCTTCACAATAAGCTTTTTATTGTCCCACTGTTCTGGCTTTAAATAAACTTTGGTTGAAAAATACTTTTTCTTTCTGTCCAAATAGGCTTCTACTTGTACCAATGCCATTCCTTTTTTATTCAGGCTTCTTTTTCTGTTGTACACTAGATTGTAAATAATCTTACTCATTTTACTTGATTTTAATTAATACCAATAACAAATAAGACGATATTCTGTGCTCGATGGGATTAGAATAAGAATTAATATCTCTAAAAAGTGTCTTTTTGTGTTTAGCTATTAATCGGTATTTAGCCTCCGGGAACTCTCAATTTGTTTCAAAATCAGGTCCGTTCTCTGTTTTAGCGGCTTATTTATTAACCATTTTGTTTTAAAATATGTGTATTTCTTGGAAAAATCATCCTAAAAGAGAGAATCATAGTGATAGTAAACATAAGCCAGTTTAGGTTTTTTAAGTGTGAAAAATCTGTTATTAAGCATAAAGTGACATGTTTAATTAACAAATTGATAGATTTACAAGGTTTTTTCAATAAAATAGTTGTTCGTTTCAGTTTTATTAATATATTTGCACTTTGTTAGAGTAAAGAAACAATTAATGTAAAGTTAAACTTTAAGAGAGAATTTATGAAAAGAAAATTAATGCTGTTATTGGCCTGTCTTTTTGTCGGAATAGGCCTAGTAACTGCCCAAACCCAGAAGGTTACAGGTGTTGTAATTTCTGAAGAAGACGGGCAGCCAGTTATTGGAGCCTCTGTATTGGTAAAAGGTACACAAATTGGTGCTATTACCGGTGTAGATGGTGATTTTACATTACCAAACGTACCAAGTTCCGCGAAAACTCTGGTAATTTCTTATATTGGTATGCAGACCCAAGAAGTGGCAATAAAACCCAGCTTAAAAGTGGTGATGAAGTCTGATACTGAGATGCTTGATGAGGTAATGGTGGTTGCTTTCGGTACAGCAAAGAAGTCTGCATTTACGGGTTCGGCTAAGGTGGTTGGTACCGAAAAGCTGGAGCAGTCGCAAGTGACGAATGTTACCGATGCTTTGGCAGGTGCTGTGCCGGGTGTGACATTGACTTCCAATGACGGTGCTCCAGGTGCAAAATCATCCATCAAGATTCGTGGTTTTAGTTCTATCAATGCAAAGAATGACCCTCTGATTATTGTGGACGGCGCTCCTTATAGCGGTGACATTAATAATATCAATCCTAACGACGTTGAGTCAATGACAGTATTGAAGGATGCGGCTTCCAATGCTCTTTACGGTGCTCGTGGTGCTAATGGTGTAATTATCATCACTACCAAAAGAGCCAATATGTCGGGAGAGGCTAAGGTGACTTTTGATGCTAAGTGGGGTGCTAACACTCGAGCTTTGCAGAAATATGAAGTGATTGACAATCCTGGCATGTACTACGAGATGCATTATCGTGCCATGAATAATTATTATAAGTCAACGGGAATGAATGACCAAGCTGCATGGCTTGAGGCAAACAAGAATCTGTTTGGCTCCAACGGTGGATTGGGATACAATGTATATACGGTTCCCGATGGGCAATTCCTCATCGGTCAGAACGGTAAGCTTAATCCCAACGCCACATTGGGTAGAGTTGTGAATTATAAAGGACGTGACTATCTGCTGACTCCGGATGATTGGGAAGATGTGGGAATGCGTACCGGTCTGCGTCAGGAATACAACTTCTCGGTGAGCGCAGCCAATGAAAAGTCCTCTTTCTATGTTTCTTTAGGTTATCTTGGAAATGAGGGTATCACTGAAGGCTCTGACCTGAAACGTTTGACAGGCCGTTTGAAAGCCGACTATCAGGCAAAGAAGTGGTTGAAGATTGGTGGTAATATGGGATATGCACGTTTTGATTCTAACTCGTTGAGTAACAATGGTACCAGTTCGTCTACCGGTAATATATGGGCGTTTGTTACCCAAATGGCTCCCATCTATCCCGCCTACGTGCGCAATGCTGACGGCAGCATCATGGTGGATAATAATGGTATTGGAATGATGGACTACGGTAGTGGTATCAATGCAGGTATGCAGCGTCCTTTCATTGCTGATGCCAACCCTATTCTAGACAATAAACTAAATACCAGAAACTCTGAAGGAAATGCCATTAACGGCAACGCCTTTGTAGATATAACTCCTATAGAAGGCCTAAAGGTGACATTCAATGGTGCTTTCAACTTGGATGAGACACGTCATAGTTACGTTTACAATCCTTACTACGGGCAGTTCGACTCCACTGGCGGTACAGTGAGTAAGTATCATACACGTACTTACGATTACAACCTGCAACAACTTGTTTCTTATGCCCGTTCGTTTGGCGACAATAACTTCGATATTCTTTTAGGTCACGAATATTATGATTATCGCTACTATGAACTTGGGGCCAGCAAGTCGCAGATGTTCTCTCAAGGCAATAAGGAATTGGATGGTGCCATTATCGACGGACAAGGTGCTTCTTCCTATAAAGAGCGTCGTTTCTTCGGCCGTTTGCAATACAATTATGACGAACGCATCTTCGGCTCGGCTTCTTTGCGTCGTGATGCTTCCAGCCGTTTCCATCCGGACCATCGCTGGGGTACATTCTGGTCGGTAGGCGGTGCGTGGCTTATCAACAAAGAAAGCTGGTTTGATGCTTCATGGGTGCAGGAACTGAAGCTGAAGGCTTCTATTGGTTCACAAGGTAATGACAATATCGGTGACTTCCTCTATACGGATAGATTTAACATTATCAACTCTAACAACAGCCTTGGTACTTCATTTAAATCTAAGGGCACTAAAGACATCACTTGGGAAACCAACACTAACTTCAATATCGGTGCAGAGTTCCAGTTGTGGAACCGTGTAACCGGTAGCATCGAGTACTACAGACGTAAGACTTCGGATATGTTGTTCTCATTTACCGTGGCTCCATCATTGGGTTATGCTTCCTATATGGACAACGTTGGTAACATGGTCAATAGTGGTGTGGAAATGGACTTCAATGTGAATATCTTCGATACACGTAACTTTACGTGGGATGTGAATGTGAACATTTCAACCTTGAAGAACCGTATTACGATGCTTGATCCTGATAAGTTGATTACTACTGAGTATACAGCTGATGGAAAAGGATATAAGGGCTATTCTAACGGAAGCTTCTTCATTGGTGAGGATTTGTCTATGTTTACATGGCGCTTGAAGGAGTATGCCGGAGTGAATGAAAAGGGTGAGTCTTTGTTCTATAAGAATGTCAAGGACGAGGCCGGCAATATCACCGGACGTGAAACGACTACGAATCATGCTCAGGCTGACTATTACATCACAGAGGAAAGCTCAATACCTAAGGTGTATGGTGGTTTCGGTACCAAACTGAAAGTCTATGGCGTGGACTTTGGCATAAACTTCACTTACCAGATTGGTGGTAAGCAGTATGATGGTACGTATGCTTACTTCATGTCGTCACCTTATGGTACGGCTGGTTACAACTACCATAAGGATTTGTTGAACTCATGGACTCCTGAGAACACAAATACTAATATCCCGCGTTTCCAGATGAACGACCAATATTCAGGGGCAATGTCTACGCGCTTCTTGACAAATGCAAGCTTCTTGAATATCCAGAATATTAATGTGGGCTACACGTTGCCTTCCAAGTGGACAAGAAAGTTGGCCATCAACTCATTGCGTGTGTATATGTCGGCAGAAAATGTTTTCTATTGGTCTAAACGTAAAGGGTTCGACCCACGTCAGTCATACGACGAGACAACCAATGCTACTTTCTATTCACCGATGCGTACCATCTCTGGTGGTGTGTCATTTGAGTTCTAAACCTAATATATAGATTACAATGATTATGAAGAAGAATATATTCAAATTATTTTCGGCTATGGTCGTATCGGCCACGGTATTGACCGGCTGTATAGAAGAGGTTTTCCCCGAAGATTCTACAGCGACCTCCGATCAGATTGGTGCATCGGCTACAGCAATTGAGGCTTCGCTTAATGGCTTGCCATCGCAAATGGTACAGGGTTATCTGGTGTACGGTAAGCAAACCCATGAGACCGACCTTGCTTATCCCTCATTGATGTTGGCCCAGACAGAACTGCTGGGTGATGTTGTGGCTACAGATTACGGGTATGACTGGTGGTGGCGCTTCAATGCCAATAATGGTATGAACGACACCGGCTATTATTCATATTTGCCTTACTTCACCCTATATAAGTTCGTTAAATCGGCCAATGACGTGATTGCGGCCGTTGATGTGACTGATCCCACAATTACCGATGAAATGCGTGGACTTGGAAGTATAGCCCATGCTTTCCGTGCATTGGACTATTATACGCTGATGGTACTTTTCGAACCGGTAGAAAATATCTATACCGATTGTAGCAAGGTACTGGGGCTGACGGTGCCCATTGTGACTGAGGCGACAACTAACGACATTGCGAAGAGCAATCCGCGTGCAACGCACGAAGAATTGGTGAATTTTATTCTTGCCGACCTTGACAAGGCAGAGATCGGTCTGGAGTCTTATACACCTGTCAGTAAGAACTTCCCTGACTTGGCGGTCGTATATGGTCTGAAGGCCAAGGTATATATGTGGGATGGTCAGTTTGCTAAAGCAGCCGAGTATGCCCGCAAGGCTATTGATAAGTCGGGAGCAACACCTATGAGCGAATCACAGTGGCATAATCCCACTACCGGTTTCAATACGGCTACTTCTGCATGGATGTGGTACCTTCACCCCACGGCTTCCAATATGGGTAATCTTGCTAATTTCATTGGTCACATTTCCAATGAAGCGGATTGGGGATATGCTTCTTTGTCTAAGCTCCAGATGGCACGTTCACTTTATGACGCGATTCCTGCTACCGATTTCCGCAAATATTCTTACCTTGACCCGGACAGAAGTACTTACGCTTACCAGTCAGTGAGAGGCAATGCATGGCTGGATGAACAACCGGATTATATGTCATTGAAGTTCCGCCCCGTGGGTGGTGACTATAACACTTATTCTGTGGGTGCGGCTGCAGATATTCCCGTGATGCGTGTGGAAGAGATGTATCTCATAGAGGCTGAAGCAGTAGGTGCCAGCCAGAATGTGGCAGCAGGCGTACAGTTGTTGAATAACTTTATGAAGCAGTACCGCCAGAGCAATTACAATTTCAGTACGGGTGATTTGCGTAATTTCCAACTTGAGGTGTTGAAGCAGATGCGTATCGAGTTCTGGGGTGAGGGAATCGCATTCCCTACGGCTAAACGTCTGAAACCGGATGTCATTCAGAATTATGAGGGTACCAACTTTATAGAAGATATCTTCAAGATAAACTGTAAAGGTGTGAAGCCCAATTGGACATTGATGATTCCTAAGACCGAAGTCGATTCAAATACCGCCCTTCAGGGAATGAACAATCCGGACCCGTCCGGTGCTATTGCTAAACGTCCTACTCCGATAGGGGAGTTTGCACCGGGTAACAATTAACCAATGAACTAACTTTTAATAGAATTTGTATATGAATAAGATATTCAATAAATTGTTTTTGGGCTTGGCCGTATGCGGTTTGGCTATGACGGCTTGTTCAGACGGTGTGGAGTGGGAGCCTTCTCCGGTTCCTACCGAGGGTGTACAAGCTTATATTTATGCTGATAACACTGATTTGACTTATTATCCGAATGATGAACAGTTTTTTGTGGTCAAAATCGGCCGTCAGAAAACAGATGCGGCTGCATCTATCCACTTGACTACAGATGCAGAGAACGTAACAGTGCCGACAACGGTTGATTTTGCTGCCGGTGAAGCACTCAAAGAAGTAAAGATTGCGTTTGACATAGCTGTGGGTACTACTGCATCTTATACTATTGCCATTCCTGAGGAAGATTCCTATGTTTATGGCTCACCCAAGGTGACGGTCAATATAAAGCGTGACTATACTTGGCTCAATATAGGTACAGGCTACTATGCATCTCAATTATTTGGCGAGGGTTGGGATCAACCTGTACTGAAGGCTAAAGAGGCTAATATCTATAAGCTGGAAGATTGCATTACGAAAGGATATCCCATCATGTTTACGTTAAGCGATGACAATCAAGAACTGATAGGTTGGGATCCTCAACCTACTGGTTATGACAAGACGGACTATGGTATGCTATATTTTGCAGCTGCAGGTATGGAGCGTAAAGGGAACGTGTTGTCTTTCCCGATGCAGGGCTTAGTAATACTTGACGGTGGTAAATGGGGAGTACTGTATCAGGGATTCACGGAAACGTTGGAGATGCCGGAAGGGTTCTGATTATCCTGGCAATTAGATAACATGTAATTTGAAATGGCATGTAAGATGAAGTTCGACTTCATTTTACATGCCATTTTTCTATTGTATCTGTTTTTATTTTATTCCCCTTTTTAAGGCGCTTCCGCCAAAATTATTTATATTTGCTGCCCGAACCAACAATACGTATATATAATAAGGTATAGAAACTATGAAAGAATTTGTAATCTCCGAAGCGCAGGCAGAAACAGCGGTATTGGTAGGTCTTGTCACGAAGACTCAGGATGAGCGTAAGACCAATGAATACCTGGACGAGCTTGCATTCTTGGCTGAGACAGCCGGGGCGGAAGTAGTGAAAAGATTTACTCAGAAGTTAGACCAGGCAAACTCCGTGACATACGTCGGCAAGGGTAAACTGGAAGAAATAAAAGAATATATCCGCAGCGAAGAAGAAGCCGAGCGCGAAATCGGTATGGTGATTTTCGATGACGAACTTTCTGCCAAGCAATTACGTAATATAGAAAAGGAATTGAAAGTCAAGATACTCGACCGTACGTCGTTGATACTCGACATCTTCGCCATGCGTGCCCAGACGGCGAATGCCAAGACGCAAGTGGAGTTGGCCCAGTACCGTTACATGCTGCCCCGTCTGCAACGCTTGTGGACGCACTTGGAGCGTCAGGGAGGCGGTTCCGGCTCTGGCGGCGGGAAGGGTTCCGTGGGGTTGCGCGGTCCGGGTGAGACACAGTTGGAGACTGATAAACGTATTATCTTGGATAAGATCGCACGATTGAAGAAAGAGCTGGTGGATATTGACAAGCAAAAAAGCGTACAACGGAAAAACCGGGGTAAGATGGTACGTGTAGCGTTAGTCGGATATACGAACGTAGGTAAATCTACCTTGA
>ENA-OPVL01001637-OPVL01001637.1-human-gut-metagenome-genome-assembly--contig:-NODE-1637-length-13331-cov-1.855679_pt1 | contig 13331 bp, 10 predicted proteins | sample MGYA00241496_ERZ501984 | MGnify/ENA primary metagenome ERZ501984 (study PRJEB25962, sample SAMEA2042986) | human gut metagenome | biome: human gut; feature: human-associated habitat; material: faeces... | reverse complement strand
CTTTGTGAGTATATCCTTAATCATCATTCTCATGAATGCAGCATCATCACAAATCAAAATATTCTTTGCCATAAACTTTCTCCTATTCAAAAACAAATTATTCACAAAAATCATTCGAATGTATTATACAACAAATACTATCAATTTCCTACTCTTTTTTTGATTTTTTAGAAAATCATAACAATTACTTGATAATCTCTGTTATACGTACACCAAAACTTTCTTCAATAACAACAACTTCACCCTTTGCAACATATTTGCCATTAACAAGAACATCAACAGATTCGCCTGCAATTTTATTAAGTTCTACAATTGTTCCAGGAGCAAATTCAAGTATATCTTTTATAGATTTTGTTGTTCTGCCAAGTTCTACTGTTACTTCAAGTGGAACATCCTTAATAAGTTCAATATTTTCCTTCTGTGTCAAAGGATTGACATCTGTTGAAAATGGCTGAAATGCTGCTGGAGATACATTAACATCCTGTGCTGGTGCATACCCTGCCATTGGCATACCCTGCATAGGCATACCTTGCATAGGCATACCTTGCATAGGCATACCTTGCATCGGCATTCCATAACCATAAGGCATTCCCATATTCTGCATCGGCATTCCCTGTTGTGGTGCTGTCTGTGCTGTAGTATTCTGCACCGGTACATCCTGCTGTGGCATTGTCTGTGTCATATTCTGTGCCGGAGCCTGCTGCACCTGCTCTTCCTGATGATTAGCTGTATCTTCCTGACTTACCTGTGGCTGTTCAGGTTCTGCTGACGGCATAAACATGTTAAGAAGTTCCTGTGCAAATTCCTTAGGATATAACTGCATAATCTCACTATCAATTAAATCCCCTATCTGCATCTTAAATGCAACAATTACAAAATTGTCATTTAAAAACTGTGGAAGTGTTTCATCCATCTCATTATATGTTTCAACAATATTAGCAATTGGAGGACTTATATCTATCTTCCTGTTAAACATTGATGAAAGAGAGGTAGCTGCTGAACCCATCATCTGGTTCATAGCCTCACCTATTGCACTAAGATGCAGATCTGTAAGTTCTTCTCCATCATCTACATTTCCTGTGCCTCCCATCATAAGGTCAGTAATTATCTTAACATCTCTCTCCTTAAGAATAAGTACATTATTGCCATCTATACCTTCCTTATATCTAATCTGAAGCATTACACAAGGTCTGTCATACTTTCTAGAAAGCTTATCCCAATCTGCTACCTCAACCCTAGGAGTCGTTATATTAACCTTCTGGTTAAGCAGTGAACTAAGTGTTGTCGCTGCTGTACCCATACTTATATTAGATATCTCGCCAACTGCATCTTTCTCAGTATCAGAAAGGGCCTCTGGTTTATCGGTGTTCGGAGTATTATCACTTGCAGACTCATTACTTTCCTGTGGTGTCTCCGATGTTTCATTGTCAGCACTATCATCAGCAGACATTCCATTCAATAATGCATTGATTTCATCCTGTGATAACATACCATCCATCTTTTACTCACTCTCCTCTCTAATTACGTCCGTTATTCTAACTGCGTATTTATCTTCAAAGTAACCAGGTAATGCTTTAAACTTCTTGATGTTGCCAACATAAACATCGAGTTCCTGATCAACTTTTTTATCAATTTTAATAATGTCCCCCACCTGAAGGTTAATGAAATCAGATACATTAATCTTGGATTCACCAAGCAATGTCTTAACAGGTACTTTAGTCCTGCTGATTGTCGATTCAATAACATCTCCATAAAGCTTAGGATCTTTTTCCTGCATATTAGCAAACCAGAACTTCGTATTAAGCTTGTCCATAACTGGCTCTAATAATGTAAATGGAAGACATACATTAACAAGACCTTCAACATCACCTATCTTGAGATTAATAGTTATAATTGCTATTGTTTCAGTTGGTGATATTATCTGTGCAAACTGAGAATTTGTCTCTATTCTTTCCAATCGCGGAGTTACTTTAATAACATTTTCCCAAGGCTCTCTTAAAAGATTAACGCATATTGAGAATATTCTTTCTATTATCGAAAGCTCAATCTCCGAGAATTCTCTTTCTTTATCAAGAGCTGCTCCGGCTCCACCTAACAATCTGTCTACAAATGCAAATCCCAGATTAGAAGCAATCTCCATAACCATATTACCTGATAGCGGAGCCATACTTACTACTCCAAGCAGAACTGGATTTGACAAGGCATTTGAGAATTCTGAATAGATTACTACTTCCGAATTGACTACGTCAACACTGACTGCTTTTCTTAAATAGGCTGGAAGATTGGTTGCCAGAAGTCTTCCAAAATGCTCGAATATAATCTCCAATGTTCTTAAATGTTCCTTTGAGAACTTAGATGGTCTTGCAAAGTCATAGTTCTTCACCTGTTTCTCTTCGCCATTCTTCATCTCATCAACATCAAGTTCACCACTGCTTAACGCCTTTAGAAGATCATCTATCTCGCTTTGCGATAAGACCTCTCCCATGTCTTCCTCACCTCCTTGTATTCATAATTAATCTTTAACATTAAACACATTCCCCTATATTACTGGACTACTACTGATACAATAACAGATGTTATACACTCAGTCTGGAATGTATCTTGAAGTGTTGCTAAAAGATTAGATTCCACTGTTGTCTTGCTTGCTGCTATTGTACTATATGTATATTTCATAGCCTCTGTCTGGACTGCGTTTACAATTACTTTCATACCATTGTTAATAGTTGTGCTCTTAGATGCATAATCCTTAGCCTTAGTGTTAAGTCCAAGAGTTACATTAACAATTGCATAATGTGTCTTACCACCATCTGTGTAAGATATCATAATATCATTAGAACCATTATTGCTTACATCTACATAAGCTACATCTTCTATGCTTGTGCCAGCTGATGTTGACTTACTGCTGTTATCAACACCTGCAACATCCAGGTCAATAATCTCCGAAACCTTAGTCACAAGCTTATTAGTCTTGTTGTTAGTTGATACAAGTGAAAATGTAAGTATAACAGTAAGCACAAGATTCACAAGAACTAGTGCAAGTGTTATAACATTTAACATACTTTTCTTCATAAACTTTCCTCCTGATATGTATCTAATATATGCTGATTATGTCTATAGCAAAATACTTTAATGAAAATCTACTGTATATCACTGTTAAGATTATTATATATCTTTATCTCAACCCTACGGTTCTGGGCACGTCCCTCTGCCGTTGTATTATCAGCTATCGGAACATTCTCTCCACGACCTGAAGATGTCATAGTCTTGGCATCAAAGCCTTTATTATTAACAAGATAATTATATACGCTATGTGCTCTATGCACAGAAAGCATCATATTATCTGGGAACTTGGCAGTATTAATCGGATTACTATCTGTATGTCCCTCTATTGTTATATAATTGTCATTATACTGGTATATTGCTCCAGCCACTGAATCTAACAGACTCACCGCTTCAGGTGTCAGATCAGCTTCACCTGAATTAAACAATATACCACCATTCATATTAAGCATTACATATTTATTAGTAGCTGTTATCTCAACCTGATTATCAACATTAGCAGCTTTAAGAGCCGATTCTATTTCATCTGCCATACTTTCAGACTCTTTAAGTCCTTCTTTATCCATCTGTTCCTTAGCTGTCTTTACCTCTTCGGTAAATTCACCGTCTGTATTAAGACCCATATTATTATAATATGAACTAAGATCATTAAGCTGTGTTGCTCCACTTCCCACAAGAATACCCTCATCAGATAATGCTGAACCTCCTGATGGAAATATACTAAAGCTCGCTGACAGGGAAGCCGCAACCTTTTCAAACTTTTCTGCATCTACTGATGACATCGAAAACAGTAAAACGAAGAAACATAATAACAAATTCATCAAATCACTGAAAGTCGACATCCACGCTGGAGATCCGGCTGGCTGGTCCTGAGGTTTCCTCTTAGCCATTAAGCTTCACCTCCTCCTTCTTCGGTAGACAATGCATTTCTTGATGCTGGTGCAAGGAATGACTTAAGCTTTTCTTCAATTACTCGTGGGTTCTCACCTGCCTGAATAGAAAGCAGACCCTCAATAACTATTTCTTTGAGCTGATATTCTATAGAATTCTGCTCTTTTAATTTATTAGCAATTGGTGTACAGAACCAGTTAGCTATCAACGAACCATAAAGTGTTGTAAGAAGGGCTGTTGCCATCGATGGTCCAATTGCTGATGAATCCTGCAAATCCTTTAACATATTAACAAGACCTATAAGAGTACCAATCATACCCCAGGCAGGACCCTGCTCTCCCCAGAATTCCCAGAAAGAAATTGTTTTCTTATGACGTTCCTCCATGCTTAGCATATCTGTTTCAAGAATGCCTCTCACAAGCTCTGCATCCGTACCGTCTACTACAAGCATAATACCCTTCTTTAAGAATTCATCGTCTATACTGCCGGCAGCTTCCTCGAGGGCTAAAAGTCCCTCCTTACGGCTTACATTTGACAGCTCTATTATTTTATTTATTGTCTCTCCAGGGTCTACGCTCTTTTCCTTAAAAGGAAGTGCAAATGACTTGATTCCGGCTATAAAGCCCGATAGCTTGTTAGAGCAAAGCACAGCCGAGAGTGAACCACCTATCGTGATAATTGCAGAGGGCGCATCAAGAAAGTTTAATAATGCAGGTACCCCACCATTTTGAATGATACCGAACAAAACCATTCCGATACCAAGAATTACTCCTAAAAGAGATGCTATATCCACTTATACACACCTTCCATAAATAAATATTTGTCGAATGACCTTAGTTATAATTCTACTAAATTTTAGTGTAAATGTCTATGTAAAAATAATATTTTTAATAAAAAATACACAAAATATTGGGAAATGACCTAAGCCATCCCCCAATACCTTGCGAAATTATTATCTCTTAAGATTGATAAGTTCCTCGAGAAGTGTATCAGATGTAGTGATGACACGTGAGTTTGCCTGAAATCCACGCTGAGTTACTATCATATCCGTAAACTGTGAAGACAAATCTACATTTGACATCTCAAGCTCTCCTGATGAGATAGAGCCTCCGTCAGCTGATATTTCAACTCCTATTCCATCAAACTCACCCGAGTTTAATGTGCTCTGATAGCAGTTGTCTCCGATTTTTTCAAGACCTGATGCATTGGCAAACTGTGCCACAGCTATCTGGCAGAGTAAAACTGTATTACCATTGTCATATGAACCGTATATCTTACCATCGTCACTGACAGTTATGCCTGTAAGTGCTCCGAGTGCTTTTCCCTTGCCATCGCCCTGCAAGTCACCGTTCATACCTCCGATAGTAGAGGTTCCGTTATTATTATAGTTCATGGATTTGCTGAAATCCACTTCTATATTACTGAAATTACTTCCGTTGATTGAGGCATCCTGTGTGTTTAAGACGGAAAGATTCAGGTTTATTGTCTTTGCAGCCGGTGAATTTGCACTTGAAATTGATGTAAAAGTACCCTCACTCTGGTCAAAAACGAGCGAAGCGTCCTCAAATATAGTCTGGGGATCTACAGCCCTTCCTTTATACGAGTACATTGTCTGTCCGTTTGGTCCCTGGCTTGTAATAAAATTACCATCCTTGTCCACATCAAATATTGAATTTCCCTTAGAATCAACGATATCCTTAAGCGTTACATCATATGTACCATCGGTATTTGTCTTTTTAATACCAAACTTTGCAGTATAGTTGTATCCCAAGTCATCAAAAAAGCCTATAGTGATGATTCTTCCGGTGTCGGCTGCCTGGGCATCATTTTTATCAAGCACACCTGATACATATGCCTTTGTTGTAGCCTCCGGAGCTGAGGTTTTAGTGGCAGACGACATTACCTGCAGTGATGATACCGTATCCTTTATCACGTTGCCCTTTGCATCTACCTGCCATCCCTGCAATGTATATCCTGTAGAGCTCATACATAAATAACCGTTACCATCTACATAGAAATCGCCGGCACGGGTGAAAAGACGGTTTGTTCCATCACTTACCACAAAAAAGTTAGTCGCGTTTTTGTCATTTAATCTAAGATCAAATGGATTACCGGTAGTCTCAGCAGAACCGGCTCCGGTAATATTTACAGCAGTGGCACCCGACTTTACACCAAGACCTGTCTGCTTTGCATTTTTTCCACCGGTACCGGTGGCTCCGTTTCCGGCCGAAGCGCCCGATGTAGTCTGGTACATAATCTCACTGAAACGCACTGAAGATGCCTTAAAGGCCTCAGTATTTACGTTTGCGATGTTGTTACCAATAACATCCATTCTTGTCTGATGTGTCTTGAGTCCTGACACAGCAGAATAAAGTGATCTCATCATAGTTGTTTGTCCTCCTATAGTACAGATGGACGGTATAGGCTTTTTCTGTCATTCAAAAGCCCTCTGCCTCCTTAAAAGGTCCGGCTACATAATTACCGCTCCATCAATATTTGTAAATACATTTGAATTGGTTTCTGCCTGGTCCATTGCAGTGACAACGGTCTTACTTGGCACATTTACTATAAACGCAATATCATCTACAAGAACCAGTGAATCGTTTACACCCTTGCTATCTGCAGCTGCTATCCCCTTTTGAAGACGCATGCTCTGGTCGTCGGAAAGATTAATATTTCTCTGTGTCAGCCTCATTGATGCATGCTTTGAGAATTTAACCGGCTGTGTCTGCTGCTTTAATATTTCCTCAAAGGATATACCATTTATCTTTTTGTCTGTAGATTTTTGCTTATTTAGATATTGATTTGTCAGCTGCTCTATGGATGAGTAATTATTAACGATATTCTTCATAATCCACCTCACGCAGTCTGATTCGTATCGTTTTCTTTACTGTCAGCCTGATTATTTTTATCTGCCGCAATAAGCTCCTTAAGCTTATCCTCATAAGCCTGAAGCTTGCTGTAATCACTGGCATTTATAAACTGCTTGCCATAATCCGAAAGTCCGTCGTACAGCTTTCTTGCTTCCTCTATGCTGCCCTTTGAATCTATCGTCAAATCCTCTATCTTTGGAAGCTTTGCTATAAGACCTGAAAATGTACTTGAGTTTACAATTGCATCGTAGTACTCATCCGTTGATACAGAATAGAGACTAGAGTAGTCGTACATTTTTTCATTGATAGACAGCTGAATCTTGCCATCCTTATATGTGACATAGTCTACCTTGCCACTGTAGTATCCGGAAGCACTATCCTTATCAGTAACAATAACCTCCTTGCCTACAAGTGAAAGTGCTGCACTCTTTGTAGTCTGGTCATATGACGATGACATGGATTCTTTCATAGAAAGAGTTGCCTCCAGCTGTGAGAATGTAGCCATCTGTGCCACATAGTCGGTGTTGCTTGTTGGTTCAAGCGGATCCTGGTACTGCATCTCTGCACTTAAAAGCTTTAAGAAATCATCATAGCCAAGATTTGAGCCACTTGCTTTTGCACTGCTTGTTTTTCTGTTTTGTGTCGGAGTGGTATTTGTCTTGTCTAGCTTTCCGTTTGTAACATTTGCTGTAATTGCCATTTGTCCTCCTTTTTCATGACACCTTATGCTGTGAAATCTACTGAATTTCCGTTATCTCTCATAATCTGTGTCACAAGTCTTTCTTCAACGCGATCCTGCATCATATCACTGTCTATGCCGCTGTCAGAGCTGTTTGAACCATTATAGGAATTTGTGCTCTCCTGCTGTCTGCTGTCGTTTGCAGCACCCTGTTCGAGATTCCTCTCAAACTCATGTGATGCAACGGTGATTTCCACCTCATTTACCCTGATGCCTGAATTATTTAAGGCTTCCTTGAGATTGACCATCTGTGTCTGTAAGGCTTCTTTTACAGCCTCATTGGAAACTGCAATTCTTGCAGATATCTCGCTGTTCTTCTGAGATACGTTGATATACATTCTTCCAAGGCTTTCAGGTGTAAGCTGAAGGTTAATTGCCGATTCTTCAGTGGTGTTTGATATGCTCATACTGTCGACAATCTGTCTGATGATATCGGTCGTATCAACACGTAAACGGCTTTGTGACTGTGACATTTCAAATGAAGTATCGGTATTCAGCTGTTCGCTGACAGATGCATGAAGCATTGAATTGTCTGAGTGTGTGCCATCATCATGATGCAATACGCGCTCACCGGAATCATCAAAGCTACTGTCAGCCAGAGACTTTGACTGAGTCTTTTCATCTGATGTAATACCATTGCCTGTTTCGCCTGAAGAAGTGCCTTCGTCTGGGTTTTGGTAAGAGCTGTCCTGTGTACCGCCATCATATACCTTAACAGCTTCATCAGCAGTGTCGTTTATATTCTGACCCGAAGCTTCTGTATAGTCATAGCTGCTGTCAACCGTTTTTTCCGGTGTATTTACACTACCGTTCGATTCTGTGGCATCCGTTGTATCAGCCGAAGAAACTATACCAGCATCTAGTATTTCACCATCATCTGAAGCAGTAAGCTGTGATAATAAATCAAGCTGTGCATCATTTTCAGATGCAACCTGAGACACATCATTAAACAGTGCAGTAAAGTCGGCATTTAAAACAAGTGCCTGTGGATCAGATGCATTTCCGGTGACCTCACAATATAATGCCGACAGATTTGCAGGGTTGAGTAAATCCATAGCTGTCAGTCCAAGAAGCTGCATTGCATTATTAAGTTCATCCTCAGATATATCGAGGTCATCAGTTACTTTTTCAACTATCTGCGAAGATATATCATCTGTGATTTTTTTAACTTCGCTTTCTGTAGGGCTGTTTTTTGATGCAGTTTTGATGCTTATTTCCTTAGTATTGTTTTTATTTAAAGTATAAGAGTTTCTTCGCTTTAAAAATGTAGTGCTGTTATCCTGCACAGCTGTCCGGCCGCCAAGATAGCTTTTAAAGTCAATACCGGATTGTGCAGCTGTTTGCGTTACAGCCTTCTGCCCTGTCGAAACATTCCGTCCACCTGATACATTTGGTACAACAGGTGATATTGTATTGTCTGCCATATTCTCCTCCTTTCTTTTATTATTGTAACAAGATATGCTATCAGTTTTGTGAAGGATTCATAATCTTAGTAACCTTTGCCGCCGTAGCCGAATCCATTTTACCAAGGATATTACCTCTCGACTGGGCATCCATGGCATTTAATATCTTGGCAACAAGTGACAGATTGTCGGTCATGCTGTCAAAAATAGCTGCGGCCTCCTTAGGCTTCATTTTGGAATATGTCTGGGCATAATCCTTAATTTCATCATCCTGTTCAAGCTGTTCACACACCTGTTTATATAAGATTTCTGCATTGGCAGGATCTACCTGCTCGTAGAATTTCTTATATTCTTTTATATCGGGTGCTTTATCTGAAAAAACAACCTCCTCATAGTATTTTTCTTTTTCCTCCTCAAAGGCTGCCTGCTCCTCCTTATAGGTGCTCAAATCCTGTATCTGGGCATTTAAATCATTGATTGTCTGGGCATCTGCCTGATTCTTGCTATTGGCATCATCCAATTGCTTTTCGAGCTCCTTAATTCTCGAAACCGCATCGTCCAAATTTGTGTAGCCTGCGGTCTCTGTAGACTCAGATGCAGTGATATTGCCGGAATCAGGAAGTATCTTACTTAGTACAGGCACATCCTTTAGTGCCGGCGCAAGCACAGTCGAGCCAAAGCCACCCACATCTGCTTTTACAAAAACTGCAAATATTCCAAGCCATATTGCAATAATAAGTATAGTAACAAGCACCATGACTATCTTGCTTGAGACAGAATCACTGTCATCATTTTCTGCATCGGGCTTATCGGCTTCATGATTCTTCTTTGCTTTCTTAGCCGCCTTTTTAGCGGCTTTTTCTTCCATTTTCTTTTCTTTTTTTGTTTTCTTAGTATCCTTGGTTGATTCTGCTTCGTTTAGTTCTGCCATATTTCCTCCGGACTACGAATTATAGGTAAAGCTCACAAGCTGGTCTATCTCTTTGGATTCGTTGTCTTTTTCCTCTTTTTGAAAATCCTCAAATTTCTTATCGCGCAGCTTCTCATGCGTCTTACGCTCTTTCATAAGCTCATTCAATGCCACTCTTTTAACCTCCAGCATATCCTCCGCTTTCTTTACATTCATAAGCTGTGTGCGGATAGCCGATTTGAGTGAATTTATGTTTTTTTTGCAAATATTAATTTCAGATATATTTAAGCTGCCTGAAAGCTGTTCCTTAAGAGCAGCTTCATAGACTGCACGCTTTTTAAACAGCTCTTCGAGCTTTTCTTTTTCAATCAGATAAGCACGGTTTGCTTCCGAAAACTCGTTCTTTGCCTGTGTTTCAAGCTTTATTTTTATATCAAGTATATTTTGCATGCTGTATTTGAATTTTCCCATACTACTCGAACACCTTCTCTAAAAGCTCAAGTTCCTCTTCAAAGCTGAATTTCTCATCTGTTCCCTGACAAAGGAATGAGTTAACAGCACCAATTTTTTGAATAGCATAGTCGATATCTGGATTTGAGCCGTTTTTGTATGCACCGATATTGATAAGATCCTCAGCCTCCGTGTATGTGGCTAGCACGTTTTTTAATCTGCCGGCGAGATTTTTGTGCTCCTTAGTTGCTATAGCACTCATAACTCTCGAAATACTCTGCAGTACATCAATAGCCGGATAATGATTTTTATGCCCCAGCTTTCTATCGAGCATGATGTGGCCATCCAAAATAGAACGCGCCGTATCTGTAATAGGCTCATTGAAATCATCTCCATCGACAAGCACAGTGTACAGCCCTGTGATAGAGCCTTTATCAGCTCTTCCTGCTCTCTCTAAAAGCTTTGGCATCTCAGAATACACACTTGGTGGATATCCTCTCGTCACAGGCGGCTCTCCGGATGCCAGTCCTATCTCTCTTTGAGCCATGGAAAAACGTGTCAGTGAATCCATCATCAAAAGCACGTCTTCACCCTTGTCACGAAAATATTCAGCGATGCTTGTAGCTGTCTTTGCAGCCTTGTTTCTTATAAGAGCCGGCTTGTCAGAGGTTGCAACTACTACAACAGAGCGTGCCATACCCTCAGGGCCAAGATCCCTTTCTATGAACTCTCTAACCTCCCTGCCTCGCTCTCCAATCAGGGCAATTACATTGATATCTGCCTTTGTGTTGCGGGCAAACATACCAAGAAGAGTACTTTTACCGACTCCTGAGCCTGCAAAAATACCGATACGCTGTCCCTTGCCTACTGTGATGAGGCCATCTACTGCCTTCACTCCCAGAGGAAGCACATCACTGATAATTTCTCTGGACATCGGATCAGGTGGCGGTGCTTCTATCGGATATTCACTGTCAAGCTTAAGGTCTTTTTCATCACAGTCAGTTACACGGCCTATTCCGTCAACTGTATGGCCTAAAAGCTCATCACCGACAGCTACCGTGAGAGGATGTCCTGTATTTTCAACTATACAGCCGACACCGACTCCCTCCACATTGTCAAACGGCATCAGAATAATATGTGAATCTTTAAATCCTACCACCTCAGACATGACATAATCCCTGCGTTCCTTGTCAAGAAAAATCATGCAAAGATCATTGAGCTTAGCCTTGGGACCAATTGATTCTATCGTAAGACCGACAACCTTGTCCACCTTGCCAAAGCATTTATAGTACTCACCGCTTTTTAATTGTAAATACTTTTGTGCTACCTCTAACAATTAAAATCCCTTTCTTCCAACACTCATACAGCTATATCAGCTGCAAAGTGAGCGTATATCCTTCACCAGATTGTTGAGCTCCATATCAATTCCACAGTCAAACACTCCAAAGCTTGTCTCAATGAAGCAGCCGCTCGTGTCAAGATTTGCGTCATTTACAACCTCGATATCAATATCATTGCCTATGCGTTCCTGAATCTCATCCAAATGCGACATCATAAACTTATAGTTTGAATAAGCTACATGTATACGAAATTCTTTGCCCACCTCTATATTTGACATGGTATTTTCAACCAGATGAAACAAGATATCCTTTTTATCATCGAACTGTATTTTAAAGACCTTGTTAAAAACCTGAATTATTGCATCTATCAGATCTGATTCAAGCTCCTTTGAATAAGCATCATATTTTGATTTCAAAGAGCTTTCTTTATCTGAAAGCTCCTGTCTTAAAGATATTTCTTTTTCGTCAAACTCTCTCTGACACTCAGCCAGACCATCCTCATAGCCCTTTGACTTGTTATCAGCATATAGAATCTGTGCACGTTGTTTAGCCTCATCTAAAAGTCTTGAGGCCTCTGCCTTTGCTTTGTCCAATATGCTATCAGCCTCAAGCTTTGCTTCCTCTAAGAGCCTTTCCTTCTCAGCTGAAACATCTATTTCTGTGACTACAGCAGTATTTATGCCATCATTGAAGCCGCTCTCCTGCGTGTCCGGACTTAGCGATTTTGTTTTTTCTAAGCTGCTCTGTGCATCAGATGATATGCCTGTATAACTATCAGCGGGGCGACTTATGGAATCGGCAAAAATCTGCTTTATCATGGAATTGCTATTTATCACACGGACATTTTTATCTTCTCCGGCAACACGATACTGCTTTAATATATTAGACAACTATATCATCACCTCCGCCTCTTGAAATGACAATATCACCCGAATCCTCAAGCTTTCTGATAACAGCAACGATCTTTTGCTGTGCCTCCTCAACATCCTTCATACGTACAGGTCCCATGAAATCCATATCCTCTTTTATCATAGCGGCAAGTCGTTTTGAAAGATTCCTAAATATGACATTTTGTACTTCCTCTGTAGAACTCTTAAGTGCAAGCTCAAGATCCGCATTCTCCACATCGCGGAGCACTCTCTGGATAGACCTGTCGTCCAGGAGCAGGATATCCTCGAATACAAACATCTTCTTTCTGATTTCTTCTGCAAGCTCAGGTTCATCAACCTCAAGTGATTCCATAATACGCTTTTCTGTAGCACGGTCTACATTGTTTAATATATTGACGATAGAATCTATGCCACCGACAATTGTATAGTCCTGATTGACAAGAGATGAAAGCTTTCTCTCCAGCACTCTCTCGACCTCCTTTATGACATCAGGTGATGTTCTGTCCATCTGGGCGATACGTCTGGCAACATCAGCCTGCTTTTCCGGAGGCAAAGCACCGAGTATCATGGCAGCCTGTGAAGACGACAGATAAGAAAGAATCATGGCTATTGTCTGAGGATGCTCGTCCTGTATAAAATTAAGCAGCTGTGCAGGCTCAGTCTTTCTGACAAACTCAAATGGTCTGACCTGTAATGATGCTGTAAGCTTGGAAATAACTCCCTGAGCCTTTTCACTGCCAAGAGCTTTTTCAAGGAGCTCCTTGGCATAGCCGAT
>ENA-OPVL01001636-OPVL01001636.1-human-gut-metagenome-genome-assembly--contig:-NODE-1636-length-13341-cov-2.299338_pt1 | contig 13341 bp, 10 predicted proteins | sample MGYA00241496_ERZ501984 | MGnify/ENA primary metagenome ERZ501984 (study PRJEB25962, sample SAMEA2042986) | human gut metagenome | biome: human gut; feature: human-associated habitat; material: faeces... | reverse complement strand
AGAGTGATATTGTCTTTGTTATAGGAGGTTCATTAGGGCTTGATAAAAGGGTTCTTGACAGGGCTGATTTCAAGCTTAGTTTTTCGCCTATGACATTTCCACATCAGCTTATGAGAGTAATTCTTCTTGAACAGATATATAGAAGCTACAGAATTATGAAGAATGAACCTTATCACAAATAACCAGAATGGAGAAGTTATGAAAAGAAATAAGAAAAGATTAATAACAGCACTTATCATTATTGTAGCTGTGGCTGCGGGATTAGTATTTATGAAGTTCTTTAATGGTAATTTATTATATATTTCAACTGGTATGGGAAAATCTGTTGTTATGAAGGTTGATGGACAGAAGACTTATACATTTGAGGCAGAAGTATTAATGTCAGATGCTAAGAAACAATATGAAGATATGTTTGGAAGCAGTATATGGACAGAAGATATTGCCGGACAGCCGTTTGAGGAATATATAAAAGAACAGATAAGAGTAAAGCTTATAAGAGTAAGATGTATGAATTCTATGGCTAAAGAAAGAGGAGTAGTTCTTGGAAGAGAAGAAAAGAATGAAACAGCTAAGGCAGCAGAACAGTATTTTGATGGTCTTACAGAAGAACAGAAGAGCCAGTATGATATCACAGAGGATAAGGTTAATCAGATGTTTACTGAATTTGCAATCGCTTCAAAGCTTTACAATGATGTAACTTCACTTATGGATATTGAAGTGAGTTCAGATGATGCAAGAGTAATAAATATACAATATATTGTAACAGACTCAAAGGAAGAAATTGACAAAGCTTATGCAGAATTAAATGAGGGCAATTCATTCTTTGCAATTGCTAAGAAATATAATGCTGACGGCGAATATGAATATGAACTTAGAAGAGGCGAGATGGCTAAAGCATTTGAAGATACAGCTTATTCACTTTCAACAGGCCAGACAAGCGGAATCGTAGAAGCTGACGGAAGATTTTATATAATAAGATGTACGTCAGATAATGATAAAGCGAAGACAGAGGTTAATAAGTCATCAATTCTTGAAAAGAAGAAGTTAGAGGCATTTAATGATAAATTTGAACAATATGAGTCTTCAAAGTATGTTGAAATTAACAAAGATGAATGGAATAAGTTAAAAGTTTCTTCTGCACCATCTTTTAATGTAAGATTTGAGGATTTATTTAATTCAATAACAATTAATTAGAGTAGTACAGGAGTGTAGAATATAATGGCAGCAAAATATGATGCAAATAGTATATCAATTCTTGAAGGTCTTGAAGCTGTAAGAAAAAGACCAGGAATGTATATAGGAAGTGTTGGAACTAAAGGACTTAACCACCTTATATATGAGATAGCTGATAATGCAGTTGATGAACACCTTGCGGGTTACTGTAGCGAGATTACAGTAACCCTTAATAATGATGGAACCGCTACTATTATAGATAATGGACGAGGTATTCCTATAGGAATTCATCCAAAGGCAGGCATACCTGCAGTTGAGGTAGTATTTACAGTGCTTCACGCAGGTGGTAAGTTTGGTGATGGCGGGTATAAGATATCAGGCGGACTTCACGGTGTAGGTGCGTCAGTAGTTAATGCACTCTCAGTTTGGCTTGAAGTAGAGATAAAGGTTGATGGTGGTGTATACAGGCAGCGTTATGAAAGAGGAAAGGCAGTAGCACCACTTGAAAAAGTGGGAACATGCAGAAAGAATGATACAGGAACTAAAGTAACATTTCTTCCTGATGGTGAGATATTTGAAAAGACAAGATTTAAGTCAGATGCAATAAAGAGCAGAATGCACGAGACAACTTATCTTAATCCGGGACTTACAATACATTTTGAGGATAAGAGAAGTGGAAGCGAGGAAAAGATTACATATTCAGAACCAGATGGTATCAAGGCATATGTAAAGGAACTTAACAACGGCAAGGAAGCTGTGACGGATATTATCTATTTTAAGAAGAGTGAAGACGGCATAGAGGTAGAGTGTGCTTTCCAGTATGTTAATGAGTTTGAGGAAAATATTCTTGGTTTTTGTAATAACATATACACTCAGGAGGGGGGAACTCATATTACAGGATTTAAGTCTAAGTTCACTATGATTATTAATCAGTATGCAAGGGAGTTAGGTGTTCTTAAAGAAAAGGATAATAACTTTACCGGTCTTGATGTAAGAAATGGTATGACAGCAATTGTGGCTATCAAGCACCCTGCACCAAGATTTGAAGGCCAGACTAAGACTAAGCTTGATAATCCGGATGCGGGAACAGTTGTAAGTGCGGTTACAAGTGATGAGGTACAGTTATATTTTGATAGAAATCTTGAACAGTTAAAGTCAGTAATAGCCTGTGCCGAAAAGTCTGCAAAGATAAGAAAGGCAGAGGAGAGAACGAAGACTAATCTTTTATCTAAGTCTAAGTTCTCAATAGATTCCAATGGTAAGCTTGCTAACTGTGAGAGCAAGAAGTCAGAGGAATGTGAGGTGTTTATAGTCGAGGGAGATTCTGCGGGTGGTTCAGCCAAGACAGCAAGAAACAGACGTACTCAGGCTATACTTCCAATAAGAGGTAAGATACTTAATGTAGAGAAGGCTTCTATTGATAAGGTGCTTGCTAATGCCGAGATTAAGACTATGATTAACTCATTTGGCTGTGGCTTCCTTGAAGGTTACGGCAATGATTTTGATATAAGCAAGTTAAGATACGATAAGATTATCATTATGACAGATGCCGATGTTGATGGTGCACATATTGATACACTTCTGCTTACATTTTTCTATAGATTTATGCCTGAACTTATTAATCAGGGACATGTGTACATAGCTACACCACCGCTTTACAGGGCTGAACTTAAGAAAGTACCTAAGGCAGACAAAGCTTCTAAGAAGGCAGAAGGAACTAAGACGAAGGTAGATAAGAGCAGGACAGTACAGTATCTTTATGATGATAAAGCACTGGAAAGGTATAAAGAGCTTCACGCAAGTGGAACATTTACTCTGCAAAGATATAAGGGGCTTGGCGAGATGGACCCTGAACAGTTATGGGAAACTACACTTAATCCAGAGACAAGAATATTAAAGCAGGTAGAGATAGAGGATGCAAGAATGGCAACAGAGGTTACTTCTATGCTTATGGGAAGTGATGTGCCACCAAGAAGAGCATTTATACATGCACACGCTAATGAAGCGGAGATTGATGCATAAAAATGATATGATGTTGGGGTCAAAAGCCCCCAACTATGATACCTACGGATTGTTCCGTGCTACGCACTCCCACAATCCTCCCCAATATTCGCATATCGTGGGACTATCATCCCACTTTTATGCTCATATTGGGGCGGGTCCCAAGGTCATTCACCCACATATGAGCAAGCTCATATGGGTTTAGACCTTTTGACCCTGGTATTATGATATATATTAATAAAAGTATTATACGGAGATAATAATGGCAGAGAATATTATTAAAACTGAATATTCTGAGCTGATGCAGAAGTCCTATATAGATTACTCAATGAGTGTTATAACAGCAAGAGCACTTCCGGATGTAAGGGATGGACTTAAGCCAGTACAAAGAAGAGTGCTGTATGCTATGGATCAGCTTGGTTTAAATTATGATAAACCTCATAGAAAGTCAGCGCGTATCGTAGGTGATGCAATGGGTAAATATCATCCACACGGCGACAGTTCTATATATGAAACACTTGTTGTGCTTTCACAGGATTTTAAAAAGGGAATGGCACTTGTTGACGGTCACGGCAATTTTGGTTCTATAGAAGGTGACGGTGCTGCGGCTATGCGATATACAGAAGCCAAGCTTAAGAAGTTCACACAGGATGTATATTTATCAGACTTGGATAAAGATGTAGTTGATTTTGTGCCTAACTTTGATGAAACAGAGAAAGAACCAGCAGTTCTTCCGGTAAGAATACCTAATCTGTTGGTAAATGGTGCTGACGGTATCGCAGTTGGTATGACAACTAATATTCCAACACATAATCTTTCAGAAGTTGTCGATGCAGTATGCGCATATATGGATAATGAAGATATAACTACAACTGAGCTTATGCAGTATATACCCGGACCTGACTTTCCTACAGGTGGACTTGTTATTAATAAGTCAGAGCTTGCAGGCATATATGAGACTGGTACAGGAAAGATAAAGTTAAGAGGAAAGGTTGTATATGAGCCAGCGGCAAGAAAAGGCGAGAAGGACAGGCTTGTAATAACAGAAATTCCTTATACAATGATAGGTGCTAATATTGGAAAGTTCATATCAGATATAGTGGATTTGGTTGAAACCAAGAAGACAACTGATATTGTTGATGTGTCAAATGAGTCATCAAAAGAAGGTATAAGAATAGTTCTTGAATTAAAGAAGAACACAGATATTGAAAATCTTAAGAACCTTTTATATAAGAAGACTAAGCTTGAAGATACATTTGGTGTAAATATGCTTGCTATAGTTGACGGCCGACCGGAAATTCTTGGGTTACGCCAGATAATAAAGCATCATATTGACTTCCAGTATGAGATAAATACAAGAAAATACACAACACTTCTTAATAAGGAGCTTGCCAATAAGGAGATTAAAGAAGGACTTATAAGAGCCTGCGATATAATCGATCTTATAATAGAAATTCTTCGTGGAAGCTCTAATCTTAAAATGGCAAAAGACTGCCTTATTAATGGTAATGTTGATAATATCAAATTCAAGTCAGAAGCTTCTAAGAATCAGGCGGCTAAGCTTGATTTTACAGAAAAGCAGGCTTCAGCCATACTTGAAATGCGCCTGTACAAGCTTATAGGTCTTGAGATACTTGCACTCCAGAAGGAATATGACGAATGTCTTTCAAAGATTGCAAAGTATGAAAAGATACTTGGCAGTAAGAAGGCTATGGCAAAAGTAATAAAGGACGACCTTGTAAGAATTAAGAAGGAATATGGTGTTGAACGAAAGACCGTAATAACTGATGCAAAGGTTGCAGTATTTGTTGAAAAAGAAGTTCCAGCACAGGAAGTTGTATTTATTATGGATAGATTTGGCTATGCAAAGACTATAGATACAGCTTCTTATGAACGTAATAAGGAAGCTATCTACAACGATTTTAAGTATGTATTTACCTGTATGAATACTGATAAAATATGTATATTTACGGATAACGGACAGCTTCACCAGATTAAAGTAAAGGATATTCCTTTCCTCACTAAGTTCAGGGACAAAGGTACTCCAATAGATAATCTTGGAAATTATGACAGCAGCGGTGAGCTTATTATATACCTGTGTGCATATGAAACTATCAAAAATCAGAAGCTGCTCTTTGTTACAAGTCAGGGCATGATGAAGATAGTTGACACGGCAGAATTTGATGTAGCCAAGAGAACGGTAGCTTCGACAAAGCTTCAGGATGATGACAAGATAGTAAGCATTGAAAAGGCTGACGTTCAGGTTGAAACGCTTTCTAAGTTTAATCTTGATGGCAGCAGAAGTGAAGTTGAAGAAATTGTAAGTAATAAAAATGTAATTGTACAGACAGCTAATGGTGTGTTCTTAAAGTTCCCTCTTTCTGAAATACCAGTTAAGAAGAAGAGTGCAGTAGGTGTCAGAGGTATTAAGCTTGGCAAAGACGATTATATAGAAGATATATTCATTATGGATGACGGAATGGAATTCACGATGGAATATAAAGGAAAGAAGATAGACTTTGCTAAGATGAAAATGGCACATAGAGACACAAAAGGCATAAAAGTCAGAGTGTAAATTATAATTTTGCTATTCATCGTATATAAATAACATTTCAACGCTATATAAGCGTAATAAAATCAGGACAATACAGCGTGGCGTATTCTGCTGCATTGTCCTGATTTTTATTTTTGAATAGAGCTATTTTATAGTTGATAAGAAATATTCGTGTATGCGTGTGTCGCCTGTTAATTCAGGGTGGAAAGAAAGTCCAATCTGATTATTGTATTTAGCGGCAACGATATGATTATCAACACTTGCAAGCACTTCAACACCATCGCTGACATTTTCGATATAAGGTGCTCTTATAAATGTCATAGGATAATTGCCGATATGCTTAATATCAGCGTTAGTTACAAAGCTTGAAAGCTGTCTTCCGTAAGCGTTACGTTTAATGGTGACAGGAAGCGTTCCTATATGGACTGTGTCATCGTCTGCTATATGTTCAGAGAGAAGTATAAGTCCAGCACAGGTTGCAAGTGTTGGAAGACCATTACTAATCATATTCTTAATGTCCTTCATCATATCAAGCTTGTTAAGTAACTGTCCCTGAACAGTACTTTCACCGCCAGGCAGTATCAGACCGTCTAATCCCTCTAAATCATCCCGTTGTCTTATTTCTATTGCTGTATGTCCGATTTCTTCAATCATATGCTCGTGTTCAATAAAAGCACCTTGGACAGCAAGTACACCTATCTTCATAGTAAGCCTCATTTCTATGTGCGATTATATTATTAACGTCCACGTTCTTCCATAATTATCTGTATTTCACTAGGATTGATACCTACCATAGCTTCGCCAAGGTCTTCTGATAACTTGGCAATAAGTGCTGCATCCTGATAGTTAGTAACAGCCTGAACGATAGCAGAAGCACGTTTTGCAGGATTGCCAGACTTGAATATACCAGAACCTACGAACACACCCTCAGCACCAAGCTGCATCATAAGAGCAGCATCAGCAGGGGTTGCAACACCACCAGCGGCAAAGTTAACAACAGGAAGCTTTCCATTATCGTGCACATAAAGTACAAGGTCGTAAGGAACCTGTAACTGCTTAGCTTCCTCAAAGAGTTCATCTTTCTGCATAGATGTAATCTTGCGGATTTCAGAATTCATTTTTCTCATATGGCGTACAGCCTGAACAACATCACCAGTACCAGGTTCACCCTTAGTTCTAATCATAGAAGCCCCTTCGTTAATTCTTCTTAAAGCTTCGCCTAAGTCCCTTGCACCGCATACAAATGGTACATTGAACTGTGTCTTATCAATATGATAAATGTCATCAGCAGGAGAAAGTACTTCTGATTCATCAATATAATCAATCTCGATCGCCTGCAGCAGCTGCGCCTCTACGAAATGTCCGATACGGCATTTTGCCATGACCGGAATGCTGACTGCTTCCTGGATCCCTTTGATCATTTTCGGGTCACTCATGCGGGAAACACCACCGGCTGCGCGGATATCTGCCGGGATACGCTCCAGAGCCATAACAGCGCAGGCACCGGCTGCTTCTGCGATCTTTGCCTGCTCCGGTGTGGTAACATCCATGATGACACCACCTTTTAACATCTGAGCCAGGCCTTTGTTTAATTCATACTGTTTTTTGTCCATTTTTAAAATCCTCCATACACTTTAAATTGTTTTTTGTTTCTGCAATCCGTACAGTCTGTGATCGTTATGCTGTCTAAGTAATTTGTATCGTTGCGATTGCCTTTTGCTGATGCCTATTATATAATGGAACTGGTTATAAAAAAATAATCAAATTGATAAAAAAACAGATGTCAGACAGGAGGAGAAGCTATGCTGACATATGTCTTTGAACATAATAATGTACCGCTTTATGAGCAGGTGTATCAATGTATGAAACACGATATTATAGAGGGGGTTTTACAGCCGGGGGAGAAGCTGCCATCCAAACGGACTTTTGCGACCCACAATGGCATTAGTACCATAACGATTCAGAATGCTTATGACCAGTTGATCAGTGAGGGGTATATATATACCATTCCAAAGAAAGGGTATTATGTGTCGGATATCGAAGAAATAAAACGGATTCCGAAGGAGAGTCATATTTCACTGGATATCCGTGTGCCGGCGGAACCGGTGAAATATGACATTGATCTGTCCGGTAATAAGGTAGATTCGGAACGTTTTCCGTTTTCTGTCTGGGCGAAACTACTGAGGGAAGCAATGTCCACTCGCAGCAGGGAACTGATGAAAGTTTCTCCCACAGGCGGAATTTATGAACTGAGAAAAGCCATTGCAGAGTATCTGAAGTCCTTCCGGGGGATGCTGGTAGATGCGAATCAGATCGTCATGGGAGCCGGAACCGAGTATTTGTATGGTATGCTGGTGCAGCTGCTTGGAAATAACAGGGAATATTGTATTGAAAATCCGGGATATAAAAAACTGGTACAGATTTATGAGCAGCATCAGATTATTTGTCGCTATGCGGACATGGACGAGGACGGAATTACCGTAGAAGGGTTGCGAAAATCAGGAGCTGACATTGCACATATCAGCCCGGGTCATCATTTCCCAAGTGGGATTACCATGCCTGCGCACCGAAGATATGAAGTATTGGCCTGGGCCAATGAAAAAAATGGGCACTATATCATTGAGGATGATTATGACAGTGAATTTCGTCCAAATGGAAAGCCGTTGCCGACACTTTTCAGTATGGATGCCTGTGAAAAAGTGATTTATATGAATACATTTTCCAAATCATTGACGCCGACGATCCGTATCAGTTACATGATCCTGCCGGTACATCTGGCGAATCAATTTTACCGGCAGCTTTCATTTTATTCCTGTACGGTGTCAAATTTTGAGCAGTATACGCTGGCAGCCTTTATTAATCAGGGGTATTTTGAAAAACATATCAACCGGATGCGGCTTTTTTACAGCAGACAGCGGAAAAAGCTGATCGAGGCAATCGAGCACAGTTCCCTGAAGGAAAAATGCCGGATTATTGAAAATGATTCCGGATTACATTTCCTGCTGCATTTGCAGACTGAATTGTCAGATCAGTGCCTTTCGGAACAATTAAAGCAGCAGGGAATAAAAATGCTTCCGCTGTCAGAATATTTTCTGACAGCAGAAAACAGCCGGGAGCATTATTTTATCATTAATTATTCCTGTGTAGATCTGGAAAAGATACCGGCAGCCTGTGAAAGGATCCATCAGCTGTTGTCAGAAAAAAATGCATAATAAGGGAAGAAAAAGGAGCAACGATGAAAAACATATTGATGATAGGAACCGGAGGCACGATTGCCTCAAAGCAAACAGAATATGGACTGGCGCCCGGCCTTTCCGCAGAAGATATTTTAAATTATATTCCGGCAGTCAGCAAAATCTGTGAGGTAGATTCCCTGCAAGTATGCAATCTGGACAGCACGAATGTGACACCGGAGCACTGGAAACTGCTGGCAAAGACCGTGCAGGAAAATTATGACAGGTATGATGGATTTGTCATCTGTCATGGCACGGATACGCTGGCGTACACAGCAGCCGCACTATCTTATATGATCCAGAATTCCAGGAAACCGATTGTTATTACCGGAGCACAAAAGCCGATTGAGATGGATGTGACAGACGCAAAAACAAACCTGCTGGACAGTTTCATCTATGCATCTGATAACAATTCACAGGATGTCAACATTGTGTTTGACGGAAAAGTCATTGTCGGAACGAGAGCAAGAAAAGAGCGGGCGAAAAGTTATAATGCATTTTGCAGCATTAATTTCCCATATCAGGCGGTGATCCAGGATGGCATGCTCGTGCGCTATATCACAGAAATGCCATATACCGGACCGGTGCGGTTCTACTATGAGATGAAAAACAGCGTCTATGTGCTGAAGCTGATTCCGGGCATGCAGCCGGATATTCTTCCGTATCTGTTTGAACGGTACGACTGTCTGGTAGTGGAGAGTTTTGGCGTGGGCGGAATCCCGGAGTCACTGCTGGATGAATTTTATACGCAGATGAACAAGTGGAAAGATAAGGGGAAAATCCTTGTCATGACGACGCAGGTGGCTAACGAAGGCAGTAATATGACGGTGTACGAAGTCGGAAAAAAAGTAAAACTGGATTTTAAAATCCTGGAAGCTTATGATATGACATTGGAAGCAACGATCACAAAAATGATGTGGCTCATGGGAATGGGAGATCAGACCTTTGAGGAAATGAAGCGGGATTTTTACCGGTTGGTGAATCATGATATCTTGTTTACAAAACGCATTGAAGGAGAATTTCGCTAAAAAACAAGAATCACATAAAAGAGGATTCGTGCATTTCTATATAGCAATTTCGGAAACAGTTTTCTTTGAAATTTCTGTGTGGTATGATAAAGAAAATTATAAGCGAGAACGTCGCAGCATCATTGTAGAATGTGGAGGATTGGAAATATGGAAAAAAACATTGATATTGCAGCACTTGGCGAATTATTGATTGATTTTACAGAAGCTGGAACAGGTGCAGATGGTATGCGTTTGTTTGAACAGAATCCAGGTGGAGCTCCGGCAAATCTGCTGACGGTTGCCAGCCATATGGGTTATCGGACAGAATTTATCGGAAAAGTTGGAAAAGATATGCATGGTGCATTTTTGAAAAAGACTCTGGAAAAAGAAAATATTGGTGTTTCTAACCTGATTGAAGATGATCATTATTTCACAACACTGGCATTTGTAGCCATTGATGAAAATGGTGAGCGTGAATTTTCCTTTGCGAGAAAACCGGGTGCAGACACACAACTGCGTGCGGATGAACTGGACAAAGAACTTTTGCAAAACTGTAGAATTTTTCATTTTGGTTCCCTGTCCCTGACAGACCAGCCGGCAAAGGATGCGACCGTAGCGGCAGTAACCTGTGCAAAAGAAGCAGGTGCATTGATCTCTTATGATCCGAATTATCGTGCAACTCTGTGGAGCAGCGAAGCAGAAGCAGCTGAAAATATGAAATCCATGATTTCTTATGCAGATGTCATGAAAGTATCCGATGAGGAAAGCCTGCTTCTTACCGGGGAGACAACCTATGAAGCTGCAGCAGACAAATTGCTTGCGATGGGACCGAAACTCATTGCAGTAACGCTTGGCAGCGAAGGTGTACTGATGGCGACCAAAGAGAAAAAAGAGCGCGTGAAAGGATTTTCTGTACAGTCCGTAGATACAACCGGTGCAGGGGATTCCTTCTGGGGCGGTACGTTAAGTGCATATTTATCATTGGAAAAACCAATTGAATCTTTGACATGGGAAGAAATTCACCATTGTGCCGTATGTGGAAACGCAACTGCAGCACTCTGTGTGCAGAAACGTGGTGGAATTCCGGCAATCCCGACCAAAGAGGAAGTGGAGCAGATGTTAGCGGAAAAATCATGTTAAACTCTGGTGAGCGGTTGTAGCAGCCGATTGCAAGTGTCTGCTTTACACTAAAGTACAACAAAGGAAAGACATCAATATGGGAAAAAAAGTATTAGTAGTAGACGATGAAAAAGAAATTGCAGATTTGGTAGAAGTGTACCTGAAAAACGACGGCTATGAGGTGCTGAAATTTTATAATGCCACCGATGCCCTGCACTGTGTAATGGAAGAACAGGAACCGGATCTGGCACTTTTGGATGTAATGCTCCCGGACATGAGTGGCTTTACACTTTGCCAGAAAATCCGTGAAAAATACCTGTTCCCGATTATCATGTTGACAGCAAAGGTTGAGGATATGGATAAAATTACCGGTCTGACACTTGGTGCAGATGACTATATCACGAAGCCTTTTAATCCGTTGGAGTTGATGGCGCGGGTAAAAACACAGCTGCGCCGTTATACCCGGTACAATCCCGGAAGTATGGAACCGGAAGAAACATTGCCGGCAGACGAGATCGACATTCGCGGTCTGCAAATCTGTAAAAATAAACATAAATGCACCTTAAATGGGGTGGAATTAAACCTGACACCAATCGAGTTTGATATTTTGTGGTATCTGTGTGAGCATCAGGGAAAGGTAGTATCTTCCGAGGAGCTGTTTGAGGCAATCTGGAAGGAAAAATATCTGGACAACAACAATACGGTTATGACACATATTGCCCGTCTGCGTGAAAAAATGCAGGAGCCGGCGCGAAAGCCGAAATATGTAAAAACGGTCTGGGGCGTGGGATACACGATCGAATAAGATGGTATATTGCAGTAGGTAAGGGGATGCATATGGAGCAGAAAAAGAGTGATACGAATAGAAAATATCTGCGCACGCAGCTTACAGGACAGGTGTTTGGAAACTATATCCTAGCTTTAATGATATATGTGGCAGCTCTATTTGCAATATTGGCAATCGGTTGGTCAGTAAGCATCAACATCTCATGGCGGCCGAGCAACATTTATTATTTGTTGCAGTGGGTAAAAGAATGGATCATTGCCATTATGCTTATATTGATCCTGATCGGATGGATTGTTATTACTTTGCGGTTTATGACACGCCCGCTGCGTTATCTGGATGAACTGGTGGATGCATCGGAAAAACTTGCCAATCCGGGAGAAGAACCGATCCGGTTATCCAGAGCAATGAAAAGTGTGGAAGATGAACTGAATCTGGTGCGGGAAGGTGCTTTGCGAAATGCTATGCTGGCAAAAGAGGCAGAACAGCGAAAAAATGATCTGATCGTTTATCTGGCGCATGATCTGAAGACCCCGTTGACCAGTGTTATCGGTTATCTGACATTATTGCGGGATGAACCACAGATTTCAGAGGAAATGCGAAGTCGTTATACAGGGATTGCGCTGGATAAAGCAGAGCGTCTGGAAGATCTGATCAATGAATTTTTTGATATTACACGATTTAATCTGACCAATATTCAGCTGGAGCCGGAGCGCGTCAATATCAGTCGTATGCTGGAGCAGATCGGGTTTGAATTTCATCCGATTCTGGCAGAAAAAGATCTGAAACTGGAAACGGAGATCAAGCCGAATGTGGAAATGCTGTGCGATCCGGATAAACTGGCACGGGTATTTGATAATCTGTTGCGCAATGCGGTGAATTACAGTTATGCGGGCACGACCATTTATCTTTCTATGGATTATGAGCCGATAAAAGATGAAGTGAAAATCTGTGTGGAAAATCATGGAAAAACAATTTCACCGGATAAATTGGACCGAATCTTTGAACAGTTTTTCCGTCTGGACAGTTCGCGAAGATCTTCCACTGGTGGTTCCGGTCTGGGACTTGCTATTGCGAAGGAAATTGTGGAATTGCATCACGGAACGATCACGGCAGAAAGTGAAAATGAGAGTATTCGATTTACGGTAGTGCTGCCGGGTGTTCCGGAGAATCTGTGGTAAAACAAAATTGAACGAATAAAAATTGCAAATAAAAGAAAACTATGTTCCTGCATTCTGTCTGTAAGAAAATCGTAAGGATTTCGGGAGAAAAACACAAGAAGCAGGAAAGAAAACCTAAAAGTATGAAAAGCTTTGTTTTGGTACGATAAGCGTATCAAAGCAAGGCTTTTTTTATCTCGTTGGAGAAGACTCCCACCTCTATAGGTGGCGAGTAAAAATGAAATTTGTCTCAGTGGGAGTCCAATCTCCAACTGAGATAAACGCTCCGCGAGGATGCGCAGTGATTCTG
>ENA-OPVL01001628-OPVL01001628.1-human-gut-metagenome-genome-assembly--contig:-NODE-1628-length-13411-cov-3.288335_pt1 | contig 13411 bp, 11 predicted proteins | sample MGYA00241496_ERZ501984 | MGnify/ENA primary metagenome ERZ501984 (study PRJEB25962, sample SAMEA2042986) | human gut metagenome | biome: human gut; feature: human-associated habitat; material: faeces... | reverse complement strand
AGGCGGCGACGGGGGATATATACCACCAGAGCTTCTGCGCGAGGGCGGGACCCTCGGGACAAAGTGTCTCGAAGTTGTTACTTGTCAAGTTCCTGCTTTTTCGGGGCTTTTGCCAGCTCCGGCGGCTGTTTTTCTTTCCAGTCATCCAGCAGGGACATAATCTGTTCTTTCATTTTGGCGGGAGTGACCTCCTTGCCAAAATACTTTTCCAGTTCCGCAGTAGAAATAATCACGCCTCGATCCTCCTTTTTCTGTTCTGATAAGATGCCGTCAATGACATCGCCGTTGAGCTTGCCTTCCTTATCCAGCTCCCGGAGTCGTTTAGCTTGGGCCAGCGAGGGCGAAGCCTGCTCCCCGTCAATGGAAACAGCAATAAGCCTCTGATTTTTCGGTTTGATGTAGGACAGTTCCACGGCAGGCATAAAGCCCATCTTTTTATCGTCTACCTTATCCAGAAGCTCCGGCACAAGAGAGTTGAGCCGCAAGTAGCGCATGACCTTTTTATAGTTCATCTCATGCGCCTCGCCTACAATCTCAACCGAGCGTTTTCCGACATCACCTTCCGCAACGCCTTTCAGCCGCCCGCCCTGATGCTTAATGTCCTCAACCTCAAGTTCCAGCAGCGCGGCCAATTCACTGGGGAGCATCCCGTCACGCTGCTTGTTGCTGTCCTTCATGGCCTGCACCGCTTCGTGGTCGGTCATTTCACGGACAATAAAGGGCATTTCCTCCAGCCCCGCCAGTTCACTGCCGTGGGTACGGCGATGGCCCGCTACAATTTCATAGCCGTTTCCGTCTTTCTCCGGGCGGGCAAGACCGGGAACCATTACACCGTTTACGCGGATAGAAGCAACGATTTCCTGCATCTTCGCATCGTCCCGTACCTTAAAGGGGTGCGGACGGAATGTGTGAAACGGATGAACCTCGGAAAGTTTCAGATAAACCAGCTTGCCTTCCTCAACCGGGCGGGGCGGTGTGGTCGGCTCGGGAGCCGTCTGTTCCGCAGTAGCAGTTTCCTTCGGTGCCGTATCCTGTGCGGGCTTAATGGGCTCCTTGGCATCCGGGGCCTTTCCGTCACTTCGGGACACTTTGTCTCGTTTGGACGGCTTGGGCTTGTCAGGGGCCGTCTTATCCGCCTTGGGTGGGCGGCCCTTGCGGGCCCCAGCCGACTTCTCCGATTTTTGATTTTCAGTCGCGGCCTTTTCTGCTTTCGGCGGATGGCCACGGCGCGGCTTTTTCGGTTCCTCCGTATTGGCGGGCTGCGGTGTTTCTCCGGGGGCTGCCGCCTCCGGCGCTTCGGGGGTTTCCGCCTTTTCGACTTCGGCGCGGGCGTTCTGTCTCTTTTCTGCCATAAGCTCATTGATTTTGTCAAAGGACACAACAACATCGCCGGGCTCAGGTATGGCAGGCCCGGTCTGTTCCTGCCGGGGTTCAGATGCTGCGGCCTGTTCGGGGGTGGCGATAGGCTCGGCGGCCTCCGGGGAAATATTCTCCGCAGGGCCAGTATTCAATTTTTCATCGGCCATTTACGATCCTCCTTTTCGTTAAAGTTGCACAAATTTGAACGCTAAAATTTTGTAGTTATTTTTGTGCCTCCTTTCCGTCTATCCACGCAAAAAAGCCGCCCGTTTCTCATGCCGGACGGCTTTTTGCGTAATGTGATAGATCAAATATTATTTTTTCTGGTTTGTAGGCTCCGAAAAGCCTTGTATTTACAGTGTTCCTAATAGGAAGTAATCATATGCTTTTGGGCACAAACTGCCAGCCTTTCTTTGTCGCTGTTGCTGCCCCGCAGGGGCACCTTTCGTACAGAGGAGCGAGGCGGGATAGCTCCCCCCAGCTGCCGTCTGCTGCACAAAGGTATAACACACTAGACTTTGTAACCAAAGTCGTGTGCCACGAAACCCCGGCGCGGTTTCTTTGGATTCTTCCGGCTATCGCGTTGCCTCCCGGCTTCAGGCAATAGCAGATGCGGGCGTCAACTCGTACACATGATCGAACTGAGCTTTGCGCTTATCACCAAAACATTCTGGTTGCCACAGCAATCAGGTTTCAGGGCAGAAGACATCTAAAGATGCTGAACTTCTGGATCGATCATACCGTCTTTTTTGAACGGCTTCATTCTAACTGGGGTTGAGGACGGTTAAGAGCCGCAGTACATTTTCCAATTTTCCCGTCGGGCCAGAATACAAGACGATTTGGACGGGAGACACAGTACATTTGATTATAACGCAGCATCCCGATTTTATCCAGATATGCAATATGCTTCGCAACCAACACCTCTTGAGTATCCTGGTGAAGGGGTGACAGATCGTGGGAGCCTTTGCCGCCCCAGTCACCAACTGCACAAACAAGTACATCGAAGCGTTTATCCTGTCCAAACAAACGGTAAAGGTAATCGTACCAACTGTAGTCCTCATCGCCGGCCAGAAGATTACGGCGTAGCGTGATATGGAAGGAGTACTCTTCCGGGGGCAACTTGGAAAGAGCGACCAGATTGTCAATGATGGTCCGCAGGGTTCCTTTGCCAGATACATGGGGCCGAGTCTTGTCATGGTTCCAACCATCAAGTGTAATTTGGTAGCTGGTAATTCCTGCCTGACAAAACTGACGGAACAGCTTTTCGTCCAGCAGATAACCATTGGTGGTCATCTTGGCAGTATACTGAAAGCCATGCTGTTTCTGCAAGTTCTGAATCATTTCAGAGACTTCCAATACAGTGTCTTTGCAAAGGATCGGTTCGCCTCCAAGCCATGCAAGCACAACCTGCTTATGCCGTGGGGCCTGCGCAGTGATATACTCTTCGATCTGATCCAGTGTGTCACGGGTCATACTGGCTGCCGGGTGGTTTTTGTGGCAGTATGAACACTGAAAATTACACCCTTCAGTAGGAATCAGTGTGGCCATGAAGACATCCCAATTGAATTTTTGAGGTAATATTGGCTTGGGTTGAATACAACTGAAATTTTCTCCTAGGCAATCGGAGATGTATCCAGACATCATATATAAGCCCTCTTGATATTGTAGACTAAAATTAGTTGCCGTTCTTTTTTTCTTGAAGTGAAAGCAACCATGCGCTCTTCACAGAAAGACAGATGCCAATTCCAACTACGGTCATAAAAGCACCGAGGATGACAAAACAAGCCGTTGACCCGGCGCTCACCAGTAGTGATGAGCCAAACAGATAAAAAATTTCAGTAACATTGACGCCCATGTTGAAGACGGAAAGCAGCTCGGCGCGATTGTCTTCCCTGCCGGCAGCATCTACAATGCTGTTTTGGACTTCTCCCAGCAGATAGGATGGAATATCCAAAAAAAGCGGAAGGATCAGCATAAATAGGATAGTCCAAACCGGCACATTGACCAAGCCCAACACACCAAGGGCTATTCCACTCAGAATGAAAAACAGTGCCATCATTTGATTATAGTGTTCAGGCTTGGTACGGGCGAGAATCCGTTCGGACAGCAACTGAATTGCAGAATAACCCATAATAATTGCGGCGAGCCAGGTTTCATTGATCCCGCACAACTGCAGCTTCTCCGCATAGAAGAAATTGATCAGAATGCGGCCAATGTTCAAAGCTGCCAAAATCATTAGAAGCATCCATATCTTTTTCTGCTGAAACAACTGCGGATAGGGAATGTTTTTCTTTTGGCGCGTTTCACTTCTGGGCTGCACTGTTTCCTTGGGGATTTTTAAAGAGGTAAAGACAGCAACAAGGTTTGCGGCAATCGTTGCCAGAAGCAGACCCTTGATGCCAATCAGCGTGTACAGGACCGCATAAGCTAGGGTACTGGCAAAAAATCCGACAGTTCCATAATTGGCGACATGTGCAGATTTTTCAGCGTAATGTTCCTTTGAAAACATAATATAAATATAGCCGCTCTGCGTCCCAGAAGAAAAGGAAGCCGCTGTGCCTTCGAGGATAGCCTGTAAAATAAACAGACTATAATTGCAGCTTACATGAGCCAGCAAGAGGCAGGTTCTCGAAATGAGCAGCGCGATCTGGTATAGTACCAACGTGGATTTATAGCCAATGCGATCGGTCAGCTTTCCGAGAGGAATCTCTGTGAGGAGGACCATAGTAGCCATAATTGCTTGCAAAATGAAGAATTGGCTGAGAGAGATTCCTGCAGTGGTTCGTACCAGTAGAGAGACTGGGGAGAAAAACACCAGCCCATTGAGCAGAGAGGTAAGGTCAAGTGCATCTGTTTTCAGCTTTGCGTTCATTTTGATTCACCTCGTTATATTTGGATTTAATATAAGGAATAAACAGTGTTTTCATGAAGTGAGAAAAAACTTCTTCTTCATATGTACAGCACTTTTTGAAATCGATTTGGTGGGACAGCTGACATCCGCCACCGCAGAAGCCACCGATTTTACAATCCTTACACTCCGCATAAGAATTGCAGGTTACAGCGACGGGCCGATAATTTGTTAAATTTTCATAGGAAAAATCAAAAAGGCTGTACCTAGATCTACCAACTGTGCAAGTACAACGATATGTTTTCAGATTCATATCAACATAAAAAACATTACTGGATGACGAAGTGCTCCAACAATAACTATGTGTTTGTTTATGCTCCCGCAAATTCAACTTTAGGCCCATTTTGTCGGCAAAGTTATAGCAGGTCTTTAAAAATGCCGCGTGAACATTGTCCGGGAGAGGCTTGCTTTGAAGCTCAGCGAGAATCTCACTTTCCATCATGATGTCAGGGAAATTTGTTTCATACAAACGATCATCTACTCGACCAATAGTCCACGCAAAGTTTTTATCCTGCAAAAGCTGTAACTTCTTCAAGTCATCCAGTGTATTCCAGATTTCTTTATGATTGTGCCTATCGATATTGGTTCCTAAGTCCACATGGATGCCGTAATGCAGAAGTGTCTTAATACAGCACAGGAGTTTGAAAGTTTCATTTGTATTGTTCCGGCTCGGATCAAGATCGTATCGCGTCATATAATTTAACGCCATACTGTCGATTGTGGGATAAATACCGCTGATGAAGCGACGATTGATGATAAATTTCTTCAAATAATACGAAAGGAAACTTCCGTTTGTGGTGATATGAACAGTGGTTTTGTGCTCTTTGCAAAATTGGAGAATTTTATCAATTACTTTCTCATTCTCGATCAGCAAGGGTTCGCCACCAAATAAACCCAGTCGAACGGTCTTGTTCGGATTTGCTTCCATATACTGTGCAATGATACTTAAAATTTTATCCAGAGTTTCATCACTGATAAGTTTCTTTTCCAAGGTTTTATCGTTTTGCTGATAGCAGTAAGTACAGTGCATGTTGCATTTATACGTAATTGTTAAGATGAAAGTGACTTCTTCGCTTGACTTGTTTGAGTCGGTTTCATCGCTATCCAGCATTTTGTGGTATACTTCTTCGCTCACACCATGGTGGAGGAGATCTTTTGAGATGAGGAAACATCTATTGCTGTACGTATCAACAATAACACATTTTTCGGAATCAACATCTTCTAAATATTTATTTCCAAGGACCTGTGTCAGATCAAAATTCCCCTGTGCGTCTTTGGTTTCCACAAGCGTTCCGTTTTTCAATTCATAAAACATGGTTCCATTATACAGAAAAATCCCAAGAAGCAAACATTTGCTCCTTGGGAAACCGTCACTGATCAGTAGAGGCGGTGCCCGTTGTCATCATCGCAGCTAACGATAACAACCGCGTCGTTTGCCTTCATCTCTTCCAGCTCTTCATTGGAAAAAGTTACGGTATACATTTTCTGTTTCTCCTTTCTTTTTTCAGCTCTGGATGTTTGGTTCATCGCTGTGACTATATTGTAGCAGCACGACGCACTTCTGAACATATCGTACCAAGTTACTTTCAAATAACACAAAACGATAAGTTGGATTCCAATGAACTTATTCCTTTTTGATTTCCAGCTATCAACGACTGGAAAATTAGCTTGATATCCTTTATAATTATAAGAACTCTTTATTCAATCTGGGGTGGTTTCAATGAAAAATGTTTTTCTTGGAGAATATATCAAACAGCGGCGGCTGGATCTGGGCCTGACCCAGGAGCAGCTTTGCGATGGAATCTGTGAACCGATGACCCTTTCCCGACTGGAAAATGGCAAACAGACTCCCAGCCGCAATCGGATCAATGCCCTTTTGCAGCGGCTGGGCCTGCCGGATGACCGCTATTTTGCACTGTTGAGTAAAAATGAGCTGGAAATGGAAGCCCTTCAAAAGGAGATTGTTGCATGCAATGCTAATCATCGCGTGGAGGAAGGCTTTGAAACCTTAAAAAAATTTGAGCAGATTGCAGACCATGACGATCAAATCGCGCAGCAGTTTATCTTACGCTCTAAGGTGTTGTTGGGGCGTTTGGATCAACGATATACACCACAAGAACAGATTGACCTGTTGATGCAAGCAATTCGGCTGACGGTTCCCCGCTTTAATTTGGATGAGATTGAGAGGTTTTTTTATTCGACAGACGAAATCAAGATCATCAATCAAATTGGAATTGCATACTCCGATGATGGACAAAATAAAAAAGCAGCTGATATCTATTACCAGCTGCTGAAATATGTCCGAAAGCATTTTGAAGAAACAATCACTTCGGTTGGTATCTTACCGATGGTTTATTTTAATTATGCCCGTGTTCTGGATTTGTGCGGTCGCTACGAGGATAGCGCAGAATGTGCAGAAGAAGGCAGGAAGGCTTGCCTCAAATATGGGCACTATCAATATTTACCACATTGTCTTGAAATCCAAGCTGAATGCGCTCATTTCATGGGAGATGACAAAAAAAGCGCGGATCTCTATCGTAAATGCTATTATCTGTGCCAGGTCATCGAATACCAGGAAGGATTGGAAATTACCAAAAAGGAAGCAAAAGAATATCTGGGCATGGAATTTGAAACTTAAAGAGCTTCACCGCCCCCCGGAAACGCGTCATATAACTGCATACCCGATTCGTCCGGGTCTTCGGGCTGTTCTGTTTCGGTCACGCCAGTCTGAGGCGTGGGCAAGTCTTCAGGTTCAGCGGCAAAGCAGGGGACAGCCAGCAGACTGGTGGCCAGAACAATAGAAGTAATCAGAGTAAAAAGACGTTTCATAATTTATTTTCCTTTCGTTTTATGTTGTTTTGGTGTTGGCAAAAGGATACCACTACAAGGCAGTACAGACCATATCGTGTCGTGTTGCTTTTTTCTAACATAAAACGATGGGTTTTCCTGAGAATAAGATCAGATGCTTTCCAATCGGCTTGTGATGCAGCAAGTACTAAAAATAAGAGAATGTCTACTCAACAAACCGTATTGACGTAGCATAGTCGAAAAGAACCTGTTTTGCACACTATATAGGGTGCTGAAATTGGTTGTATTTCATAACTATTTGAACTGTAAATGCAAGATATTTATACAAAACACTGAACTTTTGGCCCCTGTGGCACAAAATTGGCACAATTTTTTCAGAAGAATCATAGAAATGGCGGAAAACAGGAGAAAACAACAAAAATCCATGAGTTTATCATTAACGTCTGAAACTGCTGTTGAGTACACTATCTGACCCGCTAATGACACCTACATCATAACGGTTTGTTGAGTCATGAAAAATAGAGAAAAACAGATGATTTCTACTTCAAAAAACAGCTGTTGAGTAGAGCATGAATGGTGATGATAATTACATGTTTTGAGTGGTTAAAGTGAATGATTTGTTCATAACGAACAATGAATGGTAAGAATTGGACTGGGTGATATATATAGTTTTAACAAAAATCATGCACCGACAGGGTTCGATTCAACAATCCAACACTTAGAAAAAACGTCATTGCAGGGTATACGGGGTTCGACTGTATAAATCAACACTTTGGCTATAGAGAAATAGAGACGAGTGTACTCAACGGATGTTTTATGAAGTAGAAAACAAGGGAAATATGATTGCTGGGGTAATTGGATACGACAGTATAAGAAAACACTTAGCCGAGTGTGATTATCACACAGCGGAAATTAGAGAGAAATACTATCTGTGAAGAGCAGATGTGTACATAGATTATGTAGTTAACAAAAATGGAGGAATACATATGAGCACAGTTACTTTAGATAATAAAACGATTTTAGTCACAGGAGCAGCAGGCTTCATAGGCTCTAATCTTGTGAAGCGAATCTATCAGGAAGCTCCTTCTGCTACGGTTATCGGCATCGACAATATGAATGCCTACTACGATGTGGCACTGAAAGAATTCCGCCTGAATGAGCTGGCCAAGTATCCCACATTCACTTTTGTAAAAGGCAACATCGCTGATAAGGAACTGATCACTGAACTGTTCGAGAAGTACAAGCCGTCTGTGGTCGTTAACCTTGCAGCACAGGCTGGTGTGCGTTACTCCATCACCAACCCGGATGCTTATGTGGAATCCAACTTGGTCGGCTTCTTTAATATCCTCGAAGCCTGTCGCCATAACCCTGTAGAGCATCTGGTGTATGCTTCTTCTTCCTCTGTCTACGGTTCTAATAAGAAAGTTCCGTACAGCACCGACGACAAGGTAGATAATCCGGTTTCCCTTTATGCAGCTACCAAGAAATCCAATGAGCTGATGGCACATGCCTACTCCAAGCTCTACAACATTCCTTCCACTGGTCTGCGCTTCTTCACCGTTTATGGTCCTGCGGGTCGTCCTGACATGGCTTACTTCGGCTTCACCAACAAGCTGGTGAAGGGCGAAACCATCAAGATCTTCAACTACGGCAACTGCAAGCGTGATTTTACTTATGTGGATGACATCGTTGAGGGTGTTGTCCGTGTGATGAAGAAAGCACCTGACAAGAAGAATGGCGAGGATGGTTTGCCGATTCCGCCGTATGCAGTTTACAACATTGGTAATCAGAACCCTGAGAACCTGCTAGACTTCGTGCAGATTCTGAGTGAGGAGTTAGTAAGAGCGAAAGTTTTGCCGGAAGATTATGACTTCGAGGCACATAAGGAATTAGTACCGATGCAACCGGGTGATGTGCCTGTGACTTATGCGGATACTACTGCTTTGGGACGGGATTTCGGTTTCAAACCGAATACTTCGCTTCGGGAAGGCCTCAGAAATTTTGCTGAATGGTATAAGGACTTTTATATGAAATAATCCATCATTGATTTATATAACCCAATTGAACTGACATGAAAGATTTTGAGAAACTGCGGATTGCTGTAGCCGGTACCGGATATGTAGGACTGTCTATTGCGACACTGCTGGCACAACATCATAAAGTGACTGCTGTGGATGTGGTACCTGAAAAGGTGGAACTGATTAATAATAAGAAGTCACCTATTCAAGATGAATATATCGAGAAGTATCTTTCGGAAAAGGAACTCAATCTGACAGCTACGCTGGATGGCAGGTCTGCCTACAAGGAGGCTGACTTTGTAGTAATAGCAGCACCTACCAATTATGATCCTCAGAAAAACTTTTTCGATACGCATCATATAGAAGATGTGATAGACCTTGTTCTTGAGGTTAATCCGGATGCCGTGATGGTGATTAAATCAACCATTCCTGTGGGGTATTGCCGTTCGCTTTATGTGAAGTATGCCCCAATGTTCCAGTATAAATCGGAATTGAAAGGAAAGAAATTTAACCTGCTTTTCTCTCCGGAGTTTCTAAGAGAGAGTAAAGCTCTTTATGATAACTTGTATCCTTCGCGTATTATCGTTGGCTATCCGAAGATGATTGATTTGGAAGGCCGGGTGTCAGCGGAAGAGAATGCGGCAGTTCGTGCCATCGGAAATCCTGAGGCGGAAGAACTTGCACGTATATTTGCCCGGCTGCTGCATGAGGGTGCATTGAAAGAGAACATTGACACGCTCTTCATGGGCATGAAAGAGGCAGAGGCGGTGAAGCTCTTTGCAAACACTTATCTGGCACTGCGTGTGTCGTATTTCAATGAACTGGATACATATGCCGAGATGAAGGGGCTGGATGCGCAAGCCATAATCAATGGTGTAGGTCTGGATCCCCGTATCGGTACACATTATAATAATCCCTCTTTCGGTTATGGTGGGTATTGTCTTCCCAAGGATACCAAACAGTTGCTTGCCAACTATGACGATGTGCCTCAGAATATGATGTCGGCGATTGTGGAGAGTAACCGTACGCGTAAGGACTTTATAGCCGATAGGGTGCTGCACATTGCCGGTGCATACGGAAGTAACAGTGTATATGATGCGGAGAAAGAAAAGGAGGTAACTATTGGTGTATTCCGGTTGACCATGAAGTCAAACTCGGATAATTTCCGCCAAAGTTCCATTCAAGGGGTAATGAAACGTATCAAGGCTAAAGGTGCCAAACTGGTGATTTATGAACCTACATTGGAAGATGGCAGTACTTTCTTCGGCTCGCTTATCGTGAATGACTTGGAGGAATTTAAACGTATCTCGCAGGCCATTATTGCCAACCGCTATGATGCATGTTTGGATGATGTGGCTGACAAAGTCTATACGAGAGATATTTTTAAACGTGATTAAATAAGGTATCTTATTTATATCTGTTTCATGAAGAGACTTTTTGTTTTGCATCAATCGTCTTATAATTAAGACTTTATCACTTTTCTCAGAAAAACTACTCCCAAGCACCTTTTTTCTTTGGCTACATAGTTTTTAATCCTCACCTTTGCATCGTTGATCAACGAAACGTGTGAATAGGAAAACGAATTTAAATCTCTAAAGAAAAAAGTATGAGTGTAATTTTCAGGACGGTGGAGAGACCGTCGGACCCCAGGGTTGAAAACTCTCCCAAGAAGTATTATCCGCAGTTGGTAACATTGGGGCAAAGCGTGGATTTGGCGTTTATTGCACAGAAGATGCAGGACCGCTCTTCTCTGTCTATCGGTGACATCAAGAGTACGATGCAGAACTTTGTGGAAAAGCTGAAAGAGCAGTTGCTGGAAGGAAAGACGGTTAATATAGCCGGGCTGGGTGTCTTTATACTGGCAGCCAAATCGAAAGGTGAGGAAAAGGCTGATGACGTGACAGCCAAGAGTGTGGAGAGCGTCCGTATCTGTTTTCAGGCGAATAGGGAACTGAAGATATCGAAGGCTGCTACCCGTGCTGGAGAAAGGCTGGATTTGGTGAGTTTGGATGATTATCTTAAGGGGAAGACTTCTACAGATGGCGGCTCCGGTTCGGAAGGAGGAGGTTCGGATTCGGATGGAGACCAAGGTGAGAATCCACTGGGATAACAGTAGCTATGAATTATTAATCAGATAATGGATAATCTTTATGAAGAAAACGTGGAATGTGATTTTGAAACTTATTATTGCCGTAGCGAGTGCTGTGGCAGGTGTGATTGGCGGACAGACAATGATGTTTTAGTCCGATAGGATTTGATAAATAAAAAATGAGAAGAGCTGCTGGCAGGAAATCTGTCGGCAGCTCTTTTTTTAATCCTTGTATGCTTCTTCGTGTACCCCCGCTACTGCTCGTCCGCTGGGGTCGTTCTTTCCTTGGAAAGAGGCGTCCCATGCCAGCGCTTCGGCGGTGGAGCATGCCACACTGGGTACGCTGGGAACACTCCGGGCTGCGCTTTCACTGGGGAAATGCTCTTCGAAGATGGTGCGATAGTAATACTCTTCCTTATTTTGCGGGGTATGTATCGGGAAGCGTTCGGCGGCATGTGCCATCTGTTCGTCGCTGACGGCAGCGGCAGTGACGGCTTTCAGCGTATCAATCCAACTGTAGCCCACACCGTCGGAGAACTGTTCTTTTTGCCGCCAGGCAACGCTCTGGGGGAGTATGTCGGCAAAGGCTTCGCGGACTACTTTCTTTTCTATCTCCTTGCCGGGGCACATCTTGACTGCCGGATTGATGCGCATGGCAACATCCAGGAATTCTTTGTCGAGGAAGGGGACACGTCCTTCCACTCCCCAGGCTGCAAGGCTTTTGTTGGCACGGAGGCAGTCGTACAGATGCAGTTTGGAGAGCTTGCGCACGGTTTCTTCGTGAAAGGCTTGCGGGGTGGGCGCCTTGTGGAAGTAAAGGTAACCGCCGAACACCTCGTCCGCACCTTCGCCGCTGAGTACCATCTTGATGCCCATGCTTTTGATGACACGTGCCAGCAGATACATGGGGGTGGAGGCGCGGACAGTGGTTATGTCGTAAGTCTCAATGAAATAGATGACGTCGCGGACAGCATCGAGGCCTTCCTGAACGGTATAGTTTATCTCGTGATGCACGGTACCGATATGACGGGCCACTTCGCGGGCTTTAATCAAGTCGGGAGCACCCTTCAAGCCGACGGCGAAGGAATGGAGCTGCGGCCACCAGGCATCTGCCTTGTTGTCTGTCTCGATGCGTTTGGCGGCATATTTCTTGGCGATGGCAGAGATGACGGAAGAATCGAGTCCGCCACTGAGCAGGACACCGTAGGGGACGTCGGACATCAACTGGCGCTGTACGGCGGCTTCAAGTGCGTCGTGCACAGCCGTGACTTGTGTGCTGTAGGCTGTCCGGCCTATCGAAGCCGGCGCGGCATTACGTTCGGCGGCAGGAGTGTAGTTGTCCTTCACAGCGGCATAGTCCATCCAGTCGCGGGTGTACCAGCGGTGCATCTTGCCCTCGCTCCCACGGTAGTAGTGGCCGGGAAGGAAAGGCTCGTACTCATCGCAGAAACCCTCAAGAGCTTTCAGCTCACTGCCGAAGTAGATGTGTCCGTCTTTGTCGCGTCCTATATAAAGGGGGATTACGCCGATGGGGTCGCGGGCGATGAGGTAATCGTCCGTTTCTTCATCATAGAGGGCGAAGGCGAAGATGCCGTTCAGCTCTTCGAGGAAGCGCCTTTGTCTTTGTAAAGGGCAAGGATGACTTCGCAGTCGGAACCTGTCTGGAAGGCGTATTTTCCGGCATAGCGGGCACGGATGTCGCGATGGTTGTAAATCTCGCCATTGACGGCAAGCACCTGTTTGCGGTCGGGTGAATATAAGGGTTGTCCACCGGATTCCGGGTCGACAATGGAGAGGCGTTCGTGGGCGAGGATGGCGGAGCCGCCTACGTAGATACCACTCCAGTCCGGTCCGCGATGACGGATTTTCTGCGCCATCCGTAGCGCTTTGTTTCTCAACTCAGGAGTTTGAGACTGTATGTTGAAGATTCCTGCTATTCCACACATGAGAATTAAAAATTAAAGGTTAAAAATTAAAGAAAGGGAAATCATTTCTTGTTTTCTTTTAGAGGTTCGAGGTAACGATCTATTTCTGTTGCCACTCGTCGTCCGTCGGCCAAGGCACGTACTACGAGGCTGGCGCCGTGGGCGGCATCGCCTGCCACGAATACGTTCTCTGCAAACTTCGGTTGCTCGGGCTTGAGGAAACCCATGGCAAGAAGCACCATATCGGCTTCGATGACCTCTTTCTTACCCGTAGATTTCATGGTAGGGCGGTTACCGTCTGTTG
>ENA-OPVL01001623-OPVL01001623.1-human-gut-metagenome-genome-assembly--contig:-NODE-1623-length-13435-cov-1.675934_pt1 | contig 13435 bp, 13 predicted proteins | sample MGYA00241496_ERZ501984 | MGnify/ENA primary metagenome ERZ501984 (study PRJEB25962, sample SAMEA2042986) | human gut metagenome | biome: human gut; feature: human-associated habitat; material: faeces... | reverse complement strand
GGCTCTTCCTCCAAGTACTACGTCGACTACCGCAGCGCGAGCACCGCTGAGGCCATCCACCTGGTAGGCGAGGCCGGCGGCTTCGCGTTTATCGCACATCCTGCCCTGTACCATGTCGTCGACCTCATTCCGCAGTTTCAGCGCGAGGGGCTTGCGGGCCTCGAGGCATACCATTCGCTTCAGAGCGAAGATGATTCCGCCTTGCTCGTCGCTCGTGCGGAAGAGCTCGGGCTTGCCGTGAGCGGCGGGTCCGATTGGCATGGCGACGGATCGCATCACGCCTCTTTGGGAAGCGCGGGATTGGACCGCGCTTCGTTCACTCAGTTTTTACACGCCTGTGGCAGATAGGAACCACGTTTTATGAACTTCGATGAAACAGACGGGCAGAAGCCCCTCGCCAGAATGACCTACTGGCAGAAGACCTTCGGGTGCCAGATGAACGAGAACGACGCGGAGCGCGTCGCCGGCATGCTCGAGATGGCAGGGGCGCTCCCCGTGAGCACGCTCGCGGCAGCCGACATCGCGATCTTTCTCACCTGCTGCGTGCGCGAGAAGGCAGACGAGCGCCTGATGGGCCAGGTCGCCTCGCTCAAGAACATCCCTCCGGCACACGGCGACAAGCGCATCGTCTGCGTGGGCGGCTGCATTGGCCAGCGAGACGGCGAGAAGCTGCAACAGCAGCTCAAGCACGTGGACGTCGTCTTCGGCACGCACAACCTCGGCCATCTGGTCCGCCTGATCGAGCGGCGCATGCAAACGGGCACCGCCGTTGCGGAAACCATCGAGTCGAACGACGGCTTCTCGAGCGAGCTCCCGCTGCACCGTGACAAGCCCTGGCATGCCTGGGTGCCGATCATGACCGGCTGCAACAACTTCTGCACGTACTGCATCGTCCCCTACGTGCGCGGGCGCGAAGCCTCCCGGCCAATCGAGGACATCGAGCGCGAGCTGAACGGGCTTGCCGCGCAGGGCGTGAAGGAGCTCACCTTGCTCGGCCAAAACGTGAATTCGTACGGGCGCGACCTGTACGGCTACCCGCGTTTTGCCGATGTGCTCAACATCGCGGGCACCTGCGGTGTCGAGCGCGTGCGCTTCGTGACGAGTCATCCCAAAGACCTGCTTCCCGAGACCATCGAGGCGATGGCAGCGCATCCGACGATCATGCCGCAACTCCACCTGCCGCTGCAGTCGGGTTCGGACCGGATCCTTTCCGCCATGAACCGCAAGTACGATACTGCGCGCTACCGCAGCCTCATCGCCACCTTGCGCGAGAAGATTCCCGATATATCGCTTTCGACCGACATCATCGTCGGCTTTCCCGGAGAGACGGAAAAGGACTTCCAGGCTACCTACGACCTCGTGAAGGAGGTCTCGTACGGCCAGGTGTTCACCTTCATCTACTCCAAACGCGCGGGCACGCCCGCGGCCGAGATGGACGACCCCGCCACGCACGAGGAAATCCAGGATCGCTTCGACCGCCTTGTCGCGCTCGTGCAGGAACAGGCGCACGCCGAGAACGCCAAAGAGCTGGGCGCCACGGTGCCCGTTCTCGTCGAGGGTACCTCGAAGCGCGATGAGCGCTTCCTTGCGGGCAAGAGTCCCAAGAACCAGACGGTGCACGCACCGCTTCCCGCAGGCGCCACCATCGACGAGTACCTGGGCCGCATCGTGAACGTCAAGGTCGACGAGACGAAGACCTGGTATCTGCGGGGGCAGCTCGTAGATGCCTGACATGCCGCTCGTCATATGCATCCAGGGGCCGACGGCATCGGGAAAGTCCGAGCTGGCAGAACGGCTTGCCTTGGAGTTTGACGGAGAGATCGTCTCGGCAGATTCCATGCAGATCTACCGTGGCATGGACATCGGAACGGCCAAGATGCCCGTGGGCGAGCGTCGCGTGCCGTACCACTGCCTCGACATCCTCGACCCAGGTCAGCCATACTCGGCGGCCCTCTTCCAACGCGATGCGCGCCGGGCATTTGCCGAAATCGCCCAGAGGGGACACGTTCCCATTCTGTGCGGCGGCACGGGTTTCTATGTGCGTGCTGCGCTCGATGACCTGCAGTTCGCACCCGGCGAGCAGCAGGACAACCCGCTTCGACAGCGGCTCTCGCAGCTTCTGGCCAACGAGGGCGAACAGGCTTTATACGAGCTGCTTCAGCGCGAAGACCCCGAAAGCGCACGGCTCGTGCACCCCCATGACGTCAAGCGGGTCATGCGCGCGCTCGAGATGCATGCGGAAGGGGAGAGCTACGCCCAGCGCAAGCAGGCGTTTCGCAGCGTCTCTCCGCTTGTCCCCAACGTGAAGATCGCGTTGTCCATGGAGCGGGAGCTGCTCTACGAGAAGATCAACCGCCGCGTCGACCTGATGGTTTCAAACGGCCTGGTAGACGAGGTCAAGCGGCTGCTAGACAAGGGGTTTCGCACGGGGCTCACGGCTCCGCAGGCAATCGGCTACAAGGAGATCGTGGCGTACCTCGATGGCGAGACGACGCTTGACGAGGCCGTCGAGCTCATCAAGCGCTCGAGCAGACGCTATGCCAAGCGACAGATGACCTGGCTCAGGTCGGAGCGCGACGTGCACTGGATTTCCTGCGATACTGGCATTACGCAGCAGGTGTTCGAGACCGCAGCGGATATCGTGAGAGAGGCGACTGGTGACTAGGCAGAAGTTCAGGGTGGACACGCGAGAGATACCCGAGAAGGCCATACTCGTCGGCATCGACCGCGGAGATGCCGCCTGGCCGCTGGAAGAATCGCTTGCAGAGCTCGAACGTCTGACCAGCACCGCGGGCGCCACGGTCGTCCACACGATGTCGCAGCGCCTCCTTGCGCCCAACCCGCGCACGTTCATCGGCCAGGGCAAGGCCGAAGAGCTCGTGGATGCCGTGCGCTCATTCGACGCTGACGTCGTCATATTCGATGACGAGCTCTCGCCCTCGCAGCAGAGCAACCTCGAAAAGCTCGTAGGCTCCCCGGTCAAGGTCATCGACCGTACCGCACTCATCCTCGACATCTTCGCGCTGCACGCCACGAGCAAAGAGGGCAGGCTCCAGGTCAAGCTCGCGCAGAACCAGTACCTCTACCCACGTCTTCGTGGCATGTGGAGCCATCTTGCCGCGAACAGGATGGGCGGCGGCGTCGGGTCGCGCTTCGGAGAGGGCGAGTCCCAGCTCGAGGTCGACCGACGACTGGTGCGCAAGCGGATTGGCCGCATCCGGGCGGAGCTGAAGGACGTGGCCTCGAGCCGCGAGACGCAGCGCAAGCACCGCAACGAGACCGGCGTGTTCCGCGTCGCCCTCGCGGGCTACACGAATGCGGGAAAGTCGAGCATCATGAACCGCCTGACCGGGTCGAACGTGCTCGCCTATGACAAGCTGTTCGCAACGCTCGACTCCACGACACGGCAGTTGACGCTCGAAGACGGCCACATGGTCACGCTCACCGACACCGTCGGCTTCATTCAGAAACTGCCGCACAGCCTCGTCGAGGCGTTCAAGTCGACGCTCGACGAGATCAAAGAGGCAGACCTCATCTTGCTCGTCGCGGATGTGGCGGCAGAGCAGCGCGATGCGCAGATCGGGTCCGTGCGCGAGGTACTGGGGGAAATCGGCGCAAGCGATATCCCGACGGTGGTCGTCTACAACAAGATCGACCTCATGCGGGGCGAGAGAAGCCTCGAGCTCGCGCATCTGAGAGAGCTACATCCATCTGCCGTGTTCGTCTCCGCTGCTGAAGGCATGGGCACCGACGAGCTGCTCGCCCGCCTGGGCATGGAGATTCGCAAGCAGAGCTGTACGATGGACGTGTTGATTCCGTATAGCGAGGGCCGTCTCGTGGAGCTTGCGCACAAGGCATGCTCCATCACGAGCGAGAGCTACACCGAGCAAGGAACGCATATAGAGATGTACGTTCCCCAGGCGCTCGCGCCACGTTTCGAACGTTACTCGAAAGAATCGTGAATTAGCAGTTAGATAGAGCGGAACAGGCCCGTGACCTTGCCGAGAATCACCGCATCGCGCGTGAAGATGGGCTCCATGCTCTCGTTTTGCGGCTGAAGCCGGATGCAGTCCTTTTCCTTGTAGTAGGTCTTGACCGTCGCGCCATCGCCAATCAGCGCGACGACGATGTCGCCGTTGTTGGCGTCGCTTTGCTCGCGCACGACCAGCGTGTCCCCGTCGAGAATGCCGGCATCAATCATGGATTCCCCGTGTACCGTGAGCAAAAACGAGCCGTCGTCGCCGAAAAACGAGGTGGGCAGGGGAACCTGCTCTTCGATGTTCTGCTCGGCCAAGATGGGCTGACCTGCGGCGACGCGCCCCACGAGCGGAAGCTCGACAATGCCACGCGAGGCATGGGCTTGAGGCTGAGCGCAAGGGGAGGTCGAAGCCTCGACCGATTGCGCTTTGCTCGTGATGCTCATCGAACGCGATTTGGCGCCGTCGCGCTTGATATAGCCCTTCTGCTCGAGTGCGTTGAGATGAGCGTGCACGGTAGAAGGGGAGGACAAGCCGATGGCCTCGCCGATTTCGCGCACCGAGGGCGGGCAGTGCTTCTCGTTCACGCAGGTGCTGATGAAATCGAGTATCTGCTTTTGGCGTTTTGTCAGGTCTGACGTGGTCATCGTGTCTCCCAGAGAATCGTTTTGCCCAGTGTATAGCGAGACGTGCAAATAATCAAACAAATGTTCGTATATACCTTGAAACGTACAAATGTTCGTGTACTATGACTATACGAACAGACGTTCGGTTATAGAGTTCGTGTCTCACCCCCGAGCTATAACTCACGGTGTAAGAAGTACGCGGCTCTCGAAAGGAACGGCCATGAACAACGTGATCTGCATCGACGGCACATCGGCTCTCAAGCTTACCTACGAAAACCCCATTTCAGATGTATCCAGTCGTTCTCATGACGTTGACGAGGTCGTTCCTTTCGAGAGCCGCGTCGTTTCGGTTCCCGTTATCCAGCAGTGCAATCACGAGCATCGCTTCGAAGCGGAGCCCACCCGCGTCGAGTCCGCGCTTCGCGATTTGAAGGGCTTGTCGTTTGCCCAGACGAAGTCAGACAGGGCATTTGGGGCAGTGGTAGCCGTATTGGGCTTCGCCAGCGCTTTCGTATTCTCCTTTATCACCCTGGTTTAGTAGAAATGTGCGGTCTAGCTGCGCGTTAGCCCATCCTCAACCTGCTAAACTGGCAGTGAGTACAATTTGTCCCGAGGATGGGAGCCCAACCGTGTTGTGTCCAAACTGCGGATGCAAAGACTCGAAAGTCGTCGATTCCAGGTCGTTCGAAGACGGAACGAGCATCAAGCGTCGTCGCGAATGCCTCGAATGCGGCACGAGATTCACCACATTCGAGCGTCGCGAAGAGGAGCCCGTCATGATTGCCAAGCGCGACGGTCATGTCGAGCCGTTCGATCATTCGAAGCTGCTCAAGAGTCTCCTCACCGCTACGGCAAAACGCAACATTCCGCTGCATGACTTGGAAACCCTCGTCGATTCCGTGGAAAACGACATCCGGTTCAAGTACCGGGGTCCGATTCCTTCCTCGATGCTGGGCGACCAGGTTCTCATAAGATTGCGCGACCTCGACAAGGTTGCCTACGTGCGATTTGCCTCGGTATACAAGGACTTCAAGGACCTCGACGAGTTCAACACCGAGCTGAAGAAGCTCTCCGAAAAGAACGCATACCCCGAAAACTAGCTAAGGAGCCTACCTTGAGCAAGGCGATCACCCTCAAGTTGAAGAAACTCGACGATTCCATTCCGACGCCCGCATACGCAAAGCCAGGCGATGCCGGGCTCGACCTGTACGCTGCACAGGATGCCAGCATCGACCCCGGTTGCCGCGAGATCATCAGCACCGGTATAGCCATTGCAATTCCCGAAGGCTATGCGGGGTTCGTGCAGCCGCGGAGTGGACTTGCCGCGCGTGAAGGGCTGACCATAGTCAACACGCCCGGACTCATCGATAGCGGCTACCGCGGCGAAATCAAGGTCATCGCGCTCAATACCGACCTGGAGAACACCATTCAGATCGAGCGCGGCGAGCGCATTGCGCAGCTCGTCATTCAGGAGGTGCCCGTCGTCACGATCGATGTGGTAGACGAGCTCGACGCTACCGAACGTGGTGAGGGCGGCTTTGGCTCGACGGGCAAGAAGTAAGGGCGCTTTCTCGCACTTCCCTGCCATTGGTATAAATGGCTGATAACATATCTTATGGGAACTTACGCTTTAGGGAAGCAGGTCAGGATTGAGCAGACCCGCTTCCCTGTTTCTTCTCTTGCCGCTTCAACACCGCAAGAACGAGAAGAATGCCGACGGCTGCCCCGATAGAGTCGATAACCACATCGCTTGCCATGCCGGACCTTCCGTCTACGAACAGCTGATGAATTTCGTCCGTAGACGCGTATGCCACTGCAAGTGCCCACGCAACGAGCCCTTTCCGGCCACCTCCTCGCACATGTATGCCTCGGATCTTTCCGAGCTGGCAAAGGGTCAAGCAGTACAGTGCGCCCAGAACCGCGTATTCGGTCATATGCGCCGTCTTCCGAACCGCAAACGTCACCGTAGAGAAAATCTCGTCTTGAGCATCGAAGGCTAAACTGCTGAATCCAGGGATGAGCTTCTCGCAGATAGCGGCGGCGATGGCATCGCTTTTAGAGGACGAATCGGTTCCCACTTGCGCGGAAAACCAGAAGATCACCGCCATCATGGCGATGGCGAGCGCAGCGTACGCATACAGCAGCAGCTTCTGACGCCCCATTATTATCGGACCGCCCTCCTTTTCCCACTCGTCAGCGGCGGCACTGCCCGCATATCGTGGCAGGTAGAATCGCACGGCATGCACCTAAGCGCGCATACTTGTGCTAACGTGTAGCACCATGAATATTGAAGAGATTTTAAACCAGGTGGATGCGTTCGTCTGGGGCCCGGTAATGATTTGCCTGCTTCTGGGAACGCACATTTTCCTCACCATCAGACTCAGGTTCATCCAACGCAAGCTGCCGACAGCCATCAAGATGTCGGTGCAGGAAGACGAAGACGCCGAGGGCGATGTCTCTCAATTCGGCGCTCTCGTGACTGCGCTTGCTGGCACGATTGGCACTGGCTCCATCGTCGGCGTTGCCACCGCGATCATCTCGGGCGGCCCCGGTGCTGTCTTCTGGATGTGGCTCACCGGCGTCTTCGGCATCGCGACGAAGTACACCGAGGTCTACGCCTCGATCCGCTACCGCGTGAAGGACCACAAGGGCGAGATGATCGGCGGCGCCATGTACGCCTGGGAGCGCGCCTTCAAGCGCTCTGACGGCACGACGCCCAAATGGGCAAAGGCCGGCGCGGTTTTGTTCGCCCTGTTCGCCGTCATCGCGACTCTGGGAACCGGTTCTGCTGTCCAGTCCTCCGCAATGACGAGCATCATCTGCGGCAACTTCCCCCTCATTCCCAAATGGGTACTCGCCATCGTCATCACGATCCTCGTTGCCGTCGTTATCTTTGGTGGCGTCAAGACCATCGCCAACGTCTGCGAGAAACTCGTGCCCTTCATGGCGGTTGCCTATGCGCTCGGCTGCATCGTCATCCTCGTGATCAACTACCAGTACCTCGGCGCTGCACTGATGGAGATCCTCGAATGCGCGTTCACTGCAAAGGCCGCCTTCGGAGGAGCCGTCGGAAGCGGCATCATGGTCGCCCTCCAGTATGGCTGTGCGCGTGGCCTGTTCTCGAACGAGTCGGGCTTGGGCACCGCGCCTATCGTCGCGGCCTGCCGCATCGACCAAGAACCCCGCCCGCCAGGCACTTGTCGCCTCGACCGGCACGTTCTGGTCAACCGTCGTGATCTGCCTTATGACCGGCATCGTGCTCGTGTCCACCATGCTCGCCCATCCCGAGATTGCCGCCTCCGGTTCTCTGCAGCAAGGCGCCGACCTCGCGAACGCCGCCTTTGCCACCATCCCGTTCGTCGGCACGCCCATCCTCATCCTCGGCATGGTGAGCTTTGCCTATTCGACGATCCTCGGGTGGAGCTATTACGGCAACCGCTGTGCAACGTATTTGTTCGGCCGCAAGGCGATCGTTCCCTATCAGATCATCTACGTCATCGTCGGGTTCTTTGGGGCCATCGGCGTCGGCGACATGGTCTGGACGATCTCGGATATCGGAAACGCCCTCATGGCCATCCCCAACATCATCTTGATCCTCGCGTTGTCGGGCATGATCGCCAAAGAGACCAAGCACTACGTCTACGACGGCAACCTCGATGAGAAATGGGAAGAAGACATCCCCGTCGTGCAGTCGAAATAGATTCGGGCGCGCGTACGTGACACTGCCCTTTCCGCGAATAGATTCACCACGTCTTTCAAAGCAGATTCATCCAAGCACAGCAACGCCCTCGATCCCTTTGGGTTCGAGGGCGTTGTTTGTAGAGCGGCTCTGGGCAGCTGAACAGCGACGTCTGTTGCCTGTTGAAGGACAAGGTCAAGGACGCGCGGCAATATCCTGCCTCTTCCAGGCTCAGACAAGCAAACAGGCGGGCAAGGGCTCCCCTCCCCGCCTGCGAGAGCAGCAAGCTCTGTTGTCAGGCCCTGCTACATCCCCATCCAAGCGGATATCTTGGGCACATAGCCCATCACGAAGATGATGACGATAAGAACCGGGATACCGTACTTGTACCAGAGGCGGAAGCGCACCGGCAGCTTTACGCCCTTGCCCTTGTCTGCCTCTTCGATGAAGTTATCCCATCCCCAGCCGAATTTGGTCGTGCAGAAGATGACGAAGATGAGCGAGCCGAGCGGCAGCATGTTGTTGGAGACGATGAAGTCCTCGATGGACTGGATGTCGCCGATGCCGGGAATGGCCACGCCGCTCCACACGTTGAAGCCAAGCGCGCAAGGCAAGCTCAGCACGACGACGAGTGCGGCATTCCAGGCGACGGCGCGGCCGCGCGTCATGTCGAACTTGTCCATGAACCAGCCGACGAGGTTCTCGAACACGGCGATGACCGTGGAGAGCGCGGCAAAGCTCATGAGCAGGAAGAACAGCGCACCCCAGACGTTGCCGAGCGGCATCTGGCCAAAGACCATCGGCAGCGTGACGAACACGAGCGACGGGCCGGCATCGGGGCTCACCCCGTAGGCAAAGCACGCGGGAAAGATTATGAGGCCTGCGAGGATGGCGACGACCGTGTTGAGCACTGTGATGTTGATTGCCTCGCCGTTCAGGCTGCGCTCGGTTCCGACGCGCGACCCGAAGATCTCCATGGCCGCAATGCCAAGCGAGAGCGAGAAGAACGCCTGCCCCATGGCCGCGTAGACGGCCTGCCCGAAGGTGCCCCACTGCTCCGCAACCGTATCGCCCGCAAACAGATGGGAGAAATCGGGAAGCAAGTAGAACGCGATGCCCTCGCCCGCACCGGGCAGCGTCATGGACCTGATGCAGAGCAGGAGCATGATGACGAACAGCGCCGCCATCATGACCTTCGTTATGCGCTCGACGCCCTTCTGGAAGCCAATCGCGCAGGTAACGAAGCCGATGGCAACCGCGACGAGCATCCAGACGACCATCTCGGCGGGGTCTTGCACCATGGCAGAGAACACCTGTGCCGTCGCATCGACGGAGGCGTTGGCGAACTGTCCCGACGCGAGCTTGGGGATGTAGGCGATCATCCAGCCGGCGACGGTCGTGTAGAACATCATGAGGATCATGCAGCCGATGTAGCCCCACCAGCCAAACCAGTGGAACGTGCGTTTGGGCTGGAGGATGTCAAAGGCAAGCGCCGAGCTCTTCTGGCTCGCACGGCCGACGGAAAACTCCATGACCATGACGGGCAAGCCGAGAATCACGAGGAACACCAGGTATAGGAGCACGAAGGCGGCTCCCCCGTACTGGCCCGTGATGTATGGAAAGCGCCAGACGTTGCCGATACCGATGGCACAGCCCGCCGCGACGAGAATGAATCCGATGCGCGAGGCGAAATGCTCTCGCTCTTGTCCCTCTTGCACGTTCCTCCCCCTACCCTGTTGTCAATTCCGGGTGATTATATACAATTCGACGAACTTCCTTACACGCCCATCGTGCGGGCGGCAGCAACTCGTCACTCGAAGCTCGCGAAATGCTTGAGCGCGTATTTGACGGCCCGTTCTCTGCCGTACGGCGTGGCGTCTGCCGCCATGATGCCGAGTTCCATGAACTTCTTGTTGAAAAAGACGTCCCGCGTCTTGTACTCGCGCCTGATGACGGCGCAGGTCTTTGCGAGCAGCGCCTCGTAGCTGGCGCTCGTCGTGAGCGCGCGGAACAGGCACCAGGCAGACCAAAGCGCGAAGTAGATGCCCTCGCCCGAAGGTGGGCAGATGAGGCTTGCGGCATCTCCGAGGAAATAGCAGCTGCCCGTGCGCAGCAGCACGTCGCTGCCCGTGGGAATGTACGCGCCGCGCGCCTTGTCCACCTCGACGCCGATGAAGCGCGCAAACTTGTCGAGCTCGGCTTTCAAGTCGGGGTCGCCGCGAAATGCCCCGCAGCCGATTTTCGCGCGTTCGCCAGCCGGAGCATACCAGCTGTAGCCGAAGAAGCTGCTCTCGTACGCCATGGTGTACGGCGCACCCCGATGCTCGACATCTGCCTCGAGCGTCAGAATCGCATCGGGTGCTTTGCCCGTCAGGAGCTGACGCGTCGTCGAGAGGGCGCCGTCTGCGGCGATGAGGACATCGTAGCTGCACTCAAGCGCACGCTCGTGATCTACAAACCCCGTCAGGACCTTGTTCACGGGGTCGATCGAGCGCAACGAGAACCGGTCGATGACCTCTCCCCCGAGCGCTTCGTATTTGGCCACGGCAAACGCGTCGAGCTCGCGGCGTTCCACCGACTTCGTGGTGATGTTGCCGACCATGGCCGTTATCTCGTCGGCAATGCAGCGCACGCTCGTAAGGTGCTGCTTGAACAGGTGATCAGCTTCGAACCCGTAGATGAGATGCAGCATCTCGATGGCACGTGGCGTGCACAGGCCCGCACACAGTTTGGATTTGCGCGCAAGGTCGAGGCGCTCGAGCAGCAGCACCTCGTGCCCTGCCCGCTTGAGCAGGTACGCGCAGGTCGACCCTGCAAGCCCCGCTCCGATGATCAGATATCGCGTGTTCTTCATAGTCTCAACTGCTCTTCAAAACGCCTTCGAAATCGAATGAGGGAATGAACGACTCTTCGGCAGCGCCACCTTCCTGCATGAAGCTGTTCTCTATGCCGAGGTCGAGCGCGTAGTCGATGAGCTCGTCGTATTCCAACTCGCTCACGGTACGCCCAAGCTCGGGATACTTCAGCTCGAGACCCGCGAGTGGCGTGAACTGGCTCATGAGGCTCACGCAGATATCGGAGACGTAGGGCTTGGCCACAAGGATGTCGATAACGCGCTTCGAGTCCATGAGCTGGCCGGGAAGCATCAGATGCCGTACGACCACCCCGTGTTGCAGCACCCCCTCTTCGCCGTCTACGCCCGTGCCGAGCGTGTAGGGGCCGGCTACCTCGTACATCGCATCGAGGGCAGCGCTGGCGGCCTGCGGATAATCGCGTGCGGCAGAGTACTTCTGGGCAAGCTCTGGCGAGGCGTACTTGAAGTCCGTCAGGAAGATGTCGACGTAGCCTTTCAGCTCGCCTATGACCTCGGGGTTCTCGTAGCCGCTCGTGTTGTACACGACTGGCAGCTCCAAAACGTTTGGCTTGAACTGTCCCGCAAAGTCCGCGGGAAGATTATCGGGATCGGGCAGTCGCCCTGAACGCGCGAGTTCGAGCGCCTGCACGATCTGGGGGACAAAGTGCGTCGGGGTCACGAGGTTGATGTTGAGCGCGCCACGTGCCTGCTGCTCGAGGAAGATCTGCGCCAGGCGCTCGACGGAAACCTCGAGGCCCACCTTCCCGAGCGAGATCTCGCGGTTCTGGCAGTAGACGCACTTGAGCGGGCATCCGCTGAAAAAGACGGTTCCGCTGCCGGCATCCCCGCTGATGGGAGGCTCCTCCCACAGGTGCAGCGCCGCGCGCGCGAGGCGCACACGATCGGTCTCGCCGCATACGCCCGATACGCCTGCGCCCCTGTCGCTGGTGCAGCGGCGGGGGCACAGTGCGCAGGCATGTAGATCGAGCGCCACTAGCCTTCCAGCTTGTCCGTGACGATCTTGGAAATGACCTTCGGGTTGCCCTGGCCCTTCATGGCCTTCATGATCTGGCCCATGAAAAATCCCTGCAAGCCCTTCTTGCCGTCGCGGTAGGACGCGACCTTGTCGGGGTTTTCCTGCATGAGCTGCTCGACCAGCTGCTCGATGGCGCCCGTGTCGGTGGTCTGCTTCATGCCGTGCTCTTCGACGTAGGCCTCGGGGTCGACGTCATCGGCGATGATGGCCGCGATGACCTCCTTGCCCTGTTTGGACGAGATGGTATCGGCCGCGAGAAGCTTGGCAAGCGATGCAAGGTGCGCGGGAGATGCGGCAAGGTCGGCAACCGTCGCGTTGTTCTCGTTGGCCCACGCGCTCAGGTCGTTGAGCAAGATGTTGGCGAGCTTCTTTGCCTCGCCGTCTTCGAGCCCCTCGGCAGCCGTGTCGAAGAGCTCGGCCATGGCGACGTCGCCCGCGATGGCGGCCGCATCGGCCTTGGGCAGGCCGTGCTCCGCGATGAAGCGGTCGCGCTTCTCGTCCGGCAGCTCGGGCAGCTCGGCGCGCACGCCCTCGATGAACTCGTCGGAAAGGTCGAACGGCGCGAGGTCCGGATCGGGGAACATCCGGTAGTCGTCTGCGGTCTCCTTGACGCGCATGACGATGGTGCGCTTGGCACCGGGCTCCCAGTGGCGGGTCTCCTGGCGGATGACGCCGCCCTCCTCGAGCACCTCGGCCTGGCGGCAGATCTCGTAGGCGAGGCCGTCGTGCAGGTTCTTGAACGAGTTCATGTTCTTGAGCTCGGTCTTGACGCCGAACTCCTTGGCGCCGCGCCTGCGCAGCGACACGTTGCCATCGCAGCGCATCGAGCCCTCTTCCATGGAGCAATCGGAGATGCCGATGGCGAGGTAGATCTGGCGCAGCTTCTGCATGAAGAGGCGCGCTTCCTCGGGCGAGCGCAGGTCGGGCTCGGTGACGAGCTCGATGAGCGGGGTGCCCGCACGGTTGTAGTCGACGAGCGAACGGTCGGCGCCGTCGATGCGCCCTTCCGCACCGCCCAGATGCGTCATCTTGCCCGCATCCTCTTCCATGTGGATGCGCGTGATGCCGACGTGGGCCACGTAAGCACCGTTTGCGTCCTTCTCGATATCGGGACGCTCGAGCGCCGCTTTGCCCTCGACCTCGAGATCGAGGTGCCCGCGCATGCAGAATGCCACGGGGCCCTGCGTGGTCTGGAAGTTCTTGGCCATATCGGGATAGAAATAGCCCTTGCGGTAGAACATCGAGTGCTTCTCGATTTCGCAG
>ENA-OPVL01001621-OPVL01001621.1-human-gut-metagenome-genome-assembly--contig:-NODE-1621-length-13450-cov-2.632923_pt1 | contig 13450 bp, 11 predicted proteins | sample MGYA00241496_ERZ501984 | MGnify/ENA primary metagenome ERZ501984 (study PRJEB25962, sample SAMEA2042986) | human gut metagenome | biome: human gut; feature: human-associated habitat; material: faeces... | reverse complement strand
ATTCCGATACAGGAAATGGCAAGTGTTGCAAATAATAAAATTTCATGGCCTGAAATAATCAAAAACAGAGCCAGAATTACCAGCACGATTCCGCTTAACAGTCTCGTTTTAAACATCCTATTCTTCCTCCTTAAGTCCGCCAAAGCGTCTGTCTCGTTTATTATACGCTTCCACAGCTAAGTCCAATTCTTTTTTATGAAAATCCGGCCACGGAACATCCGTAAAATAAAATTCGCTATACGCAAGCTGCCACAGCAGATAATTGGAAAGCCGCTGCTCTCCACTTGTACGAATCAGTAAATCCGGGTCTGGAAGTTCCCTTGTATCCAGATATCCGGAAAAGGTTTTCTCATTGATTTCCTCCTCCGTGATTCTGCCATTCTTTATATCAGTAAACATATGCTTCATGGCCCGAAGCATCTCATCCCGGCTTCCATAATTGATGGCAATGGTCAGATTCAGTCCCGTATTTGCCGCGGAAACTTCTTCCAGTTCCTGAATCTTTTTCTGAAAACTTTCGGATAATCTGGAAAGTTCCCCAATCACACGTACCCGCATATTATTTTTATTTGCCGTGCGGATACAGTTTTTCAAATAACTCTCCAGCAGTTTCATCAGTGCAGCCACTTCGCTGTCCGGACGATTCCAGTTTTCCGTGGAAAATGCATACAGTGTCAGGTACTCAATTCCAAGCTCATCTGCAGCCTGACAAACCGTTTCTACATTCTTTGCGCCAACGGTATGTCCGTAATTGCGTGGCATACCCTTGCTTTTTGCCCATCTTCCATTCCCATCTAAGATAATGGCCACATGTTGTGGAATATTTAAATTCTCCATTTGGACCTCCTGTGTATCATATATAACTTTCGTTTCTTTCCACATGAAACAAAACAGGGCTGAGATTTCAACCCTGTTGATGATTAAGATTAAACTGTCATGATTTCTTTTGATTTTGCATCAACTGCTTCATCAATCTGTTTGATGTATTTATCTGTCATCTTCTGTACTTTGTCTTCTTCATCTTTTGCCTGATCATCATTTAAATCTCCGGCTTTATTCTGTTTCTTGACAAAATCATTTGCATCACGACGGATATTTCTAACTGCTACCTTTGCTTCTTCTCCACGTTTCTTGACATCTTTTGCAAGCTCTTTTCTTCGTTCTTCTGTAAGATCTGGGAAGTTTAATCGGATTGCTTTACCATCATTTGTTGGTGTGATCCCGATATCAGATACTAAAATCGCTTTCTCGATCTCTTTTAATAAGTTTGGCTCCCATGGCTGAATCATGATCGTTCTTGCTTCAGGTACAGAAACATTACCAACCTGTGCTACAGGAGTTGCAACTCCATAATAATCAACTTTGACTTTATCTAATACATGAGGATTGGCACGTCCTGCACGAATTGTCATAAAATCATTCGCCATACTGTCTAAAGATTTCTGCATCTTGTCTTCAAATTGTTTTAACATGTTTCTTTCGTCCTCCTAATTTATCAAACGGTTACATATGTTCCGTTAAATTCACCTTTCATTAAATTCTCAATGCTGTTTTCTTCATTTAATCCAAAAACTGCTAATGGCATCTTATTCTCAAGGCACATGATCGTCGCTGTCAGGTCGATCACTCCTAATTTCTGATCCAACACTTCTTCCATTGTGATACTGTCATATTTCACCGCATTTTCATTCACAGCAGGATCACTGTCATATACGCCGTCAATTGATTTTGCTAATAAGATCGCATCTGCTTCAATCTCGATCGCACGAAGTGCTGTTGCTGTATCTGTTGAGAAATAAGGATGTCCTGTTCCACCTGCAAAAAATACAACCTTTCCTTCATCTAAAGCTTTGACTGCTTTATCTTTGGAAAATAATTCTGTAAATGCTCCGCATACAAATGGAGTATATACTTCTGTTTCCATTCCTGCTGTTCTGAATGCATCGGATACATAGATACAGTTCATAACTGTTGCAAGCATTCCGATCTGATCAGCTTTTGTACGTTCCATACTCTCGCTTGTACGTCCTCTCCAGAAGTTTCCTCCTCCGATGACGATCGCTACCTGAAGTCCCTCATCTACTAATGTCTTTACCTGACGTGCTGCATCTGCACATGTTGCTTCATCAAATCCTGTCTTCTTATCTCCGGCAAGTGCTTCTCCACTTAACTTTAAAAGCACACGTTTCATATCTTTTAAATCTTTCATTGGTCTACCTCATTTGTTCTTTCTTTGCCAAATCACTATGTGAAATTATATCATATCATCAAGAAAAGAACAACTATAAAAAGGACCTCTTTCGAAATCGAAAAAGGCCCTTTTGTGTTTACAAATTCTTTCGTCCATTTAATATTGTAAAAAGCATAAACAACACTGGTATGATCAGTGCCTCAAACTGAGTTACTGAATATGCTTTAAATACAACATTTAAAATAATCGTGGCAATCGTAATTGCGATCAGTACAAGACTGACATAAAAACATCTTTTACATCCTTCCTGTGTATTTCCATCTTTAAGACCCGTATATCCACCGACCATTGCTGCTACTGCGTAGCCGCCGATCAAAACAAGTCCAAGATAAAACTTTGTTGCAGAAGTCGTCGTTCTTCCATAACCTACAAGCCCTAACAGATTCAATAACTGCAACACACCCTGAATCAAAACGAGTCCTGAGATTATCTTAAAAAATATATTTTTTGTTTTGTTTTGCATAATCGCTAGTTCCTTTTTATTTTTTATGTTGTCGCTGTCTCCTTCATACTACTTCGAAAGATTCCCTCATCTTTGTCTTCTTATTATCCAATTTAATCCAATTTCTGGATCTGTTCGATAACTTTTTGATATTCTTTCTCAATTTCACCGATCACTGGCAATACTTCTTCGCGCTGTCCTGCACGGATCATATCTACTGCTTTCGCACTTTTTTGCTGTAAATGTGTAAACTCCAGATTGCTTGCAATTCCTTTCATCGTATGAGTTGTTCGAAGAATTTCATCATAATCCATCTTATTTACTGCTTCTTTAATCTGTTCATAAGTAGGATCATCTAAAAACTTACGGACAAACTTTTCCACCAGTTTCTGATTTCCCATCATACGGCTACTTACATTTTCATAACTTTCATCAATACTGTCATAAAACTCCTGAATATTCATTACTTCTCCTCCATTCAAATTATTTTTGAATAACCTAAAATGGATTATAGCATATTTAACAAAATTCAACAATTTAATTCTATATTTTATACACCAGAAGTTTTTTCGACACCATATTTCTTTCTACGATATGTTTTTTTGTCACTTTCCATATAGTGATGACTTCTTCTACGATCTCGTTCTTCATTTTCTTCCAAGATTTCTTGTTTCGCATTCATAACAAGCATCTGCAGACGATTTTCGATATTCGCAAAACTGACATCTGGATCATAGTCTAATGGAAGAATCTGTGCATTTGGATACATTTCTTTTAATTTTTTAGAAATACCTCTTCCAACAACATGGTTTGGCAGGCATCCAAATGGCTGTAAGATCAAGAAATACTTGCATCCATGTTTTGCGTGATGAATGATCTCTCCTGGAATCAGCACACCCTCTCCTGCATCAAATGTATGATGAATGATCGGATCACTGTCTTTTACCAGATCATCCATACGGATCACTGGTTTATATAAAGGATGTCCTTTTGCAATGGAATCGGTCAAACTGTGTGCAAGATCAAAGAACATGTCTGCTGTCCGAAACCAAATCTTTTGATCCATTGGTTTATTTAAATGATATTCCCTGATCTGTGAATCCTGATAAAAGTATGTCTTACGGATAACATCCGTCATACGTGCTTCAATAATCTCAAATCCATTTTCTTCCAGATATTTTTCAATGTCATGGTTTGCTCCTGGATGAAAGTTCAGAAGATATTCCCCAACGATCAGAATCTGTGGTTTTAAGTTCGTACGATCATAAGAAATATTTTTCATGATAGAAATAGCCTTCTTAAATCCTTTTCTTGCACCAAGAACTCCTGACTTTTCCAATCCATCGATTACAAGATCAAGGGCTTTATCAAACGCTTCATCCGCACTTCCTTTGACTGTTTCATATGGACGGATCTTTCGTAATAATTCCTCCAATACATCGATCATCGGTAATGCAAATGCGATTTTTACAGAAGATGCCAGATTTAATTTAAATCCTGGGTGCATATTATGAGAATCTGCATCATCATTTGTCAGGATCGGAATATGATCATATCCTGCATCATCAAGAGCTTTTCTTAGTAGTGCCCCATAATGTGTCAGTCGACAGTCCCCAACATATTTTCCCATAACGATCGCAACATCTTTGTCATCGTACTTTCCACTTTCCAGTGCCGCCAATGCTTCTCCGATGACGATCTGTGCTGGGAAACAGATATCGTTATGTACATATTTCTTTCCCAAACGAATTGCTTCTTCACGCCCGATATCCAAAGCAACCGCCCGAATTCCTTGTCCTCTTAATGCTGCTGTCATAATTCTGCAAAATGCATGCGATGTATTTGGAACCAATGCAATTTTTTCTTTCCTGTTTTCTTTTGTAAACTTGACTGGATATGGTTCTTGTAACTCTTTTACTTCTAATTTCTGATGTTTCTCACGTCCCATTTTCACTGTCTCCAAGAAAGAACGCACACGGATTCCCAATGGTCCTTGATTATCACTTTCATCTACTTTTAAGATCAATGGTGTTTTCCCGGAAATTTCTTTCATCATTCTCGTGATCTCATCGGATAGATAAGCATCGTGTCCACATCCAAAACTTACGAGCTGTACATATTCCAGATGCTCACTTTGCGCACATAAGATAGCAGAAGATAACATTCTAGCATGATAGTTATTTACAATATCCAGACGGCTTTTTGAGAGTTCTGTCTGATTCACTTCTGGCAGGGAATCTGCGGTTAAGACTGCGATGCCTGCTTTTGTAAACATCTTAGACAGATCGTGATTAACCAGTGTATCGTTCTGATATGGACGAGATGCTAAAACAACTGCAAATTCATTCTTTTCCTTTACTTCATTTAGAATCTCTTCTCCTCGTTTCTTTAACTGTTGGTCAAAAGATTTCTGAGCCTGATCTGCTGTATGCATTGCATTCATAACCTCTTCTTTTGAGACATGATATACTTCTTCCATATATTTTACCAACTGACGCTGTCTGTCCTTTTTGGTATGCCAATGGAATAATGGTGCATCAAATGGCACATTCCATTTATCCTGTGGATTATCAGAATTCCTGATAACGATCGGATAACCTTTTACCACCGCACACATAGACTCACTTGTTTTTTCCATATTCTCTGGCGGTACTGTTGTGATCGATGGCATAAAAATATGATCTACATGATATTTTTTCACCAGATTTCTAAGATGTCCATGCACAAGTTTTGCTGGAAAACATACCGTGTCTGATGTCACTGCTGACAATCCACTTTCATAAATCTCTCTTGTGCTTTCATCCGATAATTGTACTTTGTATCCCAAACTTTTGAAAAAAGTTGTCCAAAATGGCATCGTATCCCAATAGGATAACACTCTTGGAATTCCGATGGTGATATCTCTTTCTGTTTTAGGCACTGGATAAGGATATTCTTTGAACAATAATTTCTTTCGCTCTTGGAATAAATCTGGAACACTCTGTGTTTTTCGGATTGTTTCTTTTAACTGCTTTCCAACCTCATCATTTCTTGGATCTCCGATGATCTCGCCTTTTTCACATCGATTATTTGTTACCCAGGAATTTCCATTTGAAAATTGAACAATTGTTCTTTGACAATGATTCGTACAAAATGGACAAGGTGCATTCGCCTGCTGCTCATAAGAAAATGTATCTAAATCACGAAGATCCCATGTGCTCACTTCTTTCGGATTCTTCTCATATTGCTCTTTTGCGATCAATCCGACACCAATTGCACCCATGATCCCTGGATATGGTGCTCTGATCACTTCTCTTCCTACATATTCTTCCATCGCACGTAAAACCGCATCATTTTCAAAAGTGCCACCTTGTACCACGATCTTAGTTCCAAGAGAATCAAGATTTGATACGCGGATAACCTTTGTAAATACATTCTGGATGATCGATCTGCATAATCCAGCCATGATATCTTCTGGATTCTTACCGTTTCGCTGCTCTGTGATAATACTGCTGTTCATAAATACCGTACAACGACTACCCAAAACTGCTGGGTTTTTAGACGCAAACGCTTTCTTTGCAATCTCTTTTGTCGGAATATGTAAAGAGGATGCGAAGTTTTCAAGGAATGAACCGCATCCAGAAGAGCACGCCTCATTTAATAAAATATTTGTGATAACTCCATCCTCTAACCAGATTGCTTTCATATCCTGTCCACCAATATCCAAAATAAAAGAGGCGTCTTTGACATATTTTTCAGAAGCTCTTGCATGTGCTACCGTCTCAACCGTATGGCAAGGGATTTCAAAAGCTTTGGAAAACAGCATTTCTCCATACCCAGTCGTACCAGCTGATAAAATTTCTAATTCTGCTCCTGCTTCTTCATATCGTTTTCTTAAACAGATCAAGGCCTCTTTCGCTACTTTCAGCGGATCCCCTTCATTCGGTGCATAAAAAGAATCCAGAATTTCTTCTTGTTCATCTAATAATACAAATTTTGTTGTGGTACTTCCTGCATCAATCCCAAGAAAACATCGAACAACCTCTCCTTTTTGTGGTTTCTTCCATGTCACCTGTTTCTTCTTATGTGCTTCTTTAAAAGCATTTTCTTCTTCTTTTGATTCAAAAAATGGTTTTGCAATTTCTCCTGAAACGTGGGAATGATCTTTCTGTGCGTCTTCCAGTATTACTAACATTTTATTCACATCTTTTGGTTTGCTGTCTGCAAACATCTTATCCAAAGATAATGCTGCCCCATATGCAATCATTAATTCTGAATGCTTTGGGCAAAGAATCTCATCTTCTTTCAAATCCAGACGTTCAGCAAAAACTTTTACCAGAGTTGGATGAAATGTTAATGGGCCACCTTCAAATGCAACAGGTTTTTTAATCTCCAATCCCTGTGCCAACCCTCCGATCGTCTGTTTCGCGATCGCATGGAATGCGGATAACGCAAGGTCTTCCTTGGCTGCTCCCTGATTCAGAAGTGGTTGGATATCTGTCTTTGCATATACCCCGCATCTTCCAGAAATATCATATAAATGTGTTCCTTTTTGTGCCAACTCATTAAACTGTTCCACTGGTACTTTTAATACGGATGCAATTTCATCAATAAATGCTCCCGTTCCACCTGCACAGCTTCCATTCATACGCATATCGGAAACACTTTGTGACTGTCCATTTTCAGAATCTTTAAAAAAGATCATCTTGGCATCCTGTCCACCTAATTCAATTGCCGTTCCGACCTGGTCAAACTGATCTTGTAATGCGATCGCATTGGCTGCAACTTCCTGCACAAATGGTACTTTTAAAATAGATGCCACTGGTTTTGCCCCAGAGCCAGTCAGACACAATCTGATCTTCTTATCTCTTATATGTCCGCAAAACTTCTTAATGCTTCGGATCACACTTGCGATCTGATTTGCATGATGTCTTGCATAATCAGAAAATAACAGTTGATGACGGTCATTGGCATCAACTGCTACTATTTTGGTTGTCGTAGATCCTACGTCGATCCCGACTAATATATTTTGTTCGTTTGATTTTGTCATTTCGTTATTCATCATTCGTTATCGTCTTTTCTCCTTCTTTTGAGCTTTACGTTTTATCATAACTCAAATTAATAGAAAATGTAAGATAAAAAATGGATTTTAACACTTTCTTCACACTTTTTCATTTAGTTTCTGCTTACGTTCCCTCCAATCTGGAAGAAAATGACTCATCAAATCATAAAATCTCTGGTTATGGCTTGGTTCTAAAAGATGACATAATTCATGCACCAAAACATACTCTACACATTCCTCTGATTTTACAGCCAGCTGCAGATTCATCCGAATCTTTTTACTGTGAATACTACAGCTTCCCCATCTTGTTTTCATATCTCGAATCGTAAAACCATTCGCATGAACTTTCATGATCGATTCCCATCTCATTGCATATTCTATGATCTTGTCTTCCAGCCATTTCCTTTGTTCCAGATTAATTTCCTGCTGTGATGAATTTTGTCTGTTTTTTACTTTTTCATGGTTTTTTAAAATCCACTCTTCTTTTTTCTTAAGGAAACGAAAAACCTCTTCGTCGGAAACTCTCATTGGAACTGTTACCAAAACATCTCCGTTTGGAGGTTTCACGTAGATATTTATATTTTTAATCTTCCTTCGCTCAATCTCAATATTTAATGTTCCTATTTGTTTTATCATTATTCTTATTTCTTTCTCTGAATCAGCATATGTATCAATACATACAAAACAATCAGAAACCCTGATATAAATCCTGCCACACTAAGATATGGCATTCCTAACACTCTCGGTGTTACATCACTTAGACATAAAATTGCAGAGCTAAACCAAAGTGCCATCACGATCAATACAAGCAACAGATGATCAAATCCTTTTTTTAATTCTCTGCCTGCTTTCTCGATCTGCGCAGATTCAATGTTTACCCTTACCTGTCCATTCTTTGTAATGTTCAAAAGATCTGATACCTGTGCTGGTATCTCCAAAGATTTCTTAGATGACCCATAAATATCTCTCAAAGCATGTCTTATCTCTTTCTTTATATCCATCTCATGAAACATATTCGCAGACATATAAGAAGTCAATATCTGTATCATATTCACTTCTGGAGAACATAATTTCAATGTTCCTTCCATAGTCACCATACTTCTTGCAAGCAGCGTAATATCTGGTTCGATCGCAATCTTATGTTTCTTCAAAAGCCCTATTGCATCTTCCATCAATTTTCCAAGATCCATGGTCCCGAAATCCATATTCATGTATTTTCCAACCATATCATCAAGATCCGTATACAAACTAGCATGGTCGATCTTCTCTGTCGGTTTTCCAAACGATAAGAATGCATTCTTAAGTTCATAAATATCATTTTTAAGAATAGCTGTGATCGCACGTTTCATGATCGCACGGTAATGTTCAGATAGATCACCTGCCATTCCAAGATCAAGCCATACGATCTGACCACCACTAATCCATAGATTCCCTGGATGTGGATCTGCATGAAAAAAACCATCCGCCAAAATCTGTTTACAATAGTTTTGTGCTGTTTTCTGGGCAATCTCCTTCCTATCATACCCATTGCGATCAAGTTCCTCGATATGGTCGATCTGGATTCCATCAACATAACTCATCACCAGCAAATGCTCATTCGAATATTCCTTATATACTTTCGGACATGTCACATATGCAACGTCCTTCTGGTTCTCATAAAATCGTTCCAAATGTTGTGCTTCTTTTTCAAAATCCATTTCTTCTTTGGATGTCTCCCACAACTCATCAATAACTTTTCTAAAATCAATCAATTCACTGGTTCCTGTTGCAAAATTTAAAAATCCAGAAGCCTTCTTTAACAGAGCAATATCTTCTGCCATGATCTGTTTAATCTGCGGTCTCTGGATTTTTAATACAACTTTACTGCCATCTCCTAAAACGGCCTCATGGACCTGTGCGATTGATGCACACCCAACTGGTATCTGGTTAATCTTCTGAAATAGTTGACCGGGGTCATTATGAAGTTCTTTATTCAAGATCTTCCATATCTCATTAAAACTCATCGGTTTTACATCCGTGCGAAGTCTCGCTAACTCATGACAATACTTCTCTGGCAATATATCCGAACGCATTGACATGATCTGCCCAAGCTTTACATAAGTTGGACCAAGATCTTCTAAAATACTGCATAACTTCTCTGGATTGATCCCATGTGTGACATTATGCTGATTTAATACATGCAAGATCTCTTTCAGTCTTCCTGTTTCCTGTTTCATAAGTACCTCTTATTGTTCAGTTTCATCCTCTTGTACTTGTGATGTCTCTGAATCTGTTGTTGCTTCACTTTCTTCCACTTCAACATCTTCTTCAGCTTCCTGTTTTTCTTTCTGAAGTGCCTCAGCTTTTGCAATTCTTTCTTTTAAAAGTGCAAGATCTTCTGGGGACATTTCATCAACACATTCAAATGCTTTATCATATTTCTTAGTCACTTGGATAGATACATGTTCTTTGACTTTCTGTTTTGCATTGTGCTTTAATTCCTGATTTAACACTTTTCCATGTTCTACAGTACGTTCACCCTTTTCAATCATTTTCTCAAGAATGTCTTTGGTAACTTCTGCAGTTGTTGCTGCTGCACCTACACTTGCAAGAAATACTTTTTTCATTCCATTTGTGAAATCCATATGTCATCATCCTTTCTATAATTTAGCATGATCATTTGTCACTTTTATTTTACCACTATAGATCTTCAAGGACAACCGTAAATGGTCCATCATTTATTAAAGCAACTTCCATATGTGCTCCAAAAATACCTGTCTGTACAACATCTATTTCCTTGTTGCATTCCTTAATGATATATTCATATAATTCTTCTGCTTTCTTTGGATCTCCTGCCTGTGTAAAACTTGGACGATTTCCTTTTCTGCAGCTTGCATAAAGCGTAAACTGAGATACTAACAACAATTCTCCATCCACATCTTTTAATGAACAATTTGTTTTTCCATTTTCATCTTCAAAAATACGCAGTCCCAGCAGTTTTTTCATATACTTGTCTGCTGTTGCTTCATCGTCCCCCTGGCCGACACCGATCAGAACCAGAAAACCTTTCTGAATCGATCCAACAACCTTCTCTTCCACCGAAACACTTGCTCTTTTTACACGTTGTATAACAATTCTCATCTTTAAAATCCTTTCATAAAATGACCCTCCTCTTATTTTTAAGAGGAGGGTCGTTTCTCCTATGTTCTGTTTTGATCAGATGCTGAAAATCTTGCGGATTCCCGCTTCTTTAACTTCAATTGCCTGTTTGATCATATCTACGGTTCCATCGATACCGAATACACTGCTGTTCAGGCACAGGTCGTAGCTGTCTACCTCGCCCCAGCGTTTGCTGGTGTAGTAATTGTAGTAGCTTGCACGCTGTTTGTCGATCTTTGTGATCTTGTCTTTTGCTTTTGCATCAGAAAGATCATACAGCTTTGCGATACGGCGGATGCGATCCTGCATATCTGCTTTAATAAAGATGCTCAGCACGTTCGGATTTTCCTCCAGTGCATAATCTGCACAGCGGCCTACGATGACACACGGACCGTCCTGCGAAATCTTCTTGATGGCATCAAACTGCGCCAGAAATACCTTCTGGTTCAGCGGCATATCCATCATGGTAGATCCATAGCCGAAGGAGTAACTGTCCATAACCAGAGAGTATAAAAAGCTGTTGGTTGGTTTTTCATCGTGGTTTTCGAACAATTCCTGGCATAATCCGCTGTCCTTTGCTGCTCTCTCCAGCAGCTCTTTGTCATAGTACTTGATTCCCAGGCCATCCGCTAAAATCTTACCAATGGAATGTCCGGCGCTTCCGTACTGACGTCCAATCGTTATGATAGTTTTCATATAATCCGCTCCTTTCCATTCCGTCACAATAATCTGCTTTCACAGATGTAGTAACTCGCGTTTTTTCGTTACATCTAGTATACTACAGAATTCACAGAAAGTACAGAACATTTTGATAAAACTTATACAAATTAACTATATACTTTTTGAAATATCATTCTTTTTAAGCAGTTTCAGACATTTTTTCGAAACTGCAGCAACAGATTGGAAAAATATTCCGGAAGCGGCGCCTCAAACTCCATATAGGCACCGGTCCGTGGATGGATAAATCCAAGTACCATCGCATGCAGCGTCTGTCCCTGCAGGTTTTTCACCGGGCATTTCTTCGGGCCATAAACCGCATCGCCAAGCAGCGGATGCCCGATACTTGCCATATGGACGCGAATCTGATGCGTCCGGCCGGTTTCCAGCTGGCATTCAATATACGTATAATTTCCAAAGCGTTCCAGCACACGGTAATGTGTGACCGCCGGTTTTCCGTTCCGTTCATTAATCGCCATCTTTTTCCGGTCTGTCGGATGGCGGCCGATTGCACCGCGCACGGTTCCCTCGTCCTCTTTCAGATTCCCATGGACAATTGCCCGGTACTTTCGGGTAATGGAATGTACAGAGAGCTGTTCTGCGAGGCTCTGGTGGGCGAAATCGCTCTTACAGATAACCAGGGCACCCGTTGTGTCCATATCGATTCTGTGGACGATTCCGGGGCGCAGAACGCCGTTGATGCCGGAGAGATTTCCGCGGCAGTGATACAGAACCGCATTGACCAGTGTTCCGCTGCTGTGGCCTGCCGCCGGATGTACGACCATCCCCTTTGGCTTATTGACGACCAGAAGATCATCATCCTCGTACAGAATATCAAGCGGAATGTTTTCTGGCTCCACGTTCAGTTCTTCCGGTTCCGGCAGAAGCACCAGAACGGCATCACCGGCGGCAACCTTGCTGCTTGCTTTCTGCGTTTTTCCGTTGATCGAAACCTTTCCGTCTTTTAAAAGCTTCTGCAGAAAAGAACGGGAACAGTCCGAAAAAGATGCGGCCAGGCACTGATCAATCCGTTTTCCGTCAAAATCCGGTGTAACTTCCAAAATCCGTTCTTCTTCAGCCATCGGACTCCTCCTTTTTGGCGTTTTTATGCAGAAATGCGAAGTCTTCGTCCTTGTAGTACAACAGATACAGCAGTAAAAAGACAGCGACCGATACGGTGACATAAATATCAGCTACGTTAAAAACCGGAAAGTTGATCAGCGAAACGTAGATGAAATCAACGACATAGTGATTCAGAAAACGATCGTAAAAATTTCCGACCGCACCAGCCGTCAGAACAGTCAGCACGGCAAAAAGCGGTAAAAAGCGGCGTGTCTTTGGAAGCTTGTAAAAGACGATCACCATGACGATCAGAAACAATACCGTCATCATAGCAAACAGCCAGTACTGATCCTGCAGAAGTCCGAATGCCATACCGCGGTTTTCCAGATAAAACAGCTCCAAAACCCCTGGAATGAGCTCGATCGACGGCTGGTCCTTCAGATACTGCACTGCCAGTGATTTTGTATACTGATCTGCTGCAAGCAGAAGGACAATCGCTGCCGCGCAAACCAGATAAACGGCCAGCGGAGAAAGTTTTTTACTCTTCATCGATCAGATCTCCATTAATAGAATTGATAGCTTCCAGCATTTCTTCATCTGTAACCGTGCGGTCCACCACAGCATGGCCGACAGACTCCAGAAGGATGAATTTGATCGTACCCTGTTCCATTTTCTTGTCCGATTTTGTTGCAGCCAGAATATCTTCCGATTTCAGGCCGTCCACGGTGATTGGCAGATAGAAACCGACGTTCATATCACGAATCTCGTAAAACTCTTCATCGGAGAGATAACTTCTCTT
>ENA-OPVL01001616-OPVL01001616.1-human-gut-metagenome-genome-assembly--contig:-NODE-1616-length-13481-cov-5.707433_pt1 | contig 13481 bp, 10 predicted proteins | sample MGYA00241496_ERZ501984 | MGnify/ENA primary metagenome ERZ501984 (study PRJEB25962, sample SAMEA2042986) | human gut metagenome | biome: human gut; feature: human-associated habitat; material: faeces... | reverse complement strand
GCCCACGATGGACAGCGAGCGCTCGGGGATGTTGATTCGGATAAGGTCGCCCTCCTCAATCAGGGCAATCGGGCCGCCCACGGCAGCCTCGGGCGAAACGTGACCGATAGCCGGGCCCTTGGAGGCGCCGGAGAAGCGGCCGTCAGTGATCAGGGCAATGCTCGCGCCCAGCTCGGGGTCGCTGGCGATAGCCTCGGTGGTGTAGAACATCTCGGGCATGCCAGAGCCCTTGGGGCCCTCGTAGCGAATGATGACGGCGTCGCCGGGCTTGACCTCGTGCGTCAGGACGGCGTGGATAGCGTCCTCCTCGCAATCGAACGGACGTGCCTTAAGCGTGGCCTGGAACATCTCGCGCGGAACAACCGTGTGCTTGACGACGGCGCCCTCGGGGGCAAGGTTGCCGTGGAGAATGGCGATGGAGCCATCGGTACCAAAAGCCTGGTCAAACGGGCGAATGATGTCCTCGCGCTTGAGGTTCCACTTCTCCAAGTAGCGGCCGCACTTCTCGTAGGAGCGATGTTGCCCCACAAAATCTGCAGACCGCCGGTCTGAGAATAGGGATTTTCGATAGGCCGGATGGCCTTGTCGTTCAGGATGTGAGCGCCCTTGATGTTCTCGCCGAGGGTCTTGCCGGTGACGGTCATGACGTCGAGGTGGAGCATCGACTTGATCTCCTCCATGATGCGCGGCACGCCACCCGCATAGTAGAAGAACTGCGCCGGCCACTCACCTGCGGGACGAACGTTGAGCAGGTAGTGGGCACCACGGTGCAGACGGTCGAAGTCGTCGGCGGACATCTCGATGCCAAACTCGCGGGCGATCGCAGGGATATGCAGCAGCGAGTTGGTGGAGCCGGAAATGGCGCCGTGGACCATGATGAGGTTCTCGAAGGACTCCGTGGTCACGATGTCGCGCGGGCACAGGTTGTGTTCGGAGAGCCACACGGACTGACGGCCGGCCTCGCGCGCAAACTCACGCAGATCGGAGCTGGTTGCGGGCAGCAGGGCCGTGCCGGGGAGCATAAGGCCCAGGGCCTCGGCGGTAACCTGCATGGTCGACGCGGTGCCCATAAAGGAGCAGGCGCCGCAGCTGGGGCAGGCGTGCTGCTTGTAGTAGGTCAGCTGCTCGGCCGGGATCTCGCCGCGCTCGTACTGTGCGCTGAACTTGCCGATCTGCTCCAGGGTGAGCAGCTCGTTGATGGCACAGCCGGGGTCGTTCTCGGTGTACTTGGCGGGCAGGTCGTATGCCTCCATGACACCGCCGGTGACCACGATGGCTGCCATCATGTCCTTCATGCGGCCGATGCTCATGAGCATGGCGGGCATGGCCTTGTCGCAGCTGGAAATGAACACACCGCCGTCAAAGGTGGTGGCGTTGGCCTGTGCTTCCACCAGGTTGGTGATGGCTTCGCGGTGGGCCAGCGAGTAATTGATGCCGTCATGGCCCTGTGCCATGCCGTCGCACATGTCGGTGGCAAAATACCGGGCAGCCTTGCCGCCGTGGTCGTTCACGCCGCGGACAGCCTCTTCCACAAAGATATTCAGGTGGCCGGAGCCCGGATGGCTGTTGCCGTAGGTGCTCTCCACCATGATCTGGGGCTTGCTCAGGTCATCGACCGTCCAGCCCATGCCCATGCGCAGGGGGTCCATCTCAGGGGACAGGGAACGGACCTGCTGACTTTTCAGAATCATATTCAACTCCTTATAAAACTCTCAGATACTCTCTCACAGGGTCAGGCGGCGGTCACGCGCAGCGACCTTCCACCAGCCTGTGACCTTGCCGTTTTCCACCACCGGGACCGCCGGGTACAGGGCGCTGGTGGGGCAGACGTGAGTCGGGATGGCAAACAGCTCGGTCCCGATGGGCGGGATGTCGGCGATGTGCTCTTCCGGCACACGCACCACCCAGTGCTCCTCGTTCTGGATCACGGTGCGGGCATACTCCATGCCCACGATCTCCGCGCGCTCCGGCTGGGGATCGGTGGCCACGGCCTTGCAGCCCAGATCCAGTGTGAAGGTGTCGCGGCTGGGGCGGCTCACCACGCGGGTGAGCAGAGCGGCAGCTGGGGTGAACTTCAAATCCGGGTAGGCCTTGCGGTACCCAGCGTCCTGGATCACGCAGGTGCCGGGGCTCAAAAACTCTCCGGTCATCTCGGCGTGCACCGGGAAGGACGGGGTGCCGCCCATGATCAGGATCTCGCAGCAGATGCCGTCCGCCTTCAGGCGGGCCTTGATCTCCTCGATCTGCTTGTCCACAGGGGCGGTAGCCACCTCGCGCTCCTGCACGCTGCTCTCGTGGCGGTGGCCGTCGTAGCAGTGCATGCCGCGCATGACGATGCCGGGCAGGGTGTTCCACTCCCGGTACATCGCTTCCACTTTATCCAGCGGCACACCGGTGCGGTGCTGGCCCATGTCCACATCCATCAGCACATTGGCCTTGCAGGTCTGGCCCAGCTTGCGGATCTGCTCCGTGTCATCGCCGATGGCAAAGAACTCCACCTCCGGGAAGGCGGCCTGCAGCGCGGCAAAGCGCTTGATATTGGGGCCCACCAGCGGGTACGCCAGAGTCAGGTGCTTCGCACCGGCCTTGGCGGCCATTTCGGCCTCGGCGATGGTGGCGCACTTGAAGCGGTCGATGCCCGCCTCGATCTGCATTTGGACCACCTCGGCCATCTTGTGGGTCTTGATGTGGGGCCACAGGCGGGCAGCGCCGCCTGCAATGTCGATCATCTTGCGGATATTCTCGCGGATGATCGCCGGGTAATAGACCAGCTGCGGGCTTACGATGTCCTGCTGACCCTCAAAGGTATAGAGGTTGTCGTTGATCTTATTCATACTCCACCAGCATCTCGATCTCGACCGCGATGTTGCCCGGGCAGGAATTGGTGCCCATGGCGGTGCGGGCGGGCAGACCCTTCTCCTCACCGAACAGCTCGAACAGCAGGTTGGAGCCGCCGTTGATGACCTGCGGCTGCTGTGCAAAATCATCGGTGCAGTTGACAAAGCCCAGGACCTTGACGCAGCGCTTGATGCGGTTCAGGTCGCCCAGCTTGGCGTCCAGATTGGCCAGCAGGTTCAGCATGCAGTTGTAAGCAGCCTTCTGGCCCTGCTCCAGGGTCAGGTCGCCGCCGACCTTGCCCACGATGTTGTGGCCGTCGCCGATGTCAGGGCCGCAGCCGCTGCAGTACAGCAGATGATCGCCGAACTCCATGACCGGAGTGTAGACGCCGCCCTTCGGCGGGGGTGCGGGCAGGGTGATGTTCATTTCCTTGAGCTTATCGTAGACATTTGCCATAAGAAAAAACCTCTCTTCTTTTTCTCTGACGCAGCCGAAACGGGGGCTGCTGCCGTTGGAAGCTGCGGTCCCGCCGGGCGTGTGTCGGCGGAACAACAGCCGTTTTTATATTCCCAACAGCGTACTGCCAAGGCTCAGCACCAGGGGCACGCTGATCAGGATACTGAGGGTGGAATGTGCAACGGCCTGGCTTGCCAGCTCCCCTTCGGTGTCGTACTGCTTTGCCAGCACGGCCGTCAGGCTGCCTGCCGGGCAGGATGCCAGAATCAGGATCGCCATGCACAGGGTGCGGTCCAGCGGCAGGAAGTACAGCGCCGCCAGGAAGCCCAGCGGGAACACGACGCACCGCAGGGCCGTGATGAGCCACACCATGGGGTTCGTGACCAGCTTTTTCAGGTCACTGCGGGCCAGCATGCCGCCGGCGATCATGAGGGCCAGCGGCGTGGTGGTGTTGCCCACCGCCTTGCAGAAGCTGTCCAGAATGGCGGGCAGCCGCAGGCCGGTCACCAGCATGACCACCATGATGGCGGTGGTGATGTTGGTGGGGGTAAGGAATGCTTTGATGCTCACCTTGGCTTCCGGGTCGAACAGGTGCTGTACATAAGTAAAGAACAGGATGTTGTAGGCCATGATGCCGGCGGCACCGTACAGGGCACCCGCCTCGCTGCCCAGCAGGGCGCTGATGAGTGGGATGCCGATGAAGGCGCTGTTGGGCATGACGGCGGCACCCACCAGCACGGCCTTCTGGCCGCGGGTCAGGTGCATGGCCCTGCTCAGCACAAGGCAGATGCCGATGGTGAGGATGTAGAAGATCTCCAGCACCACATAGCCTTTGAGCATGCCGGCCACGGCCTCGCGGCCGCCGTCGATGCTGGCACTGGCCAGCAGGGTGCAGGGCAGGGTGACCGACATGACCAGGTTGGACAGGAACTTGCTGTTCCTGTCATCCATGATGCCCAGTTTGGTCACGGCTGCACCGGTGCCGATCTCCAGAAAGATGATCAGGATCTGCTGCAGAAGGATCGCGATCGACATGGCAGCTCCTTACACCGTCAGCACCATACCGGCACCGGTCGTGGTGCGCCGGTCGTGGTCAATGGCGACCTGGCCGTTGACGATGCACCAGTCCAGACCGGTGGCCTTCTGGGCAGGATTCGTGAAGGTGGCATGATCCGTGAACTTCTTCGGATCGAATACCAGTATATCAGCATAGTTGCCTTTCTGCAAGCTCCCTCGTCCTACCAATCCCATTCTTGCGGCGGGCTGGCTGGTCATCCGGCGGATGGCCTCCTGCATCGTGTAGATGCCGCGCTCGGCCACATACTCCCGCAGCACCTTGGGGAAGGCACCGAACATGCGGGGGTGGGGCGTGTCGGTCTTGGCATAGATGGCATCGGAGATGATATTGGACCAGGGCAGACGCGCCACCGTATCAATATCATCCTGACTCATGGACATATTGATGATGGCAGTCTTACCGTCCTCGCTGTGCATCAGGTAGGCGGCCAGTGCAGCGGCGTCCTCAAAGCCGAATTTCTCGGCAGCCTCCGTCACCCGCATGCCCAGGAACTTCTCGTTTTCGGGGCAGACCACGCCGCTGATGATGATGCGGTCCCAGCCCAGCGTGATGCAGAAGTTGTCCCAGTCGTCGTACAACACGCTGCTGGTACGGCGGAACTCCTCCACACCTTCGGGGGTGCCCAGTTTTTCCAGTGCACGGGTCATGTTGCCGGCCACGAACACCGGGGGCAGCATGGTGGTCAGGGCCGTGCTGCCGCCCTCGTAGGGGTAGAAGTCCACGGTCACGTCCATGCCCTCGGCGCGGGCGGCTTCGATGTCGGCAATGGCTGTGTGGATGTCCTTGCCCCAGTTCTTCATGCCGCAGCTCTTGAAGTGGCTGATCTCCAGGGCACAGCCCACGCGGCGGGCGATCTCGATCACCTCGCGCACGCTCTGCACCATGCTGTCGCCCTCACCGCGGATGTGGGTGGTGATCACACGGTGGTAGCGGCCCACCGGCTCCAGAATGTAGGCAAATTCATCGGTGGAGGAGTAGCACTCCGGCAGGTACATGATGCCCAGCGACACACCGGGAGCACCGGCGGCCATGGCGTCCTCGATCAGAGCACGGGCGTCGTCCAGCTCCTGCTGGGTGTAGGGAGTGTCGGCAAAGCCCTTGACGCAGATCTTGACGGTGCCGGTACCGATCATGGCGGCAACATTCAGGGGCAGGTCGGCCTTGTGCAGGGCAGCCAGATAATCACGGTAGGTGTGGGGGCCGTCCAGGCCGATGGGGCCCATGACGGCTTCTTCAAAGGAATAATACTCCTTTGCCGCCTCGTCCGATTCCGGCCGGGGGGTCATGCTGATGCCGCAGTTGCCTGCCACTGCCGTGGTAATGCCCTGGGCCAGCTCCACCTCGCCAAAGTGCGGGTCGTTGAGGGGCTTTGCGTCGTGGTGACGGTGGATATCCACAAACCCCGGGGTCACCACCTTGCCGGTGGCGTCGATGACCTGGTCTGCCGGCTCCGTGATGCCCGGAGCGATCTGGGCAATACGGTCGTCCTGCACCAGCAGGTCTGCCTGGTAGGGCTGGCCCCCCAGGCCGTCGTATATAGTGCCGTTCTGGATCAAAATACGTTTCATGATAAGTTCCCTCTTGCTATGAATTTGCCCTGCGGCAAGGCGACCCTGCCGCAAACGATGAAAGGGGCAAGGGCGTATGCCCTCGCCCCTTTCGGAGAAACAGATTTACAGTTTGCCGGCTCAATAGATCTTACAGATCTTCTTCTTCCTCAGCAGCAGCCTCAGCAGCAGCGACCTTTTCCACGACAGTGCCGCGGCGGTCGTCCATAACGTGCTTCAGGCGCACATCGTCGGGAGTGGTGTCAGCAGGGAACATGAGAGAGACCACAATGCCGAACACCAGAGAAATGATGGTAGCAGGCACAGCCGGACCACCCATGGTGGCGTTGATCCAGTTCTTGAAGGAAGGCAGCACCAGGATCAGCACGCCCAGCAGAGTGCCGGAGCCGATGCAGGCCAGACCGCCCTGCCAGTTGACACGCTTCCAGAAGCGGCCCAGCAGCATAGCCACAGCCACGCCGGGCAGGAAGGCGCCCACGATGGTGGAGATGTAGCCGATAACGTCGTTGACGAACAGGGTGATGAAGAAGGCAGCGCCCAGGGTGCAGATCAGAGCGATACGGCTGTACTTGGCGTAATCCTCTTCCTTGATGGTCTTGCCGGTGACGCTGGGGTACACGTCGGTCAGCAGGATGGTAACGCCGGAGATGGCGTCGGAGTCACCGGAGGACATGGTAGCGGACAGGCCGCAGATCATGAACATCATGCCGATGATCGGGGGCAGTGCGTTGGTAGCCATGTAAGCAAAGGCGTAGTCGCCGCTGGCCAGGGTGTCACCATTCATGGTGGCGATGGTGAAGCAGCTCATGCCGATGATGGCGGTAACAAAGCTCCAGCCGAACAGCAGGATGCCCTGGCCCAGGAAGGCCTTGCGAGCAGTCTTTTCGTCCTTGGAGGTGTAGATACGGGTACGATGGGTGGGGGTACCGATAACGCCCATGGCTGTGGACAACACCAGTGCTATGGCAGCCATGACACCGTAGGAGCCCAGGCCGTAGAAGGTCATTGCGCCGGGCTTGCCAGCAGCGGTGAAGGTATCCACCACGTTCTGATAGCCGCCTGCCAGGGGGATGGCACGGATAGCGATGGTCAGGAAGCCGATGAGGATGGCGATGAACTGGACAGCGTCGGTGGTAACAACGGCCATGTAGCCGCCGATGAACACGTAGATGCCGAAGCCCAGAACGGTGATGATCTTACAGGTAACGTCCGGCAGCTGGGTGACGTAAGCCAGGTACTTGGCACCGCCGTTCAGGTGGTTGCCCAGCCAGATGATCTCGATGACGAACATCATGAAGCCCATGACCTGGCGGATGATCTTTTTGCCGCCGTAGTAATACTGTGCTTCCTCAGACATGGTCAGGAAGCCCTTGTTCTTTGCCTTGGTGAACAGCAGCATGGAAAGGATACCTGCCGATGCGCCCAGGCCGTAGATGGCGCCGCCCCAGCCGTGGTTGAAGCCGTTGCCGATGGCACCCATGGAAGAACCGGTGCCGATCATGGTAGCACCCACGGTGCAGAAGATCAGGAAGAAGCCGAGGTTGCCGCCGCCGGTCAGGAAGCTGCTGCCCTCATTTTTGCCGCGGCTGGTGATCCAGCCCACAAAGATCATAAAGCAGATCCATGCGATAAAGCCGCCAATAAACAATGGGATGTATTTGGGATCCAACATAGTTTCATTTCCTCCTTAGAATCATTTTCCTCAGCCCGGCGCAGGGTCCGCTCGGGCCGATATGGCTGTCAAACATTTCCCCGCTGCGGGCCGGCACCGTGGGGTCGTTGTCCGACAACAACTTCGCTGTCCTAAATTTACCAATTTTCTTTCCATCCGTCAATAGTTTTTTAACATTTTCTGCACAAATATGGATTTTCGGCGCATGTTATAATTTTTTGTTCCTCGTCTTGTCATTTCCACGAAAAGCAAACTGCCCCTTGCAGTCTATTTTCCGGTGTCGTATACTGAAATTGGAGCAGGGATTTACAGAAAAAATTACAAGTTCCCTTTAAAAGCAACGATGTTGCGCTTATTTTTAATCGTTTGCAATTTATTAAGTTGTCCGACAATGCCGTCGCAGGCCCCAAAAGTGTCTGCATCCCGTGCAAAAGGCAACGATCGGCGGCGCTCCGGCCGCCGAAAAAAGGGCGGACGGCCTGCAGTTTTCAGCCGTCCGAACCAGAAAGCGCACAATTTTTGTTCAGATATCGGAACGCAAGTCCCAATATAGCCCGATATCCGAACACATCCGGTGTTTTCAGGATTCCTGTGCGGAACACATCGGAACACTTTCGTCGTTTTCCCGACCTGGTCCGAATGCCTCTCAGAGGCCCTATATATAAGGAAAGGAAGTGAGACCCATGCCTTCCGGAGATGCCCACCGTTCCCTGGCCCGGGCCCTGGATATTCTGGAGCTGTGCAGCCTGAACGGCAGCGGTTACACCCTGACCCAGCTGTCGCAGCATCTGGGCATTGCCAAAGGCAGCATCTCCCCGCTGCTGCACACCCTGCGGGACCGCGGCTACCTGACCCTGGACGACCAGGATCATCACTACCGCATCGGCCGCATGGCGTTCCGCATTGGGAACACCTATCTGGACGAAGCCAGCGCCCTGCGGGAGATCCACCGCCTGATGCACGACATCGTGACGGCCTGCCACGAGACATGCCACCTCGGCAGCCTGAAAAACGGGGATGTCTATTACCTCAAAAAGGTGGAGACCCCGCTGCGCAGCCGTACCGTCACGGTGGAGGGCCGCAGCCTGCCGGCCTACGCCACCGGCGTGGGCAAGGCTCTGCTGGCCGACTACCAGCTGCCCCAGCTCAAGGCCCTGTATTACGATGGCTTGTACCCGCTGACCGAGCACACCATCACCGACTTCCGCCTCCTGGCCGACCAGCTGGCCGAGATCCGGGCCAGCGGCTTTGCCTACGAGTGTGAGGAGAGCACCCGGGGCATCCGCTGCATCGGCGTGCCGCTGCGCAAAAGCGGCAAAGTGGTGGCCGCGCTGAGCGTTGCCTTCCCGCTGGAGCGCTACAGCGACGCTGCCGCCGCCAGCGCCCGGCAGGCGCTGGACGAAGCCCGGCGTCAGATCGAACGAATGCTTTGCAGCGTAGAGCTGCAATTCTGAGCCTTACTTATAAGAAAAGGAGTGTTTTTATGCCACAGTTGATCACCATCGGCGAAACCATGGCCGCCTTCACCCCGGACAGCGTGGGTGCCCTGCGCTATGTGCAGAACTTCGGCATCCGCACCGCCGGTGCCGAGAGCAATGTAGCCGTGGGTCTGGCAAAGCTGGGCCTGGAGGCCGCCTGGGTCAGCCGCCTGGGCACCGACGAGTTTGGCTGCTTTATCCGCAACCAGCTCCGTGCCGAGGGCGTGGACTGTTCCCGCGTCATCTACGACCCCGACCACCGCACCGGCATCATGTTCAAGGAGACCGGCGTGGGCGAGACCAAAGTGTTCTACTACCGTGAGAACAGCGCCGCCAGCCACCTGTGCCCCGAGGACGTGACCCCCGCCCTGCTGGACGGCGTGAAGGTGCTGCACATGAGCGGCATCACCCCCGTGCTGAGCGAGAGCTGCCTGGCCATGACCAAAGCCGCCTTTGCTCTGGCCAAGGAGAAAGGCGTTGCCATCAGCTTTGACCCCAACATCCGCCGCAAGCTGTGGCGTGGGCAGGACTACGCCCCCCTGATCCGGGAGCTGACCCTGCAGAGCGAGATCGTGCTGCTGGGCCTGGACGAGGCCGACGCCCTGTTCGGCCTGCGCGACCCGGATGCCATCTTCGATCTGCTGTTCCGCGACGGCTGCGCACAGTATGTGGCCATCAAGGACGGCGGCAACGGTGCCTGGGTGGCCGACAAGACCACCCGCGAAAAGCTGCCGCCCTACCCCTGTAAGCCCATTGAGCCCATCGGCGCCGGTGACGGCTTCAATGCCGGCTTCCTGGCCGGTATCCTGCAGGGCCGCGATGTGGTCACCGCAGGCCGCATGGGTGCCATCTGCGGCGCCCTGGCCACCCAGACCCCGGGCGACGTGGAGGGCTACCCCGACGCCGCCCAGATGGAAGCTGCCCTCACCGGCGCTGCCATCACCTACCGCTGATCCGCTGAAACCACCGGTTTCATTTTTTGCCGAAAGGAGTTTTTTGTATGGACACTTACGATCTGGTTTCCAAGCATCCGTTGCTGGCCATCCTGCGCAACGTTCCGCTGGAAAAGACCATTGATTACGCCGAGGCCGCCGTGCAGGGCGGTGCCCCCTTCTTTGAGGTGGCACTGAATAGCCCCCACGCCCTGGAGCAGATCACGATGCTGCGCACCCATTTCGGGGACCGCTGCACCGTGGGTGCCGGCACCGCCATCACCGTGGAGCGCTGCAAAGCCGCTCTGGACGCCGGTGCACAGTTCCTTCTGACCCCCGGCACCCCGCTGGATGTGTTCAGCTACTGCGCCGAGAACGACATCGCCCTGCTGCCCGGCGTGCTGACCCCCACCGACGTGGCCACCAGCCTGCAGTTCGGCTACAAGACCATGAAGCTGTTCCCGGCCGGCAGCATGCCCCGCCACTACGTCAAGGACCTGCAGGGCCCCTTTGACGGCACCAACTACATGGCCATCGGCGGCGTGAGCCCCGCCAACATCCGGGAATTCTTTGACGCCGGCTGCATCAGCGTGGGCCTGGCCTCCAGCCTGATGCCCAAGGACGCCGTGGCCGCCAACGACTGGGAAGCCTGCGCCGCCTACGTCCGCGGCATGGTGGACCAGATCCAGCGCTGAACCTGAACCCATTGAAACCTTCTGCAATACAAGAGAAAGGATGATTTCCCATGAAGATCGTTGAAGTCAACACCTATACCGTCCGTCCCCGCTGGGGCTTTGTTGAGATCGTGACCGACGAGGGCCTGACCGGCTGGGGCGAGCCCGTGCTGGAAGGCCACTGCGCCACCGTTCTGGCCTGTGTCCAGGAGATGAAGCCCTACCTCATCGGCAAGGACCCCATGCGCATTGAGGACTTTTCCGCTGTGCTGTACCGTGCCGGTTTCTACCGCGGCGGCGGCGTGCTGATGAGCGCCATTGCCGGCATTGATCAGGCCTTGTGGGATATCAAGGGCAAGTTCTTCAACGCCCCGGTCTACCAGCTCATGGGCGGTGCCTGCCGCGACAACATGCGCGTGTACAGCTGGATCGGCGGCGACCGCCCCAGTGATGTAGGTACCGCTGCCCTGGAAAAGAAGAACGCCGGCTTTACCGCCATCAAGATGAACGCCACCGAAGAGCTGCAGATGATCGACACCTACGACAAGGTGGACGCCGTTCTGGAGCGCGTGGCCGCCATCCGGGAGAGCTGCGGCAAGTATTTCGGCATCGCCATCGACTTCCACGGCCGTGTGCACAAGCCCATGGCAAAGGTCCTGGCCAAGAAGCTGGAAGAGTTCGACCCCATGTTCATCGAGGAGCCGGTGCTGTGCGAGAACATGGAGGTGTTCAAGGAGATCGCCGCTGCCTGCAATGTGCCCATTGCCACCGGCGAGCGTCTGTTCACCAAGTATGACTTCAAGCGCCTGCTGCAGGCCGGCGGTGTGGACATCATCCAGCCCGACCTGAGCCACGCCGGCGGCCTGACCGAGGTCAAGAAGATCGCCTCCATGGCCGAAGCCTACGACGTTGCCCTGGCTCCTCACTGCCCGCTGGGCCCCATCGCTCTGGCCAGCTGCCTGAACGTGGACGCCACCTGCTACAACGCCGTGATCCAGGAGCAGAGCATCGGCATCCACTACAACGTGGGCAAGAGCGTGCTGGACTATGTCAAGAACCAGGACGACTTCAAGTTCGTGGACGGCCGCGTGCAGCTGCCCGTCCGTCCCGGTCTGGGCGTGGACGTCAACAAGGAACTGGTGCTGGAGGAGAACAAGACCCCGCACGAGTGGAAGAACCCCGTCTGGCGTCACAAGGACGGCAGCGTTGCCGAGTGGTAATGCATCCCGCCGCCTGAGTTAACACAGAAAAACAGCCCGCATGGCAGGAGCATCGTGCTCCGTCATGCGGGCTGTTTGCGTTCGATTTACTCTTTTTCTTCCGGTTCTTCGGGCTTGGTCAGCTCCTTGAGCTGCAGCACCCATTCCGGCACTTTGGGAGCAAGGGGCGGTTCACCGCTGCGGGCGCGGTGCATCTTCCGGTACAGGTCGCGGTTGTAGGAAAGGTGCAGGGTCATGGCATCCCGTGCCCAGGTGCTGTCGCCGCACTTGATGGCCTCCAGTACAGCCTTGTGGGTGTCCAGGGTCTCCTGCAGCAGAGTGCGGTGGGTGCCCTCGGTGAACACCTCCACCGACGCCGTGATGATGGGAGCCAGCTGGGGAGCCACCAGATTGCCGCTGGCGCGGGCAATGGTCCGGTGGAACTTCATATCCTCGTCCAGATAGTCCTGCCCATGCAGGATGTGGTATTCCATGAGGTTGTACAGCGATTCCATCTCGGCGATGTCCTCCGGGGTGGCATGGCGCGCCGCCAGCGCGGCAATGGCCGGCTCGATGATGTTACGCACCTCCAGCAGGTCGAAGGCCAGACGCTCCTTGTCCTCAATGAAATCCAGCCCCAGCGGGTCATCCGCCAGGCCGGGCTGGTCGGTCACAAAAGAGCCCGCGCCGTGGCGCACGGTCAGAATGTTCTGTGACTCCAGCCGCTTGATGGCCTCGCGCACGGTACTGCGTGCCACACCCATCTCGCGGGCAAGCGCTGTTTCAGTGGGCAGCTTGTCGCCGCTCTTCAGTTTTTCTTCCAGAATGTAGTCCTTGATCCGCTGTGCAACCTGTTCGGCCAGCGGCCGGCTGGAATCGTACCCCGCAGTCTCCATAAAAACCTCTTCCTTTGGCGTTTTGCTCTGTTCTACCCTTCATTATACCGGAAATTTCTGGCAGTGTAAAGCAACGCCGTGCAGAAACCTTCGCTCCGGCAGCAAAGGTTTTTGTTTTATGCAAAAGCGGCCGGTGTTTCCCGCACCGGCCGCTTTGTGTTATACTGAACAGGTCACAGGGGCAGCTCCAGCTGACGGCAGTAGTCCACGATGTGGTGGAACATCTGCTCCACGGCGGGAGCCATGGAGGCCGGGCGCTGCACGGCCAAGCCCACCACGCGGTACTCCTCCGGCTCGATGGGATACACCTTGACGGCGGCCTTGCAGTCCCGCAGCAGCATCTGCGGCATGATGGAGATGCCCAGTCCGGCCTCCACCATGGCGATGTTGGACTGATCGTCGATGACGTGGCAGCGGCGCTCGGTGCTGATCTTGTACTTCTTGAGGAACTGCCGCATCTCGGCGTCGGTGGCATCGCACTGCACCACAAAGCTCTGGCCGTTCATCAGAGCAGGGGTCATCACGCCGCCCTGGGGTTCGGGCCAGTCCTGCGGCACGATGCACAGCAGCGGCTCCCGAAACAGCTCGGTGAGGTTGAATTCCTCCTTGCAGGTGGAGGAAAGGAACGCAATGTCCACCTGCCCGGTGCGCAGCCACTCCTTGACATCGTCGTAGGTGCCCTGATACACT
>ENA-OPVL01001606-OPVL01001606.1-human-gut-metagenome-genome-assembly--contig:-NODE-1606-length-13535-cov-8.705638_pt1 | contig 13535 bp, 10 predicted proteins | sample MGYA00241496_ERZ501984 | MGnify/ENA primary metagenome ERZ501984 (study PRJEB25962, sample SAMEA2042986) | human gut metagenome | biome: human gut; feature: human-associated habitat; material: faeces... | reverse complement strand
ACGACCTTATCATTGTCGTTCCGGCGGCCTGTTTTTTATCCATTGATGGGGTTCACATGCACCATGCAGTGCTTTACGTCTTTGAATTTATCTTCGATGGTATGATGCACATTTTCCGCAATATCATGTGCATCGTTGAGGGATATTTCTCCTGCCGCCGCGATCTCGATATCCACGTACATTTTGGATCCGAAAAGGCGGGTTCGAAGAAGATCCACTCTTCTGACGCCCGGCACCTTGAGGATCTCACGGCGCATCGATTCTTCGGTTTTTGCATCACAGGAGTGATCTACCATCTTGTCAATAGCATCCCTGAAAATATCGATCGCAGCTTTGGCGATCATAAAGCAGATCACGATACTGGCAACAGGATCCAGGATGGGGTATCCCAGTCTTGCTCCGAAGATACCCACAAAGGCTCCGATAGAGGAAAGTGCATCAGAGCGGTGATGCCATGCATCTGCCATCAGTGCTCCGGAATTGATCTTCTTCGCAGCACCTCTTGTGTACCAGAACATCCACTCTTTTGTCACGATGGATACCACTGCCGCGATCAGCGCAAGGGTTCCAGGGATGGCGATCGTTCCGCCGGATGTACTTTTTACAATATCACGGACACCGGTAATGCCGATGCCAAGACCTGTTACAAGCAGCATCCCCGCAAGAACAATGGAAGAAACGCACTCCATTCTCTCATGTCCGTACTGATGCTCCTTGTCCGATTTTTTTGCAGAAAGACGGACACCGATGATAACAATAAAAGTACTTCCCACATCGGATGCAGAATGGATCGCATCAGAAATCATCGCTCCGGAATGCGCCGCAATACCGGCGATAAGTTTAAATATGGATAACAGCAGATTTACCAGGATACTGATCCCGGACACCTTCATCGCCGTCTGCTGTTCCCATGAGCTTTCTTTATCTGTGTCGTGTATAATCGTTTCGTTTTTTGTGTGTTCCATAAACAGGACCTCCTTTTGATTAGCATATGATTCTGGTCTTTCTTATGGCACAACATTTTCCGTGAAAAAACCGGCGGTTCTTTCACTACTCGCTGAACTGCGATTTCCGCCGGTGTTCTTTCTTATCTACATAGGGATCTCCCAGTTTCTACCTTCTGTTCCATCCATATTTTTGCAGTAAAAAAGACATACCTGCGAAACATACACTGTCCCGCAGATATGTCTGAAAGTAAAGCGGATACTCATCTTCCGCTTCACTACATATTCATGAATGCAATTGTTTCACAATTTGCGTTCAAATCCATATCCGCTGCCGCTTCCTGCGGCCCGGCCCCACGCCCTCAGATAAATACTCTGTTTCTGAATGGCGTCGCCTGCTCAGTTTGTACTGTTGATCTCGCATCCTGTTCGAATGTAATGCAGTGCAAAGAGAATTTTTACAGTCTTGCGGGTCTTCCGCTTGACTTCCCAGAAAGGATACACCTTGCACCATCTGTTAGTCAAGCCAAAGATTTTTTATATTTTATAGTAGGATTTTAAGGTATTACAGATATTATAAAACCGGGAGCGGATAAATCCACTCCCGGTCAAATCTACGATCTGTATTCAGTTGGAATGATCGATTATGCCTGCGGGCCAGCAGCAACGAGTGCTTTACCTGCAGCATTTCCTTCATATTTAACAAAGTTCTTAACGAATCTTGCAGCAAGATCTTTAGCCTTTGTCTCCCACTCTGCAGCGTCTGCATATGTGTCACGTGGGTCAAGGATTGCAGGATCTACGCCTGGAAGCTCTGTCGGAACCTCGAAGTTGAAGAATGGGATCTTCTTTGTCGGAGCTTTAAGGATAGATCCGTCAAGGATAGCATCGATGATACCACGAGTATCTTTGATGGAGATACGTTTTCCAGTTCCATTCCATCCTGTGTTAACGAGGTATGCTTTCGCACCGCTCTTCTCCATTCTCTTAACGAGCTCCTCAGCATATTTTGTCGGATGAAGCTCAAGGAATGCCTGTCCGAAGCATGCGGAGAATGTAGGAGTAGGCTCTGTGATTCCACGCTCTGTACCAGCAAGTTTAGCTGTGAATCCGGAAAGGAAGTAGTACTGTGTCTGCTCCGGTGTCAGGATAGATACTGGAGGAAGTACGCCGAATGCATCTGCGGACAGGAAGATAACCTCTTTCGCTGCCGGTGCAGAAGATACAGGGCGAACAATGTTCTCGATGTGGTTGATCGGGTAAGAAACACGTGTGTTCTCTGTTACGCTCTTGTCAGCGAAGTCGATCTTGCCCTCAGCATCAAGTGTTACGTTCTCAAGAAGAGCGTTTCTCTTGATCGCATTGTAGATGTCCGGCTCAGACTCTTTGTCAAGGTTGATAACCTTAGCGTAGCATCCACCCTCGAAGTTGAATACTCCGTTGTCATCCCAGCCATGCTCGTCATCACCGATCAGAAGACGCTTAGGATCTGTGGAAAGTGTTGTCTTACCTGTTCCGGAAAGACCGAAGAAGATTGCTGTGTTCTCTCCGTTAAGGTCTGTGTTTGCAGAGCAGTGCATGGAAGCGATGCCCTTAAGCGGCAGATAGTAGTTCATCATGGAGAACATACCTTTCTTCATCTCTCCGCCGTACCATGTATTAACGATAACCTGCTCACGGCTTGTAATGTTGAACATTACAGCTGTCTCAGAGTTAAGTCCTAATTCTTTGTAGTTCTCAACTTTAGCCTTGGATGCGTTGTAAACAACGAAATCCGGCTCAAAGTTCTCAAGCTCCTCAGCTGTCGGCTGAATGAACATGTTTGTTACGAAGTGTGCCTGCCATGCAACCTCAACGATGAAACGGATAGCCATACGTGTGTCTTTGTTAGCTCCGCAGAATGCATCTACTACGAAAAGTTTCTTGTTGGAAAGCTCCTTCTTGGCAAGATCTTTAACTGCATTCCATGCTTCCTGAGTTGCCGGATGGTTATCGTTCTTGTACTCATCGGATGTCCACCAAACTGTGTCCTTGGAGTTCTCATCCATAACGATATATTTGTCTTTAGGGGAACGTCCTGTGTAGATACCTGTCATTACATTGACAGCACCAAGCTCACTGACCTGACCCTTCTCAAATCCTTCAAGCTCCGGTTTGGTCTCTTCCTCAAATAATGTCTCGTAGGAAGGATTGTACACGATCTCAGTTGTTCCGGTAATACCATACTTTGTTAAATCGATTTTTGCCATCTTAACATTTACCTCTCTTCTTTAATAGTAATTATGATAGCCACCTACTGCTGCAGGTTTTTGTCATCCTGCCATAGGAATTGGTCATTCCAACATCCCTATCCACAATTATACATAAATTGTACGTAAAAGCAACCAAAAAAATTCATTTTCCGCAAAAAAATGATAAATCTTTAACAGTGACGTTTTGGTACTGTCAGATTTTACTCCATCTATACTTGACTTTTTCAGAATAATGGCTACAATATATCTGATTATAGTTATTATATATATTTATAATAGCAACTATATGATTTTAATATATAGAAAGAAGTGATTTCTGTGTCAGATATTCCGGTTAAACGTAATCATATGAAAATCCCCTGGCACAACTACGTAAGCGCCAGGAACAGCCAGCCCATCACCGAAGCTTCTCTTTCCGAAAAAGCTTCCCTGATCGGCCGTACAGGCATGATGCTTCTCTCCTGTGGGACCGGTGCCTGGCGGGTACGGAGTTCCATGAATACATTGTCAGAAGCACTTGGTATCACCTGTTCCGCAGATATCGGACTGATGTCTATAAGCTACACCTGCTTTGACGGTGAGAGCAGTTTTTCCCATGCACTTAGTCTGACTACCACCGGCGTAAATACTTCCAGACTGAACAGGCTGGAACATTTTGTCAGTGATTTTCCTGCGGAGGGTATCCATATGAGCGGTGAAGCACTGCACAGTCAGTTAGATGAGATCGAGCGGATCCACGGGCTTTATTCCCCTACCGCCCTGGGACTGGCTTCTGCACTGGCCTGTGGTGCATTTACTTTTCTTCTGGGCGGTGGCCCGCTGGAAATGATCCTGGCTTTTGCAGGCGCAGGCATCGGAAACGCCATCCGCTGCAAGCTTGGCAAGCATCATTTTACTCTGTTTATGTGCATTGCAGTTTCTGTTTCCTCCGCCTGTCTTGTATATGCAGGCTTCCTGAAGCTGGCAGAGCTTCTGTTCCACATTTCCGTCCAGCATGAAGCCGGGTACATCTGTTCCATGCTGTTTATCATTCCGGGCTTTCCGTTTATCACAAGCGGAATCGACCTTGCCAAGCTGGATATGCGTTCCGGTCTGGAACGACTGGCCTACGCCATTATTGTTGTAATGGTGGCTGCTGTCTCTGCCTGGCTGATGGCACTGCTTCTTCATCTGAAGCCTGTGGATTTCCTGCCTCTGGAGCTTTCGGCAGCTCAGAGGATCCTGTTCCGGCTTCTGGCAAGTTTCTGCGGGGTATTCGGCTTTTCGGTCATGTTCAACAGCCCTGTCCGTCTAGCCGCAGCTGCCGCCTTCATCGGCGCACTGTCCAACACTTTGCGTCTGGAGCTTGTTGATCTTGCCGGTTTCCCACCTGCTGCCGCGGCTTTTTTCGGAGCACTGACAGCCGGACTTCTGGCCTCCCTCATTAAAACAAAAGTGGGATATCCCAGGATTTCCATTACCGTACCATCCATTGTGATCATGGTTCCCGGACTTTATCTCTACCGGGCGATCTACAATCTGGGGATCATGTCCCTGAATGTTTCCGCCTCCTGGTTTGCAGCTGCGATCCTAATCATCGTTGCTCTTCCCCTGGGCCTTATTTTCGCCAGGATCCTTACGGACAAAATGTTCCGCTACTGCACCTGACGGGCATACAAAAAGGACTGCTTTCTGTAGCTTCCGGTCATCAGCTATCCTTCTGATAACCGGAGCAATACAAAAGCAGTCCTTTTTTTGTACATTCTATTTCATTACGATTTCATCAGCAATCCCGATCATTTTTTCCAGGCGGTCCGCAAATTTATGAATGGGGAGAAAAACGCCCAGTCCGTCATAACGTTTGCCACCATCCTCCACAGAATCCTGCCCATAATACACAAAGGCTCTTGGAAGCTTCTTCTGAATTGCCATCATGATATCCCATACAGCCGCATAGGCCTGTGCCTCCGTTTCCTTTTCCTTTATGCTGTCCGGAAGCTCATACACCAGCAGCACACCGATATGTTCGCCCATTTTGTACTCTTCTACTTCCATGGTAGCTTCATCATAGGCATGTCGCTTCCGGTAGCCATACGCCAGATACATCTTTACACCAGGTTTCTCCCTGTATATCCTGCGAAATCGGTCGTAATCCCTGTCACTTACATGGATTCCCTTTTCCCGCAGAAAATTTCCTTTTTCATCTGTGAGAAATACCGGATTCTCCTGTCCATCTGCATTGAACCTGAACGGTGCCAGAAAAGAATTTCGCAGAAGATCAAACATACTGTTCTGGCAGATCGCCATAAGGAGAGCTGTCAGATCACGGTTTTTATATGCATCCAGCAATGCATAGGCGAATTTTTCCGGAGGAAGATATCCGCATTCTATGTCTGTATCCGCATCCATGGATTCATAGAAGGTCTCCGTCAGCCGTCTGCACGCCTCCGGATCCTTCAGGATCTTTTCAAATAAAAGCTCCGCCTTTTCCTCTCTTGGGAATAATGTGCTATTTTCCACAATTTCTCACCCTTTCTAATCTCTATGTTTACTGGAAAACATCAGAATAAAGCTGATCAGAAGCAAAACATCCGATACCCAGATTGCCGGGATCCCCAGCCTCATGGACAGATTTCCTCCGCCACCGGCTCCAATGGCAAAAAAGAAAATTATCCCGAAATAATAAAGAGCCTGCTTCAGCTGTTCCGGACGTTTTTCACGACAATACACGGACAACGCCGCCGTGCCGCTTCGTAAATTTCCGATGCACATGGTGCTTGCATAGGAATAACCGCCCACCTTCCGGAAGGTCTGTACCTGCATGGCGCAGGAAAAGGATACCAGTACGGTTGCCAGCATATCCAATTCTCCCGGCATAAATCCCACCACAAAAAGGATCAGGATCTCGATCAGCAGGATCATCTGCCTCCAGTGAAGTTTTTTTGCATATTTAAAGGTATTCTGGATTCGCTCCGCCGCTACAACACCAATGGCAAAGGCTAAAACAGGGAACAGGTACCTTAAACCGTCTCCCCACTGTCCTGTCATAAAATTATGGCTCATCAGAACCACGTTGCCTGTCTGGGCGTTGGAAAACACCTCATCTCTTGTAAAGTATGTGTAGGCATCCTGAAATCCGCCGGACATTGCCAGAAATACACTTGTGATAAAAGCTTCTGACATCTGCCGGTCCGCATTTTGCAGCTTTCCGCCTCCTGAAACCACTCTAAATCACTCCTGTCATTGATTTTTTTCCTCGGGTGTATTATAGTTTGCTCAGAAGCAAATGTAAAAAGTATTATTAATATCGTAAACATATTAAAATCATATCACAGGATGGAGACAATACATGATCACTTACGACTACTACCGGATCTTTTATTATGTAGCCCAGTATAAGAGCTTTACCAAGGCAGCAAGAGCTCTTCACAACAATCAGCCAAATATCACCCGCTGTATGAACAACCTGGAGCAGGAGCTGAAATGTACGCTCTTTCTCCGCTCCAACAAGGGAATCGCACTTACACCGGAAGGCCGCCAGCTTTATGAACACGTTGCCCTGGCTTTTGAGCAGCTGTCCATCGGCGAGGAGGAAATCCGCCAGAACGGAGAGCTGGAGCATGGTCTGGTTTCCATCGGCGCCAGCGAAAATGCCCTGCGTCTGATCCTTCTGGAAAAGCTGGAGCTGTTCCGCGAGCAATATCCCCATGTTCGCCTGCGCCTCTTTAACCATTCTACTCCTCAGGCAGTACAGGCACTGAAAAATTATGCGGTGGATTTCGCTATTGTCACCACTCCGATCTCCATCCGCAAGCCTTTACAGAAAAAAAGTCTCCTGCGTTACCGGGAGATCCTTGTATGCGGAAGCAAATATAAGGATCTGACCACTGCCCCTATCAGCATCCATGAGCTTCAGGATCTGCCCTTTGTAGGTCTTGCGGAAGGAACCAGCACCAGAGAAATGTATATGAATTACTTTATGGAAAACCGTGTTTCTTTTCATCCTGACATCGAGGCAGCAACTACAGACCAGGTCCTTCCCATGATCGTCCACAATCTGGGAATCGGCTTTTACCCCGAGCCCCTTGCCCGGGAAGTGATCAATGACGGGAAGATTTTTGCCCTTCAGCTTAAGGAGCCGCTCCCTCAGAGAGAGGTCTGCTTAGTCACAAACAGCAGTACTGCCATGAGTACTGCTGTCAAAAAAGCTATTGAATTTATTGTATAAATCCCTGAGGCGGATCAGCCATTTATGTTTATTGCTCCACTGTCCGCTCAATATGCATGGCAAGATAACCAATCTCGATAGGGTCCAGCTTTTTCCCAAGGCTTTTGCCCAGGCTCTCGCAGACATCCTCTGCGATCCTGTAAGATTCCGGATATTTTTCTTCTATATATTCATTCATATCCAACTTCAGTGTCTCCCCTGTGGAGACACGGGCTACCATATATTTGATATGGTTCATCATACGGTTGTAGGACAGGGAGATCACATCGATCTTTCTTCCTGTGGCCATCTCGATCATGGCGATGCATTCCCGCACCGTTCTTGCTGTCTGCATGGCAACAGACACCTTTTCATCTCCAAGTGCTGAGTGAATATGAAGTGCCACATATCCCACCTCATGCTCATCGATCTCAATATCCATCCGCTCCTTCAGGATCTTCTTCAATACCTCCGCCACCTTGAATTCGCTGTAAAAAAGCACCTTGATATCATCGGTCAGAGGATTGCTGATCTGCTCATGATTCCGGATACGTCCCACCGCAAAGGAAATATGATCAGCAAGGGAAAACAGGATCCTTCTGTCTATGGTATCCCCAAAGGTCTTCTCAGCTTCTCTCAATATCTCATCTGCGATCTCCAGAAATTCCGGTGCTACGCTCTTTGCCAGTTCTTTTGCTGAGCCACGTTCTGTCTCCTGAGCCAGCCTGTAAAGGGTACAGTCTGCCGGAGCCTCAAAACGCTGGCTGACCTTCTTTCCAAATCCCACACCTTTTCCCAGAAGCACATATTCCTGGTTTTCTTCCATATCTATGGCAATGATGCCGTTATTGTTCAATACCTTGCTCACTCTGTACATCTTTTTCCCCACCATTTTTATATATCCTGCTGCTTTTCCACATTCCACCACTGTCTGCCCCGGATTTTCAGTCGGCATTTTTGTCTGCAGCTGTTGATTTTCTTTATCGTAACAGAATCTTTCTTTTGTGTAAAGACCTTCTGACAGACAGTTGTTTTCTTTGCCACAGGAAAAGCGCGCCCGGGCATTAGGCGCGCTTTTCACAAAACCAATCATCTATATTATTGCTGAAAAATTTCTTATTCTTCCACAGTCTCTACTGCGAACAGCGGCTCTCCTGCCTTGATCTCTCCATTGGCAAGAAGGCGTACTCTCTGATTATCCTCGATCTCTGTGCAAAGGATCGGAGAACATAAGGACGGAGCGTTTTCTGTAAGATATGGGATGTCAATCTTCATCAACGGCTCGCCTTTTTTTACATGCTGTCCCTGCTCTACCAGGATCTCGAAACCTTTACCTTCCAGCTTTACAGTGTCAATTCCGATATGGAGAAGCATTGGAAGATCTGTATCTGTCTGGAATCCGATAGCATGCTTTGTGTCAAAAATAAACTCTACCTCGCCGTCTTCCGGAGCGCAGATCACCGAATCCTTCGGTGTGACTACAGCACCCTCTCCCATCATTCCTTCCGCGAAGCCTTCATCCGGTGCTGTGGAAAGGTCTGCGGCGATACCGGTTACCGGACTGTAGACAATCGCTGTTCTGAGAACCTTTTTCTCCGGCTGCGTGTTGGCTTCGGATGTCGGAGCTGTGTTCTGAACAGCCTCACCTGTACTTTCTGCTATGCGCTCTGTATCAGACTGAGCCTGATTTTCCGTATTGTCTGTTTCTGTTTCATTTGCACCTTCAAAATATTCATTCGGCGCTGTCTCCAGATAATCCTCCAGCTTGGATTTGATCACAGTTACCTGCGGACCGTAGATGATCTGGACACCCTGTCCCTTTTTCACGATTCCTCTGGAACCTGTTGTCTTGATGATCTCATCATTTACGCGGGCTGCGTCATGAACTGTGATACGAAGTCTTGTTGCACAACAATCCACATCACTGATATTTTTCTTTCCGCCAAGCCCCTGTGTGATTGCCTCACTTACCGAATCTGCGGTCCCTGTATTCCCTGCTGTTTCTTTTCCTGCTTCTTTTCTGGCATTTACATCTGCCTTTGTATATAATTTTGTCTCTGTATCATCATCTTCACGTCCCGGTGTCTTGAAGTTAAACTTTTTGATCAGGAAACTGAAGATAAAGTAATACAGGAAGAAATAAATAATTCCAACCGGAATGATCCGAAGCCAGCTTGTCTTTGCATTTCCCTGCAGGATACCGAAAAGGAACAGATCCAGAAAACCACCAGAGAAGGTAAGTCCTACTGCTATATTCAGGATATGCGCGATCATGTAAGCAGAACCTGCAAGCACTACCTGTACAGCAAAAAGTGCCGGTGCAACAAAAAGAAATGAGAATTCCAGCGGCTCTGTAATACCCGTCATCATGCAGGCAAGTGTTGCAGAAAGTAGAAGTCCTCCTGCCTGTTTTTTCTTTTCCGGTTTTGCACAGCGGTACATCGCAAGTGCCGCTCCCGGAAGTCCGAAGATCATAAAGATAAATTCACCTGAGAAATATCTGGTCGCATCTGCGCTGAAATGTGCGATATTTGCAGAATCAGCAAGCTGTGCAAAGAAGATGTTCTGTCCTCCCTGTACCATCTGTCCCGCAACTTCCATTGTTCCACCGACTGCTGTCTGCCAGAATGGCATGTAAAATACGTGATGAAGTCCGAACGGAATCAAAGCCCTCTTAATAATACCAAAAATCAGGGTTCCCAGATATCCGCTTCCGGTTACCAGTCCGCCAAGTGCATAAATTCCATTCTGTACAACCGGCCAGGCAAAATACATTCCAATCCCAACAAACATGTACACCAGTGTAGAAATGATCGGAACAAATCTGGATCCTCCGAAGAATGATAACGCATTTGGAAGAACGATTTTGTGAAAACGGTTATGCAGAGCAGCAACACCAAGTCCTACAATAATACCACCAAACACACCCATCTGTAAGGACTGGATTCCGCAAACAGAAGTGATGGTTCCTTCCAGTACATTCGAAGCGATCGTTCCATCTGCGGTAATCTCTCCTGTGATCACAAGCATTGCATTGATTGCAACATTCATAACAAAGAATGCGATCAATGCAGAAAGTGCCGCTACTTCTTTTTCTTTCTTTGCCATACCGATTGCAACTCCAACCGCGAAAATCAGTGGCAGGTTGTCAAATACAGCACTTCCTACTTTGTTCATGATAATGAGTAACGAATTCAGGATGGTTCCGTCTCCTAAAATTTTCTCCAGACCATAAGTCTGGATTGTGGTAGCATTGGTAAACGAGCTACCGAATCCCAGCAGCAGACCCGCTACCGGAAGAATCGCGATTGGAAGCATGAAGGATCTTCCTACTCGCTGCAATACGCCAAAAATTTTGTCTTTCATTGCATGTACTCCTTTTCCTCAAGAAATTTTAATTACCTGGCTTATGCCTATGATATTATTTTCTTTCGTGGAAGCCTTTTATCCGAATTTTTGACGCAAAAAAGGCACTAACCCCACACAAATATCAAAATAATATCTATGTATGGTTAATGCCTGCCGTACAGTTACACACCAAAATCTGTAACTTACAATAATTTATTTTCCACTAAATGTCAAGCCTTTTCTGAAATTTTCTTTTTATAATCCTACGGACTGCACTAAAAGAATCAGAAGCATCAACGGTGCAATTACCTTGATCATTGCAACATAAAGCTTTTCTCTGCCAAACCTGTATCCGCCAAGTGTCACTTCATCGATGATCACTTTTGGTTTTACAACCCATCCGATCAGAATACAGGTAAGCAGTGCCACCATCGGCATCAGACAGTTATTGCTGATATAATCCATCACGTCCAGAATCTGCGCTACCGTGCCGTTCGGAAGTTTCAGTTCGAAATAAAGCTTGTTGTATCCAAGACATACGATCACACCAACGATCATTCCATATAAAGTAGTCAGGATCGTTCCTTTTTTTCTGGATACATGGAATTTATCCATCATGCTTGATACAATTGCCTCCATAACAGATACAGAAGAAGTAACCGCTGCAAAAGATACCATCAGAAAGAATACAATTCCTACCAACACTCCTGCTGCCCCCATTGCTTTAAATACTTTTGGCAGAGATACAAACATCAGTCCCGGTCCTGCAGACATTCCTTCGGTTCCCATAAAAGTATAAACAGCCGGAATGATCATAAGTCCTGCCAGAAGCGCTACAAGCGTATCAAAAAACTCAATCTGGTTGATCGACTTCATCAGATTGGTCTCTTTCTTCGCATAGGATCCGTAAGTAACCATAATTCCCATCGCCACGCTGATCGAGAAGAAAAGCTGTCCCAATGCATCCATCACAACCGAAAGGAAACTTTTAACCGTCATCCCTCTAAAATTCGGGATCAGGTAAATCGCCAGTCCCTGCATACCGGTTCTTGTCACTCCATCTGCATTTGTATGTTTCAGGGTAAGGGAAAATACAGAAATTCCCGCAATCAGTACAAACAGGATCGGCATCAGAATCTTACTGTATTTTTCAATTCCTTTATTTACTCCTTTATAAACAACCATTGCCGTAATAAACACATAGATCAGCATCCATATGATCGGCTGTCCGACCTGTGTAATATAGCCTGTAAAATATCCGTCTTCTGCTGCCTGCGCCCCATGACCTGTGAGAAATGCCGACAAATATTTGAGTACCCATCCACCAATCGAGCAATAATATGGAAGAATGATAACCGGTACTGCACATGCAAGCACACCGATTCCTCCCCATCCTTTATGCATCTGTTCATATGCAGTAAGCGGACTCTGTCCTGTCTTACGTCCGATCGCGATCTCTGTTGTCAGCAACGTAAACCCAAAGGTAAGTGCCAGTACCACATAGCACAGAATAAACACTCCGCCTCCACCTTTTGCTGCCAGATACGGGAATCTCCAGATGTTCCCCAGCCCGACTGCACTTCCCGCAGCCGCCAGCACGAATCCGATCGAGCCGGTAAAATTACTCCTCTTCTTTTCCATCTTTTCTACACTCCTTTTACAGTGGTGTCTCCATACACACCATCTCCAGCTTTTTAATAATATGATGTGAGTGTCAATAAGTATCAATTGCTTATTTGTGCGAGCACAAACGCAATTGATACTTTTGACACTTACATCATAATATAGAAATTATATTTTTCTATAAGCCAAAAACACCTCCGCCGTATGGCGAAGGTCCCTTCTTTAGCTTTCTTCTTATTTTAACAATCGGATATGGGAAAGTCAATGGAAGTATTTTACTCATTTTCTTGATCTTTTTTACACTGGGGCAGGCTCTCACCTGCCCCTTTATGAGTAGTATATCAATAATTTTTACAAAACGTCTTATTTATGCAGTTGCCGGAAGAACACGGGATAAGAATGACTGCGTCCTTCTCTCTCTTGGTGCTGTAAAAATTGCATCCGGTCTGCCTTCTTCAACAACATATCCGTCTGCCATAAAGATGACCCGGTCTGCCACATCACGTGCAAAGCCCATTTCATGTGTTACAACGATCATCGTCATTCCTTCTTTCGCAAGAGATTTCATAACATCAAGTACATCTCCTACCAGTTCCGGGTCCAGCGCCGATGTCGGCTCATCAAACAACAACGCTTTCGGTTCCATTGCCAGTGCTCTTGCAATGGCAACTCTCTGCTGCTGTCCACCTGAAAGTGTACTCGGATATACATCCGCTTTATCCTTTAATCCTACCTTATCCAGAAGTTCCAGTGCTTCCTCTGAAATTCTCTCCACGTCCTTCGCCGCACCCTCAAGTCCGCGAAGTGTCACATAGGTCTGTTTCTGATTCTTTTCATCGCTGTGAATCGGTTTTCCCAGTTCTTCTTCCGTGCTTGTCACATCCAGGATATCGTCCCGGATCTGGAACGCCAGCCCTACTTTACTGCCGATCTGTTCCATCTGCGCGTTCTCTGTGGCTCCTGCCAGAACCGCTCCCACCATCAGGGAAGCCTCAATTAGAGCCGAGGTTTTGTTTTCATATATATAATCCAGCATCTGACGCCCCATGAGTTTTCCTTCGTTGGTCACATCCACGCTCTGGCCCCCGAGCATCCCATACATGCCGGTCTTTCTCGTAAGTAATGCCATGGCTTTTCCAATCGCCGGATTCGCCGGCTCCAGGGAAAATGCCGTACTGGCTG
>ENA-OPVL01001603-OPVL01001603.1-human-gut-metagenome-genome-assembly--contig:-NODE-1603-length-13543-cov-2.697805_pt1 | contig 13543 bp, 13 predicted proteins | sample MGYA00241496_ERZ501984 | MGnify/ENA primary metagenome ERZ501984 (study PRJEB25962, sample SAMEA2042986) | human gut metagenome | biome: human gut; feature: human-associated habitat; material: faeces... | reverse complement strand
GGCAAGTCCACCTGTATGAACATCATCGGCTGTCTGGACGTGCCCACCTCCGGCTCCGTGGCCGAGCTGCGCAAGCAGGGCAAGGAGCTTGAGGCGCAACGTCTGAGCATGCGTACGACGTACGATCTGGAGATGCTCTCGCAAGTGGGGGTGTGCTCAGGTGTGGAGAACTATTCACGTCACTTCGATGGGCGTGCGGCCGGCACGCCACCGCACACATTGCTCGACTTCTTCCCCGACGATTTCCTGCTGGTCATCGACGAATCACACGTGACCGTCCCCCAGATCGGCGCTATGTACGAGGGCGACGCCAGCCGCAAACGCACGCTGGTGGAGCATGGGTTCCGACTTCCCTCGGCAATGGACAACCGTCCGCTCAAATGGCCGGAATTCCTCGATCGGGTGGGCCAGACCGTCTATCTGTCGGCAACACCGGGAGATTACGAGCTGGGGCTTTCGGATGGCGTGGTCGAACAGATCATACGACCCACAGGCTTGCTCGATCCCAAGATCGAAGTGCGCCCGGTGGAGGGACAGATCGACGATCTGATTTCGGAAGTAAAGAAAGAAACTGAAAAACACAACAAAGTTCTCGTGACGACGCTGACGAAGCGTATGGCAGAGGATCTGACCGACTATATGAAAGAGGCCGGCATCCGCGTGCGTTACCTGCACTCCGATATCGACACCCTGGAACGGACCGAGATCATCCGTGATATGCGTCTCGATGTCTTCGATGTGCTCGTCGGCATCAACCTTCTGCGTGAGGGTCTCGACATCCCGGAAATCACACTCGTGGCGATCCTGGATGCCGATAAAGAAGGTTTTCTGCGTTCCGAAACCTCCCTGATCCAGACCATCGGCCGTGCCGCGCGAAACAGCGAGGGCCATGTTATCATGTACGCCGATGTGATGACCGATTCCATGCGCCTCGCGATCGACGAGACGAAGCGCCGCCGTGCCCTGCAGGAAGCCTACAACAAAGAACACGGCATCACTCCGACCACCATCAAAAAAGCCGTCCGCGATCTCATCAGCATTTCGAAAGAAGTGGCAAAGACAGAAGAAAAGATGGAAAAAGACCCGGAGTCCATGAGCCGCGAAGAACTGGAAAAACTGATCGGCCAGGTACAGAAACAGATGAAAGCCGCTGCCGCCGAACTCAACTTCGAAATGGCCGCCGAGCTGCGTGACAAAATGATCACACTGAAGAAGAGCCTGGATGACATGGAAGAATAAAAAATCAGAAATAAAAAAGAAGAAAAGAGCATGAAAAAAGCGTGCCGGAAAAGCGACAGAAAACTTTCCGGCACGCTTTTTTGCGTCCGATTTTGCTTCCTTCTTGTTCAGAATTGACGCAAAATAAGAATACTATTATAATATAAAATACGACCAAACGGTCGTATCAAAACGAAAAACACAAAAATAAAAAAGACAACAATAAAAAAATTAATCGCCGAATTTTCTCTTTTTACTGGAGACACTCAGCAGATAGTCGACCGAGCAGTCATAGAACCGTGCAAGCCGGATCACATAGTCGATCGGGATGTCGCGGATTCCTTTTTCGTAGCGGGAATAGACGTCGCGGTTGCATTCGAGCAGGGCAGAAATCTCTTTGATGGTGAGATCCTGATCGATCCGCATATCTTCAATTCTCTGGTATTTCATACGTTGTACCATCCTTTCAGATTCAAACCCATACTACCAAACGGTTGGATGGACAAAGTTAAATCAGATCATATGGTCGCAAATTGGAGAATGGGGCGGGAGAGAAAAACGGCGGGTGAAGACAGCCTGTGCAGAAAGCAGAAAAATATGTACGGCAGAAATGGGGGAACGAATGGGAAAAGCAGAAAGAATAGAAATAGAAGATTTTGTCCAGAATATAGTGGAACGGATGGAGACGCCGGAAGCGTTTGAAAAAATGATCAGCCGGGAAGAAGAATGCGAAGCGCAGGGGCAGGAGAGCCGTCTGAGGGATGTGCTGAAGAAAGAATGGCCGGTGGACGAAAAGGGAGAGCGCATCTATCAGATTACTAATATATATGAAGAAAAAGCAGAAGAACTCCTCATTGTAGAACTGTATACCGGCATCCACCTGGAAAACGGAGTCCCGTGCGGGCATTTTACGCTGTATCTCTGCGGGGAGCCGGACGGATGGAAACTCAGCGAAACGCGGATGATGGAATATCTGCAGAATCTGTAAACGAAAAAGCAAAACAGGGAGGACAGGGAAAAGAAAAACTGTCCTCCTGCTTTTGCTGCGGCGGAGACACCGGAAAGTCAGGATCTATACGGCCGCTTCTCATCGCTGATGCCGACCAGATAATCCAGACTGACCTGATACAGCTCCGCCAGACGGATGGCAATGGAGATCGGCAGCTGCCGGACGCCTTTTTCATATCGGGTATACACATCGCGGTTGCAGCCGAGATAGTCGGCAACCTGGCGGATCGTCAGATCGTGGTCCGTGCGCAGATCCTCCAGTCTCTGATATTTCATGATTCATCACCTCTGAGAAAAATGCTACTAAATGGTCGTATCAAAATGGCAGAATCCTACCATACGGCTATAGCGCCTTTGAAACAGTAGAATGCAATAAAAAAGAAAAGTCAGATTCCTTTTCAGAAAGAAAACGGTTTATACTTTTTTCACAATTTCTTCATAGAAAAACCGGGAAAAGGTGTTGACAAACAAAAGGCAGAGTGCTATCTTAAGAGCATAGATGTTAGCACTCCACTGAAACGAGTGCTAACAGGACTATACAACAGGAAGGAGCTTATCTTAGTGGATACAGAATTGGATGAAAGAAAAAGAAAAATATTAAAAGCGATCATCCAGACGTATCTGGAAACGGGCGAGCCGGTCGGCTCAAGAACGATTTCCAAATACACGGATTTGAATTTAAGCTCCGCCACAATCCGGAATGAAATGTCCGATCTGGAAGAGATGGGTTACATCTTACAGCCCCACACTTCCGCAGGACGCATTCCTTCCGATAAAGGCTACCGCCTCTATGTAGATGAGCTGATGCGGGAAAAAGAACAGGAAGTTGCAGACATCAAAAACATGGTCATTGAAAAAACAGACCGAATGGAAAAAGTTCTGCAGCAGGTTGTCAAAGTCCTCGCTTCATCTACCAACTATGCAACGTTGATTACAGGACCGGAATATCACAGAAATAAAGTGAAATTCATCCAGCTCTCAAAAGTCAATGAAGAGCAGCTCCTGGCCGTCATCGTCGTAGAAGGCAACCTGGTGAAAAACCAGATGATCGACCTCGACGAGACCATCAACGATGAACAGATATTAAAGCTGAACCTGCTTCTGAACACACAGCTCAATGGCCTGACCATTGAAGAAATCAATCTTGGCATGATCAAGAAGATGAAAGAGCAGGCAGGCATCCACTCCGGCATCATCAGCAAAGTGGTCGATACCGTAGCGGAAGCCATCGCAGTCAGTGAAGAAGATGTGCCGGTGTACACCAGCGGCGCAACCAACATTTTCAAGTACCCTGAGCTTTCCGACAGCAGCAAAGCCAGCCAGCTGATCTCCACATTCGAGGAACGGCAGAAACTGGTCGATATGATCAAAGGAGCTGCCGAGGAGCAGGACGGAGAGGAAAATACCGGTATTCAGGTATACATCGGAAATGAATCTTCGATGGAACCCTTACGGGACTGCAGCGTGGTCACCACCACATACGATATGGGAAACGGTATGCGCGGAACAATCGGTATCGTGGGACCAAAGCGGATGGATTACGAAAATGTGGTAGATAACCTGAAAACATTAAAAGTTCAACTGGACGCCGTCTTCAAAAAGCCGGACACAGGTGAGTAGAAAGGTGGAATGATCAGTGAGCGAAGAAAATAGAAAGAAAGAGGAAACCATGGAAGAACCTACACGCGAGATGGAAAAAGAAACCGGAGCAGAGAACGATCTGCCGGAAACCGAACCGGCTGCGGAGCAGGAAGAAGCAAAGAAAGCAGCAGAGGCAAAAGAAGCGGAAGCTGCAGAAGAAACTGCTGAGGATGGCAAAGAACGAAAGTTCTTCAAAAAGAAAAAAGATAAAAAAGATGAGAAAATCGAAGAGCTGACTGACCGCCTGACCCGTCAGATGGCAGAGTTCGATAACTTCCGCAAACGCACCGAAAAAGAAAAAGCAAATATGTATGCCATTGGAGCAAAAGACATCATCGAGAAGATTCTTCCGGTTGTTGACAGCTTCGAGCGCGGACTTGCAACGGTGGAAAACCCGGAGGAAGATCCGTTCGCAGACGGCATGAATAAAGTATACAAACAGTTTACCACAGCACTCGATGAACTCGGTGTAACCGTGATCGAGGCCGTTGGAAAGGAATTCGATCCGAATCTGCACAACGCAGTGATGCATGTGGAGGATGAGGAAGCCGGCGAGAACATCGTCGTAGAAGAGTTCATGAAGGGCTACATGTACAAAGGTTCCGTAGTCCGTCACAGTATGGTCAAGGTGGCTAACTAAGCCTTGAAGATAAATAAATAGAAATTAAACCATTTTTTAGCATAATTCATTGAGGAGGAAACAACAATGGGCAAAATTATTGGTATTGACTTAGGAACAACAAACAGCTGTGTAGCCGTTATGGAAGGTGGAAAACCAACCGTTATCGCAAACGCAGAGGGTGAAAGAACAACTCCATCTATCGTAGCATTCACAAAAACAGGTGACCGTCTGGTCGGCGAGCCGGCAAAACGTCAGGCTGTAACAAACGCAGACAGAACCATCCGTTCCATCAAACGTGAGATGGGTACTGATTATAAAGTAGACATCGAAGGAAAGAAATACTCTCCGCAGGAGATCTCCGCTATGATCCTTCAGAAACTGAAAGGTGATGCAGAGAACTACCTTGGTGAGAAAGTAACAGAAGCAGTTATCACAGTTCCGGCTTACTTCAATGACGCACAGCGTCAGGCGACCAAGGACGCCGGTAAGATCGCCGGCCTCGAGGTCAAGCGTATCATTAACGAGCCGACGGCCGCGGCCCTCGCCTACGGCGTCGACAAGGAGCAGAGCCAGAAGGTCATGGTTTACGACCTCGGCGGCGGCACGTTCGATGTATCCATCCTCGATATCGACGACGGCGTTATTGAGGTTCTGGCCACCGCGGGCAACAACCGCCTCGGCGGCGACGACTTCGATGAGTGCATCATGAAGTGGATGGTCAGCGAGTTCAAGCGTACCGACGGCGTCGACCTCAGCGGCGACAAGGTCGCCATGCAGCGCTTGAAGGAGGCTGCCGAGAAGGCCAAGATCGAGCTCTCCGGCGTGACCTCCACCAACATCAACCTCCCGTATATCACCGCTGACGCCACCGGCCCGAAGCACCTCGACCTGACCCTCACGCGCGCTAAGTTCAACGAGCTGACCGCGCACCTGGTCGAAGCCACTGCCGGCCCTGTCCGTCAGGCGCTCAGCGATGCGGGCCTCACCGGCAACGACATCCACAAGGTCCTGATGGTCGGCGGCTCCAGCCGTATCCCCGCCGTGCAGGAAATGGTCAAGAAGCTCACCGGCAAGGAAGGCTTCAAGGGCATCAACCCCGATGAGTGCGTCGCCATGGGCGCTGCTCTTCAGGCGGGCGTTCTGACCGGCGATGTCAAGGGCCTGCTGCTGCTCGATGTCACCCCGCTGTCCCTCGGCATTGAGACCATGGGCGGCGTTTGCACCAAGCTCATCGACCGCAACACCACCATCCCCGTGAAGAAGAGCCAGATCTTCTCCACCGCCGCCGACAACCAGACGAGCGTTGAAGTCAACGTTCTGCAGGGCGAGCGTGAGATGGCCGCTGCCAACAAGAGCCTCGGCCGCTTCCACCTCGATGGCATCGCTCCGGCCCGCCGCGGCGTGCCTCAGATCGAGGTCACATTCGATATCGACGCCAACGGCATCGTGAACGTCAGCGCGAAGGACCTCGGTACCGGCACCGAGCAGCACATCACCATCACCTCTTCCTCCAACATGAGCAAGGAGGATATCGAAAAGGCCGTCAAGGATGCCGAGCAGTACGCCGCTGAGGACGCCAAGATCAAGGAAAAGGTCGAAGTCCGCAACCAGGCCGACCAGATGGTCTACCAGAGCGAGAAGACCCTCGGCGAAGTGGGCGACAAGATCCCCGCGGACGAGAAGGCCAAGGTTCAGAGTGGTATCGACAAGCTGAAGGAAGTCCTCAAGGGCGACGACACCGACGCCATCAAGAGCGCGACCGAAGAGCTCACGCAGATGTTCTATCAGATGAGCGAGAAGCTCTATCAGCAGGCGAACCCGCAGGGCGGTGCACAGGCCGGTCCTGACATGGGCGGCCAGAACGGCGGCGCGCAGACCGGCCCGAACGGTCAGCAGTATTACGATGCTGACTACAAGGTCGTGGATGACGACGACAACAACAAAAAGTAATTGAAATCGTATCGACGCAGCGGGGACAGTTTATACTGCCCCCGATTGCGGCGTTTTTAGGAGCGTAGTCTATGGCTGAAAATAAAAGAGACTATTACGAGGTGCTCGGCGTTTCCAAGGGCGCTTCGGAAGAAGAGATCAAAAAAGCATACAAAAAGCTCGCACGCAAGTATCATCCCGACATGAACCCCGGCGACAAGGAAGCCGAGGAGAAGTTCAAGGAGATCAACGAGGCGAACGAGGTTTTGAGCGACCCAGACAAGAAGGCGCGCTACGACCAGTTCGGCTTTGCGGGCGTTGACCCGAATTACGGCGCAGGCGCCGGTGGCGGCGCTTACGGCGCGGGCGGGTTCGACTTCGGCGACCTCGGCGATATCTTCGGCAGCTTCTTCGGCGGTGGCTTCGGCGGCGCGCGCGCGAACCCCAACGCGCCCCAGCGCGGCGAAAGCCTGCGCACGAGCGTGAACATCAGCTTTGAAGAGGCGGCCTTCGGCTGCGAGAAGGAAGTCAGCATCGACCGCATCGAGCAGTGTCCTGACTGCCGCGGCAGCGGCGTGATCCAGCAGCGCCGCCAGACGCCGCTGGGCTATATGTCGACGTCGGCCCCCTGCCAGCGCTGCGGAGGCAAGGGTAAGATCATTCATCAGCCCTGCCCCAAGTGCGGCGGCAAGGGCATGATCCGCCACCGCAAGACCATCAAGGTCAGCATTCCTGCGGGCATCGACAACGGGCAGACCATTTCGCTGCGCGCGCAGGGCAACGCGGGCAAGAACGGCGGCCCCGCGGGCGACCTTCTGATCGTCGTGTCCGTGCGTCCGCACGAGATCTTCCGCCGCGAGGGCACGAGCGTCCTGTGCGAAGCGCCCATCACGTTCACGCAGGCGGTGCTCGGCGCGGAGCTTGAGATCCCGACGATCGACGGCAAGGTGAAGTACACCATCCCCGAGGGCACGCAGAGCGGCACAACGTTCCGCCTGAAAGGCAAGGGCATCCCCGGCCTCAACGGCCGCGGCCGCGGCGACCAGTACGTCACTGTGTATATCGAGACGCCGCGCAACCTGAACCGCGAGCAGAAGGAAGCGCTCAAGAAGTTCAGCGAGTCGCTCGGCGAGAAGAATTATGAGGAACACAAGAGTTTTTTCGGAAAGTTCAAGCTGTAACGAATAGAAGATGTATTTATCCGATTATCACACCCACTGTTTGCTTTCGTTCGACTCGAAAACGCCGGTGGAAGACATGGTGCGCGCGGGCATCGCGCAGGGTTTGCAGGAAATGTGCCTGACCGACCATGTGGACCTGTTCCGCCCGAAGGAGACGACGCACTGGGAACACGATTTTTCGAATCGTGAAGAGACCTTTGCGCGCGCCGACCAGGCGGCGGACGGGAAGATCATCGTCCGCCGCGGTATCGAGCTCGGCGAGGCGATGCGCGACTTTGCCTACGCAGACGAGCTGCTTTCCCGCCTGCCGGAGCTCGACTTTGTCATCGGCTCGCAGCATCAGCTGTCGGAAAAGTACGATTGGAACGACCTCTACTTCATGCCCGAGGCCACGGAGCAGGAGGCGCGCGAGCAGATCGCGGACTATTTAACGCTCGTTCTGGAGACGGCCAAGTGGGGGAAGTTCTCCGTGCTCGGCCACCTGACGCTGCCGCTTCGCTACATGAACGAGAATCACGGCATGCACATGAGTTTCGACGGTTTTGAGGACGAGGTGGCGCAGGTGTTCCGCGCGCTCATTGAAAACGGCTGCGGCATCGAGTGCAACGTCAACCGCGGCAACACGCCGCTGCCGGACGCCAAATGGCTGAGGCTCTATCACGAGCTCGGCGGCGAGATCATCACCATCGGTACCGACGCGCACACGCCGGAATTCGTCGGCATGCGCGCCCGCGAGACGCAGGAGCTTTTAAAGAGCTGCGGCCTCAACTATGTGTGCACGTTTGAAAAGAAAAAACCGGTCTTTCACAAAATCTGACTGACAAAAGGAGAAACACTATGAAGATCGCATTGGGCTGTGACCACGGCGGATACGCCATGAAGGAAGACATCAAAAAGCAGCTGGAGGGCCTGGGCCACGAGGTCAAGGACTGCGGCACCTATTCCACCGAGAGCTGCGACTATCCCATTTTCGGCGAGGCCGCCGCGCGCGCCGTCGCGAGCGGAGAGTGCGAGTGCGGTATCGTCGTGTGCACGACGGGCATCGGCATCTCCATCGCGGCGAACAAGGTCAAGGGCATCCGCTGCGCGCACTGCGCCGATACGCTCGAGGCGCAGCTCTGCCGCCAGCACAACAACGCGAACATGATGGCCATCGGCGCGGGCTTCACGGGCCCGAAGCTGGCCGCGGCCATGGTCGAGACGTTCCTCTCCACCGCGTTTGAGGGCGGCCGCCACGCCCGCCGCGTCGCGCTGATGGACGCTATCGAGGGCTAAAGCATATACAAAAGCGGAAAATCAACAAAACCGAAAGGTTTTTGTTGATTTTTTTGCTCTCAAAAGGTAAACTGTTGCACGAGAAAAAGGAGGCGGATGCAGACAATGGCAAGAAGATCGAGCGGAACGAAGGGCTATACCGGTTATCGCGGGCGCAGGCGCGGCAGAGGTGTGCTGGCCGTGGTGCTGGTGGTCATTTTGCTGCTGGCGTGCGGCTTTTTGTTTGCGCAGCGCTATATGGTATACGATGCGGACGGCTCGGTCCGCTTTGAGTTCCCCTGGATAAAGAAGACCCCACAGGACGACACCGCAAATGGCGGCGACAGCGGCGACGATAAGAAGCAGGACGACCTTGAGATCACGGTGCAAAAGCCCGTCATCAAGGATACCTACGCAGTCGAGCTGGGTGCGGACGCGCTCGGCAGCGATTGGCAGGCAGCGCTCGATGGCCTTGATAAGGACGTGAACGCCGTGGCGGTCGAGCTCAAGGACGCGAGCGGCAAGATCCATTACGGCTCTAAGGTGCAGGGCGCGATCGACTGCGGCGCGGTGGCCGGGAACAGCACATCGGACACGGCCATTCAGGGCCTTGTCGACTCGGACTACTATACGATCGGCCGCATCAGCACGCTGCACGACAGCCTGTACGCCTACGAGCACATGACGGACGCCGCCGTGTGCCAGCTGACAGGCTTTGTCTGGTACGATACGAACAGCACCCACTGGCTCGCACCCGAAAAGCAGGCGGCGCGGCAGTATGTGACCGATATCGTCACGGAATGCGCACAGATGGGCTTTGATGAGCTGTTGCTCGACGATTTCCACTACCCGCGCGAGGGGCGCATGAGCCGCATCAAGACGGACGAGCGCACCATGACGCAGCAGGAGGCGCTTGCGCTGCTCGCCGACGATATCCACACCGCGCTTGAGCAGGCGGGCTACAAGGGCAAGCTCTCCGTCAGCGTGGACGCGGACATCGCGCTTGCGGGCAGCGAGGCAAACTCCGGCATCGTGATGAGCGAGCTCACGGAAAAGTTCGACCGCGTGTACGTCAAGGTCACGGCAGACCAGCTCGAGAGCGTCACCGAGGCGATGAAGGCCTACGACGTCGAGTTCGTCCCCATCGTGACGGAGGCGACGGACAGCGGCAGCTATCTCATTGAAAAGTGAAAAGGCGAAGGGCGGGCCGCTTTTTGCGCAAAAAACAGCACGAAGCAGTGCCCGCTGCCTCATGCTGTTTTTCTTTATGAAAAGAGAGGTATCTCAGTTCATACTGCGGGAATTTTCGTAGCCGCCCTCGCGCGAAAGGCTCATCGCGCGGATGCGGTCATAAACATCGGCTTCGAGCTCGACCGTGCCGCGCGCAAGCTGTTCGCTGCGGCGCTGGGCGGAACGTTCGCCGGGGACGAAGACCTGTGCATTTCCTGCGGCGGGTGCGCTGGTGCGTACAGCCTCGGCCAGCGCCGATGTCTGCGCGATGAAATCGTCTGCGGAAGAAAACATTTCCGGCGACAGGGCGCAGAACAGGTAGCCGAGGTCGTATTCATCGCGGATCTCGCCGCCCATCTTTGCGCCGACGAACGCGCCGGTCAGAATTTCGAGCGCCATGCACAGTGCCGCGCCGCGCGCTCCGCCAAAGGGGAGCACGCCCTGCACGCGCTGTGGATCGGTGGTGAAAGCGCCGGCAGCATCGAGAAAAGTCCTCTCGGGGAGGGAACGCTCCTCGACAATGGCCTGCCGCAGCTCGCCCCACACACCATGCGCGGTGGCAAAGTCAAAGAGGAGGGGGGGCTTTTCGCCCTGCGGGAAGCCGAAGGAGAGCGGATTTGTGCCGAACATCGGCGCGCTGCCGCCAAACGGAACCACGTGCGCGGGACCACCGTTGTTCGTGACGATGCCGATGCAGCCGCGCTCGGCGATCAGGCGGGAATAGGGGACAAGGCGTGCATAGCGGCTGACGTTGGTCAGCGCGACAAGGCCGACGCCATGCTCTTTAGCGAGTTCTGCACTGAGCGCGGCAGCCTGCCGCGCGGCGATGTGGCCGAGCTCGCGGTGGCCGTCGATCTTGGCGTGGCCGCCGGTCCGGCTCACGATTTCGATGCTGCCCTCGCGGCCTGAAAGGCCGATGTCGATGGTCAGGAATTTGGAGACGCCGTGGGTCTTATGACCCTCGAGCTCGGCGTCCAGAAAATCATCGACGATGAAATCGGCGTCCTCGCTGCCGATGCCGCGCAGCGCGAGCGCGTCGAGCATCATGACGCGGAGCTCGTCGATGCGGATCTCTTTTTTCATAGGCCGCGCTCCTGCGCCAGCGCGATCAGACGGGCGAACACGTCCTGTGCAAGGCCACGGACGGCCTCGCGCTTGTAGGGCATGGAGCCGCGCCCCGCGATGACGCGCTCGACCTCGGAAGAGAGCAGGTCGCCGAGCGCGGCGCCGGTCTCCGCCGTGAGCGGCTTTCCCCCAAGGAACGCCGCGGCGTCTTCTGAAAGGTAGGCGTGCGGCGCGACCGCGCCGAGTGCAGCGCGCGCTCTCTGAATGCAGCCGTTTTCGACAACCGCGCTGACGGCGAGGTTGATCTTGGAGATCGTGACCTGGTGCCGCTCGCCAATCTTGTCGAACGCGCTGATCTCATGTTCGGTGGGCAGGGGGAGGAGAAAGCGCAGAATGGCCTCGTCGCTCGCGAGCGCGGTCTTGCCCTTGCCGAGCACGAGCTCGCGTGCGGGGATGGTGCGCACCGCGCCGTGGCTGTTCATCACCTCGGCCGCGCCGCAGAGCGCGAGCAGGGGCGGGGAGACGTCGCCCGCGGGGGAAGAGGTGCCGATGCTGCCGCCGAGCGTGCCGCGGTTGCGGATCTGCGTGCAGCCGACCTGGCTGCACGCCATGGCGAGTGCAGGAAAATACTGCCGCACAACGGGGGACTGTGCGACCTGCGAATGCACACACACTGCGCCGACGGCGAGAGAATCGCCGGTCAATTCAATTTTCTTGAGCTCCTGCATCTCCGTCAGGCTCAAAATAGCGTCCGCGCGCCAGACCTTGCCGTTGCGCTGAGCCAAAAAGTCTGTGCACCCGGCGACAATGGAGCCGCCGGAGAGGGAAGCGAGGGCAGAGGCGAGCTCGTCGCGGTTTGTTGGCTGAAAGAAGTTCATTTGGCCGCCTCCTTCATGTCGTGCGCGGCCTGCTGGATGGCGCGCAGGATCTGTTCATAGCAGCTGCACCGGCAGATATTGCCGGAGATCGCGGTGCGGATCTCGTCTTCGGTGGGATCGGGATTGTTGAGCAGGAGGCCCGCGGCACTCATCACCATGCCGGGCGTGCAGTAGCCGCACTGAATGGCCATGTTGTTCACAAAGGCGGGGATGATGGGTGCGATGCGAGGGTCGGATTCGACACCCTCGGATGTGATGACGCGGTGTCCGCTCACCTGCGCGATCATCGTCATGCAGGAGTGGACGGCTTTATCATTGAGCAGCACCGTGCAGGTGCCGCACTCACCCTCGCCGCAGCCGCGCTTCGTGCCCGTCAGATGCAGATCTTCGCGCAGCACATCGACAAGCAGGCGCTCTGGCGAGGCGTTCACAACGGTTTCTTTCCCGTTCAAATAAAAGCGAATTTCCATCAGAGCGACGCCTCCTTGCGTTTTTCCTGCACGGCGCGGATGATCTTCTCCGGCGTCAGCGGCAGGGTGGTCAGATCGGTTTGCAGTGCGTCATTGACGGCGGCAAGCAGCGCCGGCGCGACCGGCACAAAGCAGGATTCGCCGATGGACTTGGCGCCGTAGGGCCCCTCGGGGCTGCCGTTTTCGACAAGCACTGTCTCAATGTGTGGGAAGTCGCACGCGCGCGCCACGTGATAGCGCTGCAGGGTGGCGTTGAGCGGCTGGCCGGTCTTCGGGTCGATTTTGACCTGCTCGCAAAAGACAAGGCCCATGCCCTGCTGCAAGGCGCTGCCGACCTGCCCGCGGCAGAGTTCGGGATTGATGGCCTTTCCTACATCATGCGCGGCGGTGTAGGCAGTCAGGCGGCAGAGCCCAGTGAGCGTGTCGACCTCGACCTCGGCAAAGTGAGCAGCGGCAGGGCCGGGGTTGGACGAGGGCTGGTAAGTGTGGGAAACGAAAATTGCGCCGCTGCCGCCGTACTGGTCGGCGGAATAGTAGACGACGTCGCTGTAGGTTTTGCGGCGCGAGGGATCGGCGGTGACGAACACCATGCCGTCCTGACAGGAGAGCTCGCATGCGTCGCAGTCCATGAGCTTTGCTGCGTTTTCAAGCAGCAGGGCCTTGAGCTTCTGCGCCGTTTCCTGTACGGCGCGGCCGGTGACGTAGATCGTGCGGCTCGTGTAGCAGCCGTTGTCAAGGCCGTTGTACTCTGTGTCGCCCTCGGGAAAGTCAATGGTGTCAGGGGGGATGGAGAGTTCTTCTGCGGCAATATTCTTCAGCGCGGCAACCGTGCCGCAGCCATGGTCGTGGATGTTGCAGTTGAAGCTCGCCGAGCCGTCCTCTTCAAACTTGGCCGTGACGGTGCACCAGTCAAGACGGCGAGGATAGTAGCCTGAGGTATGGGTGGACACGGCGAGGCCGACGCCCTTGAGATAGCGGCTGCTTCGATCCTGCGCCTGCGCGGCGGCGCGGCGCTCGGACCAGCGGAAACGTTCACTGCCAAGGCGC
>ENA-OPVL01001601-OPVL01001601.1-human-gut-metagenome-genome-assembly--contig:-NODE-1601-length-13566-cov-2.706165_pt1 | contig 13566 bp, 16 predicted proteins | sample MGYA00241496_ERZ501984 | MGnify/ENA primary metagenome ERZ501984 (study PRJEB25962, sample SAMEA2042986) | human gut metagenome | biome: human gut; feature: human-associated habitat; material: faeces... | reverse complement strand
GAGCGTCCGATCAACGAGGGCAACCGTAGGATCCTCGTGTTCACCGCGTTCGCCGATACCGCCGACTATCTGTACGAGCATGTCAGCGAATACGCCCAGCCCCTCGGCCTTGAGACGGCGGAGGTGACCGGCTCCCGGCCCGGACGGTGCACAGTCAAAAAGGTCGGCGGCGACATGGGCGACATCCTCGCCTGTTTCAGCCCCGAATCCAAGGAACGCGGCGTCACCGACCCTGGATTAAGTGATTGCGACATCGACATCCTGATCGCCACGGATTGCATCAGCGAGGGCCAGAACCTTCAGGACTGTGACATGATGGTCAACTACGACATCCACTGGAATCCCGTGCGCATCGTGCAGCGCTTCGGCCGCGTGGACCGCATCGGCTCCACGAACCAGCGCATCCAACTGGTCAACTACTGGCCCGACATGGACCTCGACAAGTACCTTCGTCTCAAGGACCGTGTGGAGGCCCGCATGCGCCTGACGGTCATGACCTCCACGGGCGATGACGACTACATCAACGAGAATGAGCACGGCGACCTTGCCTACCGCGAGAAGCAGCTCAAACAGATGCAGACCGAGATCCCCGACCTGGAGGATGTGGAAGGCGGCATCAGCATCACCGACCTCGGCCTCAACGAATTCCGCATGGACCTGGTCGAATACCACAAGAAGAATCCCGACATCAAGCACGTGCCCACCGGCATCAACGCCATCGTGCAGGGAACGGATCCCGGCATCCTGTTCGTATTGAGGAACGTGAACAACGCCGTCAACATCGGCGGCAAAAACCAGATTCACCCCTACTACCTCGTGTACGTGAGAGACGACGGGCAGGTGGAGTACGGGCATCTGGAGCCCAAGGCGTGCCTCAACCTGATGCGCTCCCTGTGCAAGGGCAGAAGCGAATACGATCCGAAGCTGTGCGCCGCGTACAACAAGGCCACGCGCAACGGCAAGGACATGCGCCACGCCTCCGCAATGCTGGAGGCGGCAGTGGGCAGCATCGTCCAGCAGGACGAGCGGTCGGCGGTGGACAGCCTTTTCGGCAACGGGCTGAGCACCTTCCTCGACCCCGGCGTGCAGGGATTGGACGACTTCGAGCTCGTCTGCTTCCTCGTGGTCCAAGGCAAGGAGGCGTAAACCGTGCCCGCAAGCCTCACCGCAACCATGCTCGGATTGCCCAGCATCACCGCCGTACCCGCCAACAAGGGCCGATTGCCCAAGGAGGCGTTCTACCAAGGGCTCGAAATCACCGTCCGGTTGAAGCGCCAGTTCATCGACGACATCGAATCCCTGACCATGCTCGCCCTGATCCGCTCCAAGGAAACCGGCATCCCCGACGGCAAGCATGTACGCGAAATCAGCGTGATCGAAGTGAAACTCAAAGGCGAGCGACTGCCCGCCGCCGTGCTGGAGCAATTCGCCCGCTTCCGCGACGACATGACCCACCACGCCGTCAAAGTGCTGTACGTCATCCCCGACGGAACCGGCTACAAGACCGCCGTGTTCCGCAATGCCAACGTCAACGAGGGAATCCATGAGGGGCGACTGTACGTCAGCGAGCCACATTCCCTGAACAAGTCCGGGATCCGGATCGCCGGAACCGATCTGGAACAGGTCTGGGACTCCCTGTGCTCGCAAACCGCGCTGAATGACGAAACACCTAAGAATGTCGACCAACGAATCGCCATCCGAGAGAGGATAATGAAACTCAGCGCCGAACAACAACGCCTGAAAACAGCCCACGCCAAGGCCAGACAAATCGGCAGACGCAACGAACTGTGGAATCAGCTTAGGAAAGTTGCGGATGAACTTGACAGGTTGAAAAGGCGTGAAATAAGCGGTGCGCTCAAGAATGGTTGAACACACCGCTTCGTCAGCGATAGAAGGAATCAGCTGATCTTGTAGGTTGTCTTCGGATGCTCCTTGCCGTACTTTGAGGTAACGAAACGCCCCGAAATGGCAGACTTGTAGTGTCCTTTGGAAGTCTTAGACCCTTTGGCCATCGCAATCACCTCCTCTCAGTCAACAGTGTATGATAATTTCTGGTTTAACACAAAAGATGGAGGATTCTAATGGACTTAGTGCAAGCTGATTTCGTTGGTAATGCAAGGGTCTACTCCGGTGAAAGTTCCAATCGTGAATTTGAGAGAATTTTCGGTTTTCCCCCTCAGCTAATACGAGATGCGGTTCGAATGGCGCTTCGCAGCTATATGGAGTCGGATGATATCCACACGCAGCTAAGCGGCCCCGGCTCAAATCTGTATCACACGTTAGTGGAGCAGGTGCGCGCTGCGTTGGATGAGAATGATGCTTGGACGGCAAACCGTTCCGTTGACAATCACACCGCGCCTCGCGCTTATCGTCGTGATGGACTTGGTCTTACCTTTGCTCAGGGAACCAATTCCACGGGAAATATTCGTGAGGAACTCCATTTGAAGAAGCGGGTCGGTTCCGTGACGATTGTGGAGTTGCAGAGAGCGGGCGGTACTCAGCAAGTGGAATTGGCCTTTGACGATGTCGAGAAAGAGATACTGGCTCGTCCGCAGACGTTATGGTTTTTGGTATATTGCCGCGATGGCAATACGGTCCATCTTGAAGTGTCGTTGCCATCCGGTGCGACTGATGACGGTAAGATTACTGGGTGGGATAAACGTATCGTGCTTGGCGATGTCAGCATGACCGACGTTGCTGTGGAGGAACGTACCGATGAGCGTGGTGAAGATGGTGAGGTTGGAGTCTCCATTTCAGCACGCTGATGAGGTGCAGCCGACTCTGAGTCCTGATCGTATCCGCTGTGCTCGCGAAACCGCGGGATTGAGCAAGGTCCAACTCGCTGAATCTCTTGGTGTCACCACGCGCACCATAGCCAATTATGAGGAGGATGGTGCTCCCTCTTCCAAAGGATATGCTTTGGCTGAGGTCTTGGGAGTGAGACCGTCGTTCTTCTCGGTGCTGCCCGATGAACCACCCATAGAAGATCTGTCTTCCGAGCAAGTCTGGTTCCGTTCGTTGCGCAAATCGACTGTGAAGCAACGCAAATCCGCAGTGGGGCATGGGCGCAACGCCTTGCTGTTCTTCCGTTGGATTACGGATCATTTCAAACTGCCTGAAGATGATTTGCCGATTGAGGATGGCATCTCGGCGACGCCTGTGGAATGTGCGATGGTGTTGCGTGGTGATTGGGGGTTTGGCGAAAACCCTTTGCCGAGTTTGTTGAGTCTGGCGGAGTCCCATGGCATTCGAGTGTTCAGCATGCCGGATGTGGGCAGAGAAGTGGATGCATTCAGCTTTGTCTTTGACAATGTCCCTTATATCGCAGTCGACATGTCCAAGACTCCCGAACGTAGACGCTTCGATATCGCTCATGAGATAGGCCATCTTGTCATGCACGCCACTTCGCTGACCGAATCGGAGCGAAGGCTCCGTGATGTGGAGAAAGAGGCGCATGAATTCGCTGCGAATCTGCTGATCGTTTTAAGTCGGTTGTTCCTGCGCATGCTTCGTTGGATCAGATTCTCAGTGCTAAGCGTTATTTTGGGGTTGCGGCTATGGCTGTAGCTTATCGTGCCCATGCTTTAGGCCGTCTCACCGATTGGGAGTATCGCTCAGTGTGCTCGGCACTCAGCGCCCGTGGCTATCGTTCCGGCGAGCCCAAAGGCATCAAGCCTGAAACGTCACAAGTATTCGAATTCATTGTCCGGTCAAACAGAGACAAGGGCATCTCCACGAACACCATTGCCGAAGAGACAGGCCTCTCTTCCAAAGAACTGCATGGATTGTCATTTGGCAATCTCATGGCGGTAACCGGTGGCAATAATTCGGTGTCTGTTGATGGTAATGAATTCGCTCGCCCTCAATTGAAGCTTCATGTCAACAAGCGGATGACAAACTAGCCAAGGAGAACAGCAATGAGCGACATCCAACACATCGGCGGCCGCACGCCCGACCTCACCGAGGAGAACGTGGACAAGCTCGTCGCATTGTTCCCCGACGTGCTCACCGAAGTCACCGACCAGCAGACCGGCAAAGCCGAAAGCGGCGATTACGATGACGATGGCGGTCAGCTAGTTGTCAATCCCGAAAGCAACGGCCGCTTTCATTCCGACTGGTGCTCAATGATTTACCCGCGTTTGCTGCTGGCCAGGGATCTACTCGCCAGTGATGGCGTAATCTTTATTAGCATCGATGAAAATGAGTCTGCGAACCTCAAGAAAATATGCGATGAAGTTTTCGGCAATGAGTGCTTTGTGAACAAAGTTATCTGGAGATCTTCTGATAACAGCAATAACGATGCAAAGCAATTCTCTAATGACTACAACAATATATTAATCTACTCAAAGAAACCTGGTTGGCAGCCTAATCGTCTTCAGGATCCTGAGAAGCGTAGGCATTTTAAAAATCCTGACAACGATCCTCGTGGTGCTTGGTTTGATGGTGATCCTCTTAACTCGCCTAATTATCGGGAAAATCTTCGATATGAAATTGTGGCACCCAATGGCAATATTATTAAGCCTCCGGCAAATGGATGGCGTTGGAGCAAAGAGACTCTTGATCAGAAAATGAAGAGCGGAGAAATATACTTCAACGAGAAGCAAACTAATATCAAAAGGCGTACATATCTCCAGGACAACCCGGAGCAGTTCATCGCCAAGGTGAGCCGGCTTATCATCGAGCAGAAGGCTGCGATGATCGTGGACCACATCAGCTACGACCGGATCCAAGGCGAATACGATTCCACCATCTTCGCAAACGCGGGTGGGCGCGACGAAACCGACGCCATCCGGGTCAGCAAATGCGTGCAGGACTGGGTGTTCCCCGACGGCGACCCCAAAAAGGGCGTGGAAGCGCAATTCACCCGAGGGCTCGAAGCCGCTTCCGAAGTCGCCATCTACGCCAAGCTGCCGCGCGGCTTCCAAATCCCCACCCCGGTCGGCAACTACGCTCCCGACTGGGCCGTCGCCTTCCGCGAGGACAGCGGGTTGAAGCATATCTTCTTCATCGCAGAAACCAAAGGCACTATGAGCAGCCTGAACTGCGCGGCATTGAGGACAGCAAAATCAGATGCGCGGAGCGTCTTTTTAACGAACTGCAACTTGCCGGTGATGTCCATTACGAACAAGCTGACACCTACGAGAAACTTATGGAACGGGTAAGGTCACTTTAATGACAGAATCTAAAACGGAAATAGACAAACACAACGTCGAAGATAAGCGACAATACCTTGCGTTTCTTCAAGGAGCCATAGAACGCATGGCACGTAATTCAGCGTCCTTGAAGCAGTGGATCATTCCTGTGTTGGCATTGTGCTTTGGCGCAGCCATGACCTCGAAGAGCGTATTGCTTGGAGTGGCAGGCATTGCGGCCATCTTTATATTCTGGATGCTGGATGCCTACTATCTGATGCTGGAAAGAAGTTACAGGAAGACCTTTGAAAAAGCGGTTAATGACGAGAAGGACCTCTATGATATGAGGCCCGAAGAGACTGAACGTGGATTCTTGAAGTGGGTATGCTGTCTTAAAGCTGCTGCGACGGCACCGGTGTATGTCGGGCTGCTGCTCCTTGGTGTCATTGTTATAGTCTGCGCGTAGAAAGGAAGTTCATGGCACACAAGACTTTCATCTCATATAAATACAGCGAGTCTCGTTTTTATCGTGATCAGATACTTGATGCTCTGGGAGATGACGCCGTCTTCTATAAGGGAGAAACATCCGATTCGCCCAATCTCACTGACACGACTACTGAGAACATTAAGAATCACCTCAAGCAGATGATTTATGACACTACGGTGACAATCATTGTTCTTTCGCCCAACATGCTTCAGAGCAATTGGATCGATTGGGAAATCAGCTATTCTCTCAAAAACATCTCACGGGATGGTCGTACATCGCACACAGATGGCTTACTTGGGGTTATCCCACCATTCTATGGAAACTACTCGTGGTTTATCTCGGAAATCAACCATCCGGACGGCCATGTAACAGTGAGCTACAACGAAGAGCTGACCTTCCCAATTATGAAGGCAAACAGGGGAAATCAGAAACCTAAAGTGTATGCTTGCCCGGATTGCCAATCCATAGATAAGCTCTCAGGATCCTACCTATCCTATGTGAAGATGGAAGACTTCGTTAATAATCCATCTCGTTATATTGACAATGCTTACGACAAGAGTCTAAACGCTGACAACAATTACGACCTCACAAAACTGCTTTGACTGCGCGACTTGTGAATAAGGGTTCATCGGCGTTATTCTGCTCACGAAGGAACTTTGTTATCGTCGGGTCGGTCAGACACGATTCAGACACGATGACTGCCGTGCCCAGCCGTCGGTGCGGATGCCAACCGTTTTCGCGGTGCTTTGGAAATGGCTTGATTCCAGCCATTTTGGGGTGTTGTGAAAGCTGTCGCATTCCATCGTTTTAGGTTTGGAGCGGTCAAGGGGTCGCGGGTTCAAATCCCGACGGCCCGACCAGAAAGCCCGGAATTCCAATGAATTCCGGGCTTCTTCATTTCCGGAAACCTCTGATTTTATCGTGTCTAGACACGATTTTTGGGTGTTTCCAGACACGATTCAGACACGATTGAGGCACGACACGCCTCAAATTCCAACGTTTTCAGGCTCTTGCACTGCGGGCTTCCGATAACACCGAAAAAGTGACTTACAATTCCTTCACAGAATCTCAGGTCAATATGCCTCATCGCCGTTCCCCTCGTTCGCGCAGCAGGGGCACGAGCCGACTGAGGCTTACACGCCCGTTCGGGTCGGTCTGGAGCTTGCCTTTGTGGATCCAGCCGCGGATGGTGCTGGCGAGCAGGCGGATGCCGGCCTTGGCGCATTCGCGGCTGGGTTGGGCGGGAGTGCCCGTGACCTCGGTTTCGGCGAGTCGTTCGAGCAGCGCGTCGGCCACGTGCCATCTGCCGATCTGTTGGCCGCATCCGGTGCATATGCCCATGTGTTGGCCGGGGTCGCCCCATACGCCCGCGCCGCAGGCCGGGCACGCGCCGAACAAGGTCTTCGCCTTGGCCGATTCCAGCGTGCGCCGGATCCGTTCGGCGACCGTGTTGATGTCTTCGGCCCATGAGTGTTTGTGTTCAATAAAAAATTAATGATTTAGTCACGAAAGTTTTTCGGGTTTAGGCAAAGAGCATGCCGACCATCCACAGGCCTTAACTGGATGGTGCTTCGTATCTCCGCCGGAAAGGGCCGAAAAGGCAAATGACCGGCATGCCCCAGATACAGTCTATCCGCCGTATGGGAAGGAACGGCGAATCCATGGCGTCGATAGCGCGCAAGCAGCACGTGAGCGGTCCCACGGTGCGCAAGTACCTCAGGATGGACGACCTGTCCGAGAAGCCGCCCGTCAGGAAACGACGCGGTTCGGTGGTCGACCCGTACCCGCCCCTGATCGAGCGATGGCTGGCCGAGGACCGCGGCAGCTGGCGCAAGCAGCGTCACACCGCGACCAGGATATGGGAGTGGCTGCGCGACGAGCACGGCGCCGAGGTGTCGTTGTCGACCGTGACCCGTGCCGTGGCCAGGCTCGGACGCGAGTCGGCCGTGGAGCCCGGCGACGCGTTCGTGGACCTGGTGTGGCATCCGGACGAGGCCCGGGCCGATTTCGGCGAGGTCGACGTGCTGTACGGGGGCGCGGTCCAGCGCATGCGCCGTTTCGTGCCGGACTTCCCGTACTCGAACATCGGCCTGGCCCAGCTCATGCCCGGCGAGAACGCGGAATGCGCGTGCCAGGCGCTGCTGGACCTGTTCGAATGGCTCGGCGGCGTGCCCGAACGCATCGTGTTCGACGACGCCGCGGGCGTGGGACGCGGGACCCGCCTGTTCCAGGCGTTCCAGGCGCGCTACGGGTTCGAGAGCTCCCTGTGCTCGCCGTACGCCGGACACGAGAAGGGCGCCGTCGAGGCGAAGGTCGGCATGATCCGCCGCAAGCTGTTCGTGCCCGGACCGGGCGTGTGGAGCCCGGAGAACTTCGACTCCGGGCTCCCGGACAGGTGCCTGGAGCTCGGCGGGAAGCCCCGCCACGCCAAGGACGAGGAGGAGGCGGTCCTGTTCGCGGAGGGCCGCAAGGCCCTGCTGCCCCTGCCGTCCAAACGCTTCGACGTGGTCACGTGGAAACGCATGAGGGCCGACAAGCACGGCGTGGTCACGCTCGACGGCAGGCACCGCTACTCCACGGACGCGTCCCACGCGCGCCGCGACGTGCTCGTCGGCCTGCGCGCCCTCGAGATCGAGATCCTCGACGTGGAGGGAACCCATCCGGCCGTCCGTCCAATGTGTCTGTTCAATAGAAAGTGGGCCGTGTGAGCGTGTGGATGTCTTCCATGTGAGCGGCAGGTTCTGGTCCACTTCAGCGTGTGGTGAGAAACGAACACCGGCCCGTCCTGCCTGGACTAGTTTCCCGAGTTGAAAGTCAAACCGTTCGGTTTTCTCGGGAAAGGAAAGGAATGACGGTACCGGTGTCCGTACAACAACGTATCAGGGTGCTTGACGCGCATGGCATGTCATGGAGGAGCATCGCGAAAGAGGTGGGCGTGGCCCGCGACACGGTCGCGAAGTACGCCGGGAGGGAGGATTGCTCTCCCGGACCGGAGCGCTCCGTATCGCGGCCGTCGAAGCTCGATCCGTTCAGGGCGACGGTGGACGGGTGGCTGCAGGCGGACCGGTTCATGCCCCGCAAGCAGCGGCACACCGCCAAGCGCGTGTACGACAGACTCGTGTCGGAGAAGGGCTACGAGGGCTCGTATTCGCCGGTGCAGCGGTACGTGAAACGGTGGCGCGAGGAGCATCGCCTCCCGTCGGACGGGTATCTGGAGCTCAAGTGGCATCCGGGCGAGGCGCAGGTCGATTTCGGCATGGCGCAGGCCGTGGTCGGCGGGGACCGGGTCGACGTGCATTGCCTGGTCGTCACGTTCCCGTATTCGAACATGCGCTACTGCGTGGCCCTGCCCGGGGAGAACGCCGAATGCGTGTGCGCGGGGCTGCGCACGGTGTTCGAGCACATAGGCGCGGTCCCCCTGACGCTGGTGCTTGATAACGCCACCGGCGCCGGCCATCGGATCGCGTGGGACAAGGTCACCGTCGTGCACGTGTTCGAACTGTTCGTGGAGCATTACCGGCTGGAGACCAGGTTCTGCAACCCGAACTCGGGCAACGAGAAGGGCAGCGTGGAGAACGCGGTCGGGTTCCTGCGCCGCAACATCATGGTGCCCATGCTCAACGCAGAGTCCCACGGCCAACTGACCCGGTACATGCTGGAGCGTTGCGACGCGATGGCCAAGGAGACGCATTACCGCAAGGGCGCGCCGATCGGCGGCCTGTTCGCCGGTGAGAAGATGGATATGCAGCCGCTTCCCGCCAAGCCGTACGACGCGATCCGTTGGGAGGTGAGGAAGGCCGACAAGGACGGGCGTGTGCAGATCGACGGCAACTACTACCTCGCCGGCCCCTCGTGGCGCGGCTGGACTCTCGACGTGGGTCTGCGCGCGTTCGACGTGACGATCCGCACCCAGGACGGACGCACCTGTGCCAGACTGCCGCGCGTGTACGGGGATTCGCCGGCCACGGTGCGCAACCCCGCCACGCTCCTGCCCGCGTTGAGCCGCAAGACCCACGCATGGACCGATTCCACCATCCGTGACGATTTCCCCGACAAACTCAGGATCGCCATCGACCGCATGGACGCCAAGACACGCAGGACCACGTTCCGCGTCATCGCCAAGGCCAGCGCCGCGTCCGGCTTCGAGGCCGCCGTCCGGGCCGGAGAGCACCTGGTCGAACAGGGGCACGCGATCGACGAGGCCAGTGTGACCACCATGGCCCGGCGCATCGCCGCCGGCGAGAAGCCGTACGAGCAGTCGGTACCCGACCTGACCGGATACGACGTGTTCATGAAACCCCGACAGCCATGGGAAAGGAAGGAGGCCTGACCATGGGAACCCACCGTCCGCCGGTCGTCATGCCCGACATGAAACGCAGGCGCGCGTCCACCGGCGAAAGAATCGCAACGATCATGACCCTGGCCAGACGGCTGCCTCTGACCCGCCAGGTCCTCGCCGACCAGCTCGCGGACGCGACCCCCAGCCAGATGGAATTCATGGAATCGTGGATGAACGCCGAGATCGAATCCAGGGAACGCTCCAAACGCTCACGCCTGCTCAAGGCCGCCGGATTCCCCGCCGACAAGGAGCTCGGCGGCTACGACTGGACCCCGATCCGCTTCCCCGTCGACTACGGGCGCGGGCAGATCACGACCCTCGACTTCATCGCCGGCCACGACGACCTCGTCCTGTTCGGCCCTCCCGGCACCGGCAAGACCCACCTCGCCATCGCGCTCGGCAGGAACGCATGCCGCAAGGGCATACCCGCACGCTACTTCACCGCCGCAGGCCTGGTCATGCGGCTCCTCAGGGCCCAATCGGACAACCGGCTCGACCGGGAACTCGCCGCGATCGGCAGGACCCCGCTGCTCGTCATCGACGAACTCGGCTACGTGCCCATCGACGAGGACGGCAGCAGGCTCCTGTTCCAGGTCGTCACCAACGCGTACGAGACCCAGAGCATCATCTACACCACCAACATCGAGTTCAGCGGATGGGGCAGGATCTTCGGCGACCCCAACATGGCCGCCGCGATCATCGACCGCACCGTCCACCACGGACGGATGATCCGCTTCGAGGGCGAATCCTGGCGCAAGACCCACGCCCTCATGCAATAACCAATGCAATAACCAACAACCAGCAGGACCGGCCAACGCCGAAACGGCCTGAAACCCGCCGCTCACATGGACTAAAAGAAACGCCGAAACGGCCTACTCCAACTTGACAAAACACACCTAAATCGCCTAGACCATATTTGGCTGGATTGTTTTCGATACCCCATGTCAGGTATCCGAGAGCAGTTGCAGCCATGTGTGCAACATCTCGAGTCGATGGCAGTTTCTCTTTAATTGAAGGCTGTGCTTCGCATACATTGGCACATACCACACGCGCCGCGTCCAAGTCGGGCGGAGTCGAAACTTCAGGAGTATATGCGTGCCACATTGCTTGTGTCCCGCTACCGCCTTCCGACCAGTATTCAGGTTTGCGGAGCCATTCCAGGATGAATTGACCGATGCTGTCCTCGTAAACGGAGCCGGTCCGCGATGAGAGCGGTACTTGGGAATGCCGCAAGGCTAGCGCTTGGTTTGAAAACGGCCAGGTACACGTCAGCGACCCCACCAGTATGGACGGCCTGCGCGCCGCCGTATGCGCCGCATGGGAAGCCGCCGACCAAGGCGCACAGCTTAGCGAGGCCACGGTACCGGTGTTCGCCATCGAGGCATAGTCCTATGCCTACGGATAGCGAACATGCGCCGGTCACCGAGCGATACCCCGAACTTGCGGATATCGATGAACAAGACAACGACCGCAAGCTTGAGACCTATCGCAACGTGCTGGAATCCTTACAACACGAGCTTGATAACAGCCGCAGCTAGCAGAGGTGATTCATTCTCCCGCCAGCGGAAGATGACGTGAAGTGCTGGATGGTGGCTCCATGCCGAGCCACCCCGTTGGTGGATGGTGGGCCGAAAGGAAGATATATGACCGAGCAGCATATCGATCCCGCGACTCCACTTGACCGACTTGACATGATGCTCGTGGCTTCGGGACTGGTCGAATCGCGGGCCAAAGCGCAGCGACTCATCAAGGCCGGGCATGTGCGCGTGGACGGCGAGACCATCACCAAGCCATCGTTCATGGTCAAAGCCGGGCACAGCGAACTCGCCGTGGATAAGGGCGACGACTACGTCTCCCGAGGCGCTTACAAACTCTTGGGCGCGTTCGAAACCTTTGCCGGCAATGGCCTTACCGGGCCGGAAGGCTTGGAATGTCTGGATATCGGTGCCTCCACCGGTGGCTTCACCGACGTACTGTTGCGCGGGGGAGCGGCCAAAGTCGTAGCGCTCGACGTTGGGCACGGCCAGCTCGACCCGCGCATCGCCAATGACGAGCACGTCATCGAAATGAGCGGCGTCAACATTCGCGAAGTAGAGGCCGACGACCTGCCTTACCGGCCGGCGATGATCGTTTCCGACGTCTCCTTTATTTCCCTGACCTATGTGATCCCGGTAATCGCGCGCATCGCGGCTCCCGGTGCGCAGATTGTGTTACTGGTCAAACCGCAGTTCGAGGTCGGCCGGGCAGGACTCGGCAAAAACGGCATCGTTGAAGATCCGGCATTGCGGGAGCGGGCATTACACGACGTGGTCGCCTGTGCTGAACAGCACGGACTTGACGTGGTGGCCACTGCCGATAGTCCCATCATCGGCACCCACGGTAATGAGGAATACCTGCTTTACGCTGTCTTGAGATGAATGCGTTGGCAGTCTCCGTTCACCAGCAGCACGCTGGAGGTACGGTCGATGCCTAGTGCGGTGGCACACGTGGCGCTTTCCACCGCACTGCCGTTGCGTAGCATGGCGGAGTCCGCCGTCAAAGTCCGGCATTGCAGATGGTTGGCTTCAACCGTGACGGCTGTGATATGGCGAACCGTGCTGCCATCCTCATACCCATCCATATCAAAACGGGAAAACATCGTACTGCGGAGTGGATGAACTTCCAGAGCCCTGCTGTTGACGTCATGACCCTTCAACACGCCGTTCAAGCGGACTGTCTGACCGCTAATATGACGGGTGCCTAGGGAGCCATTGACGGACAGATTTCCGGAACAAACGATATCGCCGTTGCATCGTAGTTTGCCGGTAAAGGTTATTTCATCGCAAATAATGTCGCCGCCGACTTCGATGTCGCCGCTGCCGCTGATGCTGGATACGCGAATATCACCATCACACCGCACAATGCCACTTTTGATGACCAGTTTGTCCCCTTCTATAACTGAGGCCTCGAGGGTGCTGGTCACAATCATGGTGTGAAAATGCGCGCCATCGGCAAGACGGGAACGTTGGTCCACTCCTATGGTGCCGTAGACTCCTTTGCCTATCAGCGTGCAATTCTGCGTATGCTTGCCCATGATGATAAAACTCCCCTTATTAATATGGACGTACAGCTTTATGGCTTATTGCCACAATAATGAGCGCATCCATGTTGAGGGGGTTATATCGGTCACGATGTGAGCAGATAGGGGGTATAGCGAGCGCAGTTAGGGGGTTAGCCTTGGATGAAGTGGTCGATCTGATCCTGCTTGCCCATGATGATGAGCTCGTCGTTACGGTGCATAATCAGCTCTTTCGAACCGTATTCGAATTCCTTGCCCGGCGATTTGACACCGACCACGGTGATGCCGAACCGTTCATGTACGCGCGCATCCTCGATAGAGTAACCGACGACATGCGGGGGAGTGTGGATCTTCACCACGCTGTACGCGCCTTCAAGCTCGATGTAGTCCAGATAGTTGCCGGACACCAAGTGCCCTACGCGTTTGCCGGCATCGGTCTCCGCGTTGATGATGTGCCGTGCGCCGATACGCTGCAGAATGCGCGCATGCTCCTTGGACACCGACTTCGCCCAAATGTCGGAGATGCCCGCGTCCAACAGATTGCCGGCGG
>ENA-OPVL01001596-OPVL01001596.1-human-gut-metagenome-genome-assembly--contig:-NODE-1596-length-13601-cov-2.776539_pt1 | contig 13601 bp, 13 predicted proteins | sample MGYA00241496_ERZ501984 | MGnify/ENA primary metagenome ERZ501984 (study PRJEB25962, sample SAMEA2042986) | human gut metagenome | biome: human gut; feature: human-associated habitat; material: faeces... | reverse complement strand
AGTTGGAGTGAACTTTATCGGCGGATATTCCGCTTTGGTACATAAAGGCTTCAGTGCAGGCGATTATGCATTGATTTCCAGTATTCCGCAGGCTTTGGCTGAAACGGATTTTGTTTGTTCCTCTGTTAATATCGGTTCTACAAAAGCAGGTATTAACATGGATGCTGTTGCCAAAATGGGTAAAGTGGTACGTAAGGCAGCAGAACTGACGGCCGACAGAGACTGTATTGGTGCTGCAAAATTGGTAGTGTTCTGTAATGCTCCGGAAGATAACCCATTTATGGCAGGCGCATTTCATGGTCCTGGAGAACCGGACTGCGTTATTAATGTCGGCGTTTCCGGTCCGGGGGTAGTGCGCGCAGCTGTTGCACAGGCAGGGGATTGTGATATTACCGAGATTGCAAATATCGTAAAGAAAACTGCATTTAAAATTACACGTACCGGACAATTGGTAGCACAAGAAGCTTCCCGCAGATTGTGCGTACCGTTTGGTATTATAGATTTATCTTTGGCTCCTACTCCTGCTGTGGGCGATTCCGTTGCTTACATTCTGGAAGAGATGGGTCTGGAGACCTGCGGCTGCTGCGGCACCACCGCCTGCCTGGCCCTGCTGAACGATGCCGTGAAGAAGGGCGGCGTGATGGCCTCCAACCATGTGGGCGGCCTGTCCGGTGCCTTTATCCCGGTCAGTGAGGATGCCGGCATGATCCATGCCGCCGAGATCGGCTGCCTGACCATTGAAAAACTGGAAGCCATGACCGCCGTCTGCTCGGTGGGCATCGACATGGTCATCATCCCCGGCGACACCACCCCCGCCGTGATCAGTGCCCTCATCGCCGACGAAGCCGCCATCGGCATGGTGAACAGCAAGACCACCGCCGTCCGTGTGATCCCCGCCATCGGCCGCAAGGCCGGCGAGGTGCTGGACTTCGGCGGCCTGCTGGGCTACGGCCCCATCATGCCGGTCAACAGCCACGACCCCTCGGTGTTCATCAACCGCGGCGGCCGCCTGCCGGCTCCCATGCAGTCGCTGAAGAACTGAGAACCCTCTCAGTCATCTCGCATACGCTCGAAGCAGCTGTATAAATCACCTTTTACAGACCCATCCTCTGGATATCATTTCCAGAAGAAGGGTCTGTTTTTTTATGGGTAAGATGCTTTCCCGGCGGCAGATGCAGCACCTGTGCATCTGCCTTGCGCTCGGACTTTTGCTGTGCAGCCTGTGGCAGGCGGCGGCCTGGGGCCGCACCCAGCTGCACACCGGCGATGCGGTATGTGCCGATACCCTGCGGCTGCACATCCGCGCTGCCAGCGATGCCGTGGCCGACCAGAGCGCCAAGCTCCGGGTACGGGACGCCGTGCTGGCCTGTCTGGACGCTGCCTGTCCCGCCGGGAACCAGACCGACGCCCGCAGCTGGGCGGCCCGGAACCTGTTCACTTTGCAGCTTGCCGCCCGGCACGCGCTGGCCCGGTGCGGGGTGAATGCCCCGGTGCAGGTGCAGCTGGTCAACATGTACTTCCCGGCCCGGCAGTATACCGGCGGCTGCCTGCCCGCCGGGCGGTACGATGCGGTGCGCATCACCATCGGCTCCGGCAGCGGGCAGAACTGGTGGTGCGTGCTGTACCCCGGGCTGTGCCGTGCCGCCTGCGGCGGCTATGCCCTGCCGGAAGAAAACGATCTGGTGTGCGGGGACTACATCCTGCGCCTGCGCTTCGTGGACTGGTGGAACCGGCACACTGCTTCCCGCACCACCCGGGTGCTGGCCGGGTGACGCTGCCCTCCCCTGCTGCATAGCATGGAGAGAAAGGAGCGTGTGATCCTATGGCGATCCCTGCTTATTATTCCCTGCTCCATCGGGGCTCCTCCGGCCCGGATGTGGCCCTGGTGCAGACCTGGCTCAACGGTGTCCGTGATGCCTGCACCTGGCATGACCCCCTGAAGGCGGACGGAAGGTTCGGTCTTTCCACCGAGAACGCCGTAAAGGAGTTCCAGCTGAAAAACAAAATGAACGTGGACGGCAAGGTGGGTGCCAACACCTGGAACGTGCTCTACACCCGCTACACCGCAAAGCACGGCTTAAACGTGCCCTACCCCGGTATCCCCCTCCGCAGTGGAGCCTCCGGGGGCACCGTGCGGCTGGTGCAGCAGAAGCTCAACTCTCTGGGTGAGCGTCTGAACGCAGACGGCCGGTACGGAGCCGCCACCGCAGCCGCCGTACAGCGGTTCCAGCGCCGCAACGGCCTTGCCGCCGACGGCAGCGTCGGTCAGGCCACCTGGGAAAAGCTGTTCTGAGTTTACAGTTTAAAATAATTTTCTCCTAGAACTCCCTCAGTCAAATCCTTCGGATTTGCCAGCTCCCTCACAGAGGGAGCCTTTGGCAGAGCGGAAATCGTTCCGGTTTCGTCAGAGGCCCCATCTCCGAGGGGGCTGGCATCGCGCCAGCGATGACTGAGGGAGTTTTTTTCGGCAGCCTTTTGTTTCCATCCCGTTGCGAAAGAAACCTCCGTTGTTCTATAATAGGGTAAAAATCATCTGAAAGGCGGTGTTCGCTTTTGCGTTTTGCGCATCTTTCCGACCTGCATCTGGGCAAGCGGGTGTGCGAGTTTTCCATGCTGGAGGACCAGAAATACATCCTGGAGCAGATTCTTGCCCTGCTGGATGCCCACCCTGTGGACGGGGTACTGCTGGCAGGCGACCTGTACGACAAGCCCATCCCCCCGGCCGAGGCCGTGCGCCTGCTGGACTGGTTCCTCACCCAGCTGGCAGCCCGGGGCCTGCCGGTGTTTGCCATCAGCGGCAACCACGATTCCGCCGACCGTGTGGCCTTTGGTTCAGCCCTACTGGAAACCAGCCGGGTATACGTCAGCCCGGTGTTCTCCGGTGCGCCGCAGCCCATCTGCCTTGCGGACGAGCATGGCCCGGTGGATGTGTACTTACTGCCCTTTCTGAAGCCCGCTTCCGTGCGGCATGTCTGGCCGGACGAGCCCATTGAGAGCTACAACGACGCCCTTGCCTGCGTGCTGCGGCACTGCCCGGTGGACCCGGCCCGGCGCAGCGTGCTGGTAGCCCACCAGTTCGTGACCGGTGCCGCCGCCTGCGAGAGTGAAGAGCCTTCCGTGGGCGGGCTAGACTGCGTGGACGCGGCCCTATTCGACGCCTTTGACTATGTGGCGCTGGGCCACCTGCACAGCCCCCAGAAGGTGGGCCGCGACACCCTGCGCTACTGCGGCACCCCGCTGAAGTATTCCTTCTCGGAAGCGCACCAGCATAAAAGCATCACCTTTGTGGACCTGGGCGAAAAAGGCTGTGTGGATATTTCCACCGCGCCCCTGACCCCGCTGCACGACCTGCGGGAGGTCCGGGGCAGCTATCTGGAACTGACCGACCGCCGCACCTACGAGGGCACCGCCACCGACGATTATCTGCACATCACCCTGACCGATGAGCAGGACGTGCCGGACGCACTGGCCAAGCTGCGGCTGATCTACCCCAACCTGATGCGGCTGGACTACGACAACCGCCGCACCCGAGAAGATCAGCAGATCACCGCGCCGGAGCGGGTGGAGAACATCACACCCTTGCAGCATCTTGCTGCCTTTTACGAACTGCAGAACAACCAGCCCCTGACCGATGAGCAGGCCGCGTTCTGCCAGCAGCTCATTGAGGACATCTGGAAGGAGGGGGAGGACGCATGAGACCGCTCCGCCTGACCCTGTCGGCTTTTGGCCCCTATGCCGCCGAGACCACCCTGGAACTGGAAAAGCTGGGCAAAGGCGGCCTGTACCTTGTCACCGGCGATACCGGTGCCGGCAAGACCACCCTGTTCGACGCCATCACCTACGCGCTCTACGACCACTCCAGCGGCGGTGTGCGGGAGGGGGCCATGCTGCGCAGCCAATATGCCGACCCCAAAACGCCCACCTTTGTGGAGCTGGAATTTGAGGTGAACGATGCCCGCTACACGGTGCGCCGCAATCCGGAATACCCCCGCCCCAAGGCGCGGGGCGAGGGCTTTACCACCGAAAAAGCAGACGCCACCCTCACCTATGCCGACGGCCGCCCGCCGGTGACCAAGGCACGGGATGTGAACGCCGCCGTGCTGGACATTCTGGGGCTGGACTACAACCAGTTCTGCCAGATCGCCATGATCGCGCAGGGGCAGTTCACCAAGCTGCTGAATGCCTCCACCGAGGAGCGCAGCCGCATTTTCCGCAAGCTGTTCCGCACCCAGCGCTATGCCCGGCTGCAGGAGCGCCTGCAGGCCGAAAGCGCCGCCCTCAGCCAGCAGCGCACCACCCAGAATGCAAAGCTGGACAGTCTGCTCTCCGGCATCCGGTTTTCTCCCGACGACCCGGATGCCGATGCCCTTGCCGCCATCGGCCGGGATGACATCCACCGCACGGTCCCACCATGCTGCGATCTTAGCCCCGCTCACACCCTGCAGAATAGAAGGGTAGTCCTTGGCGCGGCAGCCCAGCATAAGCTGGTAAACCGGCTGGCGGCATACCGCATCAAAATCGGCGGTCAGGTCAGGCTTTTCGTTCGCAATGGCAAAATAGTCTGCCAAATCGGTGTCGGTGCCATTCGCAGCTATGCGGTCCCGGGTGGCCGCCGCCACCGGACGGCCCAGTGATGCCGCATTTTGGATAAGACGCTGCAGATCTGCGCCGTTGATCGGGAGGCTGTAGATCGTATCAGCCTCCGCATAGCATAAAGAGCCGTTGAAGGTCAGATAGGCGTCAAACTCCGCCCCGCCGAAATCCGGCAGCGTTACCGGCGCGCGCCCTGTGGCAATGCACAGGCGGATGCCGTTGGACCGCAGGCGGTGCAGTGCTTCCACCGTGCGGGGGGAGATGTGCTTGGACTGCATGTCGATCAGTGTGCCGTCTATATCGAAAAAGATGATCTTGATTTGCTGCATACGGGCTTTTCCTTTCTGTGCCGGTTGTATTTGTTTCAGTATACTATAAAAGCCGCACACAAGCCATAAAATTTCCCGCAGAATTACAGCATAATCCCGCCAAAAAAGCGCCGTCCCTTACCAAAAGGGCGGCGCACGGTCTGGGCTTTACAGCAGCCCAACATATTTATTATACCACATTCGTCAAGGCAATATCTATCCATAACATGCACGAATAATTCATATTTTGTTTGGGATATCTGCGAATAGACAAATTCCTTAGGGTATTGTATAGTATAGTCACAGAAAGAAAACAGCCGGAGATAAGGAGCTAAAAGCTCCAAGCAAAAGCCACTTTCAATAGCATCGGAACAAGGCACGGCGGTTTTCCCGACAGCTTCAAGCAGATTTCGCAAAGGCTTCCAGTAAGAGGTCTAAATGGGAACACTTGAAGAACTCCGGGAAAGCAGGGACCGGGAGGCTACCGAAGGACTTGAAAGTAAGATGGCAAAGCCGGCAGGATTCGTAAGGAAGGAGGCTCAAGTCCAATGGCTAATTTCAAAGATCCCATTCATCACCGGCGGGCCTGGGCCTGCTGAAAGCAAACGAACCTCATTAACAGCCGCAGGTCATTACCTGTAAAAGATATAAAAGTTAAGATGCAAGGTTCGTAGCTTGCTTAAAATGCAGTGCTCAGGAAATCCCGTCAGAAAAAGTTCCCCGCGTTTACATAGATTAGATGAAGAACTGACGACAGGATTCTAAATAGAAAATTACAGGTTCAAAACCTGGTACGCAAAAGCGTAAATAGAAACCCAGAATCACCGGTGATTGTTATGAAAGATCTAACTCCGCCGAACAAATAATGCTTCACCTGATCTGGCTGGTGCAAGCGCACCGCCCCCCAAAAGGAGAAACTCCGATGTACTAGAGCAAAGAGGAATCAACCTCTGGCATCAAATTCAGGTACCCTGCACAAAATTATTGAAGTTCACTTCCCCGTTCCACAGATGCACCAAGAATCGTTTTCCTTGCAAAATGTTTCCAGGCAGCAAATAACGAACCAAAGGGAATCAGAAATTTCAAGCAAACGCAAAATCATCGAACAACAGCGAATGAAACCCGTTTCCGATTTGCAAAACAAAGAAAACCAGGTTTAAAAACATTCGATCAAAGTTAAAGGATGAGGTTGCCATGAAAATGTGCAAACGGTCCGAAAAATAATACAATCGGGTATGAGGCTATGACTCCAATCAAGTAAGTTCGCTCCAGCGCCATAAGGGTAGAAGGCGCTGGAGCTTTTTTGTTGTGTTGTGCCGGATGTTTCCGGTCTGCTTATCTCCTCTCGTTTACTTTTGTCTGCATCATTTTTGTTTTGCTGCCGCGCACTAACGCAGCAAATCACTCTAAACACGGCTCTCCCTCCGCCCACAACATTGCACTGTGCGGCGGAGAGTTTTTATGTTTGCGGGCTTTTGTGGAGTATGACGGTACCGGTATTCCATCGCGATTTCGGTTTTCTGAATTTTGTTGTTGACATTTCTGTAATATTGCGTTATGATAGCCACAAGGTCCAGGATTTTACAGAATACTGGAATGATAGGTTTTTCGCTATCTTTTTATTGTTCTGTATAATGCCCAAATCGGCGGCTGCCGGGCTGCGTTTTACGTTTAGGATTTCTTTTCCCAATATCGTTCACCTGCCTTAAAGTGTATTTGAAAACAAGAAAAAGATGGATATTTCGCAAACACAAGCAGGATTTAAGGCAAAGAGCCACAGGAATCCTTTGTGGATTCCAAGGCTTTTTAAGGCAAAATCCCACTATGTTTGTAGAAATAGACTAAATTTTTGACTTTTCAGATACACCCTAGGATTCCGGTATTTCCGCTGTAAGTTTTGTTTGGCGTTCCCTTGGCAGAGGGTACACCAAAATTCTCTTGTTCACCTTTTTTCTTCGTGAAGTGTGCAGCAGCGCTTCACCATTTTTTAGCTATTGCAATTACAGATTTCTGTTACATTAAAGGAGGTTTTATGGAACAACTTACGATTGATACCGGCCTGCGCGAATACGCGGTCAATGGCGGGCCGGAGCATGGCGGCGGAGTGCTGCGCTTTAACCCCAGCGACCCCAATGTTTACAGCCGTTTTTGCACCCTGCAAAATCAACTGCAAGAGCTGGAACAGCAGGTGCAGGCGCAAAGCCCCACTGGGACCGATGCCATACAGCTGCTGGCCCAGGCGGATCAGCGCGCCAAGGGGCTGCTGGCGGAAGTATTTGGCCCCGGCAATGATTTTGACGCCATGCTGGGCGGAACCAATCTGCTGGCGGTTGCCGGCAACGGCGAGCGGGTCATCACCAATCTGTTTGCGGCATTGCAGCCCATTCTGGAAGCCGGTGCCCGCCAGTGCGCGGATGCCAAAGCCACGCTGGCCGTGCAGCAGGCCCAGGCAGCGCGCGCCGCGCGCGGGGTGCAGGTATGAGCAGCTGGCGGCTGCCCACCCGGCTGGAGGTTGGCGGAAAAGCATATCCGATTCATTCGGATTACCGCGATATTCTGGATATTCTGCATCGGTTGAACGATGCCAGCGAGCCGGAATTCATCCGCTGGCGGGTGGCCCTGGCCCTATTTTATGAGGGCGATCTGCCGCGCAGCGACTATCCGGAGGCCATGCAGAAGCTGGCAGATTTTTTGAACTGCGGGCAAACGCTGCCCCGCTCCCCTGCCCCGCCGCTGTTGGACTGGGAACAGGACGCCCCGCTGATTGCCGCCGACATCAACAAAGCCGCCGGGTGCGAAGTGCGCGCCCTGCCTTATCTGCACTGGTGGACCTTTATGGCCTGGTTCAACAGCATTGGGGACGGCCAGCTGGCTACCCTGCTGCGGGTGCGCAGCAAGCTGCGCCACGGCCAAAAATTGCAGCCGTGGGAACAGGACTACTACCGCAAAAACAAAGCCATGGTTGACCTGCGCCCCCGCCTGAATCCGGCAGAGATAGCGGAACGCCAGCGGCTGCAGCGCCTGTTGGCCAATTAAGTCCCCATAAGGAGGTAGATGCTTTTGCCAAAATCCTATGCAGGCAGCCTTCAGGTTGCCCTGTCTACACAAACAACTACCCACACCGCGCAGCAGCCGCTGAACGGCCTGCGCACTGCCCTGAAAAAAATAAGCCGCAGTGTAAACGCTGCGTTCTCCGCCGTGCCGGTGGCAAAGTTTGAGCAGCAGACCGCCGCAGCAGCAGTCAGCGCCAACAAAGCCGCCAAAGCCTAGGCCAAACTTGCCAGTGGCACCGCCAAAGCAGCCAAACGCAGCGTTGCGGAATTTGATGAGCTGGACCGGCTGCAGGCTTCTCTTGCCGAAAGTGCCGGAGCTGCGGCGGCTTCCACCACCCGCAAAAGCAGCAGCGCTGCAACAATCAAAGCCGCAGATGCCGAACCGCCACAGTCAAGTCCGCCGGCTCTATTAAACCAGCAGCTGCAAAATTTCTGGGCTACATTACAGGCTGTGCTTGCCCCCGCCGCCGCGCTGTGGGATGCAGCTTGGCAGCAGATGAAAACCGCTGCCCTGACCGTTTGGCAGGATCTTTTGGGCGGCGTTCAGCTGACCTGGGCCGAGTACGGCCAGCCCATTGCCCAGAGTGCCGCCCTGGCGCTGGAAAACCTGCAAGGCATTTTTACCACCCTGTGGCAGAACGTTTTGCAGCCGATCCTTACTAACCTGATGCAGATTTTATCTACCCTCTGGTCCTCCCACCTCAAACCCCTGTGGGATGACATTCTTTTGCTGGTAGCAAGCGTTGCCAACTGCCTGCTGGACCTGTGGAACAACCTGCTGGCCCCGGTAGCCAAGTGGATTATCGCCACATTCGGCCCCGCGTTTGCTGAGGTATTCAACGCCATTGCAGACGTTGTTGGCGTGGCCGTTGGGGCTATTGCGGATGCCATCGATCTGGCCGTTGTTGTGCTGCGCGGGCTGGCGGACTTTTTAAGCGCCGTGTTCCGCGGCAACTGGGATGCTGCCTGGCAGGCCATCGGCAACACAGTCAACACCGTCTGGGATAAGATGACGAACGCCATCAAAACCGCCGTCAATGGCATCATCGGCTTCATCAACCGGATGATCTCCGCCGTTGTCACCGGCGTCAACACGGTCATCAACGCGCTGAACGGCCTTTCGTTCGACCTGCCGGACATATTCGGCGGCGGGCATGTCGGGTTTAATATCAGCACCCTGACCGCCCCGCAAATTCCCTACCTGGCGCAGGGCGCGGTCATTCCGGCGAACCGGGAGTTCCTCGCCGTGCTGGGCGACCAGAGCCACGGCACCAACGTGGAAGCTCCGCTGGACACCATCAAGCAGGCTGTGGCCGAAGTCATGGAAGATTTGCAGGCAGGCCAGATGGCGGGCTTTGAAGCCGTGGTTTCCGTGCTGCGGGAGATCCTCTCCGCCGTGTACGGCATTGAGCTGACCGACGAGGACGTAGGCCGCGCCGTGCAGCGCTGGCAGCGCAAACAGGCCATTGCCACAGGAGGTGTGTGACATGACCCTGACCAATCTGTTCCAGATCGATGGCAAATCCCTGTACGCACCGGACTGCGACATTGAACCGAGCTATTCCGACCTGGATTCCAGCGATTCCGGGCGCGACGAAGCCGGGTACATGCACCGCGAAGTGGTGCGGGAAAAGGTTGCCACCTGGCCCATCGCCTACAGCTGCCTGACGGATGACGAATACAAGTACACCATCGGGCTGTTTGCAGGCAAGGCAACGTTTCAGTTCACCCACCCCAAAGCCGGCTCTTCCACCGAGACCGAAACCACCACCTGCTACTGCAGCAAATACGGCATCGCTTGGCATAACGCCAAGACGAAACAATGGAAGAATTTGAAGTTTAACATTATTGAATGCTGATTGAGAGTTAGGAGGTAGGAAGTAGGAGTTAGGAGTTAAAACGGGCCTAAGGTCCGGCATTGTAGGGAACGGTCTTGACCGTTCCGGGGCTTTGCGGTAGATGCCACAACAGGATTTACCGCAGGGCGACGGGATTGCGGCCCAATTTTCAACCCGTGCGCGCACGCGCACACCATGAACTCCTAACTCCTCACTCCTACCTCCTAACTAAAACCAAAGGAGGTGTATATTTGCTCCAACCAATTCTCACTCTCCCAAGCGGCACCGAGTTAAAGGGCGGCTCCCCCGGCAGCGCGGTGAAGAGCCTTACCCTGCACACCGCGGTAAATTCCGGGCAGGAGTTCACCATCGGCTCTGCGCTTTCGGACTACATTGAAGCCGAAATCTGGGCGGACCCGGGCGGCAGCCTGCAAATTACTGCCGGGGACGCCCTGACCTACTACCGGCAGGACGATGCCGGGAACCGAACCAAGGTGGGCGTTTTCCATGCTGAAAAGCCCACCCGCACCAAGCGCAACAGCTACAAGGTCACGGCCTATGACAACATGTCCAAGCTGGATGCGGACTTCTCCGGCTGGCTGCGGGCCAATCAGGCGCAGTTCCCCAAGACCCTCTGGCAGCTGGTTCAGCTGGCCTGCCAGCGGGCAGGGGTCGCGCTTGCCAGCAGCAGCCTGCCCATCAACGGCAGCTACAGCGTGCAGGCGTTCTACGCGGACGACCTGACCTGCCGCCAGATCATCTCCTGGGCGGCGGAAGCGGCAGGCTGCTACGCCCACATGAATGCAGACGGCAAGCTGCAATTCTTGACCTACACAGACAAGCGCAGCACGGCCAAAATCACTCCGGACGGTGCCAGCAGCACCGCCTATTATGCTGACAGCCTGAGCTATGAGGACTACACGGTCAAGGCCATTGAGAAAGTCCAGATTCGGCAGTCGGACAGTGACGTGGGGGTCATCTACCCCGACAGCACCACCGCCACCAACACCTATGCAGTACAGGGCAACCTGCTGCTGACAACCGGCACCGAAGCCAACCTGAAAAGCGTTGTCCAAAACCTGTACAACGTGCTGAAAAACGTGACCTACACCCCCTGCAAAGTATCGGTGCCCAGCAGCTCCGGCCTTGCCTGCGGGCAGATCGTGCACGTTAAGGACGCACGCGGGCGGGAGTTCGACACCTACCTGATGAGCGCCACGATCTCCTCCGGCAAAGCCAGCTTTGAGAGCGTGGGCAGCGCCAGCCGGGAAAGTTCCAGCGCCGTGAACAGCCAGAGTTACAAAAACCTGACCGGCAAGATGCTGGAGATCAAGACCAGCGTGGACGGCCTGGAAGTAAAGGCCAGCGACCTGACCGGCAAGTACACCGACCTGAAAGCAACGGTAGACGGGCTTTCCTCTGAGGTGAAAAAAGACACCAAAATCACCGGCGGCGGCAACCTGATCCTGGGCAGTGAGAGCTTCAAGAACGCCCTCTCTGGCGGCATTGACAGTAGCGTGGTGTATGGCGATGATGGCAGCGCAACAATAACCAATGCGAACACCAACGGGTATTTTATTTTCAACACCGCGGGCGCTCGCATTATAAAAGGCGTCACATTATGCCTGTCCGTTATGTACAAACTCATTTCCGGCACCGATGCGCTGCGGCTGGGCATTACGTTTACGGGCGATGACGGACAACATTACATTGCCTACATAAAAACCGCTGACCAGCTCGAAATTAAGCAGACAGACGGCTGGGTGCTGCGGTATGGTACATGGACCCCCAGCAAAAACGGTGTTTTGAAAAAAGCCGATTTCGACAGCAATGGCAACTGCACCAATAAGTTTGAACTGTTTCACCCCATACTGCAATACGGCAACGCGCCCACCGCGTGGAACGCCAGCAGCGCCGACTACCTGACGCAGGAAAGCGCCAAAAGCCTGTTTTCCCAGACCGCTGACGAGATCAAAACCGAAGTCACCAAGTCAGTGACTGAAACGGTAACGGCCAACGTGAAGGACACCGCTACCAGCGCTGCCAATGATGCCGTTGACAGCAAATTGCAGGATTATGCCACCACAGCAACGGTGGAAAGCCTGAAAGAGGATGTCTCCAGCATCAGCCAAAAGGCGGATAGCATCAGCACCAAAGTCAGCAGTCTGGAAGAGACGACAACAACCATTTCCAACGATTTAGACAGCACCAAGCAGGAATTCAAAACCGTTAAAGAATCCGTTTCTGCGATTGACCAGAAAGCCGACAGCATTACTCAGACGGTAACGCAGCGGATCACCGGCGGCAACAATATTATTGCGGGCACCGACGACTGGAACAACGCGACCCTGGATGCAGGCGGCAACGCCGCAAGCAAAAAAGGCAGTTACACCATTACGGGTGAATCTATTCGTGTGACCAACAAGGCGCAGAACACCCGCTTCCACTTTGGTGCGGACAAAACGCTGGTGATTGCCAAGGGCATGACCTATTGTGCATCGGTACTGTACAAGCTCAACTCCGGCACGGACAGCCTGTTTTTGCAGTTTGAAACCAAATCCTCCAGCGGCACAAAAAGCTATTACGGCTCTGCGTTCAAATCAGCCCAGCAGGACATTGAGCTTGACAACGGCTGGAAGCTGCGCTGGGCGGCGTTCACTGCGACCGCAGACGGCTATGCAGACGGTCTGTTTGTAAGCACAGCCGACGATAACGCCACCGCTACCAACGATCTGACCATCATGCACCCCATGGTGCAGATGGGCAACGCCCCCACTGCCTGGACGGCCAGCACCGGCGACTATCTGACCGCCAACGAAACCAAAACCGAGATCAAGCAGACGGTGAGCGAAATTAAGCTGACAGCCAGCACAAGCGGAACCAGCAGCACCATCAAGCTGACGGCAGGCGGAACAGAGATCACCAGCGCACAGATCAACCTATCCGGCGTGGTAACATTTTCCGACCTCAGCACATGGAACCAGGACAAGACAATCATCAACGGCGGAAACATTACGACCGGGCAGATTCACAATAAGGCGCGCACAACCACTTATGACCTGGACAATGCCTGGATTCGTATGGGCAAAGATACTGGCACTCGTGTGGACATTGACACGGGGCGCATCCGCTGGTACTGGGAAAACAACCTGACCGGTGTGTTAAGCAGCCGGTACGGCAAATCTTATATTGGCGATAACTCCCGCTACACGTTTTTAGGCTGGTTCTCCACCGGCGACCCCAGCTTTGATTATTCCACCGGCGGGGCCACCAGCGAGTTTGTGGGCATTGCCATTGACCAGGTAGATAAGGTCATCCACTGCAATGCCAGCAAGTTTGAAATCCCCGGCAGAATTGAATGCGGTTCTTTGAGCGTGAACGGGAGGGAGATTTAATGCAGAAATTCATGCAGATTTTGGCCACGTTGGCTTTGCTGTTGGTGCTTGCATTGGTCATCCCGCTTACGCTGGCAGCCTGCGGCGGCACGCGAACCGAAGATACAAGCTATCCGCGCCCGGAATATTCCGGCTCCCCGATGGCAGAAAGGTGATGAAATGACCACAACCGCAAAAATTGAAGAACTCCAAAAGTCCGTCATCAACGCCATCAACAACAGCTACCTGCACCCCGCTGTGGTGCGGCTGGTGCTGCTGAACGTGATCTCGATGGTGGAAGCCAGCGAGAGAGAGGTAAACAAAAAAGAAAAAGAGACAGAATCCTGAAAATCTGTTATTTCTTCCCGCATAATCCACACAAAATATAAGGCAATACCGCATAATTCTAAGTGCCGATACGGCGAGCGAGGTGCG
>ENA-OPVL01001591-OPVL01001591.1-human-gut-metagenome-genome-assembly--contig:-NODE-1591-length-13617-cov-2.221059_pt1 | contig 13617 bp, 8 predicted proteins | sample MGYA00241496_ERZ501984 | MGnify/ENA primary metagenome ERZ501984 (study PRJEB25962, sample SAMEA2042986) | human gut metagenome | biome: human gut; feature: human-associated habitat; material: faeces... | reverse complement strand
CCTGCCGGTTTCTGCGGCGGACGGAAAAAGCGTTTACTGGCTCGACGCCCTGTTTACCGCAACGACATCTGTCTGCGTGACGGGCCTTGTCACCGTTCCGACGGCGACGACATGGAGTACCTTTGGAAAAATTGTGATCCTCGGGTTGATTCAGTTCGGAGGTCTTGGCATCATGGCGTGCCTGACGATGGTGTTTCTGATCCTGCGCCGGAAAATCAGTCTGCAGAGCCGGAAATTAATTCAGGATACCTATAATCTGCCGGTTTTAAAGGGCAGTGTGGGCATCGTGCGCCGGCTTCTGATTGGAACAGCAACCGTAGAGATTGCGGGGGCGGTTCTGTATAGCTTCTGGTTTGTGCCGGAGTATGGCTTCTGGAAGGGAATCGGCTACAGTATTTTTCACGCCGTTTCCGCTTTCTGTAATGCGGGAATCGATCTCGTTGGCGAAGCCTCTTTTGCTCCGTTTGTAACGAACCCGCTGATAAACTTTACGACGATGGGACTGATTCTTTTGAGCGGTCTTGGTTTTCCCGTCTGGTGGGAAGTTATGGAGCGGGTGCAGGAGCTTGTGAAGGGAAAACGGCCCCGTAAAAATTTTGTGCGAGGATTCACGCTTCATACGAAACTGGTTTTAACGACAACCATGATTCTGGTGTTCGGTGGAGCACTGCTGATTCTTGCACTGGACTGGAATCACGCGCCATCAGTTGGCAGCCTGAAACCGGCGCAGAAGGTCATGGCGGCTTTTTTTCAGTCCGTGACGACAAGAACGGCAGGCTTTGAGACGATCCCGCAGGCTGATTTCTCGGACAGCTCTGCAATGGTAAGTATGGTTCTCATGTTCATCGGTGGCTCCCCGATGGGAACGGCAGGTGGTGTTAAGACGACAACGGTTGCCATTCTGGTTGTGCTGGTTGCCTCCTATATTCGCGGAGACTCAGATACGGTGGCCTGGGGGCGGAAAGTGATGGAAGAAAATATCCGTACCGCTGTCGTCATTTTCTTTTTTGTACTGACGACAGTCTTTACTGCCACCGTGCTGCTGATTTCCGTAACCGGAAGCCCGCTGCTGGATTGTACGTATGAAATTATTTCTGCGGTTGCAACGGTGGGCCTCACCCGTTCCCTGACGCCGACGCTTCCTTTTATGGGAAAGGTGATTGTTATTCTGGTTATGTTTATGGGAAGAATCGGGCCGGTGACGCTGGCTGTCGCACTGCGCCGCAGAACAGGAAGAAAAGATGTCGATATTCAGAGACCGGAGCAGCGGATTCTGATTGGATAGTTGGGAAAATAAAAAACAGGACAGATTTCAGAAAACGAGGAAAAGAAATGAGTAAACAGTATGCAGTCATTGGACTTGGAAAGTTTGGTTTTTCTGTAGCAACGACACTTGCGCAGGCAGGAAAAGAAGTGCTTGCCGTTGATAAAGACGCTGAGCCGGTACAGGAAATTGCCGATCTTGTTACCTATGCGGCGCGTGCAGACATCACGGACAGTCGTGTGTTCGCATCTCTTGGCATCAGCAATATGGATGTGGTGATCGTTGGCATTTCCGAAAATATGGAGTCGAGCATCCTCGCCACCCTGCAGGCAAAAGAGGCGGGCGTGCCGCTCGTCATCGCAAAGTGCATGAGCCAGATGCATGCCAATATTTTGAAAAAAGTCGGCGCGGACCGCGTCGTGATGGCGGAGAATGAGACGGGCATCCGCCTCGGAAAAAGCCTGATTTCCGGCGGCTTCCAGGACTTCTTCATGCTGTCGGATTCGTTCTCCATGGTAGAGCTTCCCGTGCCGGAAGCGTGGACGGGGCATAACCTCGAGGAGCTGGATCTGCGGAAGAAATACAGTATCAACGTAATCGCCGTCAAGGACGGGGAAGACATCCGTGTCACGGTCAATCCGAAGACGCTGCTCCGCGCAGAGGAAGTGCTGATTCTGATCGGCGAAAACAAAGAACTTGCCAAATTGATGAAAAACAGGAAATGAGGGGACCATTCATGATTACAAGCAGCAGCAATGCACAGGTAAAAAACATTATTGCGCTGAACAAAAAAGCAAAAGAACGCCGGGAGCAGGACGTTTTCGTGGCGGAGGGCTGGAAAATGTTCCAGGAAGCGCCGCGGGAATGGCTGAAAAAAGTATATGTGTCTGAGAGCGGCAGCAAAATGCATGAAATACCGTCCGACGGGACAGAATACGAAGTAGTGGACGACCGCGTGTTCCAGTCCATGTGCGACACGAAGACGCCGCAGGGTGTTTTAAGTGTGATCCGCATGCCGCACTACACCGAAGAGGAGGTGATGGACAACGGAAAGACACCGCTTCTGATGGTACTTGAGGATCTGCAGGACCCTGGAAATGTCGGAACAATCATCCGCACCGCAGAGGGCGCAGGAGTCACCGGCATCATCATGAGCCGCGGTACCGCGGATATCTTCAATCCGAAAACGATCCGCTCGACCATGGGCTCGATCTACCGTATGCCGTTTCTGATCGTCGACGATGCGGTCGGATTTGTAAAAGGCTTAAAAGCGCGGAAGATCTGTACGTACGCGGCACATCTGCACGGCGTGCATTCCTACCGCGAGGAGGATTACACAAAAGGAACGGCATTCCTGATCGGAAATGAGGGAAACGGCCTGACTGATGCAATGGCAGAGGCCGCCGAGTGCCTGATCCGTATTCCGATGGAAGGAAAAGTGGAATCGTTAAACGCAGCGATTGCATCCGCCGTTCTCATGTATGAGGCACACGGCCAGCGCGCATAAAAGAAAGAGCGTTACCGGTTTTCTTACATTTCTCTTAACCTGCCGGAAACCTACTCGACAGAACCGGTATTTTGAGCTAAAATAGAAAGAGCAGAGTCTGGGCTGAATTTCTGTCAGTCCGGTAAAACTGTAATATTTGCCAGAAAAGCAAAAGCTGTTTTGGGAGGAAGGAAAAATGAGTGAGAAAAAAAACATCAGTAAAAAGGAGCTCCGAAGAAGAAAGCGGAAGCGTGCGCTGATGATCAAAACAGGAATTCTATGTGTTCTGCTTGTCATCTTCGGCATTGGAATCTGGGCTTTGGCCGGAGGAACAGAAAAAATCCAGCAGAAAGCACAGGAAAAAGAGGATCAGAAAACAGCAGAGGTGGACGGTTCCGTATCGTCGGACAGCACGGGAAGTGCTGAAGCGCCGACAACGAAAGCACAGATTATGGCGGAAGCCGATGCACTTGCGCAGACATACGATTACGATGGAGCCATTGAAAAGCTCCAGAGCGTAGAGGGCGCAGCGACCGACGCGGATATCATCACAAAAGTAGCAGAGTACACCAGCACGAGAGATGCCTGTGTGCGCGTCAACGTCAACGAAGTAACCCACATTTTCTATCATTCTCTTGTAGTCGATCCGCAGAAAGCTTTCTATCAGGACAACGCACAGACCGCAGGCTTCTGCCAGTGGATGACCACCGTGGATGAGTTCAACGCGATCACCCAGCAGATGTACGACAGAGGATATGTCATGGTTTCGATCAACGATCTCGTGAAAAAGACCGTAGATGATGACGGAACCGTTCATTACGAGGAAGGGGACATTTACCTGCCGGAGGGCAAGAAAGCCTTCGTTCTTTCTCTGGATGACCTTTCCTATTACCACTCTTACGACGGACGCGGCATTGCCAGCAAGATGGTAGTCGGCGACGACGGAAAACCGACCTGCGAATACATTCAGGATGACGGAACTGTTGTGACCGGTGCTTACGACTGCATCCCGCTGATGGATCAGTTTATCGAAGCGCATCCGGATGCCGTATACCACAATGCGCGCGGAACCGTAGCACTGACCGGCTACGACGGAATCCTCGGATACCGCACCGACGGTGATTACAAGACAAGAGAAGATCTGACGGATGATCAGGTAGCATGGCTTGATGCACACCCGGATTTCGACTGGGATAAAGAGTGCGAGGAGGCGAAAAAAGTAGCCGATGCGATCAAAGCAGACGGCTGGACATTCGCAAGCCATACCTGGGGCCATATCCGTGTCGGCGACAAACCGATCGAGACGATCCAGGCGGATACCGAGAAATGGCTGACGTATGTTGCGCCGCTCATCGGCGGAAGCGATATCATCATCTTTGCACATGGACAGGATCTTTCCGACTGGCACGATTACACGATGGACAATGAGAAGTTTGCTTACTTAAAGAGTCAGGGCTTCAACATCTATTGCAACGTAGATTCCTCCCAGTATTTCGTTCAGGTAAGAGACAATTACCTGCGTATGGGACGAAGAAACCTGGATGGATACCGTCTGTACCAGAACCTCTACGGAGGCGGCGAGGACAGAACAAGCGATCTGTTTGATTCTGCCCGTGTTATTGATCAGCATCGGCCGATAGATGATCCATCTCTTTACAATTTAGGTTAAACAATTTTGAAAATGAAAAAGATCTCACAGAACTTTCTATTATTTATAGAAGAAAGTCTGTGGGATCTTTTTTTCAGCAGGGCGAACCGTTTACAGATATTTTTCTACGAGCGGAAACGGCAGAGGCCCGAGACGGAGCAGTTTTTCATGGAAACCGATCAATGAGAATGAGTCACCTTCCTGTTCCTGCACTTCCGAGAGGAGCTGCGAAAACGAGAGCGATCCGACACAGTATTTCAGATAGTTCGCCGGTGTCTCGAGAATATACTGATATAAAGAGGCAGCGGCCGACGCATCCGTGATGCCGAACTGCGCCAGAAAGGCTGACGCATCTGAGAGGAGCCATCCCTGGCTGTGGATTCCGAGATCCAGCAGCGAGCAGAGGGTAAGATGCACCGAGCGGTTCAGATACCAGAGACGGCAGAGCGCCTGCGTGTTTGCATCGAGATTACGTGCGGCGTAGCGGCAGGCATATGATTCAACGTAGGTTGCCCATCCTTCCACATAACCCGACGGCGCGTAGAGATGGCGGATCAGAAGCGGGTCGGAGCGCGAGAACGAGACGGTCTGGTACAGATGGCCGGGAAAGCCCTCGTGGGCAAGTGTGGAATACAGCTCGATGCCGGTCATTTCATCCGCGGGATTCAGGTAAATGGAGTTGGGTGAATTGACATCGGCGGGCGGTGTGAGATAAAAGGCGGGGCTTAAAAAATCCTTGAGGGAGTCATCCACGGTCTTTACTTCGTATGCGATACCCGAAAGAACGGGAAAATCTTCAGAAACGGCATTCTGCAGATCGGCAAGCATTTCCTCCGGCGTGGAGAACGGCAGCACGAGCGCCTGCTCGGAGAGGGAGAGCGACGGATTCTGATCGAGAATGATCTGCATTTCGGCACACTGGTCCGCAAGCTGCTGTGTTAAAAGGCGGGTCAGCTCCTCCGGTGAAGCGTCAACACCGACGCGGCTGCGGAGAAGATACGCATAGTAGGAAAGTCCGCCTTCCTGCCGGGAAAGACCGCCGGCGTTCTGCGTTCCTTTGCCGCGGAGTGAAGAAAGCGCATCGGAAAGAGAGCGGTAGGCGGGAAAAACACAGGAGGTAAGGAGTTTTTCATGCGTCTGCAGACAGAGATTCCTTTCCGCCTCAGAAAACAGTGAAGACGCCTGCAGTTTATTCTGAAAAACGGTGTGGAGCAGATGGCTTTCCGGTGTATCCGCGTCGGCGAGAAAAGCACTGCACTGGCGGATAATGCCATCGACCGCAAGGTCATTCTGAAACACGCCCTGCCGGGATTTTTCCTGCTCGAGTGCGATGAGGTCGGAGAAATAGCGCGGGAGATCCTGCAGAAGATGGAGGTAGTCGGCGATATCCTGCTGTGTGCGGAACGGGTACTCTGCGAGCAGAATGGGAAGCTGTGCCTGAATCCCGAGCGACGGACCGAGCGGTTCCGCAAGAAGGCTGGTGCTGCCCGGCATTTTCTCGCAGTCCAGCTCGTAGAGCAGAAGATCAAGCGTGATCTGATTTTCCGCGGAGAGGCGGTTTCGATGAAAGGATGTGAGCGTTGTTTCCACACTCTGCAGCAGGGCATCATACGAGGTGCGGTCAGGGATGGAAACCGTGCCGAACGAGGCGGTGCCGGGGGCAATTCCGCGGGAAGCCGGATCAGCGAGGGTATAGTGGAGCGTGATGGCAGAAGAGGTTACCTCGGAGTGGAACCGTTCCTCCACATACGCGGAAAACCGGCGGTTCTCACCAGGGGAAAAGAACGGGGAAAAATACCAGAACAGCAGGGCGAAAAGAAGTCCGCCGCACAGAAGCAGAGGGAACAGGATGCGGCGGTGCAGAGAAGCTGGTTTCATAGAATAGGCTCCGGTGCGGACAGTTATCATAAAGTATGTAAAAAATGCTGATTTTATGCGCTTTTTCCGTGGCCTTTCATTTGACTTTCCAAAACGGCTTTGCTATAATCAGTAACGAATGAAATAAGGGACTTTTCAGTGCGGAACGGATTTGAAAAAGAATCCGCGAAGGTAAAAGGGAATCAGGTGGAAATCCTGAGCGATCCGGTCACTGTAAGCAGGGAGTGTTAGCTGCAGAAATGCCATTGTGCGAAACGCATGAGAAGGCGCGGCTGCCGTGAAGATCTGCGAGTCAGGAAACCTGCTGGAAAGGTTAGTGAATCGCTTCCGATAAAAGCATATATATTCATGGAAAGATGTACGAAGTAAAATCGGACATCTGCTTTTTTGTCGCCATGCGTCCGAAAAAGAGCTCCGGTGGAGAAACTCTTTTGCAGAAAAAGCAGATGTCTGTTTGTCTTTTCGCAGAAAAAATGTGTCCTCAAAAACAAGATTACTTGCAGGGAGACATCATTGACGGGGACAGGCACCGCCCAGCTGCCTGAAAAAGTCAGACGGAATCCGGAGCAGATGCGCGAAGGAGATCCGAAGAAAAGGAGAAGTTATGAAAGGAAATTCAAGCAAATTTCTGGCACTGCTGCTGTCGGCGTCCATGATCATGAGCCCGACTGCCAGCGTATTAGCAGATACGCAGGAAAAAGCAGCACAGACAGAAAGCAGCGCAGCCGCAGAGGAAGCGCCGCAGAGCGAAGAAACAGCAGAGACGGCAGAACCGGAAACAACACCGGCAGAAACCGAGAGCAGTGAAAGCACTGCAGAGACTCCGGCAGAAGAGCCGACGGAAACACCGGCCGCGCCTGCAGAGGATCAGACACCGGCAGGATCTGACGAGACCGAGACACCATCCGCAGATGAGGATGCTTCGGAAGACACTGCAGAGGACACTGCAAAAGACGGTGAAGAGACTGCCGATACCACAGAAAAAGAGCCGGAAGCAGCAGATGAGACTTCCCAAGATGCTGAAAAAGAAACACCGGCAAAAGAAGAAACCAAAGATGCTGTAAAAGAGAATACCAGTCCGGCGGCAGAACCGCCGAAAACGGAAGTAAAAGAAACGACCAAAAATGAGGCATCCAATACAGCCGAGAAGAAAGAAACAAAAGCAGCGGAAGCAGCAAAACCGGCAGATGGTGAGTATGAGACTTCTGCAGAAGCAACCGGAAGCATGTTCCGTGTGATTTCTTCCAGACTCATCGTAAAAGATGGAAAACTGAAAGCATCCATTCTGCTGAGTGGAACCGGCTATGATTACCTGTATACGGGAACAGCAGCAGAAGCTGCCGCAGCAGATGAAAAGAGCTGGATTGCTCCGACAGGAAGCGAAACCTATACGGATACGAAGACCGGTGCAGAAAAGACCGGATATCGTTTTGAAATTCCGGTGGAAGAGCTTGACAAACAGATGGATGTTGCCGTTCGCTCAGCCAAGAAAAAAACATGGGCTGATAAAACCGTTACGATCCACAGCACCGATGCAATCCCGACGGTAACACCGGAACCAACCGAGACTCCAAGCGAAAATCCAGGTGAGGATTCCTCGAATAAGCCAGCCAGTGTAGAAGCACCGGTTACCAAAGAGGACGGCAGCGTATTCAAAATGTTCGTCATCTCCGAGGCAACAATGATCAACAAGGGCGATAAACTCGTTCTTACACTGAAAACAAACAACGTATCATTTGATAAACTGTATCTTGGAAAGAACGATGACCTTGCAAAAACACCGGCTATCCAGGGAATGCAGGAAGCAAACGGCGGTTATTCCTTTACATTTGAAGTAGATGCGGACAAAGCCGGCACAACCGTTCCGATCGTTCTTGGAAAGAAAGACGGAACCTGGTACACCAAACAGCAGCTTTATCTTGCAGTTCCGGGAAGTAAAACACCGGAAGTAACTCCGATACCGGAGCCGACCGAGACTCCGGTCCCGACTGCAACCCCGACTCCGAGTGAGACTCCGGTTCCAACCGCAACTCCAACTCCGGAACCGGCGAAAGTAGAAAACGGTATCTACAGCGGAACCGCGGAGACCGGCGCAGCTATGTTCAAAGTAGTCGGCGTAGAGCTGACCGTAAAAGACGGCGACATGAAAGCACGCATCACGTTAAGTGGTGTTGCCTACGATTATCTGTACATGGGAACACCGGAAGAGGCAGCTGCCGCAGACAAGAGTGCATGGATTGCAGGCGTCGGCACCGTTGATTACACAACAGCAGACGGCGAGACGAAAACAGGAATGCAGTATGATATTCCGGTAGCAGCACTCGATCAGGCACTTGTTGTTTCTTCCCATTCTGCAAAACGGGATAAATGGTATGCAAGAACCATTACTATTGCATCTTCCAGTCTGAAAAAGACCGCAGATCTTCCGGCAGATGAGACCAATAAAGTAGCAGATGGTATTTACAGTGCAGAGGCAACAACTAATGCAGCAATGTTCAAGGTAGTCGGCGTAAAACTGACCGCGAAAAACGGAAAAATGACAGCAGTTATCACCTTAAGCGGAAGCGGCTATGATTATCTGTATATGGGAACCGGAAAAGATGCGGCAGCAGAGAGCGGCGCATGGATCGCTTCCACCGGAAAAGTGGACTACACCTTAGACGGTGAAACCAAAACCGGAATGCAGTTTGAAATCCCGGTAGAAGCACTGGATCAGGAACTTGCTGTAGCAGCTCATGCAGTAAAGAGCGGCAAATGGTACGACAGAGCCATCACGATTGCATCTTCCAGCCTGAAAAAGACCGGAGACCTTCCGTCGGATGACAACAAGGGCGATACTCCGAAACCAACCCTTGTTCCGACCAATACCCCAACCGTATCTCCATCTGAGACACCGGTTGTAAAACCGACCAGCACCCCGACTCCGGCACCGACCCAGAAACCGGCCGATACCAAACCGGAGCAGGAATCCAAATATGAGTCTGACTTAAGCGGCGGCACATCCAAAGTAGACAGTGCAACCACACTGGCAGACGGCGTTTACACACCAGACGGATTCTCCTTCTCCGGCGGAACCGGAAAGGTAACCATCTCCTGCAGCAAGATTACTGTAACGAACGGACAGGCTTATGCAACGATCGCATTCAGCAGTCCGTACTACGGATATGTAAAAGCAAACGGAAATAAATACATGGCAAATGTCAGCGGCGGAAGCAGCATCTTCACCATTCCGGTTGAGCTGAACAAGAACAATACCATCATCGGTATGACCACCAGAATGTCCGTTGCCCATGAGATTTCCTACAACATCTTCATCTCCCTGGCAGCAGCAAAGAAGGGCGGCAGCACTTCTTCCAGCACAGGATTTGTAAAAGCAGACGGAACAACCTCCACGATCAGCACCGATAACTCCAAGCTGGATACCACCGCTCCGGAGATCATGGGACTGGAATACAAAGCAGAGACAAAACTTGCTTACGCAGAGTACTTCAAGATGTATCATTACGACGAAGGCATCACCCTGCTGGAGATCGATATGACAAAAGATACCGGGCGTGATCCGGAGAAACAGACCGAGGACGACAAGAAAGCAGAAGATACCGATACCGCAGCAGCAGAGGATACCGCAGCAGCATCCGATTCCAAAAAGACCGGCACTGAGAAAGCGAAAGATCTGACCGAAAAGACAAAAGAGCTGTACGAAGGCAATGTTGTCAAATATCTGATCGTTCCGAAAGATGTTGAGATTCCGGCAGGACTGGACAAAGATATGATCGTGATCCAGCTTCCGGTTGAGAAAGCATACGTAGCATCTGAGGATGCCCTGAAACTTCTCGATGAGCAGTTAGACGCAGCAGAGAGCATCAAAGCAGTCGGCATGGAGCAGAAAGACTGCCAGATCGAAAACATTGCAAAAGCAATGGAAGACAAAAAAATCTCCTTCGACGGAGCATTCGATGATCTGGACTACAAAGCTCTGGTAAAAGACGAAATCGACTTTGCAATTCTTCCGTCTGAGTTCCTTCCGGGAAATGCAAAAGATGAGGAAGATGCTGATGCAGCCGACGAGACCGCAGATACCAAAGCTGAGGATCAGAAGGACGATAAAGACGATAAGACAACGGATGAGAAAGCAGACGAAGACAAGACTCCGGAAGAACTTCTGAAAGAGGAAAATGAGCGTCTGTCCGACACCGCAGAGCGTCTGGCAACCCTGACCATTCCGATGCTGGTTGACCGTTCCGCAGACGAGAAGACCGATCTTGCGAAAGCAGAGTGGCTGAAAGTCTACGGCGTGATCTTCGGATGCGAGGATCAGGCAAACGAGCTGTTCCAGCAGATGGTAAAGGCAGAAGAGAATAAATAAGTACAATAATTTGCAGCAAAAAATGAGAAAGGGCTGCTGCCATATGGCAGCGGCTTTTTCTTTAAGAAAGGAATATCAAATGACAGGAAAAAACGAAAGAAAGCTGAAAAAATGGGCCGCACTTTTTCTTGCAGCAGCGATGTCACTGACGGCCTGCGGCAGCACCGCATCAACGGGAAGCAGCACATCGTCCGCGTCGGGCACTTCGGCAGTTTCTGAGAGCAGCACATCCACAGCATCCGCAGCAGACGTTTCCGAAAGCCAGACGGAGAGCACATCCGTCTCGGAAAGTACGGCTGAAAGTGAAAGCACCTCCGAAGCCACTGCTGCGAGCAGCACCTCCGGGAGTGATACCGCATCCGCGGATGGTTTCGCAACGACAGACGATGTCAGCGACGCACCGGACATCACCGGAATCACCATCGAGAGCAAGATGGTCCTGAATTACGCCGAGTGCTTTAACGTATACTACTGCACAGACGGCTATAAACTGCTCGATGTCAAAGACGGCGCGCAGTATCTGCTCGTCCCAGACGGAAAAGAGGCGCCGGATGACCTCGATTCCGATGTAATTGTAATCCATCAGCCGCTGGAACGCATCTACATGGCAGCAACCTCTCCGATGGCGCTGTTCGATGCCATCGACTCCCTCGATACGATTCGTCTCTCCGGTGAAACCGCAGACAACTGGTACGTACAGGATGCCGTTGACGCGATGAATGCCGGAACGATGATCTTCGCCGGAAAATACAGTGAGCCGGATTACGAACTTCTGGTCAGTGAGAACTGTGATCTGGCCATTGAATCCACGATGATCCTCCATTCCCCGAAGGTACAGGAGATGATCGAGATGCTCGATATTCCGGTCTTCATCGACCGTTCCAGCTACGAATCCCAGCCTCTTGGCAGAACCGAATGGATCAAACTCTACGGTGCCATGCTGGACAAAGAGGAGGAGGCAGCCGACTTCTTTGCAAGTCAGGCAAGTGTTGTGGAAAATCTGAAGGATTTCCAGAATACCGAAAAAACGGTCGCTTTCTTCTATATTAATACGAGCGGAGCTGCCGTTGTGCGGAACCCGGAGGACTATATTTCCAACATGATCGAGCTTGGCGGTGCGCGCAACGCCTTCCGTGATCTCCAGGACGACAGCGGAAAAACATCCGTGCCGATCACGATGGAGCAGTTCTACGATACGGCCGAAGATGCGGACTACTTGATCTACAACGCAAGCATCGATTCCACCGTCAAAACCCTGGACGACCTGCTGGCAAAGGATTCCATGTTTGCCGATTACAAAGCAGTCAAAGAGGGCAACGTCTGGACAACCGAGAAATCGATGTATCAGGCAACCGATAAAATTGCACAGTTTACCAACGACATTAACCTTCTGGTAACGGGCGGCGATCCGGATCAGATGGTATTCTTAAGAAAATTATCCTGATGGAGGAACGTATGTCAGAGAAAAAAAATATGACAGGAAAAGAGAACAGTTTCCATATGGAAAACTTCCGGCGCCGTTCGCGGTATGCCGCTGTGTTTCTGGTGCTGATTCTGGCGTTCGCTGCCATCACCGTGCTGAATATCAATTCCGGAAACGTAAATATTTCGATTCCGGAAATTTTCCGGATTCTGCTGCGGCGGACCGGAGAGGAAAGAGTACAATATTATCTGGAAAATCCGCCTTCCGCGTATTCTGATGGCGGCAATCCTGGGCGGTGCTCTGTCCCTGTCGGGCTTCCTTTTACAGACTTTCTTTGAAAACCCGATTGCCGGTCCGTTTGTTCTTGGAATTTCCTCGGGAGCCAAAATGGTCGTGGCGCTGACCATGATCTTTTATCTGGAGTGGGCGCGCAATATCACATCTTACACGATGATTGTTGCAGCATTCTTAGGATCCCTTCTCTCCGTCGGCTTCATTCTGCTGATGTCCCGACGGATCAAAAATATGGCAGGACTTCTCGTCGGCGGTATTATGATCGGTTACATCTGCTCGGCGGTCACGGATTTTGTTGTCACCTTCGCGGAGGATTCCGATATCGTCAACCTCCACGGCTGGTCACAGGGAAGCTTCTCCGGCATGAGCTGGAGCAACGTAGCGATCTCTGCGGCTGTGATCGGCATCACCTTTGTCATCACGTTCCTGATGGCAAAACCGATCGGTGCATACCAGCTCGGTGAGGCGTATGCGCAGAGCATGGGTGTCAACATCAAAGTATTCCGCATCGCGCTGATTCTGCTTTCGAGTATTCTCTCCGCATGCGTCACCGCATTTGCCGGTCCGATTTCGTTTGTCGGCATTGCCGTCCCGTTCCTCGTCAAACAGAGCCTTGGCACATCGCGTCCGCTCGTCGTAATCCCGGGAACGTTCCTCGGCGGAGCCGTCTTCTGTATGATGTGCGACCTGATCGCGCGTATGGCGTTTGCACCGCTGGAGCTGTCCATCAGTACGGTCACATCGATCTTTGGTGCGCCGGTCGTCATTTTCATGATGCTGCGCCGGAAAAGGGGGTAAGAGAATATGAGTGAATATTATTTTCATCTGGACCACCTGACGGTCGGCTATGATAAGAAGCCGCTGATCAAAGATATCTGCATCGGCATCGAAAAAGGCGAGATCGTTACGCTGATCGGACCGAACGGTTCCGGTAAATCAACGATTCTGAAAAGCATCACCCGCCAGTTAAAGCTGGTCGGCGGAAATGTGGAGTTTGACGGGAAAAACCTGCATGAGCTTTCGTTCCGCGAGTTGTCCACGAAGATGGCCGTTGTGCTGACGGAGCGCATGAAGCCGGAGCTGATGACCTGCCACGATATCGTGGCAACGGGCCGCTATCCGTACACCGGACGGCTCGGCATGCTGACCCGCGAGGATGAGGAGAAGGTCGAGAAGGCGATGCGCGCCGTTCATGCCGAAGAGCTCGGCGGCCGCGATTTCAACGCTATCAGCGACGGCCAGCGCCAGAGAGTGCTTC
>ENA-OPVL01001585-OPVL01001585.1-human-gut-metagenome-genome-assembly--contig:-NODE-1585-length-13655-cov-3.230441_pt1 | contig 13655 bp, 8 predicted proteins | sample MGYA00241496_ERZ501984 | MGnify/ENA primary metagenome ERZ501984 (study PRJEB25962, sample SAMEA2042986) | human gut metagenome | biome: human gut; feature: human-associated habitat; material: faeces... | reverse complement strand
CCAGCGGCAGCACCCTCGGCACCCTGCTGGGCGTAGAGGACCTGGCCGATCTTCTGGGCGGCGGTCATCAGCTCGGTCTGAGCGGTCTTGACCTTCTCGGTGTCGTCACCCTTCAGGGCTTCCTTCAGAGCGTTGACCTTGTCGGTGACTTCCTTGACGATGTCGTCGGAGAGCTTGTCCTTGTTGTCGTTGACGAGCTTCTCGGTGGAGTAGGCGAAGGCCTCGGCCTGGTTGCGGGTCTCGGCGTCTTCCTTGCGCTTCTTGTCCTCAGCCTCATGAGCTTCGGCTTCCTTGACCATGCGGTCGATCTCGTCCTTCGGCAGGCCGGAACCACCGGTGATGGTCATGGACTGCTCCTTGCCGGTGCCCTTGTCCTTAGCGGACACGTGCACGATGCCGTTGGCGTCGATGTCGAAGGTGACCTCGATCTGCGGGACGCCACGCGGAGCCGGAGCGATGCCGGTCAGCTCGAAGGTGCCCAGCGGCTTGTTGTCGCGAGCGAACTCACGCTCACCCTGGTAGACCTGAATCAGCACGGACGGCTGGTTGTCTTCAGCGGTGGAGAAGACCTCGGAACGCTTGGTCGGGATGGCGGTGTTGCGATCGATGAGCTTGGTCATGATGCCACCCTTGGTCTCGATACCGAGGGACAGCGGGGTCACGTCGATAAGCAGGACGTCCTTACGGTCGCCCTTGATGACGCCGGACTGCACGGCGGCACCGACAGCCACAACCTCATCCGGGTTCACGGACTGGTTCGCTTCCTTACCACCGGTGAGCTCCTTGACGAGTTCCTTGACGGCGGGCATACGAGTGGAACCACCGACGAGCACCACGTGGTCGATGTCGCTCACGGAGATGCCGGCGTCGTGCAGCACGTTGTTGAACGGCGTGCGGCAGCGACCCAGCAGGTCGGAGGTCATTTCCTCGAAGTGCGCACGGGTCAGAGTCTCATCCAAGTGCACCGGGGTGCCGTCAGGAGTCATGGCCAGGTACTGCATGGAAATGCTGGTGGAGGTGGAGGAGGAGAGCTCCTTCTTCGCCTGCTCAGCGGCTTCCTTCAGACGCTGCAGCGCGATCTTGTCCTTGGACAGGTCGACGCCGTACTTGTTCTTGACTTCGGAAACCAGCCAATCGATGATCTTCTGATCCCAGTCATCGCCACCGAGGTGGTTGTCGCCGTTGGTGGCCTGAACCTGAATGGTGGAGAAGCCGTCGTCATCCTTGCCGATCTCCAGCAGGGAGACATCGAAGGTGCCGCCGCCGAGGTCGAAGACCAGGATGCGCTCGTCTTCCTTGCCCTTCTCAAGGCCGTAGGCCAGAGCGGCTGCGGTCGGCTCGTTGATGATACGCAGGACGTTCAGGCCGGCGATCTTGCCGGCGTCCTTGGTGGCCTGACGCTGGGCATCGTTGAAGTATGCCGGGCAGGTGATGACGGCGTCGGTGACGGGCTCGCCGAGGTAGGCCTCAGCATCCCTCTTCAGCTTCATCAGGATCTGCGCGGAAATCTCCTGCGGGGTCCACTTCTTGCCGTCGATGTCGACGGTCCAGTCGGAGCCCATGTGGCGCTTGACGGAAGAAATAGTGCGGTCAACGTTGGTCACGGCCTGACGCTTGGCCACTTCGCCGACGAGGATCTCGCCGGACTTGGAGAAGGCCACCACAGACGGCGTGGTGCGCGCGCCTTCAGCGTTGACGATAACGGTGGGCTCGCCACCTTCAAGAGTTGCGATGCAGGAATTCGTGGTTCCCAGATCGATACCAACTGCACGTGCCATAATGTGTGCTCCTTAATTACTCGTTTGTTCTTACGTTCTTTGCCCAAGTTCCGATTGGTCGTCTCTTGGACCTTCCAAACTTGAGCCTACATCACTCAACTTCCATTTGGCAAGTTCTATTCCCAATTTCAACACAAAAAGTTGAGTATGTTTGGCTCAAGTTTTTGCGGGAGTGACTGACGGCGATGACGGAGTGGTGCGTTTGGAGCCAAAATCCACTTATACAGAAAACTGCAAGGGGTGACTGGGGCGCGACATCGGCCTTGTCATCAGACTTGCCAGCGGCGGCGCGCGATTGCAGCGCATGGGGTGTGTCGGCGACGTTATTGTCGCTGGGGGCATCGATGCGCTGAATAACTCAGACACAGTGTTTGTCGCCGATTTTCTGCGGGAATTGTTCGGCAATATCGCCAGGTATGACGATCCGACGCAGCGTTACGTGGTGCTGGTTTCCGCCGCTCAGGACCGCGTCACCATTGATGTGACGGACCGTCCGCGTCAAGGTGACGCGACGTTTGAGGGGGCGGCATTCCGGGCTTGCGTACTATCGGGAGCGTGTGCTGCATGCGCATGGGGATTGGGATGTGCGGGAGAAACGCGGGCAGTGGGTACTGCATGCTTCAGTGCCGGTCGATAATGCTGGCTAATCGACAACGCCGGCTCATCAATAACGCCGGCTAATTGATACCGCCAATCACTCGATAACGCCAGCCAGTCAATAACGCCGGTCCCCGGCCGCGCCGGCGTGGGGCGCGAGCGAGGCCGCCATCGCGACCGCGCAGACTGCGGCGGCCACCGCGACGCCCTTGTGCTGTTTCACCTTGTGCATGAAAGGTTCCTTTCCACTGACCGCACGATGAGTGCAATCGCGAAGGCCATCCCACGCACTGCACCCGGTATGCCACGCTCTTCGGCAACCATGCCGAACTTATCGCCGCATACCGGGGCGCACCCGGATGTTGCAGAAAACTGCAACCGGGCTCAGCTGCGCAGCAAAATTTCTTCGAGCGCGCCGGCCACCGCATCGGGCATGTCGGTGATCCAGAAATCGTTGGCGTAGCGCGGACCACGGTTCATGGTGCGCAGGGCGCCGATCGCGCCGATGCCGAGCTTGTGGACCGCCTGCAGCGCGAGCTCCTTGGTGCGGTAGGGCATCTGGGCGTGCAGCAGTAGGTCCATCGCGTCCGATTCGACCGGATTGTCGGCGATGCGCAGACCGCCGGGAATCTCGATGCGCAGACTGGCAGCCGAGCTGATGCCGGTGACGGACACGGTCAGGCTCATGGTCGCCTCGTCGTACGCCACCGTCGCCTCGACCGGAGCCTCGCCGGACCATGCACGCACGCCGCTGGCCGCGTCAACCGGCGCGACGCCGCGGAACACGACCGTCCAGTCGCGCAACTCGGGTACGGCGGACGTATCGCCGGTAACCGGCGCGACGGTGAAGGCGCTGGGCGACGCATCGGCCCCGCCCCACGTGAACGCTATCGCGGTGTCGGCGCTGGGGGCGCCCCACGTGCCGCGATCCTCGCGCATGACGAACGAGCCGTCGGCACCAGGGAACACCAGCACGCGCAGGGCCTGCGGGTTGGCGATAGAGTTGATCGCTTCGCCGGATTCCGCGACGTCCTGCAACGGCACGATCGCGCCGGCCTTGGCGAACACCGGCGTGCGGTCGAGCGAGCGCCAGACCTCCAGTCGGCGGCCAGCGGCGTCGGATGAGACGTATCGGCGGCCGTCGAAGAAGTCGAACCACTCCCCCTGCGGCAGCCAGGCGTCGGCGCGGCCGCGGCAGGCGGCGGCATCGTCCGGGGAGACGATCGGCGCGACCACGAGCTCGGTGCCGAAGCGGAACTCATCCGGCACCTCGTAGGCGTCCGGCGTATCCGGGTTCTGCCAGTACATCGGCTCGACCAGCGGACGGCCGGCTTCGGCGGCACGGTAGTTCATGGTGTACAAGTACGGCATCATCGCGTGGCGCAGACGCAGCGCGTCCACCATCGCGGCGCTCACGTCACGGTTGAAGTTCCACGGCTCCTTGCCGGAGAACGGCGAGTTGGACGAATGCAGTCGGTTGATCGGGCTGAACGCGCCGAGCTGGTACCAGCGGGCCTCCAGCTCTTCGTTGCGGTAGCCGAACATGTGGCCGCCGATGTCGTGGCTCCACCAGCCATACCCGATGTTGGAAGCGGTGGCGGTGAACTGCGGCTGGAAGGCGAGCGATTCCCAGGTCACGATCGTGTCTCCGGAGAAGCCGACCGGATAGCGGTGGGAGCCGGGGCCGGCGTACCGGGAGAAGGTGAGCGGCCAATTGCCACCGCGCCCTGAGTCGAGGTAGTGCATGTGGTTGAGCATCCACAGCGGGTCGAGACCCTTCTGGCGGGTCACGCCGCCCTGCTGCCAGTCCAGCCACCAGAAGTCGACGCCTTCGGCCTCCATGCGGTGGTGCATGTCGAAATAGGCGTCCACGAAGTCCGGGTTGGTGAGGTCGAATTCCACGTTCTCCTCGGTGGCCGGGTCGATGCCGACGCGCTTGGCGACTTCGGGGTAGGCGTCCTCGAACGCGCGCACGCCGTCGCGCGGGTGGACGTTCAGTGTGGTGCGCAGGCCGCGCCGGTGCAGGTCGGCGAGGAAGGCCGGCGGGTCGGGGAACAGTTCGCGATTCCACGAGTAGCCGGTCCAGCCGGAACCGTACTTCGGGTCCACGTCGTCCACGCGATGCCAGTCCATGTCGATCACGGAGGTGGTGAACGGGATGCCCTCGCGCTTGAAGCGGTCCATCAGGGCCAGATAGCCGTCCTGCGTGTACCGGTAGTAGCGGCTCCACCAGTTGCCCATGGCGAAGCGCGGCAGGAGCGGCGTGGGGCCGGTCAGGCGATAGAAGTCGCGTACGGCCTCGATGTAGCGGTGGCCATAGCCGAAGAAGTACAAGTCCGTTTCGGCGGTGGCGCGCGGGGATACCCAGGTGCCGAACGGGTTCGCCTTGCCGTTCACTGTGTCGGTTTCGATGATGATGTTGGCGGCGGAATCGTCGATGACGGCCCAGCCATCGCGCGAGATCACGCCGTTGTCAAGCTCAATGGCGCCGTCCGCCTCGTCCAGCGTGCGGGCGGTGCCTTTGAGGTTGCCGCGCTGTGCGTCGCCGTAATGCCAGGTGTTGAACTGGGTGTCGGCCACGCCTTTGACGACCACACTCAGGCCTTCCTTGCTGAACGGCTGCTGGTCGTAGACGATGGTCAGGGCCGCGGTGTCGATGATGACGCGGCCGTCACGCTCGGTGACGCGGCGTTCGACTGGGCTACCGAAATCGCGGTTCAGGACGGTCTGGGTCGGGCGGTTCTCGAATACGCCGGAATCGGACCATTCGAATCGCACGAGTGAATCGGTGATGAGTCCGATGCGCCAGTGGTCGCCGGACACCACATTGTCGGCGCGCATGGCCGGCGTGGCGTCGAGGCGGAAGTCCTGCGGATCGGGCGAGGTCGGAGACGAATGCTTGAGTTGTGGCGATTGTGCCATGGTTACTCTTTCTGTACGGTTATTCACGATGATACGAGTGATGCGGCCGCGGCTCCCCGGGACTGGTGGGAGACCGCGGCGCAGTTCGGATTCGGCCGAAACCGGCCGGGTTTACTTGCCGGAGCCGGTGGCGATGCCGGCGATGAACTGCTTCTGGAACACCAGGTAGACGATGACCACCGGGATGATGGTCACGGAGGTGGCGGCGAACAGTCCGCCGTAATCGGTGCCGTACTGGCCGGAGAACATCTTGAGGCCCACCGACAACAGCTGCTTGTCGTCATCGGTGATCATGAGGAACGGCCAGAGGTAGTCCTCCCAGTTCCACAGGAAGGTGAAGATGGCGAGCGCGGCGATGGAATTGCGGCTCATCGGCAGCACCACCTGGTGGAAGATGCGCCAGTCGCTGGCGCCGTCGAGGCGGACGGCGTGCGGGCGGAGCAGGGCATCCTCGGAGTTGTGGACGTTGAACAGCACGGGGGCGTTCTTGTTGCCCTTGAGCGAGAGCGGGGTCTTGACCCAGTAGTCGCTCCAAGCCACCTGCGAGATCTTGAAGGTGACTTTCGGGTGGATCTTCTCGTACTCGTGGAGCATGGAGATCACCGGGTCAGTGCTTTCGTCGCCCCAGGACCAGTAGCCCAGTTCGATGGGCTGGCCGTCGTTGACCAAGTGGTTGGGGTCGTAGGTGATGGTGTCGCCCATGACGGCCAGGCCCTTGTCGGCCTGGGTGTCGACGACGCCTGACGAACCGCTCGAACTGCAACCGGTTGCAAGTGCCATAATGCTCACGGTTGCAGTCAGCGCGGCGAGAGATTTCTTGATCTTCATTATCTCCCTTACTTCCTCGCAAGCTCTAAGTGAACACGGTTCAGTATACGGGTGTCGAACTAGTTCGGCAACCCGGCTTTCTCAGCCATGCAAACCGTTACATTTGCAACCTGTTACATTCCAAAGCTATTGAGACCATATTGGTCTATATTTTCGGCGTGTCGCAATATCGCAACCCATTGCACTATGACTGTCGTAAAACGTACTGCAATGATTTACAATGAAGAGAAGTTTGTCACACCGTCAACTTTGAAAAACCGGGAGGGGCCATGAAAGCCAGCATCGAGGACGTCGCCAGGCAAGCAGGCGTCTCCACCGCCACGGTCTCCCGCGCGTTCTCCCGCCCTGACATGGTCTCCGCCAAAACGCGCGCCAAGGTGATGGAGGCCGCCCAACAACTCGACTTCTCGGTATCCCGCATGGCCGGCATCCTCAAATCGGGCCGCTCCCACCGCGTGGCGCTGCTGGTGGGCAGCAGCAAGCTCGACTGGTTCACCTCGCGCATCATCGAAGGCCTCAACGAAGTGCTGCGATCGGCCGGCTACGATCTGGTCATCCAACCGATCGGCGACGCGGGCGCGCGCGAGGAGTTCTTCGACGAACTGCCGGTGCGCGGCAACGCGGACGCGGTCATCGTCTCGTCGTTCGCCATCACCCCGGCCGAAATCAGGCGACTCAACACCACGCGGATCCCGCTCATCGGCATCAACACGGCCTCGCAGGGGTTCACCGCCTCCGTGGGCATCGACGACAAGGCCGGCATCCGGCTGATCGTGCGCCATCTGACCACGCTCGGCCACCGCAACCTGTTGTATTTGTACGAGACGTTCGATGCCACGATGGGCTTCAGCTCGCACAACCGCGTCACCGGATTCCTGGAGGCGTGCAGCGAACTGGACGGCGTGACCGGCCAGACGATGGACATGCAGGCCGGCGACGATCCGGTCGACGCCGCCCTCACCGCGCTGCTCGCGCGCGACGACGCCCCGACTGCCCTGTGCTTCCATCAGGATTCGCTGGCGATTCCGCTGTTCTTCCGCCTGCGCCAATGCGGCATGGCGATTCCGACCGACCTGTCCGTCACCGGATTCGACAACAGCACGTTCTCGGGCGAGGTGGGGCTGACCACCGTACGCCAGAAGCCGTACGACATGGCCGTCGCCGCCGCGCGCAAGGCCCTGGACCTTATCGAGGGGCGCACCCTGGACCAGCCGCACGAGATCTTCCCCGTGCAACTGCTGGTACGCGACTCCACCGCCGCGCCGCGGGTGCGCGGCTGAGCGGGGCCGAATCAGTCGTTATTCGGGCCGCTGTTGTCGGACTGGGCTTTGCCGTTCCTGCGAGCTATCGCCATGAACGTGACGCCGACGATGACGGGCAGGAGGATGGCGGCGAGCGTTGCGGCGCGGCGGATGGCATCGGACGTTGCCTTTCCGGACTTGGCGTCGCCTGACTTGGCGGACGCTGCGGAATCGGCGGACTTGGCGGCGGTGTCATCGCCCTTATGCGGTGTTTCGCCGGTGAACCAGGCGGGATCGGACGGATCGTATTTCCGGGTGCCGGCCCAGTTTGCGGGCGTCGCGCCGGCGTATAGGGCGACGGCCGAGCCCTTGGCCACGGTGGCGGTGAAGGTGCCGGCCACGGCGTTGCGGAAGCCGATCATGCCGCGGATGGCGGTCCAGCGTTGCGCGCAGTGCCAGGTGCCGGCGGTTTCGATGCCGTCGGTCGGACAGGTCATGTCCGGCACGGAGGTGCGGGTGGCGCCGGGAGCGCCGTCGTCGACGCCGGCGTAGTAGTAGCCGGAGAAGATGTGCGGCTGGCCGTAATCGTAGGCGAGCATGAAGGCGTTGGCGAGCAGGTAGCTGGTGCCGTCACGGGTGGTGAGCGAGGAGCCGTTGCGCTCGGTGTCCCAGTTGGTCACCCATACGGCCGCCTTATCGGAATCCACCCAGGTCGGTCCGCCGATGGCGTCCAGGCCGTCCGAACGAATCGATGCAGGCCGGCTTCGACATGGACCTCTACCTCGACTGGCGCCGGGACGGCCACCCGAACGGCTACAACCTGTTGCTGCGCAATACCGACACGCCTATGGAGCACGAAGGCGATTCCAGTTATTTCAACGCCGATTCAGGTGCCTCAATCGCCTCATTCCTCACGGAATACCTGCCGGACGAGCTCTCTTCCGACGCCGACGTGCTGCTCAGTCTTGGTGAACCGGCCGTGAGCGGCGGGCAGCTGACGCTCTCCCCGCAATCGTTCGTCGTGTTTGGTTAAACCCGTTCGACCTCACCTCCGCCGGCGAGGCTGTCGGCAAAGTCGACTGGGGATAGTCAACGGGCCATCACGACAAACACCAACACCTCTAGCCTCGTCCAACTCACCGAATGTATTGCAATCGTTGTCAATATGAGTTACGGTAGAGGCAGAACAGCTCGAACATTGGTCTGTCAGGTTGCCGGAACCTCAACGCAGAGCGGCCCTCGAACAGCAATGCAAACGACTAGCAGTACCCGATTTGCAAGCAAGGAGTCATCATGACCGACGCATACGGCAACGACGCAGCAACCAGCACCGGCACCATCGCAGACACCACCAACAACGCCGCTTCCGGTGCCCCGCAGCGCGCGGAAAGCACGGAACGACTCGCCCGCCCGCTCATCAAGCTCGCCAAAGCCTGCGGACTTGCCACCTCATTCATCGACCAGCTCGGCACCTACACCGAGATCAGCGACGAGGCCTTGGTCGCCGTGCTCAAGGCCCTCGACGTGGACGCATCCAGCGACGAGGCCATCGTACGCTCCATGACCCAACTTGAGGTGGAAAACAGCAAACGTTTGCTCCCCTCCACCATCGTCGCCACCACCGGCAAACCGACCGGCATCACCCTGAACTGCTCGTCGGACGCGGACATCACCGCCTCCATCGAGCTGGAGGACGGCACCGCGTTTGGCCACTTTGCCCTGCTGCCGAACCTCAATTCCGGCAAGCCGGACTTGACCATCGCCCCCGATTTGCCGATGGGCTACCACACACTGACCGTCACGGTGGACGGGCGCGAGGGCAAGGCGGCCATCATCGCCGCCCCCGCGCGCATTCCCGTGCCGGAGGCGGTCGCCGAGCACCAGCGGTGGGGCTGGATGACGCAGATGTATTCCGTGCGGTCCCGCGAATCGTGGGGCATCGGCGATTACGGCGACCTGAAGCTGCTGCTGGCGGACGCGGCCGACAAGTCCAAGGCCGACTTCATGCTCATCAACCCGATTCACGCCGGCGCGCCGATTCCGCCGCTTGAGCCATCGCCGTATCTACCGGAATCGCGCCGATTCCTCAACGTGACGTACATCCGGCCGCAGGATATCCCCGAATATGCCACACTGCCGGCCGACGTGCGCGCGCAGGTGGATGCGCTGCATGATTCGGTGGCCGCGCGCAACGACGAATCGACCCCGATGGACATCAACGCGGCGTGGGAGGCCAAGCGCCCGGCGCTGCGCCTGATCTTCGAAGCGGGCCGCAACAACAAGCGCGAGCTTGAATTCGAGCATTTCAAGACCACCGCCGGCCCGGACCTCGATTCCTTCGCCACATGGTGCCTGTGCTTCGAGGTATGGGGCGCGCCGTGGGGCGAGAACCGTTGGTTCTTCGAGAAGACCATCGACGACCCGGCCGTGCGCCAGCTCGTCGAGGAGCACCACGACCTGTTCGAGTTCAACCGCTGGCTGCAGTGGATCGCTGCCGAGCAGGTGAACGCCGCGCAGCAGGAGGCGCTGGACCACGGCATGACGCTGGGGCTGATGCAGGACATGGCCGTGGGCGTGCACGGGCTCGGCGCGGATGCCTGGGCCAATCCGGAACGCTTCGCCTCAGGTGGCGTCACGGTCGGCTGCCCGCCGGACTTCTATAACCAGCAGGGCCAGGATTGGGGCCAGCCGCCGTTCAACCCGCGCTACCTGGAGGCCACCGGCTACCAGGTGTACCGCGAGATGGTGCATTCGATGTACGAGCACGCGGGCGCGGTGCGCATCGACCATGTGCTGGGCTTGTTCCGCCTGTGGTGGATTCCGCAGGGGCTCGGTGCCCGCAACGGCGCATACGTGACGTACAACCACGAGGCGATGTTGGGAGTACTGGCCATCGAGGCCACGCGCGCCGGAGGCATGGTGGTTGGCGAGGATCTGGGCACCGTACCGGATTACGTGCGCCGCATTCTGGCCGATCACGGCGTGCTCGGCACTGACGTGGAATGGTTCAACCGCGTGGACGATTCGCCGAACGCCGGCGACCCGTACCGTGCACCCAAGGACTATCGCAAACAGGCATTGGCCTCGGTGACCACGCACGATCTGCCACCCACCGCCGGCTACCTGAACTTCGCACACGTCAAGCTGCGCGAGGAGCTGCATCTCCTGAGCGAGCCGGTGGAGGCATTCGCCGCCTCGGCGATGGCCGAGCGCACGGCCATGATGAACCGTCTGGTGGAGAACGGCTATATCTCGCAGACCGTGGCGGATGATGTGGAAGGCCATGTGCAGGAAATCGTGGAAGCGATGCACGCCATGCTCACCGATGCGCCGTCGCTGCTGCTGCAGGCAGCGCTGGTGGACGGCGTGGGCGAATGCCGCTCCCAGAATCAGCCGGGCACTTCCAGAGAGTATTCGAACTGGCGCGTGCCGCTGGCGGACAGCTCAGGCCACGTGGTACATACCGACGAGGTCTTCGACCTGCCACGCGTGCAGTCCCTAGCCGCCGTGATGCGCCGAGAGAAGCGGTGATCGATTCCGGCAATGGGAAATTGGTCTAAATCAGCCCCCTCGCAATCGAGATAGCCGAAGACGACGACTTGTTATGGGCATGTTATCGTTGTCATGACAATGATTGTTCGCGACGGCGAAGGAGCGACGGCATATGACCAAGGCAAGCATTCAAGCGGTGGCCCGCGAGGCCGGCGTTTCCGTATCCACGGTGTCCCGAACCTTCGCCAAGCCGGATCTAGTGCTTCCAGAGACTCGAGACCGAGTGATGACCGCGGCCGAAAAGCTCGACTACTCCGTCTCTCGCTCGGCCGCCGCACTGAAGTCCGGCCAGTCGTTCCGCATTGCGCTGCTGGCCAGCGAGACCATCACCACCTGGTTCAATGCAAACATCTTCGCCGGCCTTGACTCGGCGCTGCGCCCCTCCGGCTACGACACTGTGCCCTACCCCATGCGCAACGCCGCCGAGCGCCATGACTTCTTTGCGGATTTGCCCGTGCGACGCAATGCGGATGCGGTGATTGTCAGCTCCTTCGACATTGAGCCGGCTGAAGTGGAGCGACTGAAGCATATGCACGTGCCAATTGTCGGCATCAACATTCCCTCCACCGATGGGTTCGACGCAGGCGTGAGCATTGACGATTACGCCGCCACACGTTCGGCCATCGAGCACCTGATTGCACTCGGCCACCGGCATATCGCGTTCGTCGGCAGCGCCCCGACCGAAACCAACATGCGCTACAGTGCCGAGGCTCGTTTGCAGGGCGTCATTGATGCCGCTGCCGCCCATCCGGGGATCGAGCTAACGCCCCTGAGCATTCAACGCGGTCTTGGCGAAAGCAACGCGGCATTGAACGCCGTACTGAACGCCTCCCCCAGCATCACCGCCTTCTGTTTTGAGGATGATGAAATGGCCGCACCCGTGCTGTATCGCCTGCGTCAATACGGGCGGCGGGTACCTCAGGACATCTCCATCATCGGCTTCGACGATTCCACCCTGTCCGCCGCCGTGGGACTGACCACACTGCATCAGGACCCGTTCGCAATGGGCGTGGCCGCCGGGCACATGGTATTGGATGCCATTGCGGGCAAGTCAATCGAACCGGCATTCGTACGGCCGGACACTCCGCTAATACTGCGCGAAACCACCGCGCCGCCTGCCGCAACAGCAGCGTCCGCGCAGGCGTGACTACGTTACCACCGCAAAACGCCGATAAATCGACTTTTGCATGCGTAATTCACATGATATCGTTGTCATCATCAATACAACGGTTGGGCCTTCACACAGCAGTTCGAGCACAACCGGAACAACCCAACCACAACGCACCCGGAACAGGAAGGAATCGGCATGACCGCCAACAACCTCAATGACGACTGGTGGAAGCAGGCCGTCGTCTACCAGATCTACCCGCGCAGCTTCAAGGACGTCAACGGCGACGGACTCGGCGACATCGCCGGCGTCACCGAGAAGATGGATTACCTGAAGAACCTCGGCGTCGACGCGATCTGGCTCTCCCCGTTCTACCCCTCGGATCTGGCGGACGGCGGCTACGACGTGATCGACTACCGCAACGTCGACCCGCGCCTAGGCACCATGGACGACTTCGACGCGATGGCCGAGGCCGCGCACGAGGCCGGCATCAAAGTGATCGTGGACATCGTGCCCAACCACACCGCCGACAAGCACGTGTTCTTCCAAGAGGCCCTCGCCGCCGAGCCCGGCTCCCCGGCGCGCGACCGCTACATCTTCCGCGACGGCCGCGGCGAGCACGGCGAACTGCCGCCCAACGACTGGCAATCCTTCTTCGGCGGCCCGGCCTGGGCGCGCGTGGCCGACGGCCAGTGGTATCTGCACCTGTTCGATAAGGCGCAGCCGGACGTCAACTGGAAGAATCCGGACATCCACGAGGAGTTCAAGAAGACCCTACGTTTCTGGTCCGACCACGGCACCGACGGCTTCCGCATCGACGTGGCGCACGGCCTGGCCAAGGATCTCGAATCCAAGCCGTTGGAAGAGCTCGGCCGCGAATACAGCGTGGTCGGCGTGCTGAATCATGACTTCAGCCACCCGCTGTTCGACCGTCGTGAGGTGCACGACATCTACCGCGAGTGGCGCAAGGTGTTCAACGAATACAACCCGCCGCGCTTTGCCGTGGCCGAGGCGTGGGTGGTGCCTGAGCACCAGCACCTGTACGCTTCGATGGACGAGCTGGGCCAGTCCTTCAACTTCGACTTCGCGCAGGCCAACTGGTATGCCGACGAGTTCCGCAAGGCCATCGCCGCAGGTCTTAAGGCCGCCGAGGAAACCAACGGTTCCACCACCACGTGGGTGATGAACAATCATGACGTGCCGCGCAGCCCCTCCCGCTACGGTCTGCCGCAGATCAAGGGCGCGCCCTACCACCAGTTGCCGCACGACTGGCTGCTGCGCAACGGCACCACATATCCCGAAGACCGCGAGCTCGGCACCCGCCGTGCCCGTGCCGCCGCGCTGATGGAGCTTGGTCTGCCCGGCGCCGCCTATATTTATCAGGGCGAGGAGCTGGGTCTGTTTGAGGTGGCCGATATTCCGTGGGATCGACTGGAGGATCCGACCGCTTTCCACACCGCTCAGGCCACGATGGATAAGGGCCGTGACGGTTGCCGCGTGCCTCTGCCTTGGACCGCTTCCGACGAGCCCGCTCTGGCCGATTTCAGCCGTCCGGCTCCGGCCGACGATGGCACCGGCGAGAACCATGTGCCGCTGTGCGCCGCCGGCCAGTTCGGCACGGGCGCTTCC
>ENA-OPVL01001580-OPVL01001580.1-human-gut-metagenome-genome-assembly--contig:-NODE-1580-length-13675-cov-2.608076_pt1 | contig 13675 bp, 13 predicted proteins | sample MGYA00241496_ERZ501984 | MGnify/ENA primary metagenome ERZ501984 (study PRJEB25962, sample SAMEA2042986) | human gut metagenome | biome: human gut; feature: human-associated habitat; material: faeces... | reverse complement strand
CGCGGCAGATTTACAGTCTGCTCCCTTTAACCACTCGGGAACCCATCCATAGGCAACATAGATATTATATTACAGTGAGATACTTTTGTCAAGCAAAAAATAAAAAATTATTTAAGCTTTTGACGCAGTGCCTCAAACATCACAATGCCGGCCGCCATCGCCACGTTCAGCGATTCCGCACGTCCCTGCATAGGGATAAAGACGCGCTTGTCTGCTGCCGCCAGCAAAGCAGGACTCACGCCGTTGGCCTCGTTGCCCATAACAAAAGCCAAACGTCCCTGCAAATCAGCCTTGTACAAATTATCCGCGCCGTCCAGGCAGGTAACCAGCAGCTCATATCCTGCCTTACGTGCTGCCTGCACCAACAGCTCCTCGCTCAAACCGCTCAGCACCGGCAGGTGGAACAGCGAGCCCATGGAAGCACGCACTGTTTTCGGCGCGTAAATATCAGCGCAGCCCTGCAAAAGCAGCAAGCCACCTACACCGGCCGCATCCGCAGTACGCAGCATGGTGCCGATATTTCCCGGATCTGTTACACGGTCCAGAACCAGCAGCATTTTGCCGGATGCCAGAAAATCATCCAGACGCTTGCTGCGCATTTCGCACACGGCAATAATTCCCTGCGGCGTTTCGGTATCGGCAATCTTTTTCAGCACCTTATCGCTCACGCAGACGAGCTTAATCTGCTTGACAGCAGCCTGCTCCAGCACAGCGCGGGTGCGGTCATCCTCAATCGCAGTATAAAAAATGCTCTGCACGGCGCCGTAACGCACTGCCTCTTCCACAGTACGCAGGCCTTCCGCCAAGAACAGACCCTGCTGCTGACGATATTTCTTCTGCTTCAGCTCTGCTGCAGCCTTCACCATTGGGTTTTGCAATCCGGTAAGTTCCATCTTGTTTCTCCTCTATACATAGTCACATTACTTTTCTACTATTATACTAATATATTTAAGCCAACGTCAATCAGCCGTTGATGATAATGAAAAAGGCTGTAAAAAGAATGACGCTGGTAATAATCGTCAATGAATTGAACAGGCTGGCCAGCTGTACATTTGCTCCCAGCTTCTCTACAAAAATCGGGCCGATAATCGTGCAGGGTGCCATAAACGCCAGCGCAATCACATAGTTTATCTCCTGCTTGAACGGTGCCAGATAAATAAAAGCAGCGGCGCACAAGAGCGATATTGCATAACGCACGCTGAAAAGCTCCTTGACGTAGCCCATTGCCTTCTTATCCAGCTTGATTTCAAACATCATGCCAATCATCAGCATACTCAAAAACGGGTTGCCTGTACCCACAATCTCTGTAAACGTGTACACGCTCTTAGGGAAGTGGAATCCTGCCAGCGACAGCACCAGCATGCTGATATAAACAACAAACGGCACCGAATGCAGCAGCTTGTCCGTAATATTCTTCATGCTGAATTTGTCCTTGCGTCCGTCCGCATAACCGATGCAGGAGGCCGTCAGCGCGTAGGTCATACCGGTACACATAATGGAATTGCCCACGTCGAACATACACAGGCCGACTACGGCAAAGGGCGTTAAAAAGGCCTGCGCAAACGGCAGCGTAAAGCAGCCTATATTATAACCCGCAAGGCTAAAGATATAGAAAATCTTGGTAGCCGGAGTATCACCGCGCGTCAGCATCAGAGATACAAAAAGCATCATTAGATTGCCGAATAAGCCTAAAAAGACGGCAGCGATTAGCGAATAATCCATCTCAAAATGTGCAAAGCTGTTGATTACGGCACAGGGCAGCGTAATATTCAAAACAATTTTGCTTACGACCTGATAATCTGTCGGTGAAAAAAAGCCGCGGCGTTTGCAGATATAGCCTATAAGTATGATGAGCACAAAGGCCAAGGCTTTACTTAAAACTACTAACATAAAACTAAACCCCTCACAAATTACAAAAAAACCTGCTCCCGTGCGCACACAGGAGCAGGCTCAGACCAGCGCCTACGCACCAGTCAGTATTTACTTTTCTCTTACAGAGCAGCTTTAGCAGCTTCTACCAGCTTAGCGAAAGCAGCAGAGTCATAGATAGCCATGTCAGCCATAACTTTGCGGTTCATTTCGATGCCAGCTTTGGTCAGGCCGCAGATGAAACGGCTGTAGCTCAGGCCGTTAGCACGGGTAGCAGCGTTGATACGAGCGATCCACAGACGACGGTACTCGCGTTTTTTAGCGCGACGGTCACGACGAGCATAGGACAGAGCTTTCATTACCAGCTCGTTAGCTTTTTTGAATTGTTTGCTGCGGGAACCATAGTAACCTTTAGCCAGTTTCAGAATGTGTTTATGACGACGATGAGCGGTTACGCCCACTTTAACTCTTGCCATTGTTAGTATCCTCCTTTAAATCTCTTAATTATGCGTACGGGAGCATTTTTGCTACATGCTCTTTGTCAGTCTTGTGCACCAGAGCAGCTTTGCGCAGGTTTCTCTTACGTGCAGGAGATTTATGTTCGAGAATGTGGCTCTTGAAGTTTTTAAAATGTTTGAATTCACCAGAAGCGGTTTTTTTGAAGCGCTTTGCAGCAGCTCTACGGGTTTTCATTTTCGGCATTGTGATTTCCTCCTCTATTATTTAGCAGGTTTTGGCGCAACAATCATAATCATGTTTTTGCCTTCTAATTTTGGAACTCTTTCTACGACGGCAATTTCTTTCAACTGCTGTGCCATACGATTCAGCAGCACCTCGCCAAGCTCAGGATGAGACAGTTCGCGGCCACGGAACATGATGGTAACTTTTACCTTATCGCCATCTTCTAGGAAACGTACTGCATTCTTATACTTAACATTGAAGTCGTGGTCCTCAATACCGGGACGCAGCTTAACTTCTTTAATGTCGAAGGTCTTTTGTTTCTTACGAGCTTCTTTTTCGCGTTTTTGCTGCTCGTAACGATACTTGCCATAATCCATAATCCGGCACACAGGCGGTTTTGCTGTCGGAGCAATTTCGACTAAGTCCAGATGATTTTCTAATGCAAGCTTCAGAGCGTCACGGCTGGACATAATGCCAAGCTGTTCGCCCCCATTGGCAATAACACGCACTTCACGCGCACGAATTTCTTCGTTAATACGCAAGCTTTCCTTACTTATAACAATTCACCTCCATGAACATCAGATAAGCAATTACTGCTTATAAAATCTGTAACATATCAGATATAAGCAAAACAAAAAAGCGGGCAGAACAAATTCCACCCGCATGAATATCATATCCAACCCTGTCGAGCGTTTGCCGCAAGGTGAGAAGCGAGTGGCTTCTGCTTTGTTACTAGAATATGATAACACATAGCCTGATAAGTGTCAAGCTTTTTACTTAGAATTTTAAGAATATCTTCTTTTTTGTCTAAAAATTCCTTTACTGTAATGCAGGTATGACAATCACCGTATGCTACACCTTTCCAGACGTATCGCTATAGGTAAATCAATAGACCAAAAATGACGTGCCCCCCCTACACCAATACGTGAAAGCAAGAGTAACCACAAAGCTATCGTAAAAGTATATACTACGTACAACATCGCAAAAAGTCTAATCGTTGCCAATAGTTCATTTTTAAGATAAATTCCCATTTAATGCACAGTAAAAGAATAGTGGTTAATATAGCACAAGGATTCTGACAGCGCAAGAAATATTTTTGCTTTAAAATACCATACCGTCGATATATTATAAAAAACATATCGTTACCTCACTTGTTTTCTTCGCTTTTCATATCCGAAAAGAAGCTTATATTCCATTCACACTTAGTTAGTCCTTCTAAATCTGCTATAACCATCGCCCAAAATAATTCATGATAGTCATTTGCGACTGTAACATTTTTCCCAGTAATATTTCTTACTTTATCTATCCGATATCTCAGTGTATTAATATGAATATTCATAAATTCAGCAGTTTGGTTGAATGAATTAAAATGCAAAAAGATATAAAGCGTTTTGATAAGCTCACTGTTATAATTTTTGTCATAGTCAGCTAATGGTTCTAATATCTTGATTTTAACTAAATTATATAAAGGATTTTTATCAGCGCCATATGAAGCTGTATGAAACTTTATGTCATCCAAATTTATTACTCCCCACAGACCTATTTTTTTACATGTATCTACCGATCTAACTATTAATCTGTAAAAATCCCTTAATTGATTAACATTATTAGTGGCTTCTGAAAGTACAATAAGATACTGCCGTTTTTTTTCTCTCAGCAACTTTAGTAAATTATTTATTTTTACTAACGGCTTATTTGCATTACAGATAAGAATAATCTCGTTTTTGCGAATCATGAGAATTTTATATTCTATATCAAGATCCAAATACAAGTAAATATTATCCTGAAAATCATCTACGCATACGCTACATACAAAAGTATTTTTAGATATGTCTACACCAAACTTACTCATTTTAGCAGCAATATATTCGTGCGACATCTGCTCAGTTTGTCCGAACTCATTTAAAAATTCATATTTGCTCTTTTGAGCATCTTCATAAATACTCCAAAGCCTGGAAGCTAAAAACGTTGTTGCTTGTTGACATAATAACTTATAACGCTCTGATGTTAGGACAGCAGAAGGAAACAAAATAAAACCTACTATTTTGTTACGAATATAGCACGGAAAAACTGCTACATTGGCGATTATCATTTCCATTATGTAATTACTAGTGTCTAACATATAATTAGACAAATATTCCCTAACACTATCTAACTCATCTCCTTTAACTAACTTTCCTCTGCTGTCAATAATACGTAAGTCACTGTTCATCAGCATACAAGGATAATGAGTTTTAGAAGACAATAAATTTAAAATTTTACCAATATCATCATTATGTGCTGAAGCTTCAATTAACTCTTTATAAAAAGCATCTGCTTCAGCCAACATATTTAACTGATAGTTCTGAATCTGATTAGCTATGATATTAACTAGATTCCTAAAAAGAGTTTCTCGCTTTATTTCAAAAATTGGAAGTCTGAACTCTTCTGCGATACGTAAAATATTATCAGGAATTTTTTCAATAAAGCGATGTGTTTTAATGCCTATAGCGGCAATTTTAGGTGCTAATTTACGAAAAGAGTCTTCTGCCAACACAGGATTATTGCTAAAACAATGCCAAGTTGTCAAAACAAATTCGCCACCAGTAACCCATTCATGCAAATCTGGTGCTTCCATTATTGTCACGTGCGATACTACTCTAGAACAATCACTATTTTTTGATACCAAACTTGCATTTTTGGAAAACTCTTTAATCTGTATTAAATTTTCTACGGTAGATGTAATTTCAGGCATATTGAAGCCCTCCTTTTAACTACGTCCCTATAACACTTCAATTATACCACCGATTAATACTAAAACAAACACGAAACATAAACTATCATAATCAGCTCTTGTCTCGTGTTTGTTTTTACAATTTTTTAGAAGAAACTTAAAAGAACAAACGAACCTGTAATGATTAAACCAGATACAATAGTCCACATTACGCAATAGCCCATAATGTCTCTAGCACCAAGACCAGCAATACCCAGCAAAGGTAATGCCCAGAATGGTTGTACCTGATTTGTCCAAGCATCACCCCAGGCAAACGCCATAATTGTTTCGGGAATGTTAGCATTTAAGGCTTCCGCTGCTTTCATCATAATCGGACCTTGTACGATCCATTGACCTCCGCCAGAGGGAACAAAAATATTTACTAAACCAGCAGACAAGAATGTCCATGCAGGGAAAGTATTTTTAGTAGAAATCGCAACAAACCAATCAGACATCATCGCAACCATGCCAGAACCGGTCATAACACCAGAGATACCGGCATAAAGCGGAAACTGCATAATGATACCGCGAGTCGAACCAATAGCTTTAGAAACAGCTGCAACAAATTTAGCAGGGCTTTTATGTAACAATAATCCTAACGATAACAGTAGCATAGCTAAAATGTTAAGGCTGAGATTGAAACCCATCTTTTGGATATTTAATCCCAAATAAGTCAGGATAACTGCGGCAAAAACCAAATTGATAAAGTAGCAGTTGTCTAATTTCTCAGCAAAAACCATATCTTTGCTTTCTTTTTCTACTTCGATTTCTTCAGGTGGAGCAATAAACTCTCTAATAGGTTCATCAGCAGGCGGTTTCATAACTTTATAAAGAATCATCATACCTGCAATCAAAGCAATAGTAATTGCGATATTCCACCATGAATAAAGTGTCTGGCTGACAGGAATAACCGGAACACCAATCTTAGTCATAAAATTCCCCGGCGTAGCACAAACTAAAGGAATGGAACTAGAAGGTCCGCGTAAAATTTCACCTGCGTAAGAAGCTGCAACTAAATAAGGAAAGTGAATCCCTCTAATGCGCCTTGCAACACCAATAGCCAGAAAACCCGCAGTCAGAGGACCAAAAGCCCAGTTAAAATAGCAGACTATCGCCGAAACAAAAGTAGTAAGGGCTACAGCTTGATTAGGAGTTTTAGGAATTCTCGTCAACAAGTCAATGCCTTTTTTTACAACAGGTGTCAATGCCAGAACATAACCAGTAATCAAAACCAAAACCATCTGCATTCCAAAAACATACATTTTTGTGAAACCGTCACCCCAAAATTTAACGATATCTAGTAAACCATACGGAGTGATGCAAAGGGCAGTAAAAATTACAAACAAAGACAAGCCAACAGCCAAAACCCACGTATCTGGCAAATAATTTTGAATAACAGTCAGACAAAACTTCGTTAGTTTTTTCATGATTTTTCTACCTTTCTTTAGACTACAAACATCTGCAAACCAGATAATATTTTTTTATATTAAGAGTCAAAATTTACACTTCCCATATTTTAACATTTTCAGCAATAGTATAAGCAGCATTTGTCATTCTCGCAATATCATTTAAATTTTTATCACTAGTATATTCCTTTAAAACCATGTGTCCAGCAATAAATTCAAATACTGCATATTCTGTTACTACGATGTCTACTACGCCTAATCCTGTTAAAGGTACGGTACATTTTTTTACTAATTTAGAATTACCAGCTTTGTTAGTATGCTGAGTTGCGACAATAACTTTTTTAACGCCAGTAACTAAATCCATAGCACCACCAGGACCGAGAACACCAGTCCCAGGTAAAGCCCAGTTCGCTAAATCACCATTTTCTGCTACTTCGATAGCACCAATAACAGTCATATCAATTCGTCCACTACGAATCATAGCAAACGATGCCGCACTATCAAAGTAAGAACAGCCCAATGTTTCTGTTATATGTTTTCTCGAGGCATTGATAAGATTTGGGCACACATTTTCTGCTGAAGGAGCAGGTCCAACCCCCAACATACCATTCTCAGTTTGAATAATTAAATTTTTCCCTTCAGGTAAATAATCACAAGCCATTGTAGGAATACCTACACCAAGATTTACATAACCACCATCAGGTAATATTTCCGCAACCTTTTTAGCAATACGAATTTTTGCTTCATTAACACTTAAACTCATATCATTCACCTGCCTCAACTTTTACTAAAACATCAGTGTAAACGCCAGGCACAATAACTTCTTCCGGCGATATAGTACCAGCAGCAACAATTTCATCAACCTCTACAATAGTTAAATCAGCAGCCATGGCCATGATAGGATTGAAATTACGAGCTGTTTTTTCAAATACAAGATTACCCACAGTATCGGCCTTGCTTGCTCGCAAAATAGCTACATTCGCGCGTAGTGGCATTTCTAATATGTATCTTTTTCCATTGATACTTTTTTCTTCCTTATTATCAGCTAAAACTGTACCAACACCTACTCTGGTATAAAATCCACCTATACCACAACCACCAGCACGAATACATTCCGCAAATGTTCCTTGCGGTTTCATTTCTAAATTAAGCTTTCCTTCAAAATATAGCTTTCCAGCTTCAGTATTATAGGTGAAATAAGAACCAATAGCTTTTTTTACTTTTTGATTTGTAACCCAACGACCTAACCCAACATTCGGCGTCCCTAAGTCATTAGCAATAACTGTAAGACTGGTAATATCTGATTCCGCAATCATGTCAATAAGTTTTTTAGGATTGCCAATATTGCCAAACCCACCTACCATAATACTGCTACCAGACTTTATCAATGCAATGGCTTCTGCAGGTTGCATAATCTTTACCATAAAACTCCCTCCAATGAGTTAATTCTCTTCGCAAACGATGTATAAATTATTTATGCGCACTTTCTACTTACACAATACGCTTGCCTTCTCAGATTCGTGATCACCTCTGTTGCTACTAATTTTACCTAACACGCACTGCATATGATATGTATATTCAAATAGAATAAACTATATTTTTTTGTACATTACTACATATCACTAGATAATCTACTCAATATGAATTTTATTATAATAAATAATTTTGTAATTATTCTGTGTAGTACATTTATTTTTTGCCTATGTCCTGTAGTCTTTTTGTTGACTCATCTAAAACAATTTGCGCTTTTTTAGATGTTTCTACATATCTTTTGTATTTGAACAAAGCTATAATGGCTGCAAGAAAGTTGGATTTATGGTCCTATAATACCATATATTCTCGTAGTGTTTGTTAAAAGCTTTTACAAATATTAACCTTATCAAATTTCGCATTTTCAAAATGTTTTAAACAGGAGGTCATAACATGAAAGACGTAGTAATCGTTTCTACTGCAAGAACTGCTATAGGCAAAATCGGCGGTACTTTAAAAAATATTCAACCAGAACAACTCTTAACAACGGTATTTGAAGGAGCTATTAAACGTGCCGGCATCCACCCAGCAATCATTGATGAAGTAATTGCCGGTCAAGCAAAACAATCCACAGATGCACCTAATATTGCGAGAGTTGCTGCTTTATCAGCACATATCCCAGAAGAAACTCCTGCTTATACAGTGCATAGACAATGTGCTTCAGGTATGCAAGCTATCTATAATGCAGTTGAAGAAATCATGTGCGAAGACAGCGAGGTTGTCTTAACTGGTGGTGTAGAAAGTATGAGCACAGCACCATTTTACATTCGTGGAGCACGCTTTGGCGTAGGCAACGGTAATACAAGTTTTATTGATCCTAATATTGAAAGCCAGCCAAAATCTCAACCAAATGATATTTACGGCACATTTAATATGATTCAAACCGCTGACAATGTAGCAAAAGAATTTGGTGTAACGAGAGAGGAATGTGATGAATTTGCTTATTCAAGCCAGCAAAAAGCAATTCATGCAATTGATAATAACTTATTCAGAGATGAAATTATTCCATTCGCTGTACCGCAACGAAAAAAACCTTCTCTTATTTTCGATGAAGATGAATTTCCTAAACGTGATACTAATTTAGAAAAACTAGCCAAATTAAAACCAATTAATCCTGACGGCGTTACTACGGCAGGCAATGCCTCTGGCAGAAATGATGGTGCTTCTGCTATTCTCGTTATGTCAGCAGATAAAACAAAAGAACTTGGGCTTAAACCCCTGGCTAAAATTATCGGTATTGCTGCCGCAGGTGTAAACCCAACTATTATGGGCATTGGTCCTGTTGCAGCTTGCAAAAAACTTTTCAAAAAAACTAATATGTCTATTGACGATTTTGATTTATATGAAATTAACGAAGCTTTTGCAGCACAATCTGTCGCCTGTGCGAAAGAACTTGGTATGGACATGTCTAAACTCAACGTTAACGGCGGCGCAATCGCCTTAGGACACCCCCTAGGCTGCTCTGGCTCACGCATTGTCGGCACATTGATTTACGAATTAAAAAGACGTCATGGTAAATATGGACTGGCATCAATTTGTATCGCTGGTGGTCTTGGTATGGCACTAGCTTTAGAAAATATAGAATAAAATTAACTATTGATATTTTCCTTTATATATAGTAAAAAAGGCAAATGTTTTTTTAGCACTTGCCTTTTTTACACCAATTTAAATAGGAGTCTAAAATGATTGTTTTTGTAGTAAATTGCGGAAGTTCTTCTTTAAAATACCAGCTTATCGATATGCAACAAAAAAAAGTCCTTGCTAAAGGACTTGTAGAACGTATTGGCTTAGAAAATTCTATTTTAACACATCAGCCAGCTGGTAAAGAAAAAATTAAAACACTACAGCCTATTGCTAATCATAAACTTGCTATAGACCTAGTTTTGAAAGCTTTAATTAATCCACAATATAACACACTGGATTCTATAGACCAAATTGAAGCCATTGGTCACAGAGTTGTTCATGGTGGAGAATTATTCACAGACAGCTGCATAATTACAGATGATGTTATAAAAGATATTGAAGCTTGCAGTGAGTTGGCACCCTTACATAATCCGCCTAATATTTGGGGCATTATGGCATGCAGAAAAGTTTTACCAAATATTCCTCAAGTAGCAGTGTTTGATACAGCTTTTCATCATACTATGCCAGATTATGCTTACATTTATGGTCTTCCCTATGAAGCTTACGAAAAATATGGTGTCCGCAGATATGGGTTTCACGGAATTTCTTATAGATATGTCTCTAAAAGAGCAGCCAAATTGATAGGTGAGCATATTTCTAATTTACGTATCATTATTTGCCATCTTGGCAGCGGTTCATCTATTGCAGCTATTAAATACGGAAAAGTAATAGATACTTCTATGGGTCTCACCCCCTTAGACGGCTTAGTTATGGGTACACGCTGCGGTGAAGTTGATCCTGGTATTATTTTCTTTTTAATGAAAAAAATGGGTCTATCTTTAGAAGAAATGGAAATATACCTAAATAAAAAATCTGGTGTATTAGGAATTTCTGGAGTATCTAGCGACTTTAGAGATATAGAAGAAGGCTATCACAATGGTAATGACCGATGCCGTTTAGCATGGCAGCTATATGCATATAGAGCAAGAAAAACTATCGGTTCTTATATTACTGCCATGGGCGGCGTAGATGCCATTGTTTTTACAGCCGGTCTTGGGGAAAATTCAGCAAGAATGAGAGAAGACATCTGTGAAGGATTAGAATTCTTTTATACCAGTATCGATAAAAGGAAAAATCATTTCATTGGTAAAGAAGTTGAAATAAGTCCAAACCGCTCTAAAGTACAAATTTTCGTTATCCCAACCAACGAAGAAATCGTTATAGCACATGATACTGTGAAATTATGTAAAAACTTAAAGAGAAAAACTACACTCATTAAGTTAGAATGATGCAAAGATATCCACTAATAACAATCAAAACTCATTTTATACACGAGGATCGGATAAAAGCAAAACTTAAACAGAAAAACCAGTAGAGGTTTACCGTCATGTAGTGACCACAAAAAGTTAGACTTTTATTACGCAGCAGAATTTAGAATCTGTTGCGTATTTTTTATGCAACAAAACTAAGCCTGTACTCTACAGGACTCTTCCAATTAAGTTTAGACTTAATTCTATATTTGTTGTAATAAGTAATATATTTTTCTATTGCATTTTTTAATTCATCATAACTGTAATAAACTACACCATAATACATTTCCTGCTTTAGTACGCTGAAAAAATTCTCCATGACTGAATTGTCATAGCAATTACCTTTGCGTGACATACTCTGAAAAATTTTATTCTTCGTTAGCATTTTGTTATACACTTTCATTTGGTACGCCCAGCCCCTGTCGGAATGGAACGTCCTTCTGTACTTGCAATCATTAGTAACTTCTATAGCTTGCGTCAATGCAGAAACAATAGCTTGTGAAGATGGGTTTCGACTAATACTATAGCTTATAATTTCACTGTTATACATATCCATAAACGGATCAAGATACAATTTTTTTATGACCATTCGACCACTTTTATCTACTTCGTAATATTTAAATTCGCTTGTATCTGTTGTGATTTTCTGATGCGGTATTCTTGTTCTAAATCGTCTATGAATCCTGTTTGGTGCTATATTGCCAACCTTTCCTTTGTACGAGCTATATTTTCTGCTTTTACGTGTAAATGATGATACCTGAAACTTTAGTTTCTGCATAATTCTTTGAACCCGTTTCTTGTTTACATGATAGCCTAGTTTTATAAGCATACCATGCATTCTGCGATAACCAAAGTCTTTATGCTCATTATGCAGTTCTGTAATCTTTTCTTCCAGCTTCTGGTTGCGCGGCTGTCTGTTAAAACGCGTTTGCCAATACATATAGGTTGCTTTAGGAAACTTAACTACTGCGAGAATATCCTTTAATCTGAAGTCTCCTCGGAGGCTGTGGATGATTCTCGCTGTTTTTTCAGAAGAGTTTCTTCTTCCAAACGCAGCCTCCTCAATTCTTTTAAATAGGCATTCTCAATCCTTAACTTCAGTAATTCATCTTCAAGCTGTCTTATGCGTTCTGTGTTAACATCACTAACTTTAGTTTCAGTATTTGATTTTAATTTTTCTTTCGGTAATTTCAAATTTTTATTACGCCCTTTCTTCTTAGGTCTCAAAGAATCTGCACCTGCAATACGAAAATAATTTACCCAACGTGCGATTAGCGACGGATTGAGTATGTTCTCTTGCAGAGCAAGCTGTTGATATGAAACCTCTGTTGTCATATATAATTCTACAACAGAAAGCTTCTTTTCGAAAGAATAGGTTTCATTTTTTCTAGAACGAAACAAGCCTTTATCTCCAAAAGCATTATAGTTATATACCCACGTTTTTATACTTTTAATGGCAGGTATACCATACTTTTTTGCTAAAGTTTTGTATCCGACCTCTTCGTTTAGATATTCCAGGACTATTTTCTTCTTTAGTTCAAAACTGTATTTTGCCATTAAAAAACCGACCTCCTAAAATTAGATTTTTAGGTCTAACTTTAGGGGGTCGGTTCATCATGTAAAATTCCACTGGTTTTTTTACACAACAACCTGCGACTTTACTTCTTAAGCAAAGCCACAGGCTGTTAAATTGCTATATGTTATTTAAAAAGATTTTTGATTTTATTGAAGAAGCTCTTTTCCTCGGGGCTGATATTATCCTTGCTGATTTCGCCGAAGCTGCGCAGTGCTTCCTTCTGCTTTTCGTTCAGCTTAGTCGGCACAACTACCTTAATGCGAACCAGCTGATCGCCGCGCTTACCGCCGCGCAGGCTGGGAATACCCTTCTCCTTCAGGCGCAGCACCTTACCGGGCTGAGTGCCTTCGGGAACCTTCACGGTTACCTGACCATCCAGCGTAGGAACCTTGATCTCAGCGCCCAGGGTTGCCTGTACGATATTGACAGGTACCTCGCACAGAACAGTAGTGCCATCACGTTCAAAGAACTTGTGTGGCTTCACGTACAGATATACGTAAAGATCACCGCTCTGACCGCCCTTAGCACCAGCCTCACCCTCACCGCTTACGCGCAGACGGGAGCCGTTATCTACACCTGCAGGAATTTTTACCTTCAGGCGTTTATTCTTCTTCACAGTACCCTTGCCGCGGCATTCCTTGCAGGGTTTGGAAATAATCTTGCCCTCGCCGTGGCACTTGGAGCACGGGCGCTCATTTACCATCTGACCGAACATGGTGTTCTGGGTGAAGCGTACATAGCCGGAGCCGTGACATTCAGAACAGGTTTCAACCTTGGAGCCAGGTTCTGCACCATCACCGTGGCAATGGTCGCAGGTTTCGTCGCGATACAGATTGATTTCCTTCTCTACGCCGAAAGCTGCTTCTTCAAAGGTAATTTCCATATCAAAGCGCAAATCCGCACCGCGCTGCGGGCCCGCTTCGCGGCC
>ENA-OPVL01001575-OPVL01001575.1-human-gut-metagenome-genome-assembly--contig:-NODE-1575-length-13696-cov-2.178139_pt1 | contig 13696 bp, 10 predicted proteins | sample MGYA00241496_ERZ501984 | MGnify/ENA primary metagenome ERZ501984 (study PRJEB25962, sample SAMEA2042986) | human gut metagenome | biome: human gut; feature: human-associated habitat; material: faeces... | reverse complement strand
TCGACCTTGTTGGACGGGGTGACGCCGTTGTTGACGGTCAGCGCGGCCTTGTTGTCGACGGTCTTGTCGGTGGGCGCGTCCTCGTTCACCTTGGCCTCGAAGCGCAGCAGCACGCGCGGGTTGGAGCCGGCCTTCCAGTTGGCGGCAACCCAGTCCCTGGCGAACGTGGCCTCGAACGAGTGGGCCTTCTCGTCCCATTGGACCTTGTAGGCGCTCTTCGGGATGATGCCGCCGGTGCCGAGGTCGGTGATCTCCAGGGTCTGCTTGTTCGCGGTGGTGTACTCGGAATAGGTGTCGCTCAGCTTGATGGCGGTCACCGAATATGCCTGGTCCGCGGGGATCTGCGGGTCCACGCGCACGGTGTATTCCACGGTCTGGCCGGGGAACACGACCTGAGTGTCGATGTTGGACTGGTCGCCGCCCTGGGAGGATTCGGCGATGACCTGCTTGTGGATCGGGGGCACGGTCACGCAGATCTTCGGCGTGTTGGTGTCCACCGTGCTGCCGCCGACCGTCTGGCCTCCCTTGTTGTCGAGGTCGTCGCCCTTCGGGTCCGCGCACGTGTTGAGCTCGTCGCCCTCGGACTTGCCGTAGGATTCGAGCAGCTTCACGGTGTCGAAGTTCACGTCGAAGGGGATCACGACGCTGATCTGCTTCGCGGTCTTCAGGTCCTTCTGCGCGGCCTCGTAGGAGTCCTTCGCGCTGACCGTGACCTTGGTGCCCTCGGCGGTGATGTCGAACTGGTCGGTCACGTCCTTGCCGGTCTTGTTCAGGTCGTTGACGCTGGCGTTGGCCTCGTCGGTGGTGTCCTGCTCGTAGACCTTGATGTTGGAGGTGTCCTTCAGGTCGAGGATGCTATCGACGTTGGCGAAGTCGTCGGTCCACGCGATCTCGGGCACGCGGCCCAATCCGGTGGGCAGGGTGCCGGAGATGACCGCGGCCACCTCGTCGCCGAGACGGTAGTACTTGTCGTCGCCGCCCACCTTGTCGCTCTTGGTCGGATCGACGGTCAGCTGCCACTTGCCGTCAGCCTTCATGGCCCACGCCTTGTTCGGGTTCGGGGTCCACACGAACACCGGCGGCTCGTTGGTCGGCACCGTCTCGTTGTTCCACTTCTCGTACGCCTTGTTGGTCAGCTGGATCTTCCTGCCCTCGGTGGCACCCTTTTTGATGGTGCCCGTCAGGTAGAACTTGACCTTGCTCGTGCTGTTCTTGAACATCGTCTTCGCGATGTAGGCGGACTTCGCGGTGGCGGTCGCGGTCCCGGCCTTCCGGTCGATCGCGATGGTGAAGTTCGCGGTCTCGTCCTCGCCATCGACGAACACCTTGCCGGACTTCCAGTCGATCCACTGGTTCGAACCGGTCAGATCATCGGTGATGGAATAGGATGCCAGCGGGTTGAGCAGGTGCGCGGGGATGCTGCCGTTGACGACCACGCCCACCTGGTCGCCCACGAGGAACGTCTTCTGATCGACGCCCTGCTGGTTGGTCCATTTCTTGTCCTCGGCCACGAGAGCGCCGGACTCGTCCAGCACCCACACCTTGTCCGGGGTCGGCGTGACCTTGCCCACGCCGTCGCTGTTGCCGGTCTGGCAGTCGGCCAGGCTGCCGGTGCCGTTGTCTCCGTTCCAGCACGCCACGGAACCGTCGTTGATCTCGTAGTCGCCGCCGGTGGGTTTGGCCGACTGTGGCACGTTCAGCGTGTAGAGGCCGGAACGCGGGGCGGTGGCGTGCGCCTTGACCACGCGCTTGCCATCGATGGAATCGTCGATGGAAATGTCCGCCGGCACGATGTTGCCGTTCGCGTCGGTCACGGTCACCTTGCTCACGTCGTCCTGCTCGGTGCCGCCGATCACCACGTCCCTGGTGTCGATCGTGTCGTAGATCCAGAACTTGCCGGAGGCGTTGGAATGCGCCTTGATGTGCGCGGTGTACAGGCTGCCGGACGCGATGGAGTCGTTGCCGTCCCGCACCGTGTCGCCGGCCTCGTTGGTCAGCCATTTCTCGGGCGGGGTGGTGGTCTTCTCGCCGGACTCCTTGCCGTCGTTCTCTCCCTTGTGGGAGACCGCCTCGGCCATGTTGCCCTGCTTCGCCACGTCAACGTCCCACCAGCGCTTGCCCGCAGGCCACGACTCCCACGAGGCGTCCATGTCCTTGAAGGACGCGCTCACTGTGGCGCTGCCCTTGTTGGATGCGGTGAACTGCTTCGCCACCGTCTTCTCGGTGCCGTCGATGCCACGCCAGTGCAGGGTCGCGGTGCCGTTCACGTTCTCGGTCTTCGACCCGTCGCTGGACAGGGTGATCGTGTCCGAAGCATCCTTGGTGTCGCCCGCCTGGCCCGACATCTCCGCAGCCTGCGTGCTGATGCTCAGGTGATATGAGGGCGGCGCGGGCTGGTACTTGTCCAGCACGATCACCACAATCGACGGCTTGCTGGAAGCCTCCACATTACGACGCATGATCGCATCCACGCTGTTCGACGGATCATCCGAGAAGCCATCGGATGTGTGGTAATTCTGAGTGCCTGCATATTTATAGGTGTTCGGTGCGACGTATTTGTTCCAGTTGTCGTACCAGCCGCCGGTCCCGGTCGGCGAAGCCACGCCGGACCCGTTGTAGATGTAGTTGCCGCCGATGACGGCTGGCACCGCGCCGACCGCGACCACTCGGCAGTCGCCGTTGCCCTCGCCGGGGTGACGCCGCTGGAAACCGGTCTCGCATTCCGTGCGGGCCTGGTCCAATGCGGCCTGCGCCTTGGTGATGCCGTTGCCCTCCAAAGTGACGCCGGCATTGTTCATGGCGGCGCGCACCGAATCAAGACTCGTGGCCGGGCCCCATGCGCCCGAAGCATCGTCCTTGTATTGCCAGAATTGCACCGCGTCCAGGTTGCCGCCCGTGCCGGGCTGGTTGCCGCCGCCACCGCCCGCGAACGCGGTCGATGCGACGACGCCGCCGGCACCAAGCGTGGCGATCGCGGCCAACGCGGCGACGCCGGCCTTCATCTTCCTACTAAAGTTCATAAAAATGAACCTCCGTTAACCTTGTCTGTTCATCCCCTCCCTTCAAACTTTCCGGCCATGGCCCCGCCAACCCCTTTTCGGGGAAGGGCGGGGCTTCCGACCGCAGGAATAACGGGAGGTAGCCACCGGTTGCCCCGGCAGCCACCAACAAGCCTCACAGACGACACGCCGAACCACGGAGCATGGCGTCTACAAAATTCCAGGAATATTTCCCGGCAACACGGATACACGGGAATGCGGGGACACGGGTTCACGGGGAAATGGGTTTCCTTTGCGGAATCCATGAAAAAAGGCCCGCACCGATTCCCCAGTGCGGGCCACAAACAGCCAATCATCAATCAGTGCTGAATAAGATTGTTCGGCGGAACATAGCAGTCCTCAGTGCAGCCGTATGCGCCGTTGAGGTTCGGCTTTGGGGCGGAGGCGGCGGCCGGGCCGGAGCCGCCCGATGTGGTGCCACGGTATGTGTTGGAGCCGGAAGTGGAGCCTTCCGTGCGCCCGTACGCGCCTCCGGAGTAGGAGGAGACGCCGCTGTAGGTGGATTGGGCCTGCGCCTGAGCCTGGGCTGCCGCTGCTGCCGCTGCGGCGGCTTGCGCATCCGCGTCCGTCTTTGCCTGGACGCTCGCGTTCACGCCATTGATGGCATCCTCCAGCGTTTTGCGCGCCCCGTCGATCTTCGCCGGATCGTTCCCGTCCTTCAGCCCGTTCGCCGCGTCGATGGCGTTCGACAATGCGTCGCGGGTGGCGTTGTCCGCGACCTTGCCGTCCGAATCCGCGAGCAGCTTCGACGCCTCGTCCAGCTTCGCCGTCAGATTCGTTTTCGCGTCATCCAGCCTCTTCGCGGCCTTGGATTCGACGACGGCCCTCACCGCCTTCGACAGGCTCTTCTCGTGGGTCTCGTACCAGTCGGCCTGTTCATTGAGCTTCACGGCGGCGGCATCCAGTCCTTGCGCGTTTTCGGCCACGCAGCCCTCGTATTCGGGTGCCATGGCCTTGAGCTCCTTGCCCAAGGATTCGACGGTCTTCGAGTCCTTGACCTGTTCGGCCTTGACGGCGGCGGCATCGGCGGCATCGCCGTTGAGCAGCGCGTTGTATTCATTGGCATTGTTGCGCACGGTGTCGGCGGCGGTGGCGCACGCCTCCTTGGCCTCGGCGAGCTTCGCGCCGCTGTAAGCGTTCCAGCCGATGATGCCGGCCACGACCAGAATCACCGCGCAGACGGCCGCGACCAGGGGCAGCAGCCACTTCGGACACTTCCTTCCATCCTTGCTTGGCTCTGTGATGTTCTCGGCGGGTGTTTCGACGGGTTCGAGGATTTCCGTCTTGTCGTTCTCGTTCATCATTGTTCTCCTTGCATTGATAACGCTTTATTGATCTGCCGGGATACCCGCGTCGGATTGCAGCGTTTCCCGCGCGATGTCGAGTAGCCGCTCGTCGCGGCCGGGCTGGGCGTCCGCTGTGTGGGGGAGCCAGTCCTGATCGACGTCGAGGGTCAGGTCATCGAAGGCCTGTTGCCCGTCATCGCGGCCCAGCAGACCGCGTAGCCTGAACGTCTCGTTCATGTGCTGTCCGTCCCATTCGATGCGCCGGGCGTACAGCAGGAAATCCAGAGTAAGGAACCCCGGCCCGGCCTTGTCCACCTGCACGTACCGGGAGCGCGTCGGCGTGAATCTCACCCGCGGCACGCCTTTCAGCCGTTCGTGCAACGGGCTGTCCGGCACGATGTAGCGTTTGACCAGGTTCTGTCCGCCGGCCGCGAAGAACAGCATCTGCGGCAGATTGCCGTAGGTCGCGTCGTAGTAGCGCCATCCCTGGTCGTCCCGCCATTTGCGAAGCATGTCACGGGCGGCCCCCGGCCCCAGATGGATGCCGGAGAACCGTTCCCACGCCAGCGCCACCCGGTCGAACTCGCCGCGCATGAGACCATACAGGGCCCGCCCGGTCTGGTCCTTCGGATGACGTCTCGCTCGGATGTCCGTCCGATGGTTCGGATCCGCATACGGGCAGTGCAGATAGGCGTCCTCGTCGTAGCGGCACAGGCCCGGCACATCGCCCCGGTGGTGTCGCCCGTAGGGCCGACGCGCACGGCTTTCCTCCTGCCGACGGAACAGGCCGACAATCTGGATGGGATTGTCGCACAGCGGGCACACCGCGTAGTAGGACGGCCCCTTGTCGCCGTCACGACGCCACGGGGCCACGCCGCCGGTGCACCTCATGTATGACTCCTGGCTGATCACGATGCTTTCCGCCCTTCCCGGCCATGCCTTGAACACATCCATAGTCGGCTCCCCTCGCCGCGCATCGTCGTCATCGATACCTCCTGTTGATTCTAACCCACCAATCCGCCGGCAGCTCGGGCACCGCGCCCTCGCGTTCGGCGAACGCGAGGCACGCGAGCACCGTGCGCAATCCCAACGGGAACTCCCGCCGTCCCTGACGCATCAGGAACGTCCAGTCCTCCGTGCACTCCTCGCAATCCGAATGGTCCATGACCCCGCGACGGGCCAGTGCGGCCCGCTCCTCGATGTCATCCGTCATCATCCACTCCTTCTTCCGTCTTGCTTCGCCTCGGCCCTTGCATTCGCCGCGTCGAGGGGAGGGCAGTCGCATTCGATCCATGCCGTGAGCATGTCGCGGATGGTGGTGCCGCGTCGCACGGCCTCGGCCTTGAACCGTTTCTTGAGCATGGGGTCGAGCTCCACCGTGATCTTGGGCAGCTTGACCGGTTTCTTGTAGTCGGTGAGGGTCGATGCCAGCATGTTCCTCGTGGTCATCGGCTTGTTGATCTCCATGATGTTGTTCCTTTCCGTGTCCCCGTATCCACGGGTTTACGTGGACACGGGTTTCCGGGTTTCCGGTTCTGCGGGTGTCAGGCGGCGAATGCGTCGCTGAGTTCCTTGGCGATAAGCCCGTAGCCCGAGGCGGACGGGAACCGGCCCTCGTCCGGCGCGAGACGCATGGCCTCCTTGTACGGGATGGTCTCCCTGCAATGGGCCAGTCCGTTCTCGGCCAGGAACTCCTCGGCGTGCCTGAGGCTGCGCGTGCCGTAGCGGGTCTGGGTCAGCAGCACCGAGGAGGGCTTGTTGATCTGCCGGATGGTCTCCAGCATGCGTTCCAGGTCGATGGGGCCGGTGGTGGTGACGAGCAGCACGAGGTCGGCCGCGTCCACCGCCGCCTCCACCAGATCGGTCTGCAAGGGAGGCGTGTCGATCAGCACCCATTCCTCCTCGGCGGGCGCGGCGACGGTGAACCGGTTGACGACCTCCACCCCGAAGGGCAGTGGGCGGCCGGCCGATAGGGCCTTGTGCGCCCACAGGGTCGCCGCGCCGGACGGGTCGGCGTCGCGCACCGTCACGGTATGGCCCAGTCGGGCGAGTGCTTCGGCGGTGCCGATGGCGCTGGTGGTCTTGCCGACCCCGCCCTTGAGGTTGACGAAGGCCACCGTTTTCGTGTTCGTGGTCATTGGGATCGTTCCTTTCATTCGGGTTTCCGGCTTCCCGTGTCCACGGGTGCACGGTTCCACGGTTTGCCGCGTATACGGGTTTCCGGAATGGTTCGTCCTTATGGGGCCGGACCGGTTATCTGTATCGGATTGTCTTCAGAAGAGGGTGTCCTGCAAGGGCGGGGTGTGTGTGGCGGCGGCCGGGGCCTTCGCCTTGCGGCGGCGGGAGACGGCCATGAGGGCCGCGCCTCCGCCGAGCACGACGACCGCGGCCAGCGCGATCAGCGCGATGCCCGCGCCGGTCTGGGCGAGGGTCCTGCGGTAGCCGTTCCAGTCGTCGGTGGCGGACTCCACCTTGGTGTCCGAGCAGTAGTCCTTGCCGTCGATGGTCACGACGTCATCGGACTTGCTCTCGGTCTCGGCCTCGGGCTTGGAGCCGGATTCGTCGTCCGAGGTGCCGTCACCGAACGGGGCCGACGTGTCGACCGGACATTCGGTCAACGGGGTGCCGGTGACCTTGGCTCGGTCGGTGTGGGTCTTGGTGACGCCCTTGAGCGTGCCGGTGACCTCGACGCTTTCGCCGGGCTTGAGCACCTTGGTGTCCCAGTCGGCCGGGTACTTGAGGTCCACGACCTCGCCGTCGCCGACGATGGTGGAGTCCTCGAGCTTGATGTCCTTGGTGCGGAACACCGCGCCCTGCTTCGTGTCGGGATCGGTCTTGCTCGTGTTCGTGATGGTGAACACGATCTCCGTGTCGCCGGAGACGGTCAAAGCGTCCTTCGAATTGTCGCGGTCGCCGTTCGGCCAGCCGGACTTGCGGTCCCACTTCTGGACGTCGATGCTCGGGGTCATGTCCGGGGTGCGGGTCCACACGACGTTGGATTCGAGAGTCTTGTCGTTGTAGTGCTCCGTGAACTGATTCTCGTGGCGGTCGGTCACGGCGAGGCGCTTGCACTGGATGTAGGCGCGCCAGCCGGCCTCATGGGAGTCGTCGGACACGAGGGCCCTGTAGCGGTCGGTCGCTTCGATGGTGACGACGTTGCGGCCGTCGACGGTGGCCGCGGAGAGGGTGAAGAGGTCGCCGCCGAGCTTCGAGCTGTCGAAACCGGAGCCGGCGATCCTGTCGCCCTTGGACGCGAGGGCCTCGCCGCCTGAAAGCAGGTCGCGGGTCGCGTACACGGCCCATTGGCCGGTGTATTCGTCGAAGGCCGGATCGAGGGAGTCGACGATGTCCCACTTGTCGACCTGCGGGTAGGCGCGGTTGGCCGGCAGGATGGAGCTGTCGAGCTGGTAGAGGAAGCTGCGGCCCTTGTAGATGCTCTTGCCGTTGGCGGATGCGCCGCCGACCTTCACGGTCACGTCCTTGGCCGGGTTGATGGGCTTCAGGGGGTTCGTGACCTCGTTGGTGTCCTTGCGGATCTTGTTGAGCACCTGCGTGGCCTTGTTCTTCACGATGTAGCCGTCGGTGACCTTGATGACGGTCATCGGCATGGTCACGGTGTACGTGTGGCCGAGGAGCGTCTGGTCGATGGCGGGCTGGGTGAGCGGGTCATGCTCGTCGGACTCGCTGTAGGTCTTGAGGTCTTCCGGCTGTGGGTCGCCCTTGACGGTCTCGCCCGTCGCGGGGATCTCGGTGTCGACCAGCTTGGCGTAGGCGTAGAGCGCGCCGTCCTTGTCCTGGATGTTGAACTTGTCGGTGACGTCCTTGCCGGTCTCGTCGGTGATCTCCACGTTGGTGGCGTCGAGTTTCAGGTACTCGTCGTCGTAGTCGTCGGTCATGCCGAGCCTCCAGACCTTGTAGGCCTGGTTGTCCTGCCTGGCGTCGAGGGTGACGCGGTAGTAGATCTCGTCTCCCAGCAGGGCGGTCTTGCCGTCGATGCTGATCGTCGGGTCCTTCTGCGTGTCCTTCTTGACGGGGTCGAGCTTCGGCGGGATGTTGAACACCTCGTTGCTCGGGGTCAGCGAGTTGTTGAGGGTCAGCACCCACTTGTTGCCGACCTTGTGGTCGGTGGGGGCGTCGTCGGCGACGGTTCCCTCGAAGCGGACCTGGAAGCGGGGGCTGGTGCCGGCGCGCCACTGGCTGATCGTCTCCTGGTCGGTGACGGTCAGGGTGAACATGTGCTTGGAATCATCCCACGTGGTCGTGTACTTCTTCTTGGACACCGGCTTGCCGGTGTTCAGGTCCATCATCTCCAGGGTCTGCTTGTCCGGTTTCAGATAGGCGTCGTAGGAGTCGGTGAAGCTCACGGACTTGACCTCGTAGGCGAGGTCGGCCGGCAGTTGCGGCTGGGTGTTGAGCTGGTATTCGACCTTCTGGCCGGGCTGGACGACTTTGCCGTCCACGCTCTCCTGGTCGCCGCCCTGGCTCGCCTCGGACACGACGTCCTTCTTGACCGGCGGGATGTAGCCGCAGATCTGCGGTTCGTTGGTCGGCTCGGTGTGGTTGTTCACGGTCTCGGAGCCGCCGTTGGTCAGGTTCTTGCCGTTCGGGGCGGTGCAGAAGGTGAGTTCGTCGCCCGCCTGCTTGCCGAAGTCCTTGCGGACCTGGGCCGCGCCCTTGCCGTCCGCGAAGTTGATCCTGCCGGGGATGAGGAGCGTGACCTGCTTCGGGTTCTTCAGTTTCTTCAATCCCTTGAGGTAGGAGGCCTTGGCGGTGGCGGTGGCCTTGGTGCCCTGGACGGTGATGTCGAACTGGTCGGTCACGTCCTTGCCGGTGTTGACGATGTCGCTCACGCTGCTTTCGCGGTCGGTGCCGGCCGTGGCCTCGTACACGCGGATGTTCTTGGTGTCGGCGTCGAAAATGTAGTCGGCGGCAGTCCAGTCATCGGTGAGGGTGAACTGTTTCGGCGCCTGGATCAGGTTCCTGCCGACGGTGCCGTTGACGACGCTGCCGACCTTGTCGCCGTCGAGGTAGGTGTGGGAGTCGCCGCCGGTCTTGTTGGTCTCCTGCGGGTCGATGACGGCCTGCCATTCGCCGTCCTGCTCGAAGATCCAGCTCTTGTCGGGGTTGGGCTGCCAGGTGTCGAATTCCTTGCTGCCGGCGTCGGCCTCGGGTTCCTGGTTCCACTTGCCGGTCGCGTGGTCCTTGACCTTCCTGAAGTCCTTCGGCTTGCTGACGGTGACATTGAAGCTGAACTCGTACTGGTGGTCCAAGGGCATCTCGCCCTTGTCGGCCGTGCGCACCGCCGAGACGGTGTCCGTCTTGCGGTCCCAGGTGATGGTGAACTCGTTGGACGCGTCGCGGTCGTTGTCGGTCTTGTCGACGAGCTTGTAGTCGTCGACGGTGTAGTCGACGCCGTTGGCCGTGATCTTGTCCTTGAACGTCATCTCGTAGCCGCCCTTGCCGGTGCCGTAGGTGATGACGGTGCGGTTGGTCATGCTGTCGGCGCTCACGCCCTCGTCGATGGTCTTGGTCGGCGGGGTCGGCGGTTCGGCGCTCACGGTCCAGGTCTCGGACGGGTCCTTGTCGGTCGTGTCGACGGCCGCGTTCATCCTGCCCTGCTTGGCGACCTGGATATCGATCCAGTACTGGCCTTCCTGCCAGTGGCTCATGCCGAAGTCGGCTGGCGTGGCGAGGTTCTCGAGCTGGGTGTCTCCCGAGTTGGCGAAGGTGATCGGCTTGCTGACCGTCTTGGCTGCGACGTAGCCGTTCTTCTGGCCCTCGTAGTGGATGACGGCGGTGCCGTTCAGGTTCTCTTTGATGCTGCTGCCGTTGTTGCTCGCGTGCAGGGTGTCGCCGATCGGGTCGGTGGAGCCGACCTTCAGGTTGGTCCTCTGCTTGTGCGTGGTGGTGACGGTCAGGTCGTAGTTCGGTGGGGCGGGCTGGTATTTGTCGAGCGCGATGATGACGATGCTGGCCGTGCTGGACACGTACCGTTCCATGAGCTTGTCCACACTCGTGGACGGATCGTCATCAAACGCGGTAGAGGTCTTATAGTGACGAGTTCCAGCGTAGTTGTAATCGCCTGGTGCGATGTACTTGTTCCAGTTGTCCAACCATATACTCACGTCGGCGATGCCGGATCCGTTCCATACGCTGGTGGTGGACCCGTTGCCGGAGACCGCGCCGACCGCGACGACGCGGCAGTCGCCGTCGCCCTCGCCCGGATGGCGCTGGTGGAAACCGGCGACGCACCGGCTGTTCGCGTCGGCCAGCGCGGCGGCGGCCTTGCCGGACGAGTCGTCCATCCTCACGCCTGCGTTGGCCATGGCGCGGCTCACGCTGTTGATGTCGGTCGCCGGGCCCCATGAACCGGACGCGTCGTCCTTGTACTGCCAGAACTGCGTTGCCGCGCCGCTGCCGCCGGTGCCGGGCCTGTTGCCGCCCCCGCCACCGGCGTATGCGGTGCCCGCGGTCAGACCGCCGGCCAGGGTGGCAACGGCCGTCAGCAACGCCAACGTCTTCCGTTTATTATTGATGTAACCCAATGTTCCTCTCCTTTCAGAGATTCTGCACCTGACTGTGTCGGGGCGGGAATTGCGATCCCCGACCGATACCATTGCAACCCGGTTTCACGGACTCCGGTTTGGACATTCGCGCAGGAGACAGGAAAGGGCCGTCCCACGGATGTTCGTGGAACGGCCCTGAAAGAGAAACGGAGTCGACCGGCTTAATGTTGGATTGGGATGGAGCAATCCTCCAAACTACAGGCACCTGGATCACCGTGTCCGCCGCTGGTCGGCCCCGACCAGCCTGACCCACCGGACGACGAGCCGCCCGTCGAACCAGAGGATGCGCCTGCCGAACCGACGTTTGTGTAGGAGCGGCCCGAACTCGTGCCGGTGTTCGTATAGGACGGCGTGTACGACTGGGCCTGCCGTTGCGACTGTGCGGCCGCAGCGGCGGCCTGGGCCGCGGCCTCCTGTTCGGCCTTGGCCTTCGCCTCCGCGTCGGCCTTCTCCTTCGCCGCCTTCGATTCGTTCACCGTCTTCACGGCCTTGCCGATGGCATCCGCGTCACGCTTTTTGATGGCGTCCAGCAGGCTTGCGCGGGTCTTGTCGTCCTGCACCTTCCCGGAGGTCGCGTCGTAGAGCGCCTGCGCGTCGTCCACGGTCTTGTCGAGTTTGGACGATTCGACCGCCTTCACGGCCTTGGACAGCGTCTTCGCATGCGTCTTATACCATGCCGCGTTCGCCGTGATGGCCTTTGCGGCCTCCTGCACGCCGGTCCTCGAATCCGCCTTGCAGGAAACGGTCTTCGGAATCGTGGCCTTCATCGTCTTGGACAGGGCGTCCAGCATCTTCGCGTCCTTCACGCTTTTCCTATCGGTCTTCGCCGCGTCCGCCGCGGACCCGTTCAGAAGCGTGTTCCAGTCGTTCGTCGCGGTGCGCAGGCGTTCGGATGCGGCCGCGCAATCCGCCCTGGCCTCGGCCATGAGGCGGTCCGCGTGCGCCTTCCAGGCGATGCCTCCCGCCGTGAGCAGTGCGAGTACGACGACGGTGATGACGATGGCCCTTCTGCGATGCGGCTTCTTTGTTTTCTTTTCCGTGGACTCGGCCGAAACTTCGATGGTCTCATCTTCGATGGCCTTTTCTTTTTCTGTCATTTGTTCTCCTTGTTCATAGGTTCACAGCTTATCGAATCGGCGGAGCCGTCTGCATCGTTCCTCCGGCGCGTGCCGCGCATGGACACACCGGAGGGCCGCATCGAGATCCAAATGAAAAGATTCGGGACGAAGAAAAGCAGCGGGACGGCCCGATGGACGACGGTCTGGGCCGAGTCCATCAGAGCGAAGGACTCCACGAGGACGAGAGCGTAGGCGACGACGCACAGGCGGCACAGGCCGCGAAGGCTGCTGGATTCAGCGCGCCGGGCGACGGTTTCGGCCATCACGCCCATCACTCCGCACAATGCCACGCGAGAGATGCAGACCAGCAGTCCGAGGAGCATGACGCGGTTCATCGTTCCCCTCCAAAGCCCAGGTACGTTTCGAGGGCGGCGTCGACCACTTCCTGGATCCGCATGTCGTGCTCGGCGGCGAAGGTCTTGAGCCTGCGCCGGGTCGAGGCGCGCAGGCTCACGCTGGTCTTCACCCAGCCCTCCGCGTCGTTCGGTTTCACGGTCTTCCGGTTTTTCGGTATTTCGGTTTCCGCCGATTCCGGTCTTCCGGTATCCGCCGGGTCCGTCCGGTCGCTGTTGAGCAGCGCGGTCAGGTCGCGCGGGCGGGGCGTCAGGTTCATGTTCCTCACAGGTCCTCCTCCTTGTCCTTGAGCTGTCGCATGGTCTGCTTGAGTTCGCCGGACAGGTCGCGGTATTCGTGCAGGCGGGACCCGCGGGGGCGGGTGGATTTCGCGTTGAGGATGTCCTGGCGTTTCGGGATCAGCGTCTCGAAGCACGCGATGTCCGCGGCGTCGATCCAGGCTAGGGCGTCGCGGAGGGCGGTCGTGTTGGCCTCGGTGCGGCACAGGAGGATCGCGGCGGGGACGCCGCGACGGTCGCACAGGTCCTTCACCCCGACGGCCTGGTCGAGGTCGATGCGGCTGGGGCTCGACGGGATGACCACGAGGTCCGCGTTGTTCACCGATTCGTCCAACGCGCGCCCGTACGGGGCGGAGTCGATCAGCACCCAGTCGACGGGGTCGTCGAGACGGTCGTTGATCCCGTGCAGGTGCGCGATGTCGGCCGGCGCGGCGGACATCACGTCGAACGGCAGCGGGTCGTCCAGCTCGGCGGCCCTGTACCACCAGTCCTTCGCGTCGCCCTGCACGTCCGCGTCGGCGACGAGCACATGCTGCTCGCCCCGGGACTGGTCCACGAGGGCGCAGGCCAGGAACACGGCCGATGTGGTCTTCATGCTACCGCCCTTGCCGGTCGCCAACGCGATCACCATCGGCTCGCGGTTCTTCTTGTCGTTCATCGTTCTCCTTATTTCGGTATGTCGGTATCCGGTTTTTCGGTATTCCGGTTAGTTGGTTTTTCGGTATTTCGGTTTATGCCGCGTCCCACGCGGATCGCGACGGGAAGCGGTCAGAAGAGGCTGCCCTGGACCAGGCCCTTCGGCACGGGTTCGGTCGGAAGGAACAGCGGATCGTCGGTCGCGTATTCGCGGCGCGAGCGTTGGCGGCGTTTGGCCCGTCGCCAGTAGTCGCGGCCATCACGGCGCATGCGTTCGGCCCAGTCCGGATGTTCGGCCAGCCAGTCACGGACCCGACTCCGTGGGATCCGGTGCAGGCCGCCGTCGGCGATGTGGAGGTCGCGGGCGATCAGTCGGGCGAGGATCCAGCGGCTCGCATA
>ENA-OPVL01001573-OPVL01001573.1-human-gut-metagenome-genome-assembly--contig:-NODE-1573-length-13697-cov-2.722035_pt1 | contig 13697 bp, 15 predicted proteins | sample MGYA00241496_ERZ501984 | MGnify/ENA primary metagenome ERZ501984 (study PRJEB25962, sample SAMEA2042986) | human gut metagenome | biome: human gut; feature: human-associated habitat; material: faeces... | reverse complement strand
CCGCCATTGTTCATCGAGGCCGATTCGTCGGGCGTGGGAGAGAGACCCTGGTCGATGCGCTTCATCATCGCCGCCCAAGCCTCGTTATTGCTGTATTCATACCAACCGCCATCTTCATACGATGAAGTAGTCGGGTTCATAGTCGAATAGATATCGGTAGACGGATCCATGCCGCGCATCGAATTGGCGACAGCGGCAATATCGGTCACCGACATGTCGGTGGTAACGTAATCACACAGCGCCGTAACGGTGTTCGCCATGGTCGCCGGGTCGCTGGCCAACAGCTTCTTCGCAATCGCGCCAAGCACCATGCGCTGGTTCGCCGCGCGATAGTAGTCGCCTCCGCCGTAACCAGCTTCCTCATAGGCATTGCGCGCGCGGCACAAAATAAGCGCCTGGTCGCCATTGATTGTTTGCTCGCCGGCATCAACATGGCCGCCTGCATCGGCATCGTCGATGGTGATGGGGACGTTTACATCGACCCCGCCAAGCGCATCGACCACAGATTTGAAGCCATCGAAGTTGATTTCGGCATAATGGGAAATAGGCACGCCGGCAAATTGCGAGACGGTTTTCACCATAAGAGCCGGACCGCCATACGTGTAGGCCGAATTGATTTTTCCAACGCCATACCCTTCAATGTTCACAAGCGTGTCGCGCTCAATCGAAATAAGCGTCACTTTCTTCTGAACAGGATCAATGCGCGCCAGCATCGTCGAGTCGCTTCGATAGCTGTCCCCGTATTCGCCACTTGCATCGCGTTCTTGGGATTTATCGGTACCCATAAGGAGCATATAGAATGGCTCGGCGAGCGATTTATCGGTCAGAGCAAGTTGCGTATCTTCGTCGATGCCCTTCGACAGCTTGCCATTCAGAACGCCCATATACGCGAAAGCCGCGCCAACGCCAATGACAGCAAGAGCCACCACCGCAGCAACAACCCCGACAATGACCTTCTTCCGCTTTTTGCGCGAACGCATTCGGGAGTATTCCGAACCCGTGCTCTCTCGAGAATAGGGAACCGAAGCGCGAGGGGAGTCGCCAGACCCGTATGCCCTTCTGGAATAAGAACGAACCGTAGAAGCACCATCTTCTTGGCCCGACCCCTGAACACGCGGAGTGCTTGAGAAGCGAGCATTTTCGCTCCCCGAACGATTGTCTAAAGAATCCCGTCGACGAGACACCATGCAGCCTCCCTTATTGAACGATTTTAGCTATTGTCTCTTACCGTTCCATCAAGCGTCCCGCCATCGTTGACATTGCGCTTTTCGTCTTCATACGGAGGCAAGCCATCATCAACGCGGGTCATCATCTTTCGCCACGCTTCGTTGTCGCTGTATTCGATATACACTCCGTCTTCATAGGCGGAAATGGTCGGATTCATCGCGGACCAGATATTATTCTCGGTATCGATGCCACGCATGCTGTTCGCAACAGACACGATATCGGTAACGCTCATATCGGTCGTAACGTAATCGCACAGCGTCGCAATCGACGTCGCCATCGTCGCAGGATCGCTCTCCATGAGTTTCTTGGCAATCGCGCCAATTACCATTCTTTGGTTTGCGGCACGATAAAAGTCGCCACCGCTGTAACCGGCTTCTTCATACGCGTTGCGCGCTCGGCAAAGAATCAACGCTTGCTCGCCATTGAGCGTTTGAAGACCAGCATCCACATGGCCACCGGCATCGGCGTCGTCGATTTCCATAGGAACGTCGACCTCAATGCCGCCAAGGGCATCAACGACGTCCTTGAAGCCATCGAAATCGATAGATGCATAATGGGAAATAGGCACACCGGCAAACGTCGATACCGTGCTCACGACAAGAGGAGCACCGCCAAACGCGGCGGAAGCGTTGAGCTTATTCGGCCCGTAGCCTTCGATGTTCACATACGTGTCGCGCTCGATCGAGACAAGCGCCACCGTTTTCTGCCGAGGATCGATACGCGCAAGAATCATCGAATCACTTCGGAAGGTATCTCCGTAAGCCCCCGATTCCCTACGCTCTTCAGAAGAGTCGGTGCCCATGATGAGGCAATAAAACGGATCGCCTGGCTGAACCGCTTCGGACGAAAGCGTAGCTTTCAACTCGTCGTCGATATTGTTTTGAAGCTTGTCGTTCAGGGAATTCATGTACACGACGCCCGCAAACGCCACGCCGCCAGCCGCAAGAAGAAGCACCAGCACAACAGCGAGCACAACAAACGGCCACTTTCGCCGCTTCTTGGGAATCGCATAGGAATCACGCGAATAGCTGTTATATCCAACTTGGTTTTGACCGCCAGCCGGAAGGTTGTAACCCATTTTGCTGACGCCATATTTGTGTTTGTTTTTATTATTCATGGGGCCATTATCTCTTGAAGCGGGGAAAATTGTAAAGACACCACGCAAGAGCCCCATACCTTAACACAAGGTGACAGCGAAACAACCATCCGAAATTCTCCGGAGCCCGCTTCACCTCAAACCCTTGAGATTGTCGGCTCATAGCGTTAATTGTCGACTCGTAGCATTAATTGTCGACTCGTAGCATTATCGGCGCGCGACACGCTACACTAGAGTTCAAGCAAACCTGAAACCAGACTGTTTTTTATCAACCAACCGAGGAGCGAGAGTGTCGCACGACAACGACTTTCCCGAAAATCACGACGCGCTGCGTACGCGTACGCACGCTCGCCCTCGCCCGGCCAAAAAGCCGCTTGCCGCGCAAGAGGGGCAGCGCATTCCCACGCGTCGCGCCGATGAGCGCGCATATCCGGTCGAAACGCCCGGCCGCTCGAGCGAATCGCGCGCGCCACGCGCTCATCGTTGAACGCCCACAGATCTTCAATCGACCCGCCGCCGCGCCCCGTGATGATGAGGTCGGCGACCTGCCATTTGTTTGCGTAGCGCAGCGCGCCCGCGATCTCCGGCGGCGCCTCTGCTCCCTGCACGCGCACAGGCAGGAGCACGACTTCGCTCATCGGCCAGCGCGCATTCAAAATGCGCAGCATATCATGCACCGCCGCGCCCGCGGATGAGGTGATGATGGCAATGCACTTGGGATACTTTGGCAAGGGCTTTTTATGTTCTGGGGCAAAAAGCCCCTCCTTGAAGAGCTTTTCCTTGAGCTGCTCGAAAGCGACGTGCAGGTCACCCACGCCCTCGACGCTGAGCTCTGAACAGTAGAGCTGGTACGCGCCGTCGCGCGGGAACACGCCGATGCGGCCAAAGGCGATGACCTTCATGCCGTTTTCCGGGCGGAAGCGGAGCTTCCCCGCCATGCCGCGGAACATCACGCATTTGAGCGCGCTCCCCTCGTCCTTGAGCGTGAAGTAATGGTGCCCGGAGGGATAGAGCTTGTAGTTCGAGATCTCGCCGCGCACGAAAATGGTCTGGAGCTGCGGCACGGCGTCGAGTAGCGCCTTGATGAAATTGTTGGCTTCCGATACGCTGAAGATCATCTGCTCCTGCGCCACGCCGCGTCACCCCTCTCTCAAAACAAAATGAAAAACGGAAGAAAAGCAGAGCGCCTGTCGGTACTCTGCTTTTTGTGGCAATGCCTTATTCCGCGCTGATCTCGCCGCGAACGAAGCTGCCGAGGATGCCGTTGATGAACTTCACTGTTTCAGGCGTTTCATACTTCTTAGCGATCTCCACGGCCTCGTTGACGGCCACGCGCGTTGGAATATCGCTGCGGTAGAGCGATTCGTACATCGCAACGCGCATGATCGCCGAGGCGACGAGCGGGATGCGGTCAAAGCTCCAGCCCTTGGCGTACTTGGCGATGTAGCCATCCAATTCCGGCGCGTGCTCGGCAACGCCGGAAACGATGGAGCGGATGTATTCCGTCTGCGCGGCGCCGGGGGCCTTTTCGTAGATGTTGTCCTCATCCTTGAGCGTGTCGAAGTATTCCTTCGTCAGCCGCTCGTCGAGAAGCTCTTTCACCGTCTTATCCGTAAAGCTCAGTTCATATGCAAGATGCACTGCGATCTCTCGCGCTGTATTGCGAATCATTCTCGTCTGTTCCTTTATCTGTTGATCTTATCTTTCTTTAGTTGAAGCTGATCCCGCCGACGTGGACATTGACCGCGTGGACATTGTAGCCCGTCATGCCGCTCACGGCGGCGGACACGCTGTCCTGCACCTTGCGCGCGGTCTCGGGGATGACGTAGCCATAGCGCACCATCAGGTAGACGTCGACGATGATCTCGCCGTCCTTGACCTCGGCGCGCACGCCGCGCAGGCCCTTTTTGCCCGTGAACTGCTCGGTGATCTGTTCGGTCATATTCTGGCACATGGAGCCAACGCCTTCGATCTCGCCGATAGCGTCGGCGGCGATCGCGGCGACCACGTCTTCTGCGATGTTGATGCTGCCGTTTTCTTCGGCGCGGGTCAGATACTCTCGATTCTCAGCCATTCAGATATCCTCTCCTTGTTTGTGAATGCTCATATCGAGAGTATTTTATCATCTTTTTCCCAAAATTACAACAGCTAATTTACTTCCATGATCTTGATGCTCTCTGCACTGAGCCCCGTCTCCTGCTTGACGATGTCCGTGATGCGGGCAATGTCCTCGGTCTGAAGCCCCTCTTCCCCCGTCGAGACGACCACGCTCACACCGTCTTCGGACATGAAGACGACGCAGTCCTCATAGCCCTTGGCCGTGACCATGTTTTCAATCTGCGCCTCACTGAGCGTATAGGAAGCGAGCGTTTCGATGCTCTTTGCCGCCTCACTCGCGGTCTCGGCGTCCACGTCGTCGTTCTCACTCGCCTCCTTCAAGAGCGACAGCGCGCTGTCGCGCGCCTGCTGGCGCGTCAGGCGGGCTGAGGCAAAGTAGTCCTTCCCCTCCGCGTTTGCCGAGACCTCGGCGGCGTCGCCGTCTGTGCTCACAAGCTCGGACTGACCTAAGACCTTTGTGGGCTTATCGACCTTTTCGGCGTACTTTCCATTCAGAAAGATTGCCGCGCAGACAAAGACCAGGATCGTGCCGACCACTGCGTTCCGCTTCCATAATTGCTTCATAGCTGTTTCCTCCCTGCGTTTTGCATAATAAAAATATTGTAGTTTCATGGCGTTCCTTTAACAACGGAGATGCGCTCGGACGAAAGCCCCGTCAGCGCGCTGACGGCCTGCGTCACCTTGAGCTGGACATCCGCGCGGTCTCCGCCCTCGCACACGATGAGCGCGCCGACAAAGCGCGGATAGCGGCTGTGGGTCACGACGACCTCGGCGCTCGTGCCACTGCCGAGCACAACGGTCTCCGTCTTTCGCGTCTGCTCGTCGACCTCCTCCCCTCGGGCTTTGAGCGACGCGGTCTCATCCTGAGCCAGCTCGTAAGCGCCGCCGCCCTCGACCGTCAGCATAAGCGAGAGCTTCCCGACGCCGTCGAGCGAGGAAAGAATATCCTCCATCTCGCTTTGCAGCGCCTCGCGGTCGAAATTTTCCGCGGCGGACGGTGTCGCGGAGCCTGAGTCTGCCGCTTTCTCGTTCTGCGGCAGCAGCAACAGCAGCACGCCGAGCAGCGCCGTCAGGAGGACGTATTTGTACTTTTTGATGCCTTGCAGCGCTCTCTGCACGGGCGATGCGTTCACTTCGGTTCGATCCATAGCTGATTCTCCTCTGCAATGCCAAGCTCCTGTACGATGTACGCGCCGAGCGCCGCGCTGTTTTCTCCGTACAGTGTGACGCTGTCCGGAAACGGTACGCCGTCGCGTAAAGCGGTCTGCACTTCGGCGCGCACGCTCAGACCTAAGGAGCTGGCTTTGTCCTCAATATATGCCTGCGTCTGCGCAGCTATGCTATCACCGAGCGCACTGTCCTGCTCGGCGTTCAGCGTTTCCTTCAGCGCTTCGACCGCCTCGCGGTAATGACCGCCGTCGAGCTCCGGCAGGTCAAACGTGAGTGAGAGCAGCGGGCGAAGCATCGCAAGCATCAGCACCATCCCGCCGACAAAACGCACGATCTTTTTCATCGCGCCGCCGTCCGTGAGCTGCTGGACGATGCTTACCAGTACCGCGCAGGCTGTCACGCTTAAAAGCCACGAGCGAAGAAACGTCATACCGTCACCACCATCATCATTGCAATCAAAAGCGACACGAGCAGCAAGAACGCCCCGCCCGCCGTCATCGCCAGCATCAGTGAAAACGCGGAGGAGAGCTGCTCTAAAAACTTGCTGAGTGATTGTGACCCCACCATGCCGCTGAAAAACGCCGCGAGCTGATAAAAAAGATACTGCACCGCCATGCGCAGCAGCGGCACAAGGCACAGCGCCAGCACCGAAAATACGCCCAGCACACCGAGCGTCCCGCGCAGCGTGAGCGCGGTGGCGACGACGGCCTCCGTCGCGTCAGACAATATTCCGCCGACGACGGGCACCGCGCCGGAGATGACGGTTTTGCCCACCTTGACCGCGAGCCGGTCGGCAGAACCGGCCAGCAGGTTCGAGACCGACAAAAACGCGGTAAATACGATCAGAATCGCGCTCAAGCCCCACGAGAGCAGCTTTCCGATGCCCTTGGAGAGCAGCGATAAGCGGCTCTGTTCCAATAGCGCGCCCGCGGCCGCCGTGCCGATCATGCAGTAGAGCACCGGCACGAGCACATCGCGCATCAGCGAAAGAAAGATGTCGCTCAGCATCAGTGCGCCGACCTGCCAGACGCTTGCCGAGCCCACACAGCCCCCGCCCGCCATCGCTGCGGCGATCGTCGGCAGCAGGAGCTTTGCCATGGTCGAAAGCTCGTCCATCGTCTCGACGCCAAGGCCGATGAGCGCGCTTAAGTCCCCTGCCGAAAGCGCCGCCGCACCCAGCACGCCGAGATAGCCCGCGTACCGCGCGGGCATCTCCCCCGCACTCTCCGCTGTGCCCTCGATGAGGCCGCACAGGAGCGAGAGCAGCATCAGCGCCATCGCGCCGCGCAGCGAATTTGCCACCGCATCCTGCAATGCCGCGCGAAAGTGCGAAAAAAGGTACTGTCCGCCGCGCAGGAGCAGATCATCCCCCGCCTCGGCGCTGTCGATGAGCTCGCGCGGCACGGTGCCGTCGAGTTCTGACGGCAGTTCGAGCGCCGAGGCGCTCACGCAGAGCAGCAGCGCGGCAAAAAGAAAGCAGGGCAGCCTCCTTTTCATAGAAATCCCTCCACCACCTCGAGCAGGGCTTCCATGAGCGGCAGCGCGCAGACGAGCGCGCACAGCGTCCCCGCCGCGGCGAGCAGACTTGACAGCGCGCTCTGCCCCGCATCCGCGCACAGCGCACAGGAAAAGCGCGCCACGAGCGCGATGGCCGTGACCTTGACGACCGGTACGAACAGCGTGAGCGGCAGATCCGTGAGCGATAGCGCCCGCTCGCAGAAGTCGAATAACTCGGAGAGCGCGGGCAGCAGCATTGCGCAGCCGACAAGTACCGCCGCAAGCAGCAAGAGAAGTGAGAGCGCTTCGTCGCTCTTCTTGAGAAGCGCCGTCACGGCGCTCACGCACAGGCTCAGCGCCGCAAGCTTGATGAGCAGCTCCATCCTAAAACCCAAACAGGCTCTTGATGAGATCAAAGAGCGAGCTGATCTCCCGCACGAGCAGCATCATCGTCGTGATGAGACCGGCCAGGCTTACGAGCATTGCCTGATCCGGACGGTCCGAGCGCACGAGCAGCTGATTGAGCACGGCGACGACGATGCCCACCGCTGCGATCTTGAACACGAGGTCAATATCCATAGACGTCTTCCTTATGTAAAGCGTTTATCCTTTTCAATAACGTTATAGCAACAGAATACAGAGCATTGCCCCGCCTCCGAGGCACAGTGCCGCCGTGATGCGGCCCGTTTCGCGCTCCCTTTGCCGCAGCTCCTCTTCAAGGCGCGAGAGCTCGCTTGCCGCGAGCGTCAGCGCGGCGCAGACGCTTTCCTCATCCCCGCCGAGCGCGTGTCCCAGCGCCGATACAGTCTCCCGCTCCCGCGCGGCGATGGGCAGAGTCTTTGCGGCGTGCTCCCATGCAGAGGCAAGCGGTTCGCCGCGCGCAAGATTGGCGGTCACACCTTCAAAGAAGCCCACGGCTTCCGGTTCGCAGCTCAAGTGCCGCAGCAGCGCGGGCAGCGGCGTCAGCGTCAATCGGACGGCGCTCTCGAGTGCGAGAAACGCACCGGAAAGCGCGCGAAGCGTCCTTTGCCGCAGTAAAGTACGTAAATGGAAACTCCTTTGCAGCCACAGCACTGCGCCGAGGATCAGTGCACTGCCCGTCAGTCGGAGCATGGCAGGTCACCCACTTCGTAAGAACGTGCACCGCCGTTCGAGCGGATGACGATGCAGCGGCGAAACACCCTCGCGCGCAGAAGCTCCCGCCAGAGCGGCTTCTGGTGCAGCTCGTCAACGCTCGCGGCGTGGATGCTTGCGAGCAGCCCGACGCCGCAGTTCGCGGCCAGGCACATTGCGCGGATATCCTCCTCCGCCGTGATCTCATCGACCGCGATGACCTGCGGGTTCATGCCGCGCAGCACCATCGGGATGCCGACGGCCTTTGGGCAGAGCGAGAGCACGTCCGTGTGGTTGCCGAGCTCCATCTGCGCTCGCCCCTTGCAGCACACGGCGAGCTCGCAGCGCTCGTCGATGACCGCCACGCGCAGCGCGCGGTGTTCGGCATCCCCGAGCGACAGCACGCGGATGAGGTCACGCAGCAGCGTCGTTTTCCCGCCGCCGGGCGGCGAGAGAATGAGCGTGCTCAAAAACCGCCCGTCAGCGCTGAAGAGCTGCGGCGCAATGTCGCTCCCGAGCCCGATGTGCTCGCACACGATGCGCAGCGCGAGCGACGAAATGTCCTTCAGATTGCTCACCTCGCCGTCGCGCACGACGGCGCTGCCGCACACACCGAGGCGGAACCCGCCCCGCAGCGGCAAAAAGCCCTGCCGCAGTGTTTCGATGCAGGCATAGCGCGAATACTCCGTCACCGCGCCGAGCATCTGTTCGAGGTCTTCCGCCGTCACGAGCGACGCACGCCCGTCCGGCGCGGCGTTCAGCTCGCCCTCCAGTGTCAGCACCGTCAGCGGGTGCATCACGCGAAGGCGCAGCTCCTCGACGCGCTCTTTCTGCTTGTCCGGCAGCGACAGGGCGAGACTTTTGAGCCGGTGCGGTAAAAACTCGCACGATTGTTCGTAGCGATAGATCCGTTCCAGACGTTCCACCGTTCCCACTTCCCTTCTTTGGTGTTAGTCCAATCTATGAGGCGGTGGACACGCTTATGCCGGTTTGTCCCGTTTCGGGCAAAAGAAAAAACGGGGAAATTCCCCGTTTTTTCGCGTTTGATTTTTACTGATCGCCGCAGGGGCACGCGCAGCCGCAGCCGCCGGGCGCCGCCGCGGGCGGGAAGAAATCGTCCATCGGGAACTCCACCGCATCGAAGACCTTGCACGGATCCTCGCAGCTGCAGTCGCCGCCGGCAAGCGTGCACTCGTTGGACGGAATGCAGTAGTCGTACACGGGGATGAGAAGCTGCGTGTCGCGCTCTAAGCGCACAGTCGAAAACTGGCCGAGCGAGATGCACACGCGGCGAATCGCGGACTCGTCGAAGATGATTGGCTCGTCAAATGCTGCCAGAATGCCCGCAGGCACGCCGCCGAGCGTACCGCGGTCACAGCCGCAGCGGCAGTTGCAGTTGTCGGCAAAGTGCGCGCACAGCAGCATCGGGTCGACGACCTCGACCACCGCGGTCGGGAGATTCGCCGTCAGGTTCAGCGGCGCATCAATGGCGTTCGCCTCGGGGATGGAAGAATAGATCTTCGCGCCGCTCTCGCTGCCGAAGAGCACGACGCGCTTATCAAAGGTCGCAAGACCCTCGATCTCCGTGTAGCGCGTGCTGCCGTTGAGCGCCTGCAAGGTGATGCGGTAGAAAAAGTGCATGTCGACGGTGTAGTACCCGCGGTTAAAGTTGACGGGCTCGACGTCGACAAAGGTGTAGATCAGCTCGGCGCTGCCGCCGCGCAGCCCCTGCGCCGTGCTCAAAACGCTCTGCGCCGTGGCCGTGGGGTAAAAGCGCAAATCCTCAATGCAATCCTTGTCGCGGCAGGATGAATAGATCTTTTTCGTATGAATACAGACCGCCTCGCGCGCGCCGTTCGCGCCGCCGATGTGGCCTGCTGCTACTTTATCAGCCATAAAGCAAGAATACCTCCTATTTTAAGTACTGGAAAGTCGGGCGCGACCGCGCCTTTCTTTCACCCCAGTCTATGCCGTACGCGAAGATGGGTGTGCCGCGTTTTTGCCGATTTTGAAAAAGACCTATACAAGCGAAAAAAGGTGTGCTATACTAAATATAGTTTTTGGCCGACCGATACCGACAACTTTTTGTGGTATTGGCAGTCATTTTGTGTTATGATCGCTGTAAAATCACCCGAGGAGGTGCGCTATGGGGCGCGTCGGTTTTATCCAGGACAAACTGGAGATCAAATTTCTCATTCTGTATGTTGCTGCCCGGCTCATCGAGCCGGTCCCGTTCGAGGCCATGCAAGAGCTGACGATGTGCGACGACGGCATCGACTTTTTTGACTTTTCCGAATGCCTAAGCAATTTGGTCGAGTCGCAGCATTTGACGCTTTCGGACGACGGGCTCTACGCCATCACGGAAAAGGGCCTGCACAACGGCGCGATCTGCGAGTCGAGCCTTCCCTACTCTGTGCGCCTGCGCGCCGACAAGAACATCACGATCTTCAACCAGAAGCTCAAGCGCCGCGCGCAGATCCAGTCCGACATCGCGCCGCGCCGCAACGGGACCTACACGGTCACGCTCGCGTTCAACGACGACGAGAGCCAGCCCATCTTGAAGATGGAACTCATGGTTCCCAAGGAGGTCATGGCCAAGGATCTCGCCGAGCGCTTCCAGAAAAATCCCGAGCAGCTCTACACCGGCGTTTTGAACACGCTCTTCTCCGAACCCGACGAGGGAAAATAACATACATATCAATATGCAAAAAAGAGACAGCCGTTCGGCTGTCTCTTTTTTGCTTCAATCCTCGCTTTTCTCCTCCTGCGTCTCATGCAGCAGTTCTTCGACCGGGATGCCGTAGAGCTTCGCGAGCGCGCAGAGATTCGACGTGCTGGGGTCGGACGTGCCGTTCTCCCACTTGCTGACCGCCTGACGGCTGATGCCGAGCGTCTCGGCGACGAACTCCTGCGTCATCTGTTTTTCCGTCCGGTGCGCCTTGAGCGCTTCGCCGAGCGAGCGGCAGACGGCCTTCTTCTCCTCGCGCACGTCTTTGGACTTGATGTACTTTCGCAGTGCCTTGACGAGCAGCACGAAGAGGTAGATGATCGCGCCGTAGATCGCAAGCGCGATTGGGAATAAGATTAGAGTGAGCTGCATAGTTGTTCTCCTTTTCGTTTGATGCGCTCATCATAGCGAAAAGCAGCGGTTTCCTCCACCAACTATCGCGCAATTTTGCGTTGCGATGGGCAGATTTTCACTTTACCACAACGTTTTCCTTGCCGAAGCGCTCTTCCAAGTCGCACACAAGCGAGGTGTGCAGGTCGCAGGTCGTGCCGATGAGCTTGCCGGTATCAAGCACGCGGATGCGGACGTTGTTCTCTTTTCCCTCGAACATATAGAGGATTTTGCGGAGGATCGCCATCTCCGGCCCGTCAACCGACGGCAGGCGCAGATAGAGCGTCTGCCCCGTCCGCTGCTGCGGCGCCTGCGCAGGCGCAACCGTTCCCGTCGAAAAATTGGCATTCAGCGGACGGGCGAAGTCGCACATGAGCTGCGGCGCCTTTTCATCGCGCACGGACAGCGTGCCCGTGACATAAATGACCTGTCCCTCCTGTAAGTAGCTTCCGTACTGCTCGAGCGCGCGCGTGAAGCAGAGCATTTCGATGGCTCCCGTGCCGTCTTCGAGCGTCACGTAGGCCATGAGGGTATTTTTCTTTGTCATCTTCGTCTTGCTCGCGGTCACGACACCTGCGAGCGAAATTTTTTGCCCGTCGGAGAATGTCGTCGGCCCTGCCTCCTGCGCAAAGTCCTCCATCACGCGGCCAATGGCGGCCGCACCGGACGAGCGGACGAGCGAGCGGTAGGCGTCCATCGGATGGCCGGTGAGGTAAAGCCCTGTCGTGGCCTTTTCCATCGCCATGAGCTCCTGCGGCGTGAACTCGGGAATGTCGGGCAGGACGAGCGCGGCCTGCTGCGCGGTCTCCGCGCCCATGCCGAAAAAGTCGATCTGCCCCTCCACGTTCGTGCGGTTGCCCTCGGCGATGCCGTCCATCACCTTTTCGTAGACAGCGATGAGCTGCGAGCGCTTCGCGCCCGTCGAATCGAACGCGCCTGCGCGGATCAGGTTCTCGACTGCACGCTTATTGATCTCCATGCCGTCCATGCGGCGGCAGAAATCCTGAAAGTCGACGAACGGGCCGTTGAGCTCACGCTCCTGCATCATGCGCAAAATAAGCCCGCGGCCGATGTTCTTGATGGCGACGAGGCCGAAGCGGATGCCCTCGGGCTCGACCGTGAAGCGGTCGGCGGAATGGTTGACGTCCGGCGGCAGGAGCTTGATGCCGCACTCGCGGCACTCATTGAAGTATTCGCCCACCTTGTCGGACGAGTCGAGCACACTGGATAGAAGCGCCGCCATGTATTCTTTCGTATAGTGGCACTTGAAGTATGCCGTCTGATACGCGACGACCGCATAGGCTGCGGCGTGCGCCTTGTTGAACGCGTAGTTCGCAAAGGCGTAAATTTCCTCGTAAATTTCCTGCGCGGCCTTCTCGTCGATGCCGTTTGCCACGCAGCCGGAGATATTGCGCGCGGGATCGCCGTGCAGAAACGCCTCGCGCTCGCGCTCGATGTCCTTGACTTTCTTCTTGCTCATCGCGCGGCGCAGCATGTCTGCCTGGCCGAGCGAGTAGCCCGCGAGCTGCTGGAAGATCTGGATGACCTGCTCCTGATACACGATGCAGCCATAGGTGATCGACAGGATCGGCTCAAGCTGCGGAATGAGGTATGTGACCTTTTTCGGGTCGTGTTTGCAGGCAATGAATTTCGGAATGGACTCCATCGGCCCCGGACGGTAGAGCGCAATCAAAGCCGTGATGTCTTCGATGTTCTGCGGCTTCAGGCTGACGCACACGCCCGTCATGCCGCTCGATTCGAGCTGGAAGACGCCCGACGTCCGCCCCGCGGCCAGCATTTCGTAGGTCGCGGCGTCATTTTCAGGAATACCGGCAAGAGTAAAGTTTTTATCCTTTTCACGGATCGTCTTGACTGCGTCATCCAGAATCGTGAGGTTGCGCAGGCCAAGGAAGTCCATTTTGAGCAGGCCGAGCTCTTCGAGCGTCGTCATCACGTACTGGCAGACGATCGTGTCGTCGTTGCGCGCGAGCGGGACATTATCGGAAAGCACTTTATTGCAAATGACGACGCCGGCGGCGTGCTCGGAAGTATTTTTCGGCATGCCCTCCAATTTGAGGCCCATATCGATAACCCGATGAAGCTCCTCGTTATTTTCGTATACTTCGATAAATTCGGGATTCTTCTTTTTCTTTTGCTCCGCAAGTGTCTTTTCCGTATCCGAGCGTTTATCTTCGGGAAGGTTCGGGTCGGCGAGCTTCTTTTCGATTTTTTCGATGTTCAGGCCCAAAAGTTCCCGAATCGTGGACTTTCCGTCCATGAGCTTCGCCACCTTATCCGTTTCGGAATAGGGAATCCCCATAACCCGCCCGACGTCCTTGATGACGGCGCGTGAAGCCA
>ENA-OPVL01001566-OPVL01001566.1-human-gut-metagenome-genome-assembly--contig:-NODE-1566-length-13747-cov-2.471589_pt1 | contig 13747 bp, 8 predicted proteins | sample MGYA00241496_ERZ501984 | MGnify/ENA primary metagenome ERZ501984 (study PRJEB25962, sample SAMEA2042986) | human gut metagenome | biome: human gut; feature: human-associated habitat; material: faeces... | reverse complement strand
AACACCTGCCATATTCTTGTCACGGCTATAAGTCAGACCCGGCTCGTATATCACCTGCACTTTGTCCCCCACCAGTTCCTTGATAGCCTTCAACGGTGTCACGGTTTTTGTCTTGTCACCATCAAATATCCAGGTACCCAATTGGTCATAAGGTGCATTTGCCATCGGACCTACCACAGCAACCGTCTTTACCGAAGATTGCAAAGGCAATGTCTCCTTTTCGTTCTTCAACAAGATGGCCGATTCCACAGCAGCTTGCTTGGCAGCCTCCAGATGAGAAGGAGCATAAAGTTCCTCTATCCGTTTCTCATCCACATAAGGATTATCAAACAGTCCCAACCGGAATTTGATACGCAGAATATTCCGCACGGCATCGTCTATAGCAGACTTCTTGACCTTACCTTCTTTTATCAATTCCGGCAATTCCTTGACAAACGTATAGCTGACCATCTCCATATCCACACCAGCATTCACCGCCTTCATTGCTGCCTCTTTAGAATCGGCAGCAAAGCCATGTGCCATCATTTCGGCTACCGAAGCCCAGTCTGACACTACTATTCCATCAAATCCCCATTCACCACGAAGCACATCTTTCAAAATAAAAGTGTTTCCGGTAGACGGTGCTCCGTCATTGTCATTAAACGAAGTCATGAAAGTGGCTGCCCCTGCCTTGGCCACAGCTTCAAAAGGAGGAAGGTATACATCCCTCAAACGACGCTCCGGAATGAAAGTGGAATTATAATCACGCCCGCCCTCGGCAGCACCATAACCTACAAAATGTTTAGGACATGCGGCTATGGAAGTCGGACTGTTCAGCGAATCTCCCTGGAAACCTTCAACCATAGCAACACCCATCACTGAAGTCAAATAAGTATCTTCGCCACATCCTTCGGCCATACGCCCCCAACGGGGATCGCGAGCCACATCTATCATCGGCGCAAATGTCCAGCGGATACCCACGGCCCAGCCGCTACCCGTGCACCATCCTTAGCCACCTGCGGGTTGAAAGATGCCGCTTGTCCCAAGGGAATAGGGAATATGGTCTTGAAACCATGGATTACATCACGCGCCATCAGCAAGGGGATGCCCAAGCGGGACTCCTCCATTGCCACACGCTGCAAGGCATTGACACGCACCGGATCTACTTCATTCAGGATAGACCCGACTTCACCTTTCTTTATCAATCCGCTCATATCCTCTATGTTGCCATAAGAAGAAATCTGGTTCATCTGCCCTATCTTTTCCTCCAATACTGGACAACAGCGTTTCTATTTTCTGCTCGATGACTGCGTCATTTTTTGTATCCTGCACTTGAGTACAAGATATAAAAGGAAGCAGCAATAAACAAGCAGAGAGCATTTTCATTGTTTTCATCTTTAATCTATTACTTGAAATGGAATATTTGCTGTTGAGACAAAGCCCGTATTATCAAGTACATATACGTACAAACGATATTCCCCGGGAACTTTAATCATAGTCTCATACACATTCTTGTCTGACACGGCCACGTCACCCATTCTTTCCGGACGTGGCTCATAAGAACCTCCAAAACCCAAGACTGTAGCCTCTTTCAGTACTTCCCACACATAAGCCAAAGAATCGTTCTCCTTATCTGTGACGGAAACCTCCGCCTTAAATAAAGTACCTGCTTTGATACGGACATTATCAATGGCACTTTTACCATCGATAGTCATGCCCCGAACTATCGGAGCCGTTTCATCCAATTCCTTGCCGGTCCACACTCTTTGCATGGCCTCCACCATAGGAGTCTTTTCTCCTTTCAGAGGCAGCATATCCACCGTGTCTTCTACAAACATACTGAACCAGGTAGGCGTACGTTCTTCTTTTTGTCCCCACAAGAATACAAAAGAGCCCAAGCAACGGGGATTGGCAGAAATATATTGCGTATAACGCTCTTCGTATACCTGCCGTTTTTCTTCACTGGTCTGCTCTATGGGTGCCTTCCACTCGGTTGACGCTGTTTCCCACCAACCGGTCGGTCCCCACTCGGTAATCATAAATGCACCCTTGTAGTCCGACCGGTCAACAACAGCCTGCACCTCTCCCATCGGACCATATACATTGATGCCCACATAATCGAGAGACGGAGCATACTTTGCCACAGAGTCCAATGCCGACGGATTGTAGGAAATCACTGTCGAAACCAGATGACGCTTGTCTATCGACTTAATCAGCTGTGCCAGTTCTTCCACAAAATTCCATGCGGCAGCTATATTAGCATTTCCCAACTCAATTTCATTGCCAATACCCCAAGCCAGCAAACTCGTATCATTCTTGAACGTTTCTGCCAACAAGCGGACTTCTTCGCGCATCTTGTTCTTATATTCATCATCGTAATAGCGTATAGAGTCTTTGGTCATGCCTATTCCCTGCATTACGTACATGTTGTGCTCCGAAGCCAATGCCAGGTTTTTCTTTATCTCCTCCACATTACCTCCCCAGGTTCTGAAGGCATTGGCACCACTCTGGGCGGCAATGTCCAACCGATATGTGCCGCCTACGCCTTTAATATAGGTTTCTCTTCCGTCAATGGAAAGTTTATAACCGTCTGCCGCTTTCTCTATTACAATACCGTCTAGAGAAGAAGGAGAACAGGCAGACAACAAAACTAAACAGATAAAAATAAATATTTTTTCTTTTTTCATTATCAATTGTCCTAAAGCATAAGGTATTTATGTTATAAATAAAAAACATTCAGCCTTCATATTTAAATTTTATTTAAATATGAAGGCTCTATTTTTTCTGAAACACGCGTACATAGTCCACCTTCATCGTTACAGGAAGAGCAGACTCATCCACACCGTTCATTCCACCCCAATCACCGCCCCAAGCCAGATTCAGAATGGGATAGAAAGCATAATGGAAAGGCCATTGATTATGACCAGCTCCCAATTGTTGCTTGGTAACAGCCAACTGTACCTTGCCATCCACGTATGTAGTGATGGCATCTTCTGTCCACTCTAAAGCATAGAGATGAAATTCTCCTTCTGCCTGTTCTATAGTCATGGCATGTGTTTTCTGCGTACCTATAGTATGATTATAATCTTGCGTATGGATAGACGAAGAGACTTCGTTGGGTACGACTCCCACTTCCTCCATAATGTCTATTTCACCACACATGGGCCATGGGTTAGTATTCCAGTCATTACCAACTGGCATCATCCAAAAAGCCGGCCACGTCCCCTTGCCTTCAGGCAACATGATACGTGCTTCAAAATAGCCATATTCCCAACCAGTATTCACTTTAGCATACACACGACCAGAGTAAATTTTACCATCGGAGCCTTTGAAACAATTAATATTCAACTTACCGTCCACAAGTTCTGTCACACGCTTTCCGTCAGCAGAACCATTGACGTAATTTTGAAGTTCATTATTTACCCACCCTGCTCCTTGAACCTCGTGTGTCCAATCATTGCCAAGAGATGTACCCTCATTAAATTCATCATGCCAAACCAACCGATACCCCTCAGGAGTATTGATATCCAGATCTTCAGCCGATTCTTGAATAACTGTTACCGTTACTTTCTCTGCACCAGCCACAACCTCAACTGTACCCGTACGGGAAATCTTTGCATCATTAGCTAAAGTGGTCACAACAATTTCCCCACTATTTTTTTCTGCGCTAATCCAACTATCATTGGATTTCACATTCCATTCGCCAGAAGCAATAACAGATAAGATAAAAGATTCTCCTATAGAATTAGAATACAACTCAGTCTGTGACACTGATAAAGGAGCCGCTTGCGTAAGAAGAATAGATACACGAGTAGCACCAGATTTAACCACCACCGTACCAGTACGAGAAGTAGTACCCGTATGAGCACTGACTATAACTGTCGCTGTGCCTTGGCTAGAAGAAGAACCCATTACATTTACTTTGACCCATGAACTGCAATCATCAGAGACAAAAGCTGTCCACTCTTTACCAGAACAAACCACATTCACCACATATTGGCTAGCTTGTGCAACAGCCTCTATCTTTTCAGGAGAACATTTAATGGTAACATCCTCGGATTGCGGTTCCTTGTCATCGCTACTGCCACAAGCAATCAACGAAAACAAAAGAATAGATAATAGACAATAGTATTTCATATATATATATATTTTACAACATAAGTAGAGAAAAAGGGAAAGGATGAAACTCCAGCAATTGCCAAGATAACACACATCCTTCCCCCTTTTTATTATTCACTGCTTTTAGCAGACCAATATTCTATCTAATACTAGTCATCAATCTCTATGAGTCTGGAAAATAATATCTTTAATAGTCACTTTTGTGTCAGCAGGATTTCCACCAAAATCCAAGACTAAAGATATAGCATGCATATCTTTAGGCGCCTTTTTATTTGCAACCCAAAATTTATTATCTTCATTACCCAACAAATCCGTCTGTTCTGCAAAGAAGAAGTTATCATCATGTTTGACATCAGGTTCATCAGTCTGAACCAGTTTTACTGTTACCCCCTTCAAATCAGTACTAGGATTTAGAGTGACACAGAAATCATAGGCAGTTTCTGTATCGGCTGACAAATCTGTAACAAACGAGAACTGGTTCTGCCATTGTGCTTCAGTAGCATCAGGGAAAGTGAGTGTATAAGCATTTCCATCCACCACTAAATCTGGATTAGGTCTAGCACTCCAATCCGGGTTTGCATAGAAGAAAGTATTGGTAAAGGTTGCCCCGTTCCAAAGATTGTCTTCACTATCCACCTTCACCCAAGAAGGTTCAGGCTCTTGTACTTCAGGAATTTCCGTACCGTCATCATTAGCATGGTCTTTCAAGACAAAGCTTTCCAAAGTAATATCCGTATTAGCTTCATTACCACCAAAATCAAGTGCAAACTTCAAATCGGTAATATTCACACCGGGTACGTTACTGAACCATATACACTTAGGCTCATTAGCATCTAAAGCCACACGCTGCATATTGATAAACGTATTGTCATCACCTTTCTGCTGTACTTTAACCGTCACGCCCGGATGTTTGGTAGTAGAAGTGATTATCACCGAAAAATCATAGGTTTTATCCACTGACAAAGCAATTACCTTATCCAATTCCACATGCATCTGAGTTTGCCACTGATCGGTAGTAGCTTCCGGTAAGGAAACAACAAATGCACCATTCTGATAAGTATATTTTGGATCTGCAATCTGCCCCCATCCTGGAGCATAGTAGAAAGATGCCACATTGAAAGTTACTCCCTTAAACATGTTAAATTCACTATCTTCCACAAAACCACCAAAACCGTTCATAATAGTCTTCTCTATTTCAAAGGTTTTGGTTATCGAACCATCACTAATGCCATTTGCGTTCTTTACTTTACATTCTACTGTATATGAACCTTTTTTACGATAATATTTGGAAAAACCATATGAGGCTTGATAAGCGCCGTCAATTATCCAAATTGGAGACACTCCAGGAGCAGAAGTAAATTCAAAGTTTGCATAATTGGTTGTCTGATCTACAGTAACTTTAAAGTTATCAGTATAATCCGATGCTTGTGGGATATTGCCATTGGCTCCCGTAAAATCTTCAGGCGAACATGAAGTCATTGCAAAACCAGCAACCAACACGCCTGCCATATATTTAAATATATTTTTCATATCAATTATTTATTAATGGAGTTATGGTAAACTATTTATAAGCATTCTGAACCAAAGCCGGATCGGAATCCAACTCTCCTTGTGCAATAGGAATGTATTTCTTCTTGGCAGTCCAAGAATTAGTACGGTAACCATATTCATCGGGGACCAGTGCAGTAGTAGCCTTATTGCTGGCTGATGCTCCACTGATTCCTTCAGCACGTACCAAATCAAAATAACGCTTGCCTTCACCTACAAATTCCAAACGACGTTCTGTAAGTACATCGTCAACCGTAACGTTTGCAAGTCCAGCCAAACCGGCACGGGTGCGAACTTCGTTCAACCATGTCTTAGCCTCACCTGTACCACTTCCACCTGTACGAAGAGAAAGTTCTGCAGCATTTAGTAATGTCTCAGCATAACGATAATAACGATAATTGTTATTATAGTTCAAATTCTGGTCACCGGAAGACTGCTTGAAGTTCTTATCATACGGACGATATTTTTGTAACCAAATATGAGTATCTTGATAACGTTTCGTATATTCTACATCTTCGGCAATCACCCAGCAAGTTGCATCACGACGTTTGTCTTGTTCACTAAACATTTGATAAGTTTCAAGACGCATGGGCATAAATCCCCAGCCATCATTACCCTTTGACCAACCATCATCACCTGGGAAAGAGTTAGGAGAAATCAGAGTAGGAAGCACTGTACCACCAACAGCTAACGGACTTCCCCAGCCACGTTCGTTATTAGTTTGCTCATAATTAATTTCCCAGATAGATTCGTCACACCATTCACCTTCCGTTTCCCAGATGTTGGCAAAACTAGGATTCAATCTAAAGCTAGGACTATCAATAAGCTCCTTCATATAACCTAAAGCTTTTGAGAAACGACTTTCATCATTCTGATACATTACCATTTCAGCATATACCATATAAGCCATAGCTTGAGTGACACGTCCCAACTGACCTTCGTCGTCAACTTCTTTACCTTCTTTGATTGTTTTATAATATTTCAAAGGTAACACCTTAGAGTCAATTACAGCTTCAAGTTCTGCGATCAACTCAGCATAAACCTGATCGGCAGTATATTGCGGAGCCGTATAAGGAGGTTCGGAAAGATTCTCCAAATAGAAAGGTACATTACCAAAATAATGCCACAACATATTATAATAGAAAACACGTAGTAAACGGGCTTGCATCTCATAGAGTTTACGATTGGCCTCAGTAACATCAGTACCCCAATCAAGATATTTCAGTAAGTCATTACAACGTTTGATACCAGAATAGTCCACTGTCCAAAGAGAGCCAAGTGTATTATTTTCATTAGCCTCATAATTAAACAACATATGCCAATTCTGCATATCGGTCTTGGTTGCACCACCTACCCAAAAATTATCGCCCATAATTTCACCGTCAATATTCAAGGCATTGTACTGTCCCAATCCCCAATCTGGCCAATGGAGAGGGTCATAGGCGGCAATCAGAGCTTCCTGAATATGCTCATCCGTAGTATAATAATCTTCCAATGGTTCACCTGTCGGATTTTCCACCTCAAGAAAACTGTCACTGCAACCGGTAGTCAACACTGTAGCGGCAGCAAGTAAGCCTATTGCTAATATTTTATTTGTTTTCATATAGTTCTTATTTTTAGATTAGAAAGAAACATTTACACCTACTGTATATGTGCGAGCCTGCGGATAAATACCACGGTCAACACCAAGAGAAGTTGCACCTGAAGAAATTTCAGGATCAAATCCCCAATATTTGGTCCAAGTCACAAGATTTTCAGCTTGCACATACACACGCAGACGTTCAATAGTAAGTTTGCGAGTAAGAGTCTTAGGCAATGTATATCCCAAAGTAATATTCTTAAGACGAAGATATGAACCATCACAAACATAAAGATCAGATACCATCCAGTTCGTTGCATTACCGACAGCCAGACGAGGATACTTATTAGAAGTACCTTCACCAGTCCAACGTCCCAACATCCAAGAAGGATAGTTACCAGAAGCAACATCTGTACGATAAGTGCCATCAAACACATCAGCACCAGCTACACCTTGGAAGAAAATATTAAAATCAAAGCCTTTCCAATCAGCATTAAGATTCAAACCATAAGTCCAATCCGGAGTACCATTACCAATGTTAGTACGGTCATCTGCCGAGATGCTACCATCACCATTTACATCCACAAAACGTGTATCACCAGGAACCGCATCCGGCATAATCATTTTACCATCTTTATTGACATAAGCACGAACTTCATCCATATTCTGGAAAACACCGTCAGTCTTGTAACCATAGAAATAGGGGAAAGGTTGTCCGTTAGAACCGCGTGTACCACCACCAGAGAATCCTTGAATACCATCTAAATCCATATAGCCAGTATCATTTCCCAAATTCTTCAATTCATTTTTAAGATAAGTAGCATTTCCCTTTACTGCAAATTTAGCATCAGCAATATTCCATTTATAGCCAAGTTCAAACTCAAAACCACTATTTTCCATATCACCTACGTTACCAAGAGGTTTAGTTTCACCTACATAACTCGGGATAGGCATCGTAATAATCATGCCATTGGTTTTCTTTATGTAATAGTCAGCACTGAATGTTAAAGCATTATTAAAGAATCCCAAATCAATACCTAAGTCAGTTTGCTCACTCTCTTCCCATTTCAAATCAGGATTTGCCAAACGTTGTGCTTTAGAACCGTTCCATTTGATGGCATCTTTACCCAAAAGGACATTGTTACCCATGGCCGTCAATGAAGTATAACCAAATTCGGCTATGTTATCATTACCATTCTTACCCCAACTGGCACGAACCTTTAAGTTAGACAACCATTCTCGCGTATCAGCCATAAACTCTTCATTTGTCACATTCCATCCCACAGATACTGAAGGGAACGTACCATATTTATTATTAATACCAAAACGACTTGAACCATCACGACGGATTGTAGCCTGAATCATATAGCGTTCATTATAGTTATAACTCAAACGAGCAAACATAGACGACATTCTATGTTCTGTATAAGGACCTCCATAAACGCCATACTGAACTGTAGCACCAGTAATATTACCATCTGCATCCTTTGTATATTCAACATTCCCTGTAGCATAATCAATAGAAGGTTTATTAGGATTCACCAGATTCCAACGGTTACCACCAAGTTGATCTCCCTTATATTTAAGAGCAGACTGTCCTAATACAACACCAAATGTATGTTTGCCGATAGTTTTGTCATAAGTTAATGTGTTTTCAATCTGCCATGTCACATTCTGTGCCTTGAATGAAGATGCATTAGTATGTGTTGCCTTATTATTAGCTGAGAGATAATACTTGCTCTTAGTAGCCCCTTCATTACCCCAAAATCCCATATCAGCACTATAATTGAAGTGATACTTCAAATTATCCCACAATTGAAGATCAATAGAAAACTTTGGAACAAACTTATGCGACCAATTCTTTGTAGGAGTCAATGTCATCATAGCCAGCGGATTATTCATTTCCTGATAAGCTCCTCCATAGCCAGGTACTGTATAAGGATCACCATTTGCATCACGAGGCAAATCAAAATCTTTATAAGTTTCAATCATCTTTTCAGCTGCATCACCAGTCAATGTAGGGGTCAAAATAGGAGACAGATAAAGAGCCGATCCCAAAATTGAACCGAATTCAGAGTTAGTACCAACACCTGTTGAATGCGTACGCATATAAGCCAAATTTACACCTAAATCCAATTTATTAAGGAAACCGCGTTCTTTAGATGCATCAATTAGATTATATTGAGTATTGGAACGAATAGTCAAACGGTCATAATTAGAATGTCCGTGATTACCACCAACAATACCATCTTGTGAATAATACCCCAAAGACAAATAATAATTTACTTTTTCCGATGCACCACTAACTGTCACATCATGATTCACTACCGGAGCATTGTCATAGAAAACAAGATCTTGCCAATCAGTGCCAAATCCTTTGATAGAATTTCCATTAGCATCAATCAAATTATAAGGATCTGCATAAATTGGAGCCTGACCACCATTCACATTGGCTTCATTCTGAAGGATAGCATAGTCTGTCGCACTAGTCACATCACGTCTCTTCCATGCACTCTGCCAGCCATAAGAAAAATTGTAATTAATTTGTGCCTTACCCATCTTACCTTTTTTGGTAGTTACTAGAATAACGCCATTAGCAGCACGCGCACCATAGATAGCACCAGAAGCAGCATCTTTCAACACTTCGATAGACTCGATATCATTAGGATTTACAAAATCAAGACCACCCCCAATAGGCATACCGTCTACAATGTAGAGCGGATCACTATTGTTGATAGTACCAATACCACGTACACGTACACGAGGAGAATCACCCGGCTGACCAGAAGCTGAAGTTACATCCACACCTGCAGCCAAACCTTTCAATGCATTATCCATACGCACCGGAGATTTGTTTTCCAAATCCTCACTACTAACTTTGGCAATAGATGCTGTTACCACACTTTTTTTCTGAACACCATACCCCACCACTACTACTTCGTCCAGCGTTTCTGAATCTTCCTGAAGAACTATTTTCAAGGAATTTTTTCCATTTACCGCTACTTCTTGCGACTTAAAACCAATATAGGTAATAGAAAGTGTTGCGTCGGCAGGAACCGACAATGTAAAATTACCGTCCAAATCAGTAATTCCACCATTGGTAGTTCCTTTAACTACCACATTTACTCCAGGCAACGGTTCATTATCCGAACCGCTTACCACTGTACCTTTTACCTGTATATTTTGGGCATATACAGAAGCCAAGGTAAAGCTTAACAGAAATAAAACTGATAATAACTTTTTCATAAGTTTTACTAAATTAAGATTAACGTTTCTCGGTTTTGTTCTCAATCGAACAGTGCAAACATAGAGTAAAATGCAATAAAACAAATAAAAAACAATCATTCTTAAATACGTCAAATCTGAAATTCAAATACGTTATCAATACGTCATCAGCAAATAACTTACTAATAATCAATAATTAATATATACTTTTAAGTATTACGTCACAACATGTTATATAACACAAAAGGGAGAAATTTAACATTCCTCCCTTTCATACTCTTCCTTCTTTTAAAGGAAGTTAATATCTAAAGGCTACAGTTTATTGCTTAAATAATCCGTCAAACTATCCTCTCTCTCTAAAGCGAACTTCTTACGAAGACGATAACGGATTGTTTCAACTCCACGAACCGAAATGTTCAGCAGAGGTGCTATTTCTTTCGTGGAAAGATTCATCTTTAGATAAGCGCACATCATGCGTTCGTTGTGGGAAAGTTCAGGATGCTTGGCATGAAGACGTTTCATAAAATTGTTATGTATCAAATCGAACTGGTCTTCAATACGCTTCAAAACCTCATCACTCTGTATATTACCGTCTATTTTATTATTAATAAGTATGAGTTGCTGTTTTCCTTCCCGAGCCCCCTCACCCTTCAGCAAGGCGGATACTTTAAGTATCTCTGACTTGATTTCAGTCAGCATTTCATTCTTACGGACAAAGTTTATCATCAGATTGGCCATTTCCTGACTCTTATGTTGCAAATCGTATTCCAATTTTTCTTTCTCCAGCTGCATAATCTGCTTTTCCTGACGGGCTTTCTCCTCTTCGTACTCCCTTTCCATATCGTGCAACTCTTTATCTTTCTCGATTACCGCCTGCTGTTTCTTCCGTTTCACACGGACATCATCCCAACGATAGACATACCATAAGGCAAGCAAAGCCAAGATGATATAACAAACGTATGCAGCAGCACTACGATACCACGGCGGAAGTATACGGAAAGCAATTGTATCCGATGATGTCGTACCGTCAGGAAAGACCGCCTTAACTTCAAACGTATATTCACCTTCCGACAGATTACTATACTCCTTGGTGCGTACCGTTGTAAAATCGGACCAGCTCCCCTTATTCAGACGATATTGAAAACGGACATCATCTCCTACCGCAAAGAGAGAAAGGGCATAGTCAAAACGAACGGAATTCATGGAATAAGCTATCACCGGAACCGGCTTCTCTCCTAAAAAGTTTGCGGTATATACCAATGAATCCTTGGGATAGGACAGATACATGTTCCTTATATATAAGGAATGGCTACGATCCTGACGCTCCCTTACGGCCGGGATACTGAACAAAGCGAAACCTCCTTCATTAGGAACCACCATCAGCGAATCTGAAAGAGGAATAATCGTTTCAAAACCGGGTACCAGTTCAATCAGCGATTGCTGGATGGGATTAATGCTTGTATTCGCCCCCCGCTTATAGGTACCCAGATTGGCAATACAGATTTCGTGAGGGCTCAAACTTATCAACTTATCGTGATACTCCAAAATATGCGAATAGGCCGTGGTGCCATTCAAAAGGTTGTTCATATCCGGACAAGGCTCCATGACATCTTTATGAGGATTATGCTTATAGATTCCCCGGGGAGTGGCAAAATACACCCGGTCTTCTATCTTCGCTATATACATATCACGTCCTACCGGGAAACCATCCTTCGCGCTATATTCCTTTATACGGACAGCTTTTGTCAAATCATTATCCAAATCCACACGGGTAACGTGGTCTGTATTATACACCCAAATCACCTTATCACTTTCCTGCTCAAAAAGACGGCAAGAATCGTTCACACCCTCAATCTTGCCAACCACCTGCCATTCTCCATTCTTTTTCCCAACCAAATAAATACCGTTATATACCCCGACATACATAAGGTCCGTACGTCCTGCCACAAGTTGGCAACACCAGGCGCCGGCAATATCCGTCACACGTTTTACGGAAGTACCATTGATAAGGAAAATACCACGGTCGTGCAGACAGAAGAGTTCATCACCTATACGGCAAAGGTTCCAGACCTGTCCGCTGGATTGGGGCATCGGACGGATATCCGGCAAATCGCCGTTCATCTGTACCGGATACGAGGTGTAATACAAACCCCGATTGGTACCTAAATAAAGATAACCGCCTTCTACCGCCGCCGTATATCCCGTGCCGTAGGAATAAGGATAGGAATAGAGATTCGTAAAAGGAGAACTCAGACAGACGTAGTCAATGCCGCTATCCAGACCGGCCCAGAGGTTTCCGGTCGTATCGAAGGAGACAGAAAGCACCGTATTGTTACACAAGCCGTTGTTCTCATTGAAATATTTCAGTTGCATGGTGCTGCAATCCACCAGTACCAATCCTTTATGAATGGTTCCCAAGGCAATCTTATCATCCTTTTTGGCTACGCAAAAGACTTCATTCTCACGCATAAACTCTTCGGCACCGGTGACAAACGGTTCCATCGTACGCCCGTCACAATAGTAAAGTCCGTTGTATGCAGTCACCACCAGAACACCTTTCTTATAAGGTATAATGCCACGAATACGCTTGGAAGCCAACGCATCGGCACCCTGAAGAGGGAAAAAAGTGTTTCCAACCAAAAGCCATACGCCTCTGTCCGTACCGATGTAAAGAATACCATTGACCATATTGGAACAGTCTATCTTGGCATTCATTTCAATGGCGGTATATTTGCCGTTCAGGTACTTCACCACGCACCCGTCCCCTTGGAAATACAAGAGATTGTCTGTCTCATGGATGCCCCACACATTTCCAAGAAAACGAACGGAACTCTCCAAAGTATCGGACATGCAATGATAGGCCAAAGAACCGTCCGTATCCGGTTCATAATAGCCGAATTCATTGATGCCCCCCACATAAATTCTTTTTTGGGTGGCAGAAGCCAGAACGGAACGCACATCGGAAGCATTGTTCAATGGAAACACATTCCAGACATTGCCATCAAATTGCACCATACCGTTCTTGTTGGCGAAATATACCCACTTGTCATCATAGGGTGCTATCTGCCAAGTCTGGGTCCCCTTACCATAAACACTTTTATCAAAATTGACGATAAAGCTATTCCAGCCGGCAATTGCTTCGACCAAAGGGGGAAAAAGAAAAAGGCAGAAAAAAAGGTAGAATGACAATATGTGTTTGTTCATGCGTATAATGACTATATAGTTAGTTGCACAAAAATAATGCTCCTTAATTCCGCAACACTATAGTTTAACATTATTTATAAGTGCCTGAGCAAC
>ENA-OPVL01001556-OPVL01001556.1-human-gut-metagenome-genome-assembly--contig:-NODE-1556-length-13791-cov-24.385556_pt1 | contig 13791 bp, 14 predicted proteins | sample MGYA00241496_ERZ501984 | MGnify/ENA primary metagenome ERZ501984 (study PRJEB25962, sample SAMEA2042986) | human gut metagenome | biome: human gut; feature: human-associated habitat; material: faeces... | reverse complement strand
TGGCCACGATGCACGACTTCGTGGTGACGATGATGCTCTATGTCCAGTATATCTGTTGCGCTATCGCCGGAGTTTACGTCATCGTGTCCGTCTGTCAGATATACATCAAGATGAACACGGGCGAGGACGGCATCACCAAGTCGATAATGACGCTTGTAGGTGCGTGCCTGTTCCTGATCGGGGCATTCTATGTTTTCCCGGTTTTCTTCGGCTACCGCATATAACCTTACTTGTATCAGGTCGCAGACAAATAAAGTATTCACTAAAAAAGTAAACGTATGTTTCAGAAAACCAAACAACTGTGCCGCAAGGCATTCGGATTCGTCAACGGAATCCCTACCAAAGTAATGATGTTCTCCTTCATGCTGCTGTCCGGCATGGTGGCGAAAGCGCAGAACTCCGCAGGCGACTATTCCGCCGGTACGAGCGCATTATCCACTGTCGCGGAGGAGATTGCCAAGTATGTGCCTATTATGGTGAAATTGTGCTACGCCATTGCCGGCGTTGTGGCCATCGTGGGTGCAATCTCGGTATATATCGCCATGAACAACGAGGAGCAGGACGTAAAGAAGAAGATCATGATGGTCGTGGGAGCCTGCATTTTCCTAATCGCTGCCGCACAAGCACTTCCGATGTTCTTCGGTCTCGGCGCATAAACCTCCCGCACGATGAAAGGCAAGGACGAACGTTATCCCGATTACCCGTTGTTCAAGGGTCTGCAACGGCCTTTGGAGTTCATGGGGATTCAGGGACGCTACATCTACTGGGCGGCGGGTGTTGCCGGCGGAGCCATCGTCGGTTTTATAATCGCCTACTGTCTCGCAGGGTTCGTGGTCGGACTGGTCGTGCTGGTTGCGGTCGTCTCGACGGGTATCGCCCTTATCATGCTCAAACAGCGGAAAGGGCTGCATACCAAGAAAGACGGGCGCGGGGTGTATATCTACGCCCACTCGAAGAAGCTGTGAGAAGAAAAGAAAAACCATCACGGGCAACGTGTGGTCTTGTTGAATGTTGAACGCGGGCCGGCCGCCTGAAATCCGGGCGGCCCGGCCTTTTTTATCGTATTTTAAGATGACTTTGTACATCATTCTACTTTTTATCGCCTTGTGTGCCGGCATGGCCCTGTCGGTCTATGCGTTCGGTACCGGAGGCAAGCGCAAGCGTATCTTTCAGGACATCTATTTTTCCGTGGAAGAGACGAACGGCGTGGGCGTGCTCTATACCAAGACGGGCGAATATTCTGCTATCCTGAAAATAGAGAACCCCGTGCAAAAATACTGCGCGAACATTGACAGCTACTATGAGTTCACGCACCTTTTCACCGCCCTCGCACAGACGCTCGGCGAAGGATATGCCCTGCACAAACAGGACATCTTCGTCAGGAAACAGTTCGAGAACGAGACGGGCGACAAACACGAGTTCCTCTCGTCGGCCTACTTCCGTTACTTCAAGGGGCGCAACTACACGGACAGCGTGTGTTACCTGACTATCACACAGGAGGCGAAGAAGAGCCGACTGTTCTCGTTCGACAACAAGAAGTGGCGCGATTTTCTGGTCAAGATCCGCAAAGTGCATGACCAGCTGCACGATGCCGGGGTACAGGCCAAGTTCCTGAACAAAGCCGAGGCGAGCGAATACGTGGACCGCTATTTCGCCATGAACTTCAAGGACCGGATCGTGTCGATGACCAACTTCAAGGCAGACGACGAGACAGTCTCGATGGGCGACAAACGCTGCAAGGTATATAGTCTTGTCGATGTGGACTGCGCCGCACTGCCTTCACTGATAAGACCTTATACCAATATAGAGGTCAATAACACGGATATGCCCGTGGACCTGCTGGCTGCCATTGACAGCATTCCGAGTGCGGAGGCTGTCATCTATAACCAGATTGTCTTCCTGCCCAATCAGAAAAGGGAACTGGCCCTGCTGGACAAAAAGAAGAACCGGCACGCCAGTATTCCCAATCCGAGCAACCAGATGGCCGTGGAGGACATCAAGCGGGTACAGGAGGTCATCGCGCGGGAAAGCAAGCAGCTCGTGTACACTCATTTCAACCTGATTGTCGCCGTACCGACTGGTACGGACCTGCAAAAATGCACGAACCATTTGGAGAATGCTTTCGGACGTATGGGTATCCATATTTCCAAAAGGGCGTACAACCAGCTGGAACTGTTCGTAAACTCGTTTCCGGGTAACTGCTACGGCATGAACGAGGACTATGACCGCTTCCTGACGCTGGGTGACGCGGCGGTGTGCCTGATGTATAAGGAGCACATACAGCACAGCGAAGAAACACCGCTGAAAATTTACTACACGGACCGCCAAGGCGTGCCGGTAGCTATCGACATCACGGGAAAGGAAGGGAAAAACAAACTGACGGACAACTCGAATTTCTTTTGTTTAGGGCCTTCGGGCAGCGGCAAGAGCTTCCACATGAACTCTGTCGTGCGCCAGTTGTACGAGCAGGGCACAGACGTGGTGATGGTCGATACGGGTAACAGCTACGAGGGCCTTTGCGAATACCTCGGCGGCAAGTACATTTCCTATACCGAGGAAAGACCGATTACCATGAACCCGTTCCGCATCAACCGGGTTGAAATGAATGTGGAGAAAACGGGCTTCCTGAAAAACCTCGTACTGCTCATCTGGAAAGGCTCGCAGGGTACGGTCACGAAGACGGAGGACCGCCTGATAGAACAGGTCATCACGGAGTATTACGACACCTATTTCAACGGTTTCGACGGCTTCACGCCCCTGCAACGGGAGGATTTGCGTAAGGGGCTGCTCATCGACGACCGTAACCGTACCGAGAAGCGGGACGAGGACGAAGGAGAGCGGGCCGGGCGTATCGAGCGCATGATCGACGAGATGGAACGCCGCCGTAAGGAGCTAAAAGTGGAAGAGCTGTCGTTCAACTCGTTCTATGAGTTTTCCGTGCAGCGCATCCCCGACATCTGTACCGAGAACCACATTTCGGGCATCGACATCTCGACGTACCGTTACATGATGAAGGACTTCTACCGGGGAGGCAATCATGAAAAGACGCTGAACGAGAACATGGACAGTTCACTGTTTGATGAGACGTTCATCGTCTTCGAAATCGACAGTATAAAAGATGATCCTCTCCTGTTCCCTCTTGTCACGCTGATTATCATGGACGTATTCTTACAGAAGATGCGTATCAAGAAGAACCGCAAAGTCCTGGTCATAGAGGAAGCGTGGAAGGCGATTGCCAGCCCGCTCATGGCCGAATACATCAAGTTTATGTACAAGACGGCCCGTAAGTTCTGGGCTTCGGTCGGCGTGGTGACACAGGAGATACAGGACATCATCGGCAGCCCTATCGTCAAGGAAGCCATCATCAACAACTCGGACGTGGTGATGCTGCTCGACCAGAGCAAGTTCCGTGAGCGGTTCGATGAAATCAAGGCTATCCTCGGCCTTACTGACGTGGACTGCAAGAAGATATTCACCATCAACCGGCTGGAAAACAAGGAAGGGCGCAGTTTCTTCCGCGAGGTGTTCATCCGCCGGGGAACGACCAGCGGCGTGTACGGTGTAGAAGAACCAAGAGAATGTTACATGACCTACACCACGGAGCGGGCGGAGAAAGAAGCCTTGAAACTCTATAAACGGGAACTGCGGTGCAGTCATCAGGAAGCTATTGAGGCGTACTGCCGGGACTGGAACGCCAGCGGTATCGGGAAGTCCCTGCCGTTCGCCCAAAAGGTCAACGAGGCCGGGCAGGTATTGAACCTTCATGTAAAACAATAACAATCAAATCATTAATTACAAAAATGGAAAAGATAGACATTAGCCAAAGTGTAAAGACACTTGAGTTCGGGAGCAAATATGAAGCCCGTATCCAGCGGATATTCCGTGAGTTCGACATCAAGACCATCCGGGATTTGTGCCAATGGCCCGGAAAGGACTTGGTAAGGGTACGCGACATGGGAAGAAAAAGCATTGAGGAAATAGAGGATGTTCTGGAAAGATACAATCTCCGGTTGGGGATGCTCGGTAAGGAACTGGACGAATACGCCGGCATAGAAAATTCCGTACAGGACGAGGAAGAAGAGGCGAAGTGGGAACAACGCAGGTACGAGATCGCCAAGGAGGTATTCATACATCACCGTCTGGTGGCAAATTCCGCCGTATATGAGGCCGACGGACTGATACGTGCACTAAGAGGCATGACGCACCGTTGACGGATATCTGTTTTTAACCGGAGAGGAATCCATGATGAAACGGCTGTCACTTATCCTTATACTCCTGTCGCTCGCCGTTGTGCAGCAGGTCCACGCGCAGTATTACAGCGTGAACTACGACGCACGCACGGTGGCGGCAATGGCTACCGCTTTCGGTACGGAAGCCGTGGCGGAAAGCTATTACCGGGAGCAGGTCGATGACATTCTCAAGCACTACAATGCGGCGGAAGTGGCTACGGCGGGGATTTTTGCCTCCAAGTTCTTGGAGCATAAAGCCTTTTCCGACCTCGGTATCTGGAATAGCAGTACAGAAAATTACTACTACCGCCGCATTTACCGCATGGTCTCGGAGAAAATCATGCCGAAGATATGGGTGGTGGCGAAACTGATGCTCCGCTCGCCTCAAACGGCTATCTACTGGGGCAGCTACCTGATGAAAATCTGCGACGAGACGAAAAGTCTGTGTATGCAGTTCGAGAGTGTGGTGACGAACAGCACGCTGGGCTTTTCGGACATCGTGTTTCTGGAAATCAACCGAAACATCGCCCCTCTGCTGAAACTCTCGGAAGTGGGCGACATCGACTGGCAACGTATGTTGGACGATCTCGCCAGCGTGCCGGGTAACTTTACGAAAGAGAACCTGCAACACGACATCGACAACCTCTACAACATGGGTGTCGGTCTCGCCTCGGCTGGTATCGGAAATATCGGTGACGTCCTGCTGCAGACCAGTTCTTTCCATGATCTGATGGGCGGCAGGGTCAGCAAGGTCATCGACCTGTATGACCATTACGGTGCGCTCTTCGAGCAGGCGGAACATGACCTCGGAGGTCTGCTGATTGATATGGTGGGCGGAGAGGACAACGTGGCGGGACTGTTCGATTTCAGCAACTACGACCTTACCTCGTGGATGACAGATTATCTGGACAAGACAGCGGGAAACTACTACACGCAACGGTGGTATATCGCCCGTCGCGAGCAAGGGAGTATCGCCCTGTGCGATTACTACCCGCCGACGGACGACAACAGCATATTGAACGGCGGAGAGTGGACACGTTTCGAGACGACCGATCCCGGCTTCTATCCCAATGCCTCGCAACGGGAGCAGGTTCTCGCCAATTCGGAACGGTACGCCGGTTGGTCGAGAAGCCGGGTTCAGCTGCTCAACAGTCAGAACGACGGCTATACCTACACCATCGACTACTGGCAGAACGGTTACATCATCAGTCGGGGCGGCAAACAGACGAAGAAAGCCTATGCCTATGAAATCCATGTGAAGAAAAGCTGGAACCGGGAGGAAATCATTTACGAGGAGGTGTTCGATTCCTATTCGATGGACCTGAACACGTTCAAGGCGCAACTCAATGCCCGCCTCTTGGAGTTCAACGACAACGAGGAGGGTTATACTTACTATATCGCATCCGATGCGCGGAACTACTATCAGGCGACGGACGCTGCGAAGTTGCAGGGCTGCGAGAGCGTGACCATCAGCGTAACCTGCTCGGACGGGGCTACGCTTGGTCAGGGCACGACGCAGTACAAGTGCAGAAAGTGCGGCAAATCCCTGAACGCCCATTCAAAGGAGTGTGCCATGCAGACCACGGTTACGGAGAACGAATTGGACTTGTCCGAGTTGGACGCCATGCTGCAGGAGGCGGAGAACCAGGTGGCCGCCCTTCAGTCGCAAATCAATGCGTTGGAGAATGAGAATGCCGACCTGCTGAAAAAAATCGCCGAGGCGAGCGTGGAAGATGCGGCGGTGTACCGACAGCAGTACAATGCGAACAAAACACAGATAGACCGCCTGAAAAGCGAGCTGTCCGAATGGCAGAAGAAACAACGGGAATACACCGACGCAAAAGCCGAGGCGGCGGGCGATAACGATGTGGCAACGGACGACTATTACCGCATACCGGCCATCATGCAGGACTGTAAGACGGCTTACAGCCTGTCATGGCAGGACGGCGGGGCGTGGAACGGCTACACCTATGTCCGTAAGGCGACCATGCCGAACATCAACGGGGTCATCACGTTCAAGGCGACGGTCTCGATAGCCCGCAAACCGAAATATTTCCTCGGTATCAAGATACACCGTGCCATCGTGCAGATCAGTTGGGAACTGACCACGGAATATACCGACACGTATGTAGCCGACGTGCTGACACTCGACCCGAACCTGTCGGACGCGGAGAAAACGAAACTGGTGAACGACCGTATTGCGGAGATTGCACGGGAACACCCTTCGTGCAAGATCACGACGGAATACGCCCGTACCCCGCCATTGGAAGAGACTCCGACCGGGGAGGTGTACCATCTGCTGTGGTCGAGCGACCGGCTCGAAATCGCACGGGAAGTGGATTCCCGGATTACAAAAATATATGCAGACCTCGTGTCGCTGGAAAAGATGATGCACTATAAGCGGAGCATCATCGACGTGCTGAAGGATGTGCTGCCCGAACTGGACATGGACGAGGGACGCAGGCTGACGCTCGTGGAGGAATGCCACGAACGTTGGGTGGAGAATGCGCGAAACCTGCGGAACGGAAACGGCAAAGACAGCGGAAAGGAGGTGCGGCCATGAAACGTGCCCTGCTGATGACAGTCGTGCTGCTGGTTCTCCTGCCCGGCATCGCCAAGGCGCAATGGACCTTCGACATCGTGTCAGTGGAAGCCTACATCAACGACCACAAGAAACAGCGGAGCCTGCTGCTGGCCCGCAGTACGCTGGAATACAGCAACAAGCTGCTGCACGAATACAGCCGCAAGGAGATCGGCGAGTACAAGGAACTGAATGTGGACTTGGATCGCTACACCCGTGCCTTCGATGTCATCGACGTGATGTACCAGTCCTTGCGGACGGTACTGAACGTGAAAAGCACTTATACGGCGGTCAGCGACCGTATCGGCGATTACAAGAAACTGTTGGAGGACTTCAACGAGAGAATCGTGAAACGGGGACGCATCGACCCCGGCGATGCCGTGATACTGGCCATCAACGAAAAGGCAATACGGGACATCGCCAATGACGGGGAGCAGCTCTACAAGTCGGTGAGCGACCTTGTGCTGTATGCCACCGGGGCGGCGGCCTGCTCGACCTCCGACCTGCTGCTGGTACTGGAAGCGGTGAACACGTCGCTGGACGACATCGAGCGACACCTGAACCGGGCGTATATCGAGACATGGCGGTACATACAGGTGCGTATCGGTTACTGGAAAGCGAAGATTTACCGTCCCAAGGTCAAGGAGATTATCGACGGAGCTTTCGGACGATGGCGCAAAGCGGGACGGCTGGATTATTAATGAACGATGAAAGGGAAAGAAGACAGACTATCTACAGGTTGGAGTTTGACTTCCATGCCATCGACATCGGGAAATAAAAACAGAGAAAGAATTTTTAGTACGAACAAGCCTATTGGGATTATAACCAAGGGATAAAGAGACATTTAGATTGATGCAATGGAAAAGATTGTTTTTGCAAAAGACATTACGTTATATAAAGCCGACTGTCTTGAAGTAATGCCTTTTCTTCCGGAATCAAGTATCGACTTGGTTTTATGTGATCCCCCCTTTGGAATCACAGCTTCACAGTGGGATAAAATAATACCATTCCCGGAAATGTGGAAAGAGATCAGGAGAGTCAGGAAAGAAAATGCACCTACGGTCTTATTTGGCAGCGAACCGTTCAGCAGCCTTCTACGCTGCGGTAATTTAGAGGAATTTAAATATGACTGGGTTTGGGAAAAGTCAAAAGCAAGCAATTTTCTTCTCGCTAAAAAACAACCTCTAAAAGCACATGAGCTAATAAGTGTCTTTGGTAAAGGTAGAACCCCTTATTATCCCATCATGGAGGAAGGTGAGCCTTACGGGAATCGCACGAAGAGAGGAAGCAATTGGACAGGAATAAACAATGTCCCCAATCCTACATTCAGAAATGAAAACAAAGGGACAAGGTATCCACGAAGTGTGATATACTTCAAAACAGCGGAATCGGAAGGCAAAACGATTCATGTCAACCAAAAGCCGATTGCATTATTGCAGTATCTGATAAGAACATACACAAAGGAAGGAGATACTGTCCTTGATTTTGCATCGGGGAGCATGAGCACCGCAATTGCCTGTATCTATACGCATAGAAAATGTATTTGCATTGAAAAAGACGAGACGCATTTCTCGCAGGGAGAGAAACGAGTCAGGAATGAGTACCAATATTTACGGCTTTGAAGCAGGCCCTCAAAGTATGACTATACGATATAAATAACTGTAAAATAATGAATAACCGGAAATTAATATGAACAGAACTCTCTTACTCATGGCGGTTGCAGCAGTTGCAACGAGCGGTGTCAAGGCGCAGTCGGTTACTTACAACCATGACTCGCCGAAACAGAACCAGATTACGGTCATGGAAACCGGTACGGGCGCTCTGTCGCCCGAACTTTACTACACGCTGCTGCATAACAAGTACAAGAAGTCGGCGGCAAGCAAGAACAAACTGTCGTTCCGCACGCTGGCGGGTGTCAATCTCTACAATCAGACAGATGAAGCGGAAGCCATTGACTCGGCTCTGGTCAAACGTGCCGAAATCGAGGCGCTGAACGTGGCCGACCGGCAGATTGACCTCGCATGGCTGGCCGAGGGCGATAAGATAAACGCTCAAATGGAGCGGTTTCAGCGCAACATAGACCGGATTCTCCTTGCCGGGGGCACGACGGACGACAAGGAGCGGTGGACGGAATACTATCATGTGTACCAGTGTGCCATCGACGCAACGAAGGACGCTTATATGCCCAATGCGCAACGAAAGAAAGAATACCTGCGGATCTACGAAGACGTGGTACGGCAGAACGAGATTCTGGTCGGCTACCTTGCCCGAAGACAGAACGCCACGGCCACGGACGGATTGCTGAACGTAACCGCCGACCGAACCTTGGACAAAAGCAGCGTCGTCAGAAACGCCATGAGCCGCTGGAACGAATCGCGCCTTGCGGTGCGAGGTTCACAGTCGGACGGCGGCATTGGAACGGGCGACGGAGACGAGACGGTAAACAGAGGGAACTAAAAGCATATAACCTATGGCAGACGGAAATATTCTTTCGGATTTCGGTATCGACCTCTTGGAAGAGGAGATCGACGACGTGATTTTTCAGACCAACGAGTTCCTGACCGACGCGACCTTTACCGGCTCGCAAGGTCCATTTTGGTGGTTACTGGTGGTTGTCGTTACCAATTCTCCAAAGCATGACTTTAACCGTTGTAAATCAGTCACTTGCAGATTCTTGTCTCGTGACACAAAATCAGCGAGGGACAAAAACGGGACAAAACCACGGAAAAATAAAGTCAAGAACACTTCGCTCGAAATATCCCTTGTGGAATACCTCTGTTTCGTTTGCAAAGGTACAAATTTGTCCCTTGAAAAACGAGGGGAAATCCCTATTTCTCTCATTCACAACTCATTTTCCTACCATTGTACCCCAAATGTGGTTATTGCAAACGGTTTTGACCTCAAACGGCTTGGTTTGCGAAAATCGGGTGTTAAATTTTGTTTTGCACTCTGTTGGACATTTTCAAAAACGAGAACTGGCAATAGAACCAAAGATTTGCCACCCTTATTGTCCAATCCTTGGTTTGGTGAATGTTTGAACGATAGACATTTGAAGATGCAGAATTTCAAGTAAGTGTCCGACCAATCTACCACATTGCAGTATGGTAAAATAGAACCAAAGAATTGAAAATCAGCACTTTTAATAAACCATAACGGCTGCTTGAATATCATTGGCAACAATATACCTTTGCAGCCGAAATCGATAACGAAATAAACAAAATATCAGATTTATGACAGAAAAGAACGCATTAAAGATGAACCTCGACCATGAGCGCAAGATAGTGGAGCTTCAGTCGAGAGTGAACAAGTTGGAGAACCTTTGCTATATGACAAAGGAAGTGTTAAACCTTGAAGAGGCTTCCGCCTTCCTCGGCATTGCCAAGAGCACGCTCTACAAGATGACGCATCTTAACCAGTTGCCGTACTTCAAGCCTGCTGGCAAGCTCATCTTCTTTGAGAAGAAAGCCTTGCTTGACTGGGTGCGTGGCGCAAGAGCCATGTCGGAGGAGGAGATAAGACTGGAGGCTGCAAACCGTCTGAATGAAATGAACAATAGACCATAGCATCATGACGAAAGATGAACTTGTAAACAGTCTGCAAAAACGTGACCCTCTGTTGGCTAATGCGGTCAGCAATATGGTAGACTACATTTCCGACCGCTTTCCTGCTGCTTACCCAAGCAAGGAACAGACGGAAGCAGTCAATGCTTACCTACAGTCGGTATTTGCAGACGGTGACGGAACCATGTCGGAAAGAAACTGTGAGCATCGAAGAATAGCATCACAGAAAATTACCATCAATGCCATACAAGTGCTTGACAGTCCCCAACTTGACCGACTGCAACGTGTGCTTGACCATATCGCATACGACAAGGAATATTATATGCCAGAGAGAGGCTTCGGCAAGAGGCGATAGTTTCTCTTTTCACGGCAGAGAGTTTTCCGCATAACAGCATGAACAGATTTACATAACAATAATAGAACAACGATGAACAGTAATATTTTCAACAGCATTATCCTGAGTAACGAACAAGTGAACTATCTGATGGGTGGCACGGCTGGCATCAATCGCCTTTCATGCCTTTATCAACTCATTCAGATGGTGACACGACAGATTGAAACCTCAAATGAGGTTGGGGAGTCCACAACAGAATTGTGGGAAGTGAACATGTCAGAGGTGGCTCTATCCAAACTATGGAAATGTGACCGAAAGACAGTCTCCAAGATGCTTGACCACATGAACAAATTGGGCATCCTTTCTTCTGTACAGACAAGACGAGGGAGTGTTCACACATTGCTCTGCATTTCTGCATGGATTGTTGACGGCAAGAAATATGTCAATCCTCACTATGTTCCCATCAACCAAAGAGACTGTTCCGGCAAGTCTAATACTATGACTTCCACAACCGCATTCCCTAACAAGGAGGATCCACCCATCAAAAATGGCGGTACTTCTCCTACACAACTTGCCAACAGTTCCTTTTCTTCCCTAACTTTTGGAAATGGCAATAATGGAGAGGAGGAAGATGTTCCACCGCCAAGCGTCTCTGACATGGAACTGGAGGCAGAAGCCAGAAGGCAATTCATCAAAGAACAGATGGAAGCGGAGGATGCCCCACAATTGCTGTTGCTTGGGTAATTTTAGAACCGTTATACAACAAGTCTGTGAACTGGTGCAACCACAGTGCGTATCGTGCTTGTGCGTAAACTCTGATAGCAGTGCTATGCAAGAAATACCAATGTCATACAAACGCACTTCGTTTGTCCGTATGTCAATGGACTTCTTGAACGCTCGCAAGCTCGCATTGGGTTGCACACTTTATAGAAGCAATACTTGGTATGAATAAGAAAATTATAAATAAGGAGGCTCCGAAATACACGAGCCGCCTGATAGTAAGGCTTACCCCACAGCTTCATAAGGAGATAGCGGAATATGCTACTCTTTGCGGACTGACCACAAGCGCATACGCACGCAAGCGGTTGGAGGGCAAATATCCCAAACAACGCTTGACAGACAAAGAAATGGAGGCTTTGAACAGCCTATCGGATGCCAGGGGCGATATACAGAAATTGTTCGGCTTCCTCAAAGGTCGTCCGCTTACGGAACGTGAGAACATTCTCCGTAGCGAAATCTTCATGAAACGATGGAGAACAAGTGCAGAGGTAATCTTGAACCGCATGATTGAGATAGAGAAATACTTAACACAATAGAACATACATGATAGCAAAAGCAAAGGTAATAAGTCATGGCGCAAATGCCATACGTTACTCAGTAGATAAGGACAAGGCAGAGATTGTAAAGACCAATCTCTTGCCCGATGATATTTCCCCAACGGCAATGTGGGCAAGAATGCTTGCCTTGCAGAAGAAGTTTGAAAGCAAGTTAAACCGTTATCATCCGCTCAAACGTAACATGATACGCATTGAGGTTTCCCCAACCTCGGAGGAAACGCAAGGTTGGACAATGGAGGACTGGCAGAGGTTGGCGGATGACTTTATCCGTGAGTTTGATGCGGTTGACCTTTCAGCCAAGTCGAAGCGCAAGAGTGCAAAGGCAACCAACCTCAAAGACAGCCAGTATGTAGTTGCGCTCCATCGTGACAGTAAGAGTGGCATTATGCACCTTCATATTGATGCGAACCGCATAGACATAAGGGGCAACGTGAATGATGCCCATTATATCTATGAGAGAGCGATGGCTGCTGCCGCCAAGGTTGGGCAACAGCGTGGATGGAAAGATGCACAAGAAGTGAGCCGCCAAAATAAGGAAGCGATAACCAATGTTTGTCTTTCCGTTTTGACTAAGATGCCGAACTTTGATTGGGGACTATACACAAAATGCCTCACGCAAATGGGATATGATGTCAAACTACAATCCGACAGCAAAGGACAAGTGTGTGGCTATGCCATCAAGAGAGGCAACTCCATTTATAAGTCCTCGGAACTTGGCAAAGGTCGTTGTCTGATGCCCTCAAAGATTGAAGGCACTTGGGCAAAACTGCATCATCAAGAATTGGAGAAACCTGTTTCAACTCCAACAAAGAATACCCAACAGCCAAAGATTATGACTGTACCCAAACCAATGCCCACTGCGGACAACACTCCAAAGATACGTCACTTCGACTTTTCTACGGACGAGTTTCATCATTATCCTGTTGACATTCCTCAGAATTGTCTGGATGCCATTGATAAGAATATAGCTTTGGATGCCGACAATGTGTTTGCCAAGATTGGCGATGTGCAGAAGACAGCCATTCTTCTCTTTGCTGAATACATTGATGCTGCCACAACCATTGCAGCACAGTCTGGCGGTGGCGGAGGTGGTGCAACCTCTGGTTGGGGACGTGACAAGGACGAGGATGAACTGTCATGGGCGCATCGTTGCGCTATGATGGCTAATCGCCTGTGCAGACCTCGCAAGAAGCAAGGGTATGGCAGATAACCGAATGTTCAACTAACAGCATTGACATTATGCCAATAGGTAAAAGTAAAATCTCGGATATGGATTTCGGCTCTTTCGAGAACTCGATTGACAAGAATATCGAAACAGACAAGGCTTCGGACAAGTTTGACCAACAGCTTCAAGCCTACAAGGATGCTGGCAATAGCTTGACTTTGGCAAAAAGTGGCGTTGAAATGGCTACTGCTTCCATGCATGAAGCAAAAGACAAATTGAGTGAAGCCTCAGATAAAGCGAATACTGTCACCAAAGCTATTGAAGCCTACATCGGCAAAGTAAAAGACATAACTGTCAAAGCTAAGGTTGATGATGCCGATATGGAACAGGCAATCAACAACAGGAAGAAACTCATTGAAAACGAGTCCAAACTTATTGAAGACCACCGAAAGGCGAATAAGGAAATCCTCACGCGCCATTTCTATGATATGTCTAATATGATGTCAAGGAATGAAGGTGTTTGGTTGTCGAATGGTTGGGTAAAGACTTTGCTTTGGATATTCTTGCCGTGTTTCCTTTATACGG
>ENA-OPVL01001535-OPVL01001535.1-human-gut-metagenome-genome-assembly--contig:-NODE-1535-length-13914-cov-6.389061_pt1 | contig 13914 bp, 13 predicted proteins | sample MGYA00241496_ERZ501984 | MGnify/ENA primary metagenome ERZ501984 (study PRJEB25962, sample SAMEA2042986) | human gut metagenome | biome: human gut; feature: human-associated habitat; material: faeces... | reverse complement strand
TCTTTCGCCCATTTTTCCCGACCATTGAAAAAACCGCTTCGTTCTATGCCCCATAAATAAGAGTGTATATGACAACGCTCAGGTTTATTTTGGAAATTTATTTAATGCTAATCAGCTTAATTTATATCAAGTCTCTAATAAGGATGGATTGCCTCAATGCTTTCCTAATTCAATTCTTAAGACACGTAATGGAGTAACGCTGATGCGTGTGTGTAATGTAAAACATGTAACACTCTGGCAAGATTATCATGAAAATAAGGAAGAGTCGAATCCTTATTGTTTTGTGATTATAGATAATCGTTTTGGTATCGGACAAATAGCTATAGAACGTTCTGGAGCATTTGATAGTAACACGGATAAGGTGCGTGATATTCTTCAGGAATCATTTCATGCTGTGCTTGCACCTTTGGGGTTCTCAATAGAAATACGGGCAAAAGTTCGTACACGTGATTTCTGGGAAGCGATAGAGGAGCAGATGACCCAGAAAAACGAGCGGATACAGAAAGTCGTATTTGAATTTCCTAATCCGGATAAGGTTGGACCTGTAGATGCTTCTCCTGTTATGACTGATCGTTTACGTTTTTTAGCATCATTGGCTTCAGCTACAGGAGCTGCACGAAGTTCATTTAAGGTTGATGCTGATAAAGAAGGTACACTGACTTTAGACCGCACGAAAGAAGATTTAGCACAAATGGTTGCACTTTGTTGTAATAATGGATATCATATCAGCGTACATTTTGAACAATTTGGGGTATATCGTAATGGTGACGTCATACGTGCACTTTACAATATAGATAAAGGTTTGCTGGATGATTTTATTAACGGACAAAGTGTGCTTGGAGATAGAGAGGGTACTTGTTTTGGATTAATAAACAAATTAGATTATATACGCGAACAAACAAAAGAGTATGAAAATATTACGCCGGTTAAAGAAGGAAGAAAGAGAAAATATCGAAGAGCAGTTTGAAAATGGTTTGCTTTATCGGTTCGTTTGTGATGTCGCTTTGCATTTTTCATTTAAGATGCCTGTGCTTCGGCTTTCTCCAGAAGAAATGGCAGTAGCAATAGCTGGAATGCTTGATGAAATAAAGGAAAATCCGGAAGAATCTCGCTATTTATGTCAGACTTTCTGGAATAAACTTTGGTATGATATAAGCTCAATGGATGAGAGGGCATCAGAAGAAGAGGTCTCGTATGCTATAATTGTTACTATGGCATTACTGGTGGTATGTTTGTTATTAGTCGATAACGTAAGACATCGTACATTAGCATTGGATTTGATATGTGTGATTCAGGAACATACTTCTATGCAAGACCTTGAACAGATACAGAGGCAAATGAATAAGTTCGTTTGGCGAATGGGGGAGCATCGGTTAAAAGAACGGATGGAACAGTATTGGCAGAGTGATATGTTTCTCTCAGATGCCATTTATGAAGTATTACACAAGGATGGATTGGAGCAGCAGGAAATAAAACCAGGAAAAAGTCACTTCCGGATTGCGAAGAAACATAAAACGAACTTTGCCAAGATTCTCAGTGCCATGTTTGAGTTACGTATGTTTGAAGATGAAAATGGGCAAATCGCTTCAAATAAGCAGAAGTTGATAGAGGAACTTGGAGTTTTTTTTGATGCAGATTACAAGAATCTTTCACAACTACTTAATGCGTCTAAACAAAATGATAACTATATAGAGATATTCGAGAAAATGATGGAAAAAGCAAAGAAATATGATGTAAAATGACTTTAGGTAAACTTTAGGTAAAGTGATAGGCCAGGGCCCGTTACTTACTTTTGCTTCCGTAATCACCGACACACAGGTGGTTGCGGAATTTTTTTATTTATAAACCGGGTTGCGGAGACGGGAGAAACTCATGAGACTGGCGGCCGCCTTCTTTCTCTCTTCACCCATAAACCAGGAATTTTATGACGATTAATTTACAGATTTCAGATACCGTTTATCGGCGTCTTTTGGCCGGACACGGCCGTATTCAGGGCACTATCGGACTGGTAAGCCCTACAGAAGGTAATTTCAATGAACATGTACGCCAGGCTCCTGCGCCGGGTACGAAGTACATTAAGTTGCGCCACGGAAGGGCTTCGGTGGGAGGCGAACGGGTCCGGCTTACTCTTAGTATTGGTCTTGACGAAGCGGGCGTTGTGCCCTCTGATGCTATTACCGATGAAAGCCGCCAAGCAAGCGATTTTGTGGATAGTGCGCTCGATACGTTCAATGATACTTTCGGATGGTAAGCTACATTATTTTTTAATTCATAAACTCAAATCATTATATGTTTGGAATAAGCAACAATGTCAGAAGCCGGGTGGTGCGCGTATGTACCCCCGAGCTCTTCCACCAGGTAGTCCACTCGCCGCTGGTGGGCAGGATATGTGCCGAGATAGCCGATGCACTTGAGGCGATGCGGCGCGGCGAAATGGCACCGGAAGATTTCGATACCCTGAAAAGTGAACGCAAGAAGCAGCTTCCCATCTTTACCCCTCATGCCACGTTTCCTGGCGGACGTCGCCTGAACTCCGATGCCGTGCCCAGCGGTCTGTCGATGTACGATGTGGACCATATCCCTGCCCCGCGCGAATTTTTCCGCGAGCACGTGGCCGCACGGGTTCGCGAGCTGGGCATCGTGCTGGCCCACGTCACACCTTCTACCGAAGGACTCCGCCTGTTTTTTGTCATCCCACCGGGCATGGGGCTGGAGGAAGCCCAGCGCTGGATGTCGCATCAGCTGGACGACGGCACCTACGACCAGTGCGTGAAGGACTATGCGCGGAGCTCGTTTGCCGTGCCTGCCGACTACATCCTTTACCTGGACGAAGCGGAATTGTTTCGTGAGCGGGAAGTGCAGAAAGCGAAATCCCACGAAGAAGCGGACATTGGAAGCATATCTTCCGCCCGTAATCCGGCGGGCAATTCCGTAGATGAGCTCTCGTTCAAGGGCATCCCTTATGCCGACCTCATCGCCCGCTGGTTCCGCCTGACGGGAGGGGAGCCCGTGGCGGGTGAGCGCAACGACCGCCTTCACCGCCTGGCTTCTCACCTGCGTTACATTACCGACAACGACGAATCGCTCCTTCTGCGCATCATGCCCCGCTACGGGCTCGACGAGGAGGAAATGCGGGCACTCATCCATTCGGCCTGCACGTCGAAGTTCTGCTCCATGCCTCGCCTGATGAAAGACGTGCTCCGTCAGGAGGAACAGGAAAGGATGCACACCGAAACGGAGGTCCACTCCGGCAAGTCCGTTCCGCCGCTCATGCCCCGCAAGCTTCCGCCGCTCATCCGTCTGCTCGTAAGCCGCACGCCCGAAATCTACCGTCCGGCCGTGGCGCATGCCGTGTTTCCCTCGCTGGCCGCCCACCTCTGGAAGGTGAGGTTCCGCTACATCGACAATGTGGAGCACGAGGCTACGCTGATGAACGTGCTCATGGCCGGAACGGGTGCCGGAAAAGATTGTATCTCGGAACCTATCAACCGTATCATGGCCGACATCCGCCTGCGCGACGAGGAGAACCTGCGCCGTGAGCGGGAATGGAAGAAGGAGGTGAACTCGAAGGGAGCCAACAAGGACAAGCGCCAGCGTCCCGAGGGACTGGTGATTCAGGAAATCGATGCGGACATGACGAATCCGGCCTTCGTGATGCGTACCGCCGAGGCGGAGGGGCATTTCCTCTATACGAAACTGAACGAGATTGACCAGTTCGACGCGCTTCGTGGAAGCGGACGGGGAGGCCAGCAGTTCCAGATTATGTGTCTGGCGTTCGATCCGGGCAACCGTTACGGGCAGACGCGTGTGGGCACGCAGAGTGTGACCGAGAAGGTGACCATCCGCTTTAACTGGAATGCGGCCACCACCATTCAGAAGGGCAAGCGTTATTTCTCGCGGGTGCTGACCGACGGACCTGTGTCGCGCATCAACTTCTGCACTATCCCCGAGCGGGAAATCGGGGCAGACATGCCCGTGTATGGCACGTACGACGCTTCGTTCGACGAGCAGCTCCGTCCCTTCATCGAGAACCTGACGAAGGCACACGGCAGGGTAGATTGTCCGCAGGCCTATCGTCTGGCCGCGAAGCTTCGCGAGGAGAATGCCGAGTTTGCCCGCCTTTCGCAAAGCCGGGTGTACGAAAATCTGTCGTTCCGTGCCAACGTCATTGCCTGGCTCAAGGCCTGCGTGCTTTTCGTGGCCTCGGGCTACCGCTGGGACAAGACCATAGAGGATTTTGTGCGCTGGAGCCTTCAGTATGATATGTGGTGCAAGATGGAGTTTTTCGGAGCCGCTATCGAGGAAGCGCAGGGAGGGGGTGCGGATGCCCGCACACCGGGGCGGCGCAACTTGCTGGAGCTGCTCCCCGACGAGTTCTCGCTGGCCGACGCCATACGTGTGCGCCAGTCGGAGGGCATGGATGCGGAAGGGGTACACGGCATGCTCCGCCAGTGGGTGCACCGGCGTTACGTGACAATTGTGACAAATGACAATTACTCAAAGCTTAAATACCGCAAGGATGGGAAGGTGGTTAAGCCCGATAAATCAAACGCTTAAAAAGAGATTATAGCTTATGGAACTGATACTGACTCGTGTATGTAAAAACAAGGATTATACGGAAGGGCGGATAGAGATAGACGGAACTCCGTTCTGTGATACACTGGAACCTACCTGGCGCGACGTAGGGTGGGGACACCGGGGGCGCAAGGTGGAAGGACGTACGGCCATTCCCGAAGGCCGCTATCCGGTGGTCATCACCCGTTCGCCCAGGTTTGGCGAGTGGCTTCCGCTGCTCCTTCACGTTCCCTTGTTCGAAGGCATCCGCATTCATGCAGGCAACTCGGTGCACGACACCGCAGGATGCATCCTCGTGGGATGCCGCCGGAAACCCGGCTTGTTGCTTGATTCCCGTCTCTGGGTGTATCGCCTGAAACGGAAAATCGTGGAAGCGAAGGCACGCGGAGAGGGTGTGTGGATAGTGGTGAAATAGCCGGTGACTGACACCTGAAGGAGAAATAGCCTGGTGGCTGACGGGTTCAGCAGCCGGGCTTTTTCTGTATCTGTCTGAGGTAGTCGGTCGGGGTATATCCGCAGAACTTCTTGAACATACGGCTCAGGTGCTGGGGGTATTCAAAGCCTAATTCGTAGGCTACCTGCGAGATGCTTGCCCCGCTGGCGAGCTCGTTCTTCACTCGCTGGATGAGGTCCTGGCGGATGTAGTTACTGGCCGTGTCCCCGGTCATCTTCTTGATAAGGTCGCCGAAATAGTTGGCCGACATGCATAGTTTGTCGGCACAGTATTGCACGGTGGGCATGCCCGAGGTAAGCTGGATTTTCTCTTCGTAGTAATCGCGCAGGAGCTGGTCGAACTTCATGAGCATGTCCGAGTTGACCAGCTTGCGGGTGATGAACTGGCGGTTGTAGAAACGCTGGCAGAAGTTCAGCATCAGTTCGATGTAACCCACGAGGATGGCATCCTGAAGCGCGTCGTGCTTTTTCTGTAGCTCATCTTTTATCTGGCGCATCAGCGACACGAGGATGTCGTGCTCCTCGTCGGTCATGTGCAGGGCTTCATTCACGCGGTAGTCGAAAAATGAATATTCCCTGATATGCTTCTCCAGTGCCGTGCCCTGCAACAAATCGGGGTGGAAGAGCAAGGCCCATCCCGTCAGGTTGACCAGCTCACCGTTGTCCTCCTTTCCCCCTATCTGTCCGGGAGCCACGCAAATGACGGTTCCTTCCTTGTAGTCGTATTTGCCGCAACCGTAGGCCAGGTCGATGTTCGCCTCGTCGTGAAAGAAGATGCCATACACACTATAGTTGTTCAGGCAATGGCGTACGGGAGACACTTCTGCATAGTCAATGACGCTGACCAGCGGATGTGTGTCCGTGTGTCCCACCCACTGGCTATAGTCTCCTACATTCCTTATTTTCAAAATCTTGCTCATAACCATTCTTTTGTTTTCGTCGGGATGTCCCTTCACAAAAATACATTATCTCAGCCAATTGGCCGCACGTGAGCAGGCAAAATCCGTAAAAACGGTACGACCTTCCGTGGTATTGTTACGCTCTTCTGCCCGTGCAGGGGTAATTTTGCCGTATCAAGAAAACAAGAAAGATGGATAAACCAATAGACATTCCCGCCAATTTATACAAGGATGAAGTGGTCTGCTTCATGGCCGACCGTTATCGCACGACTACGGAAAGAGTGATGCAATGTTTTTTAGTGCAGGAAGCCGGGGGTCCCGCGCCCGAAAAGGAGAGCTTTCCTTTCCGCCTCACGGATAACGAAATGGAAATATTACGAGGGTTGTTGAGCCGTAGCGGCTCGTAAAAAAATTCAGATTATGGATAGAAGAGATTTTTTGAAGATGTCGTCTGTAGCCGCCTTTTCTGCGGTATGTGCATGGACCGGTGTATCGAAGGTTTTCTCCCAGTCATCGGATAGTAAGGGTCAGTCTGTACGTGGAGATATGGAACATCGCAATTTGGGCGGACTGGATGTATCGGCTATCGGGCTGGGATGCCTTCCCATGGTAGGCTACTATGGCGGACGGTATGAAAAGAAGGATATGATTGCCTTGATTCGTCGGGCTTATGATCAGGGAGTTACTTTTTTCGATACGGCAGAGGTGTACGGCCCTTATACCAGTGAGGAGTGGGTAGGCGAGGCACTTGCTCCTTTTCGTAACAAAGTAAAAATCGGTACGAAGTTTGGTTTCGGGGTGGAAGAGAAACAGCCCACGGCCTTGAATAGTCGTCCTGACCATATTCGCCGGGCTGTGGAAGGTTCATTGCGACGCTTGCGTACGGATCACATAGACTTGCTTTATCAGCACCGTGTGGACCCGAAGGTGCCGATGGAGGAGGTAGCAGACACGGTAAAGAACCTGATGCAGGAAGGAAAAGTCTTGCACTGGGGATTGTCGGAAGCCAGTGCACGTTCTATTCGTCGGGCACATGCCGTTTGTCCGCTTTCGGCCGTACAGAGCGAGTATGCCATCTGGTGGCGCGAACCGGAGACCAAAATATTCCCTACGCTGGAAGAACTGGGCATTGGTTTTGTTCCATATTGTCCGTTGGGAAGGGCCTTTCTTACGGGAGTGATTCATGAGGAAAGCCGTTTTGAGAAACCTGATAGGCGGGCCACATTGCCGCAATTCACCCCTGAAGCCTTGAAGCATAATATGCCGCTTGTGTCACTTGTGTGTAAATGGGCAGAGCGAAAGAATATTACTCCTGCCCAGTTTGCCTTGGTGTGGATGCTTTCGCGTAAGTCATGGATTGCTCCCATCCCAGGCACAACGAATCCGAACCACCTCGATGATTTCTTGGGAGCAGCTCATGTGCGGCTTACGGCTTACGAGATGGAGGAATTTGACAGGGAATATTCACAAATAGACCTTATGGGGCATCGTGCCGATCCGTTTACCGAGAGTCAGATTGATAAGTAACAGAAATAATAAGAATGCTATGCTAAAATTTATTCAGTATGTATGTTTGTTGTTCCTTGTGTGCTCCTGTAGCACGAGGAATGAAGAAAGTGTGATATTGCAAAATGAAACGGATATGGAAAAGAAAAATTTAGGTTCGGTACTGGCGCTTTATCCCAAACCGATGACGGTGGTTGGGGCGGTAGTCAATGAAAAAGTAAACTGGCTTGTAGTGGGACATACTGGAATTATTGGGCATGACCGTATTCTTCTGAGTATGAGTAAACATCATTATACCAATCAGGGAATAAGGAGGTCAAAGAAATTGTCTGTAAACCTTGTGAGCCGTGAAATGTTGCCTGCGGCTGATTATGTGGGAAGTGTAAGTGGAAATTCGGTGGATAAATCGACGGTGTTTGACTATCATTTTGGAGAGAATGGTACTCCGGTTATTGACAAATCACCATTAACCATGGAATGTGATGTGGTGGATATTTATGAAACCGAGGGATTTGACAATTTTATTTGTTCCATAGCTAATACCTATGCAGCTCCAGAAGTGCTCGGTCAAGATGGGAAACTGGATTATACCCGATTGAAACCTGTGTTGTTTGAGTTTCCGACGTACTCGTATCTTGCTACGGGAGAAATAATCGGCAAGTGTTTGAACTTAGACAAAAAGCCCGGCATGTGTGCCAAACTTCCGATGTCGCCCGATGGTATTGTGAGGTTATCGAAAATAGAAGTGTATCCGGAGTTTATAAAGGAATATATGCAATATGCGGTGGAAGTGGGTGAGATTTCATTACGTTCTGAACCGGGGGTATTGACCATGTATGCCGTTGCCGAAAAGGAAAATCCGTGTAAGGTTACGATTCTTGAAACCTATGCAAGTGAGCAGGCTTATAAATCACATATTGCGTCGGAGCATTTTCAGAAATATAAACAAGGAACAAAGCACATGATTAAAACGTTGGTCTTATCGGATCAGACTCCTCTTAATCCGCAGAGTCAGGTAAATAATTTCATTCAATAGAAGCGATTGAATCGTTATAATACAGAATCTCCTCACAAATCCATGAATCGTGGTGATTTGTGAGGAGATTTTCTTTTTATTTCGGTGCCTTGCGGTAGAGATAAATCGCAATGAACAGATACAGGATGTTCGGAATCCACACGGCCAGGTTCGGATGCGCGTTTCCGTTGATGGCGAAGGTGGACGAGATGGTCTGGAACAGGATGTAGGAGAAGCTCAGTGCGATACCGATTCCCAGGTGAAGTCCCATACCTCCTTTCCGTTTTTGTGACGAAAGCGAGAGCCCGATGACCGTCAGGATAAAGGCCGCAAACGAGGTGGCGATGCGCCGGTAGTATTCCACTTCGAACACCTTGATGTTGGCGAAGCCTCGTTGCTTCTGCTTGTCGATGTACTCCCGTAGCTGGGGACTGGTCATCGTTTCCTGCTGGCCGCGCGTGATGAGGAAGTCCTGCGGCTCCATGTTGATGATGGAGTCCAGACGGTCGCCCCGGGTGATGGTTTCACGCATGCCCTTCATCTCACGGATCATGTAGTCCTTGATAATCCAGCGGTGCACGGTGGTGGTGTCGTACGTAATACGGCGGGCCGTGAGGTGCGATACCAGCTTGTGGTCTTCAAACTTGTCGAGCGAGAAGCGGTAAGCCGTCTTGTTGTAGTCTTCGTAGCGCTCCATGTAGGCAATGACACCTGTATCTACCTCCAGCTGGATATTGCGCACGTAGTCTGCCCGCTTCTTGTTCTTGTACACTTGCTCAAACTTCAGTCGGGTGACGCTACCGGTAGGAATCACCTCGGTACTCAGCACGTAGGTGACCAGTGCGATGATGGCGGCCGAAATCATGTAGGGCACCATCAGGCGCTTGAAACTCATTCCGGTGGAGAACATGGCGATAATCTCGGAGTTCTCTGCCAGCTTCGACGTGAAGAAAATCACGGCAATGAATACGAACAACGGACTGAAGAGGTTCGTGTAGTAAGGAATGAAGTTCAGGTAATAGTCGAAGATGATGGCACTGATAGGCGCCTTGTTGTTGATGAAGTCGTCAATGTTTTCATTGATGTCGAACACCACGGCGATGGAGATAATCAGGGCGATGGCAAAAAAGTAGGTGCCCAGGAACTTCACGATGATGTACCTGTCCAGCCGTTTCAACCATTTCTTCTTGAACGGGTTTCCTTTTAAATTTTTCAGTTGTTCCTTTCCGGCTTGCAGGTAGGAACGGAACAACTGGAACACATTGTGTTTCATATTTATCGTCGTAAACTACAATTACAATCGGGTAGATAAACGTTTCACCATGGCCGGTTTCCAGGTAGAGAAGTCGCCGGCAATGATGTGCTTGCGGGCTTCGCCTACGAGCCAGAGGTAGAAGGCCAGGTTGTGGATGGAGGCAATCTGCATGGCCAGCAACTCCTGTGCGTGGAACAGGTGGCGCAGGTAGGCACGACTATACATCGTGTCTACGTAAGATGCTCCGTCAGCTTCAATGGGCGAGTAGTCGTTCTCCCATTTCTTGTTGCGCATGTTCATGATACCGTCTTTGGTAAAGAGCATGCCGTTGTCTGCAAGTTCCTGAATTTCTTCTCTGGCTTCGGTGATGTCCTGCTCGGCGTATTTACTGCTAAGCGCCTCTGCTGTCTCTTCTGCATTTTTTCCTTCGTTCATGCAGGAAAGCACATCGTATACGCAGTCATCCACAACATGGACGGAGCCGCTGTTGACGTCCAGCACCATGTTGAAGCCATTGCTTTTATATAAATGTATCACTGTGGTATTCCTTTCTATAACTCTCTCTTTTTTTAATATGCCTGGCAAAAAGAATGTTCCCAAATCCGGCGAAACCGGTTCTGGGAACACCTTTTACTCGTCCTTATGGATTACTTTTACTTATGCTCGCAGCTCTGGTTGCCTACGGTGCAAGAAGTCTTACATGCGGACTGGCAGGATGTCTGGCACTCACCGCATCCACCTTTTTTTACAGTGTTCTGTAAGCTTTTTGTATTTAAAGTTTTGATGTGTTTCATGGCACATTCCTCCTTCATTGTAGTTGACGCGCGACTTTTTTATAGTCTTCGGCCATTAGCTCTTCCCATTATAGCATAGGTTTTTCAAATTTAAAAGTCTGTTTTTTGAAAAAATGTTCTGTTTTGTCCGCTTTTATCTGCCGTGTGCCGTCATTCCGCCTGCCATTCCGCCGACGGCACAGACTGCTGCCGCCCACAGAAGTCTTCCGGCTCCGGCAAATCCGCCCGGCAGGAAGACTGCGGAGACGATGATCAGAATGGCAAAATACACGATTCCAAAGCAGATGCCCCAGAGAAACCGCCGTTTTCCCGCCATGTTTCCTGCCATTCTTCCGCCGGAAAAGCTTGATGCCAGATAGATCACCACAATGCCCGCCTGCACCCAGCTTTCCTTCCAGGAAAATTTCCAGAGCAGGAAAGACAGCAGCAAAAGAAGAAGCACCGAGATCAGATAGGAAACGAGAAGAGCCTTCAGCCAGCCGATCCCGCTGCCCGCACCCACCGCCCATGTTTTCTTTTCTTCCATAAGAAAAAGCCCTCCCATACTGTAAATGTATGGAATGGCTTTTTCGGATATGCCTGTTTCTTTATTCTTCGTCAAACGGATGATTCTTTTTGAATTCCAGCCATGCGGCCATGCTCTTTGCGCGTTTCGCCTGCATCTGAAGGAATGCCATGCAGAACATAACGGCTGCAGAAAGTGCGGAGCTGATCGCCAGCGGAAGCACCAGCGTCTCATCGCCGGTGTTGACCGGGATGCTGCGGATGCTTGCAGTGGTCTGTGTCTTCTTCTGCGGAATCTTTGTGCTTCCGGTATTGGAATTGGAAGAGCTGTTGTTACTGCTGCTCTTCGACGGTGTGGCTGTCGGAGTCGGAGTGGATGTCTTATTCGTTCCGTAGTTGTCCGGTCCTACAAGGATCGTTCCTGCGGCACGCAGCGTACTTACGTCATCGGCTGCACTTGCTGTCATTTCACCGGCACTCAGGTTGGATTTCTGCTCTGCAGCTGCAAGCAGTTCATGCTCGCCTTCGTCCGCCGTCTCAGCTTCTGCTGTTTCCGTCTGCTCCTCTGATACAACGCTTCCGGACAGACTTACTGCCATCGGCCGGATTAAAAGAGAGACATCGGAGATCAGATAGCCGTCTTCTGTGCTGTCCGTACCGGATGGATTGGAAATTTCATCGAAATTTTTTACGGTTTCGTTTTCTTTCTGAATTTCATCTTTTACAAGGTCACCCAGATTTTCATCCTGTTTCCACTGGTCCGATGATGCATCCTTTCCCGTTCCGTTCTGGTTATCCTGGTTTGTATCGTCCTGGTTTGTGTCATCTGCTGCAGGATCGTCTTTTGCTGTATCATCCGGGGCAGGTGTCACGGTTGGATCTTCTGCCGGAGTTTCCGGATTATCCGGATTTTCACTGTCATCGGTATTCTCGCCCGGTGCTGTCGTCGGAGTTACTTCCGGCGTTACGGTCGGTTCCGCATCCGGTGTCGGAGCTGCCGTTGGTGTATCCCCTGTATTTTCTCCGTTGTCCGCATCCGGTGTCGGAGTTGCCGTTGGTTCCTCCGCCGGCGTTACGGTCGGCTCTGCGTCCGGCGTTTCCGTCGGTTCTACCGTTGGCTCTGCGTCCGGGGTCACCGTTGGTTCTGCGGTCGGCTCTGCATCCGGCGTTTCCGTCGGACCCGGAGTTGGTGTTACGGTATCTTCTGCCGCATCCGGTGCCGGAGACTCGCCTGGCGCAAGCGTTGGTGTTTCCGAAACCGTTTCTTTTGCTTTTTCTGCTGCCAGAACAGCCTCATATCCGGCTTCTGTCACCACGATTTCATCTGCCGCAAAAACGGTATCTGTTACTCTTCCCCAGAAGTCTGTTTTCTGCTGTTTCTTTCGATACGTTTCCAGCTCTTTTTCATCCATTCCGACGAATACCAGATATTTTTCTGCTGCTTCCTCCGCTGCCGTTTTGCTGGTATCTGCAGTAGTGTTTTTTTCGGTTGTTTTCCCGTCCGCCTGCAGTTCTGCCGCTGCAGCTGCAAGAAGCTCCTGTGCTTTTTCCACGGTTTTTACTGCTGTCTCTGCCGTTGTACCGTCTGCCGTATCATCGCCGGTTTTCAGATTCACATAAACGGCTGCCCGTTTTGTCTTTGTCTCTGTACCGTTCTCCGTTCCGGAGACAGTTTCGTTCTGTACTGCGCTTTTTTCCGTTCCTGCCGATGCGCTGGCACGGAGCGGAATTGCATCGGAAAATACCAGTGTGCCCGCAAGGACAGCACCCATCACTTTCCATGCCTGTTTTTTCTTCATTGCGTTTCTCCTTATGTTCTCTTGATCTATCCTAAAAAAATCTGTCTTTTTGTGTCATAATTTCGCATTACAGCATTATAGCACAAGAAAGAATCCCGCGCAAGGCTGAAGTCGCCTTGAAACGCGGGATTCGTGAATCACTTTCTTACGCAGCGAAACAGCAAGTGTTTCACTGCTGGGTGAACAGTAACGCGGGATTCTCATCTGCTTTTATCGCTTTTTAGTTTGTTTCCATTCTCGTTGTCGTAAGCTGATCCGGGGATAAATTCAGGATTTCCATAAACTCATCACCTGTGATCGTCTCTTTCTCATACAGATATTTTGCCAGCTCGTGGAGTTTCGGCATGTTATCTTTTAAGAGCTGCTCTGCTTTGTCGTACTGTTTTCTGACTGCTGCAACAACCTTCTCATCAATCTGTGCTGCTGTCGATTCGGAGCATGCCAGGGAAGTGTCACCGCCGAGGTACTGGTTCGTTACCGTCTCAAATGCAACCATACCAAATTCCTCGTTCATACCGAAGCGGGTGATCATGGATCTTGCCACCTTCGTTGCCTGCTCGATATCGTTCGAAGCACCTGTCGTGATGGAATGGAACACCAGATCCTCTGCCACACGGCCGCCGGTCAGCGTTGCAATCTTGTTTTCCAGCTCTTCGCGGCTCATCAGGTTGTGCTCATCTTCATCCACCTGCATCGTATAGCCGAGGGCGCCGGACGTACGCGGGATAATGGTGATCTTCGTAACCGGAGCGGAATGGCTCTGCAGTGCTGCGACGAGTGCATGGCCGACCTCGTGGTAGGAAACGATCAGTTTCTCTTTGTCGGTCATGATCTTATTCTTTTTCTGGTATCCGGCGATGACAACCTCAACGCTCTCCTCCAGATCCGCCTGGGTGACAAATTTTCTTCCATCACGGACGGCACGGAGTGCTGCCTCGTTAATCATATTGGCAAGTTCTGCACCAGAAGCACCGGATGCCATACGTGCGATCGCATTGTAATCGACATTGTCGCCCACGCGGATGTTTTTCGCATGGACTTTCAGGATTTCCTCACGGCCTTTTAAGTCAGGCAGTTCAACCGGCACACGGCGGTCGAAACGGCCCGGACGAAG
>ENA-OPVL01001527-OPVL01001527.1-human-gut-metagenome-genome-assembly--contig:-NODE-1527-length-13960-cov-12.147573_pt1 | contig 13960 bp, 9 predicted proteins | sample MGYA00241496_ERZ501984 | MGnify/ENA primary metagenome ERZ501984 (study PRJEB25962, sample SAMEA2042986) | human gut metagenome | biome: human gut; feature: human-associated habitat; material: faeces... | reverse complement strand
CTTTCCGGCCAGTGCATTGCGATAGTCGGCTTCGGCCTGTGCCACTTTCAGACGGTATTCCGTATCTTCTATGATGGCCAGGGTATCTCCTTTTTTTACAGTCTGGTATTCCTCAAAACAGATTTTCTTGATGAAGCCCTGTACCCGTGTGCTGACAGGAGTCAGGTGTTGCTTCACCTGAGCATTGTCTGTATATTCCACACTACCTAAATGGATAAATTTGCCGCAAACCCAGCTGATACCGGCTACGAGGACCAGCAGTATAAAGAAATTAGAAATAGCTCTTTTTTTGTTTCGCATCATATATTTTTTCGTTTTTGTGTAAATATGAAATTCATTAAAGTGTTCCCGTAATTTTTTTCAGCAGGTAATATTGATACAATATACCTATCTGATAGTTGGCCAGCTGCAATTCCATGTCCAGCTGCATGTTGCTGGCATCCAGCATATCGGTAATCAGTGACAGACCGTTCAGGTAACGTTGCCGCACGATGCGGAAGTTTTCATGTGCCAGCTGTACGCTTTTTTGCTGAGTCTGCAGTCTTACGTACGCTTCATTCAGGTTCACGTATGCTTCGTGCACTTTATTTTCTATTTCTTCTTTGACCAGCTGGTAGTTTTTTTCTGCTTTTGAGGTAGCTATCCGTGCCTGTTTCAGTTTCTTCTTGCTCTTAAACAACGCATCCAGATTGTACGAGATACCTACTCCGGCAAACCAGTAGTTGAAGTTGTTGTTCAATGGCGGGACTTCTACTAGAATCGGTCCGTTAAATTCATTGGTAGCTGTCAGACTGATGTGAGGTCTGCGTTCCGAACGAATCAAGTTCTGCTGGTTGTGGGTCAGCTTGATTTCCGTGTGTGCCTGCTGGAGTTCAGGAGATTCCTGAGAAGCTTCCATCCAGGTCGTTTCCTGTTGTTTGTCCACATTGATACGGAACAGTGCTGTGGAGTCGGGTACAATATGTACCGAAGGGTCCAGTCCGATAGTAGTCGTCAGCTTGTGGTTCAAGACATTGAGCCTGTTGATAGTAGAAGTCAGGCCTAATTGCAGATTCTGTAACTGTAGTTCATAACGGGTAATGTCACTCTTCAGTGCCGTACCCTGTTGATAGGCAGCCCGCATATCCTTTACCAATAGATGTGTCTGCTCAATGTTCTTTTCGTAGACCGTCTGTTGATTTCTCAGTTGGAACAAATCCAGATAATATCCCAACAGCATGAAGCGCAAATCCTGCTGGTTGTTTTGATAAGTCTGTTGTGCTAGTTGCTGTTGCAGTTTCGCTTTCTGGATGTTGGCATTGATACTTCCTCCGGCGTAGATAGTCTGTGAGGCCTTGAGTACAAAAGAATTACCGAAATGCGGCATGTCAGCATGTATGCCGTTACTGAAATCCCGGTCTGTCATGCAACCGTCACCAATATAGTTGAGGTCCACCTGTGCCCGGATGGAGGGAAGTTTGGCATTTTTAGCCACTTCTACCGCCTGTGTCGTTTCGTCAATGGCCAGTGAATGAAGCTGGATGCTTTTGCTGTTCTGGTCTGCCAGTTGAAACAATTCATCGATAGAAAGAACCCGTTCTTGTGCGGCGGCCGTGTAAATAAAAAAGGAAAGAACTCCAATAGTTGAAACTAATCTTTTACCCATTATTCTTTTTGTGTTGAAAATACCTTTAGCCATTTTATTTGGCTGTGCAAAATTAAGCCATTATTTTTAGGCTGAATTTGCGGTTTATGCAAAAAGATTACCATTTTAAGCCATCCTCAGAGAATGAATCAGGAACAGGAAAGCTATATCTCGCTGATAAAGCAGACGAGTAAGGAGACCATCCGCATCAAGAAAACCGGATGGGAAGAAATTAAACTGCCGGGCCATGCACATGAAAAGTGCCAGATTATCTATACCCTTTCCGGCACGTTGCATGTACAGATAGGTTCCACAAGCTATTTTGTGCCAGAGAAGCACATCGCCTGGATACCCGGCTGTACGGAGCATGAATTATCCAGCAAGAATCGGCAGGTGTCACTGGTTATTTTCTATCTGTCGCTGGATGCGGATGACAAGGATACTGCCTTGAAGGAATTCTCCATTTATCACACCAACTCCTTTATTGCAGAGAACTTGAAATTTATTGCTTCCAAGGGGACGGAGATAGAACAGGCTGATTCTCCCGATTTGTATGCCTTTGCACTCAGCTTTTTCAAACTGCTGCCCTCCATCAGCCAGGATATGGGCTTTTTGTTGAAGATGCTGGCCATTCCCAATGATGCACGTTTGCATCCTATTCTGGCCTATCTGCAGGAGCATTTGCATGAGAATTTGAAGATGCCGCAACTGGCTGCCCATTTCGGATTCTCTGTGCGCAACCTGAGCCGTTTGTTCAATGAGTCGGGCATACGTTTCAGCTATTATGTGAACAATCTGAGAATCATGCGGGCTATCGAGCTTTTTGCCGATGGGGGAAGGACCATGCAACAGATTGCATACGAAGTAGGTTTTGCCACTCCCAACCATTTCAATCGTGTGTTCCGCCAGATTACGGGCGTATCACCTAATGCTTTTGTAAAAAATGACTAAGTCCCTTTCTCTGCCTGAAACAGGACAAGAGAAAAGAACTCAGCGATGAGTATAAATCAAATCAGATTATACGTAAGTTTCCAGGAAAGATACTTCTCCTTCTGGTACAACTTCCAGGTTCTGGGTAGTAGCCGGGAACAATACTGATTCACCTGCTTTTACGCTGATGCGGTTGCCTTCGTTGTCAGTAACGGTGCAGGCTCCCTTCATGCAGATGTAAATAACAAACGAATCCAGTTCGCTGTAGTCCATGTTCATGGTTTCTGTCAGGTTGTAAACAGAAGTGGTGAAGTACGGACAGCTTACCAGTTCCACCGGTTCGTCTTTACGCGGTTCATAGTGTGTACGATAATCATCAGATACAGTATAGTCGATGGCATCTTTTGAGAGTTCCGTATGCAGTTCACGCAAGTTACCGTTCTTGTCTCTGCGGTTGAAGTCATAAATACGGTACGTGATGTTGGAAGTCTGCTGTATTTCTGCCAGGAAGCATCCGGCTCCGATGCTGTGGATACGTCCTGCCGGTAAGAAGAATACATCGCCCGGCTGTACGTCATATTTGTCGAGGGCATCACAAATTGTATTGTTTTCAATCATGTCGGCATATTCCTGCGGAGTAATCTGTTTTTTCAGACCTGAATACAAGTGTGCCTGTCCGCCGGTATTGTCGATGATATACCACATTTCTGTTTTACCCATAGACTGGTGGCGCTTCATGGCCAGTTCATCGTCAGGGTGTACCTGAATAGACAAATCCTGCTTGGCGTCAATAAACTTGATAAGCAAAGGGAATTTGCCCTGGAATCGCTTGTAGTTTTCTTCTCCCACTAGCTTTCCTTTATATTCTTCCATCAGCTGAGTCAGGTTCTTGCCGGCATCTGCACCTTCTGCTACTACAGATTCGTCGCCCGGTACGTCTGAGATTTCCCAGCTTTCGCCCACTTGTTCCTGCTGATAGTCCAGTTGTTTAAAAGGAATAATACGTTCTCCTCCCCAAAGGGTCGATTTTAAAATAGGTTTGAATTTCAAAGGATACATAATCTTATTTATTTTGGTCTGTACAAAAATAGGAAAAACTATGATTATACCTTATATAATTGGGGAGAAAAAGAAGATATGAAGTATTCTTTTGATTTCTCAAATCAGAAATACAAACGTAATCTTTGCGTAAATGAAATGTACATCTCATGAAGTTCTGCTGTAACATAAACACTCCATCTTTGCAACGGAAAAAAGAAATGCATGAATAGATTATGAGATTAGGTTTTAAGGAGATTGTTTTTGTTTCAGGTTTCTTAGCTTGTTCTACTATGCCGATGGTAGCAGAGACTATAAAAGGTACCATTGTAGACAAGCAGACTAAAGAACCATTGACGGGAGCTACCGTACAAGTACTTGGTACTACAGTAGGAGCAGTAGCCGATCTTGATGGAAATTATATCTTAGATGTTCCCGGTGGGGAGTATGAACTGGTTGTGAAATACGTGGGATACACAGATATTAAGGCTGGGGCTGTAAAAGCTAAAGGCAAAGATGTGGTGCTGAACTTTGAGATGGAAAGCGATGCACAGGCCTTGAGTGAAGTCTCCGTTGTTGCACGTAAAAACCTGGAAGGGGAACGTGCGTTGAGCATGGAACGCCAGAAAGCCACTGTAGCTATTGAAAACCTTGGAGCAAAAGAAATGAGCGTGAAAGGCATCAGTAATGTACAGGAAGGCGTGAAGAAGATAACCGGTATCTCGATTGCCAGTGCAGGACAGCTGATTGTGCGCGGATTGGGCGACCGTTATAGTACGACTACCTTGAACGGACTGCCGATTGCTTCTCCGAATCCGGATAACAAACTGATTCCATTGGATTTGTTTCCTTCAAGTACGGTACGGAACATTACGGTAAGTAAGGTATATGAAGCTGGAACTTTTGCTGATTATTCAGGAGCACACATCGATATCAGTACCAAAGAAAATACCGGAAAAGACTTTTTCTCCATCGGTTTCAATACAGGAGGCCGGTTCAATACAATTTTCCAGGATTTCTATAAAATGGATCAGCAGTATTCCTTGTTCCGTAATCCGGGTATTAATCAGAAGTACATTGACATGCCTAAGGCGGATTTTTCTACTGCCATTACGAAGGAAAATCCTTTTCATACAACATTCGATGTGAATAAGAGTACAAGTCTTCCGGAATTTGGAGGTAATATAGCCGGCGGAAAGAACTGGGATGTAAATGGACAGAACCTGAGTCTGTTGGCTGCATTGAGCGCAAGCAATACCAATGAAACCACAAAAGATGCTTTTTATCGCACACTTGAAGCCGGAGGTACGACTCTCGACCAGTTTAATTACGATAGTTACCGTCAGGAACTGAAACTGGCAGGACTTGGTAACCTGGCTTATACGCTTAGAGAGGCCGACCGTATTGGATACACCTTCTTCTATGCGCGTAATGCGGAGAATACCTATATGTTGCGACAAGGAGAAGACTATGAAGACAATGAACTGATAGGTAACAACTCTGTAACCCACATTTATACCCTTCAAAATCATCAGTTGAATGGACACCATGAGTTTGGAAAGCAGTGGGATTTGAACTGGAGTGGTTCTTACAGCAAGACTTCCAGCGAAGAGCCTGACCGCAGACAGGTAATGTTTGAAAAGGCTGGAAACTCTCTGGAACTGTTCGATTTGAACAAGCAGGAGAATATGCGTTATTTCGGCTCGCTGAATGAAGAAGAATGGGTGGGCGATTTGCGAAGCTCTTATCGCTATGGTGACAATAACCTGATACGCATGGGAGCTACTTACAAAGACAAGAGCCGTACGTTCCGTTCTACACGTTTCTACTATGATGTAAGCCGTTTCAATCCTGAGATAGAGGATATTTACCAGACTTCCAGCTTTATGGGCTATGACCATATTGCCAATGGAGACATTACTATAATCCGTGACCAGCAGCCGAAAGACCAGTATGATGCCGGGCACTCCATCTATGCCGGATTTATTGACGCGGAATATTATCCGACGGCCAATTTCCTGATGAATATCGGGGTGCGTTATGAATATAGTCACCAGTGGGTAAATTATGCGACAGACGGAGGTGAAGCCAAACGGAATGAAGTGAACTGCCATGACTTCTTCCCGGCCATGAACTTGAAATATACCGTGAACGATACCAACAGCCTGCGCTTCTCGTTCTCACGTACGGTAACCCGTCCGTCATTCATTGAAATGGCTCCTTTCCTCTATCAAGAATCGTATGGAGCAGCCATGATTCGAGGTAATGCAGAATTGAAGAACGGATATAACTACAATATCGACCTGCGTTACGAACGTTTCGACCAGCAGAACAGTAACAATATGTTCTCTATTACGGGTTATGCAAAAATCCTGGAAGACCCGATTGAACGTACACAGACCTTGTCGGGTGGTGCGGCTGTTCACTCTTTCCAGAATGCAGATACAGGTGTGGCTGCCGGAGTGGAAGTGGAATTCCGTAGAGAACTGTTTCGCGACTTCCGCATAGGAACCAACGCTTCTTACATGTACACCAACGTACAATTGCCGGAAGGTGGGGCCTATACCAACGCACAGCGTTCCCTGCAGGGAGCTTCTCCTTACCTGGTGAATGCGGATATCAGCTATGCTCCTAAGTTTAAGAACGATACACAGCTGACTGCTACGCTGCTCTATAATTTGCAAGGACCACGCATTCATGCGGTAGGTATTTCCGGATTGGGCGACGTGAAACAGGAAGACTTGCATACGCTGGATTTCGTAGCCACTTACAAGCTGAATGACCACTGGAACTTTAAGTTGCAAATGACCGACTTGTTGAATCAGGACATCGTCTTCAAGCAGGAAGTGAAAGACGGCAGAAAGCTGGAAGTGGAACGCTACGGAAGAGGAACTACCTTTGAGTTAGGTTTTAGCTATACATTATAAAAATTCATAAAGGAAAAAATTGAACACTATTCTAAACTTTTTATTAACGAGAAAAGTATGAAAACAATGAACTTGAAATTTATGTCGATGGCCGCAATCGCTGCTATGACTTTGTGTACTGCTTGTAGTGAAGATGACAACACTCCGAATCCGGAACCTCCTGTTGCAGATGCGTATTCTTCAGAGTTGTTCTTGACTGTAGCAAACAACAATGCAATTAATTACAATTTCAGCAATACATTTACAAATAAATTTGTCGGTACGATTGACGGTGGAGCCGACATGACGAAGGTAGATAATTTCTTCGAAGCTGCTGCTTATCGTGGTGCTGTTCCTGCTAATAATGACTGGACAGCCGGATGGATTCGTACAAGCGGAAACGGTGATGAAACAAGTGCCAATGCTGAAGAAATTCTGCAAGGCGAACTGACTGCCAATAAGACTTTATTGAAGAATAAAGTATATGCACTTAGTGGTGAATATATTGTGAAGACTGGCGCTACACTGACTATTGAAGAAGGTGTGAAAATTGTTGCCATGACCGACGATGAATCTGTAGATTATATCTTGGTACAGCAGGGTGCTAAGATTGAGGCTGTAGGAACAAAAGAAAATCCGATTATCATGACTTCAGATAAGAAGGAATCTGGTGCATGGGGCGGTTTGCACATCTGCGGTAAAGCTCATACCAATGCAGAAGGTGGTACCGGTAAATCAGAAATCGGTGATGCAGCTTATGGAGGTTCTGCTGACAATGATAACTCTGGTACACTGAAATATATTCGTCTGGAAAATACCGGATATGCATTGGATTCTGAACATGAAGCAAACGGTATTTCTTTCTATGGCGTAGGTAACGGTACTACAGTAGAATACGTACAGGCTTACAATGGTTCTGACGACGGTTTTGAATTCTTCGGTGGTAGCGTTGACGTGAAACACATGGTAGTGACCAACTGTAGTGATGACTCTTTCGACTGGACTGAAGGATGGAACGGACGCGGTCAGTTCCTGGTGGCTTATCAGGAAGCAAAGGAAACACTCGGATTTGATTGCGACTGCTTGATGGAATGCGATAATAACGGTAAGAACTTTGCAGCCACTCCGGTAGCTTGTCCTACTTTGGCTAACCTGACCTTGATTGGCAACGGTGGTGAGAAACAGGGTGTTCGCTTGCGTGCCGGTACACAAGTGAAGATGTACAATGCACTGATTTCTGGTAAAGGAAAATGCTTGACAACTGAAACTACAGAAACAGAAAAGGCATTGGTAGACGGTACATCTGTATTGAACTACGTAACTTTGGCTACGGATATTGAATGTAACGGTGCTGAAGAATAAGAAATAGATTTCATTTGATTGATGGTGGTCTGTCGGGAGAAATAGCTCGGCAGACCGCTTCTTTTTTATTGGAGAATGAAATGCATTTTCCCATCTTCTTCTCCGTGATAGGAAAAGCCTTCCCACTCAAACTCTTTCAGCTGTTCCGGATGTGTTATCCGGTTTTTCAGGATGAAGCGGGTCATTTCGCCCCGACACATCTTGGCGTAGATAACTACCGTGCTAGGTTTCCCGTTTTTCAGGGTATAGAACTCGGGCGTAACGACCTGTACTTCCCGACAGACTTTTTCCCAGTCGAACAAGTCTTTCATTTCACCACTGGCCAGGTTGACAAGAATGCCTCCTTGTTGCCGGATGGCATCAATGAAATAGTCCGTCAACAAAGGGCGCCAGTATTCAAACATGGTTTTCCGTTCGTGTTCCGGCAATCGTACATTGCCTTCCAAGCGGTAATTCTGAATACTGTCCAGCGGACGGAGCAATCCGTATAAGAAAGAGGTAATCAACAAATGTTGCTGGGCATACCGGAAATCTTCTGCGGTAAAGTCTGCCGGATGGATGCGCTTGAACACGATGCCTGTGTAAGCTAAAAGAGCCGGCAGGGCAGGAGTCTCCGGTGAAAGGAACTCGTGGTAGCGCAGATAGTTTTCGGCTGCTAACTTCGGATTCACTGTCAGCATCTGAGCCAGCTCTTCGGCAGTAAACTGGGTCATGTACAAGGCGTTTTCGCGGGCCTCTTTCAGAAAATGAGGAGTAGTGGTTTCTGGATATGGAGTTTTGCTACGTGCGGTCATGGTCTTGGCACACGAGATAAATGTCATCATACGCGCTCTTGTTTTTCGTTAAAACTATTTACAAAGATAGACTCCTTGGCGGATTTTCCAGCGGTTTACGGTATATTTGTCAGGGTTTAACATTTTATAGAAAGGAAAGAACAATGAAAAATTTACGGATTTGGAGCCTTTTGTGTCTGATTTGGATGGGCGTACTGGCTGCTTCTGCACAAGACACCGGGAAAGAAAAAATCAGTTTGGGTGATGCCATGCCTGCCATTACCCTGAGTTCGGAGATATATGGTAAAGTGACACCTGCCGATTTGAAAGGAAAGGTAGTGCTGGTCAGTTTGTTTGCTACGTGGTGCGGTCCTTGTCAGATAGAACTGGCTGAGGTTCAGAAGACTTTGTGGCCCAAATACAAGGATAACAAGGATTTCAAGCTGTTAGTTATCGGCCGGGAGCATACGGATGCAGAATTGAAAAAATACAATGAACGGAAGAAGTTCAGTTTCCCGCTCTATCCGGACCCTAAACGGGAGGTCTTCTCTCTTTTTGCTGATCAGACAATCCCCAGAGCGTATCTGTTCGGAAAAGACGGTAAGCTGATTCATGCCTCAATAGGTTATACAAAATCTGAATTTCAAGAACTTATGGCTGATATAGAAGCCGCTTTGAAATAGTGTCTAGATAAATTATATTGACTAAGCTAGTATACTATAAATTTTTTAACTACCTTTGCAATATCTGGCTAACCTAGAGGGGTGGCTGGATGTTTATAATTGTTAATTATATAAAGAAAGGCGTTTACGAACGTTATCTTCTGCGTCTCGAATCTCGCAAATTTGAACCGATAGGAAGATAAGGCAACGAAACGCCCACTAAGGTGTATTATCAATTTTACCGTGTATATATGCACGGAAAAGTCTGTATAATATCATCTTGGCGTGGGCTGGCTGCGTTGCTTATCTTTGTCGGTGAGGCAATGCGAGAGCCAGAGACGCGAGATAAGCGAGTACAGACTCCCATGCCTTTTTTATTTTAATAGCCCAATCTGGGGAGACTATAGGCACAATAAAAGAAACTTATGAAAAAGTTATTAGAGAAATGGAAGGGAATTGTAACCCTTGTTTTGGTTTCCCTTAGTCTTTATTCTTGTAAGGATGATGATAATTCGGGTATTTCAACAGAAAGTATTATTGGTGTTTGGGAGGGTATAAAGGCTGATAGTTGGTCGATTGTACCGGCAGCTGAGGCAACAGAAGGATGGTGGGGAGAACGTCCAGATAAAGATTCGCAATATGGAACAGATATATCAGATTATCGCGTGGAGTTTACTGCCGACATGTTCTATCGCGTTTATACTTATAATGAATATACAGATAAATGGAGCCGAGGTGCTGTTGGCAAATGGAGTGTATCAGGGAATACGCTGACGATGGTTTCTTATTACAGCAATGCATACGATGAAGAGAATCCTGAAATTTTTCAAATTGTGGAACAGAATGAAACCAAAATTACGTTGGAATATTATAAGAACACACCTGAGAAAGAAAAGTATAGCAAATCGACTTTCAGACGTATTGCTGACCGCGAAGATATGTTCGAGGAAGAAGAAACCAACACCTCAAATAGTGATGAATATCCCATCTCTTTTCCTCAAGAGCATCCAGTGAAGTTTGTGGGGAAATGGAAGGAAGTGGAGAAAGAGGAGCAAAGTCCTTATTCCATTCTTACATTGAAGGAAGACGGGAGTGCTGCTTTGGTATTTTATTTTGACAATGGGACACAATTGACAGAAGATGGTTATCGCTGGACGGCTGGAGATGATTTATTCTGTCTTGATCAGACTGATGATTGTGGTTATCAAATTTACTATATTAAGGAATTTACAGATGATTGCTTAGTGATAGAATATTCTGGGTATGCTTATAATGATCGATTTGAACAAGGTTTTTCTCAGGCCTATCCTGATTCAAAAGGAAAAATTAAAACTTATGTGAGATACATAGGAGAGTAATAATTTTATCTTGTTTTTATTTGAATTCGGTAGATAGAAAAAATACCTTTACGTTTGGTAGAAAATGTAAGATAAAGGTATATGAAAAAAACGTCCTTGCGTTTAAGGGAAAACGCAAGGACGTTTTAGTTGAAACGCAAGTGCATTTTACTTCAAACGCACTTGCGTTTTAATCTAAACGTCAAAGCGTTTTGTTTCGAGCGCTTTGACGTTCTTATTTTCTACCTTTGGTATGCCTTATTTATATTCCTGCCAGCTCTTAATCTGGATTTCATTCTGGTTCATGTGGCAGAATGCTTCGATGAACGCTTTGGCCAGACGGGCGTTGGTAATCAACGGAATGTTGTGGTCGATGGCACCACGGCGGATGCGGTAACCGTTGGTCAGTTCCCGTTTGGTGTGGTTTTTCGGGATGTTGACAATCAAGTCGAACTTATGTTCCGCAATCATCTTCATCACATTGTTTTCTGCATTCGGGCGTTCATCCGGCCAGAACACCGGAGTAGTGGTAATGCCGTGAGAGTTCAGGAAGGCAGCCGTACCAGCTGTAGCATAGATGTTGTATCCTTTCTGGTGAAGCATCTGGCTGGCATCCAGCAAATCGACTTTCGACTTGGTAGCACCGGAAGAGAACAGAACGGACTGTTTCGGAATCTTGTAGCCGGTTGCAATCAAGGCATTCAGCAATGCTTCATCGAAGTCGTCTCCCAAGCAACCTACTTCACCGGTAGATGACATGTCTACTCCCAGTACCGGGTCGGCATTCTGCAGACGGGCGAATGAGAACTGAGAAGCTTTTACCCCAATCCAGTCGATGTCGAACGCCAGTTTGTCAGGACGTACGTAAGGAGCATCCAGCATGATACGGGTAGCCGTTTCGATAAAGTTGCGTTTCAATACTTTTGATACGAACGGGAAGCTACGTGAAGCACGCAGGTTACATTCGATTACCTTCACATCGTTGTTCTTAGCCAGGAACTGGATGTTGAACGGACCGGAGATATTGAGTTCTTTGGCAATCTTGCGGCTGATTTTCTTAATCTGGCGGGCAGTAGCAAAATAGATGTGCTGTGCCGGGAAGACAAGTGTCGCATCACCAGAGTGTACACCGGCAAATTCGATGTGTTCTGAAATGGCATATTCCACGATTTCACCGTTCTGTGCCACAGCATCGAATTCTATTTCCTTGGTTTCCTGCATGAATTGTGATACAACTACCGGATATTCTTTTGATACTTCGCTGGCCATTTGCAGGAAGCGTTCCAGTTCTTCCTGGTCGTAGCATACGTTCATGGCTGCACCACTCAGTACGTATGACGGACGAACCAATACCGGATAACCCACTTTCTTGACAAAGTCTTTCACATCGTCCAGGCTGGTCAGTTCCTGCCAAGCCGGCTGGTCGATGCCCAACTGGTCAAGCATAGCCGAGAACTTGTTGCGGTTTTCAGCACGGTCAATAGAAATAGGAGAGGTACCCAATACCGGAACCGACTGGCGATAGAGTTTCATGGCCAGGTTGTTCGGAATCTGACCACCTACAGAAACGATGACGCCGCGCGGTTGTTCCAGATCGATGACGTCGAGTACGCGTTCGAATGACAATTCGTCGAAGTACAGGCGGTCGCACACGTCGTAGTCAGTAGAAACCGTTTCCGGGTTGTAGTTAATCATAATAGACTTGTAGCCTAACTTGCGGGCTGTCTGGATGGCATTTACCGAGCACCAGTCAAATTCCACAGATGAACCGATCCGGTAAGCTCCTGAACCCAGCACGATGACTGACTTTTCATTCTTGTAATAATTCACATCGTATCCTTCTACGGCATACGTCATGTACAAGTAGTTAGTCAGTTCCGGATGTTCGGAAGCTACGGTATTGATGCGTTTCACGGCCGGAAGGATACCTAATTTCTTACGGTAAGAACGAACGGCCAGATTTTCCTTTTCCATGTTACCCTGCTGAGGCTTCAGTACGAAGCGGGCAATCTGGAAGTCAGAGAATCCCATCACTTTTGCTTCACGAAGTACCTCTGCCGGAAGTTCTTCAAGCGAGTTGTAGGTTGACAGTTTATGCTTGTAGTCTACAATATTTTTCAGTTTGCCGATAAACCACGGGTCAATCTTGGTCAGTTCATAGATGCGTTCGATAGAGTAACCTTCTTCCAATGCCTGTGCAATGGCAAAGATACGCAAGTCAGTCGGGTTGGCCAGTTCATCATCCAGGTTGGTGAAGCGGGTGTGGTCATTGCCCACAAATCCGTGCATGCCTTGTCCAATCATACGAAGACCTTTCTGGATGATTTCTTCAAACGTACGTCCGATAGACATGATTTCACCCACAGACTTCATGCTTGAACCGATGCGGTGAGAAACTCCGGCAAACTTGTTGAGGTCCCAACGTGGAATCTTACAAATCAGGTAATCCAGTTGCGGAGCTACGTAAGCAGAGTTCGGTGTACCCATTTCTCCGATTTCATCTAAAAATATCGTTCCGTTGTGAGCCTCTTCGAAAAGTCCCTTTTTGTCTTTCAAGGCTCCGGTAAAGGAGCCTGCTTTATGTCCGAATATTTCGCTTTCCAAGAGTTCTTTGCTAAATGCCGAACAATTTATTGCAACGAAATTTCCTTTATTTCGTTTGCTCTCGTGGTGAATCGCTTGGGCGAAAACTTCCTTTCCTGTACCGGTCTCTCCGGTTAAAAGAACCGGTACATCGGTTGATGCCACTTTTCGTGCCAACGCGATAGCTTCCAGCAAAGGCTTTGACTGACCAAGAATAGAATTGAATGAATATTGCTGAAAGGTTTCTTTTTCGGGACGATTTTTTACTCCGTTAGTTCGAGCTTTTTCCATAGCCCGACTAATCAGAGGAATAATTTTGTTATTGTCGTCACCTTTGGTTATGTAGTCGAAGGCTCCGTTTTTTATGGCTTGTACCCCGTCGGGTATATTTCCGTGGGCTGTTAATAAAATGATTTCCGATTCGGGCGATATTTTTTTAATTGTTTTTATGAAATCTACACCATTCCCGTCGGGGAGAAAAACATCGCATAAGACAACATTGGGAGAATACTCCATTTGTTTTACTGCCGCTTTACAGTCTCCTGCCTGTAAAACTTCATATCCTTCCAGCCCTAAAATGCGGGCTAATAACTGTCTTATCTGTGGTTCATCGTCGATGATTAGAACCTTATTTATAATATTCTCATTCTTACTCATGCGTGCAAAGATAGGATATATTTTTGTTCCGAAAAAGCAGATACAGAAAAGGCGAGACATTGCATGTTCCCGCCTTTATAGTTTATGG
>ENA-OPVL01001523-OPVL01001523.1-human-gut-metagenome-genome-assembly--contig:-NODE-1523-length-14009-cov-1.864340_pt1 | contig 14009 bp, 6 predicted proteins | sample MGYA00241496_ERZ501984 | MGnify/ENA primary metagenome ERZ501984 (study PRJEB25962, sample SAMEA2042986) | human gut metagenome | biome: human gut; feature: human-associated habitat; material: faeces... | reverse complement strand
TTAAACTCTTCTACGCTTTGGTGGACGGCATCCGTTATGTGGTACTGGAGTAACATCCTTGATGGAAACTACTTCAAGACCGCATGCGGAAAGGGCACGGATAGCAGCCTCACGTCCTGAGCCTGGTCCCTTAACCATAACATCAACAATCTGCTGATTGCTCATGCCGCCGTCAATCTGGTAGGCACCTGCCTGCAGCTTGGTAGCCAGTCCCTTCCAGCGCGCCTCCATTTTAAAGGCAGCGGGATTTTTTACCAGCTTTTTTTCATGCAGCAGCTCAGCGATATCCGCCGTAGTCATGCCGTCCTTGACAACAATAAGGCGTGAGCCTTCTACGGCAAAGCCCTTATTATTGCCCTGTCCGTTAAGATAAATTGTAAATGCTACCACGCCGGCAACCAGCAACACCGCCAAAGCACCTGCTGCAGCCTGCACCGGATTGTCGCGTACCAGCTTTTTCAGCTTTTCTATATCCATCAGAAAACATCGTCACATCGCATAAAAATACCGGACCGAAGTCCGGTAAAATTATTGACTGTGAATTACTCCTCGTCCTCAAACATTTCGTCATACTTAGCAGCAACTGCTTCGTATTCTTCGTCAGTCGGAGCGGTGTAAACAGCTTCGCCGTTTTCGTCAAAGTCCATGCGTGCGATAACGCAGGTATCTTCTTCTTCGTCATGCTCGTGGCAATCGCAGTCGTCATCCTCGCAGCAGCAGTCTTCCATCGGAACCAGTACTGCGAATTGTTTGTCATCAACAGTGATAACCATATCCTGATAGAACTCATGCTCGTTGCCTTGCTCGTCAGTCAGAACAACGCAGATAACTTCTTCTTCACCTTCAGCTTGCATAGCTGCTAATTCTTCATCTCTAATGTCTTTTTCCATAAAGGCACCTCTTTCGTCATAGCTCAATAAATAAAAAGCTCAATTTTAATCTAAACATATTGTATAATAGGGACGCTAATCTGTCAAATTTTAAAGCTCTTGCTGTCCAGATAATTTTGCAGAATAACAACTGCCGCCATCATATCAATAACCTTCTTACGCTTTTTGCGGCGCAGGTCCGCATCAACCAGCACCTTTTCGGCAGCCACTGTGCTCAGGCGTTCATCCCACAGCACAACCTGCACCTTAGGGAACATGGTGCGGAGCTTTTCGGCCATTGCTTCACAGGCCTGCGCGCGTTCACCGATAGTGCCGTTCATGTTTTTGGGATAGCCTACAACCAATGTATCTACCTCATGCTCGGCAATCAGCTCAGCAATGCGGGCATAGTCGCGTTCTTCGGTAGTACGATGAATAGTTTCCACGCCGTTGGCAATCATGCCAAGCAAATCGCTTACGGCAATACCGATAGTTCTTGTTCCTACATCAAGGGACATTTTACGCATTAAGTCAACTTCTCCTTTTACTTGTTAATCTGCTGCAGGTAATTCTTTACCAGCTCTTCAATCAGCTCATAGCGCTCGTGGCGGCGCAGCTTGGTACGTGCGTCCTCAAAGCTGGTGATATAAGTGGGGTCACCGCTCAGCAGGTAGCCTGCTAATTGGTCCACAGGGTTATATCCCTTCTTTTCCAGGGCAGCATATACTTCTTTTATAGTTTCAGCAACGTTCAGCTTTTCCGGCTCACGTTTGAACATCATAGTTTCTTGAGATACTTCAGACATACGAAACACTCCTTTCGTTTTTCGTAAATATATTGTAGCACATTTTGAGCGAAAAAGCTGTGTTTTTCTGGTTAACTTGCAAAAAAGAGTGCTTACATTAAGCTTTACTTCAGGTAATGCTGCAGCAAAGCGTCCTGACAAAAGCCCCGGCACAGACGCATCGTTTACGATGCGGCAAATGCCGGGGTTTTGCTTTAGCGCGCTTCTATCAGGATTGTACAATCCATAAAAGTGCTTTAACCGTCAATATTTAATTTTGCTTAGAGGCTCATACCGCCAGCTACATAATGGAATTCAGCCTTGCGCTCACGCAGGTTGCGTTCCTTATCCCAGGGAGCAGTGCCGAACCAGTAATCGTCTGCCGGATTAAAGCTTGCCAAAACGGTCAGGGTACCCGGGTCAATTTCCACTTTGTAGTTTTTGAGCAGGCCGTCGCCACCTGTCAGATGCAAGCTGCCATTAATCAGGATGCCGATTTTGTCTTCGTAAACGCCGACGATTAACGGATTTACCGAGCTGTCCAGCTCATAGCCACCTACGCCGATACCAGCCAGGGTGTCGCCATTGGTCAAGCCGTTGGCTTTGCCGGTGTATTCTGCCGGTACGCCTTGGGTAATAGTTTTATCATCTACAACAAAGGTCAGCTTAGCAGGTGTTACCGTAATATCGCCTGTTGCTTCGTTTACCAGCTCGTAGTTGCCAAGCTCATTGCCTGCCAGCTCCGCTCCTGTTACAGCCACATTCCCCCTGTACTCGCCTACGTCCGCAGTGTCGCGCCCGCCCTTGTTAGCCGCATACTCTCCATCAGCTTTGTAGCTTACGCTTGCGCCGTCCTTCAGGCTTACCTGATCGCCGTAGACGATGCTGTTATCCTGCAGGCTCACATTGCCATCTGCTTTCAGACCTTCCTTGCTGCCGTAGGTCGTGCTGGCGTTGATGTTGTTCAGGTAAATCTTCTTCGCATTTACTTTCGAGTTACCTGCGGTTACTTGGATATCGTAGTTCTTGGCGAAGTTTGCTACATTCTCGGCAAAGATACCGTTTTCCCCTACGGTCCACTTGTAATTGCCTTTGTTGTTGGTCTTGCTATTGTTGTCTACAAGACCGCCATCGGTAATTGCACCTTCTTTGATGCTTAAAGTTCCTTCATCACCGTTGACAAGTGCGTCATGATTCTTGATACCATAGCTTGTGCCATCAGTGAAGCTAGTATTACCATAGGTGCGTACTACGTCGTTCAGGCTTACGCTCAGCTGTGCTTTGCCTACATACGAATTACCATTGCCATTCACTACCAAATCGTAGTTCTTATTCAAGCCTGCATTTGCAACTTCTACAGTACCTCTCCAGGTATAATCGCCATGGTCATTCGTTACCCTGTCGCCTGTTACGCCAGCAATTGCGCCATCGCTGTTGACTGTAACCTTAAAGTCGTTAGCATTGTAGCTGTCGCCGTTGACCAGACCGATGATGTTGCCTGCGCTGTAACTGCCATTGGTAATCTTTGCATTGCCATAGGTGCGGTATACGTCACTCAGGCCAACATTCAGCGTTGCCTTGCCTACAACAGACTTGCCATTGCCTTTCACTACCAAATTATAGTTTTTACCCAAGCCTGAATTATCTGTTGTTAAAGTACCGCTCCAGGTATAATTATTGTCAACATCGTTCGTTACCCTGTTACCGCTTACGCCAGCAATTGCGCCGTCGCCAGTAACTGTTACCTTAATATCGCCGGCATTATAGCTGTCGCCGTTTACCAGGCCTTCAATACCGCTTGCGCTGTAACCGCCACTGGTAATTGTCGTATTACCGTAGGTGCGTACTACATCGTTCAAGCTTACCTGCAAGGTTGCCTGTTTAACCACAGAAGCACCATCATCAACAACCAGCTTGTAGTTTTGCTTAAGCTTATCGTTCGCTGCAACTACATTAGCATTCCACTTATAAGTATCACCAGCATCATTGGTTACCTTGCTGCCGCTTACGCCAGTCAACGCGCCATCGCTAGTAACAGCGCCCATATTTACATCACCGACACCATAATTATCGCCGTTGACATTACCAGTCAATCCGTTAACGCCGTAGCTTGTGCCATTAATCAGCGCTGTATTACCATAGGTGCGCTCAACACCGTTCAGCTTAACATGCATTTCTGCCTGGCCAACGATAATGCTGCCTGTAGCGTCATTAACAAGCTCATAGTTGCCCAACTTATTTGCATCGCCGGTAAGCGCTGCATTATCAATCTTCAAGCTGTTATCATATGTGCCAGCGTCCGCAGTATGGCGCCCGTCCTTATTAGTCGCATAGCTGCTGCCATCCTTCACATTAACGACGGCACCATCAGCCAGCTTGACGTCATCACCATAAACAATAGCATTTGCCAAATCCTTAATGCTTACCACGCCATTGATATGGTTATTAATAGCATCCTTACTGCCGTAGGTCAGCTTAGCATTAATATTATTCAGGTAAACCTTGCGCGCCAAAACATTAGATTTGCCATGAACTGTCGTTGTTGCGCTGCTTACACCATCATTTTTGAATTCATAATTGCCTGTAAGGCTGCCATCAAGCTCAACGCCTGCATACCAATTATAAGTTCCCTTATTCTTAGTACGCTTTTCATCCCCAACAGTAATAATACCTTCATCCTGGATGTTTTGGATTATATCCTGCGAATCAGTGATAGTTACCTTGTCATTCAGCTCTGCCTTCATAGCGTCGTTGAAGCCGCCAAATCCATTAATGCTCAGCTCATAATCAATGCTCTGTCCATAGTCATCTTTTTTCAGCAAACTGCCATACGTTCTGTTAACAGTATTACCGGTAACAGTCAGCACCTTTTTGGTAACCTTAATATCACCCACGGTAAAGTCATAGCCCAGGTTGTTGGGGCCTGCGATGCCACCGCTGGCAATCTGTCCGGACCACAGCCAGCTGCTGTAATCACGGGCGTTCTTCAGTTCTTCGCCCTGCAGCAGGCTGTTATTGTTATTATAAGCTGCAAAGGCATCATGTTTGGGATCAACTGTAGTAAGCTTGCCGCTATTAATCCAGCCAGGGATATCAAGATGATTTGTCGCATCATAAACCCAACCCTGCTGCAGGTCAGGTGCTACCGTAACCTTGGTCAGGAAAACCTTCAGCAGCGGATTAGTGCGTTTATCATAAAGCTTCCAGGTTGTATTCTTATTATCAAAAGCATAGCTGTCCAGCTTCTTGGCATTGTTACCGTTTTGCAGTGTTCCGTCTTCCTTAATGATATAGCTGTTTCTGACATTGCCGCCATTAACGTTGGTGTTGCCATTTGCTGCATAGCCATAAATATTGCTTACCTGGCCTGCATTGCTGCCCACAATGTTTGCCACATGGCTAGCGCCTTCTACCGCAGTAGTGCTATAAGCGTTGCTCAACGTACCTGTATTACTGCCAACGATACCGCCGACATTGCTAGCGCCGCTGATTGCACCGCCATCGGTATAAGTATAATTATAAAGCCTTCTGCCATCAGCATCAGTTGCGCCTGTTTCGGTCTTGGTTACTGTTACTACGCTGTTGAACACCTGGTCCAGCGTGCCGCTGTTAGTACCGGCGATACCGCCAACGTTGCTGCTTTGTCCTGCATCGACCACACCGGTGTTATAGCCTGCCGTCAGCGTGCCGCTGTTATTGCCAAGCAGACCGCCAATGTTTTCTTCTGGAACCGCTGTAGCTGTAATAGTACCATTCTTTTCATCATAGGAGCCTGCCTGAATCGTACCATTGTTATAAATCTGGTATTTGTAATAATTGTCGTGATCATCGCGACCACCGGTGATAATACCATGGTTAATACCAATGATGCCACCGACATTTGCTACACCGCTGACATTACCATTTACTCTGTTCATCAGGGAGGAATGGCTGATATTCGCGCCAGTGTCATCTGCCTTATAGCCATTTACACCGATAATACCGCCTGTACCGTTTTCCTCCCTGGTACCGTCAGCAGAAGCATTACCATGCACCTCGCCCTCATTTGTCATGTTGACATAGGTAATATCCGCACTGTTTTCACCGATGATACCGCCAGCACCACCAGCTAAAGCAATAACGGTGCCGGAGTTGACAATACCTACGCTTTGTTCGGCAGTACCGGTAATGGCCACTTCATTTTTGCCGATAACACCACCGACATAGTTATTGCCGATAACAAAGCCTTTATTGCTGTTGCCCATGCCCAAGAGCTTGCCTACCTTATCGCCGTCTTTTGTGTTTTTACCGACAATGCCGCCTACATAGGAAGCCTGCGCAGCATCCACTCTGGCCCTGTTGGTCGCATTGGTGATGATGCCCACGTTTTCACCGGTAACGCCGCCGAAGAACTGCGCATCATCTGCAATATCCGTGCTGCCCTTTAAGGCATCTCTGGTCGCTTCATCAATCACATACAGGTTGATATTGGAGTTGACATTATCAATTGTACCGCTGTTTTTGCCGGCAATACCGCCGACGTTTTCCCAGCCGTAGATTTTACCGCTGTTCACCAGGTTCAGCTGGTCATCCGCGGAAATTTCGCCCTCGTTGACACCGGCAATACCGCCTACATAAGTAATACCGGTAATTGTAGCCTGCGGAGAATTTTCCAGGTTATTGAGGTAGGAATCTGCTTTATTATAGCCTACCATGCCGCCGACATTGGTGCAGCCGGTGATTACGCCGGTATTGCGTCCCTGGTTTGTAGTAGCATGTTCCTGCATACCTACCAAGCCGCCGACGTTTTTGCCACCTGCATCGCCAATAATCTCTACAGCGTTGGCAACATCGTTCAGCTCTGTCTGCTCGGATTTTGACGCCTGCGTTCCATTGTTGCCCGCAACACCGCCGATATTTTCTGAACCATGGATAATACTTTCATTATAAGCATTACTGATTCTGCCTTCATTTGTACCAACAATACCACCGGATGTTTTGGTGTTGCCTGTTTTACCGGTAATACCATGAGCAGAAACATTGTTAATATTGTATTCATTCTTGCCGACGATACCGCCCATATTAGATGCATATTGAATTTCAGCTAGGACACCAGTAGTCACAGCACTGGTGCTTTGGACGTTGTCGATTGTGCCACCTTTATCTTTACCTGCATTTGTACCATTAACGCCCGCAATACCGCCTGCTACAGTATCTGCACCGGCGATAACGGTGCTCTGGTCATTGCTGTTGCTGATGCCGCCGTAGTTTTTGCCTACAAGGCCACCGATATAACCGCCGCTGCCTTTTATGGTATTACCATAGCCGGAAATGCCGCTGATGCTGCCGCCGTTATTTTCTGCTGCTACAGCGCCAACACTGTCATAAGTATCATTGCCGGTGAATACGGAAGAAGCAATGTTGATGTTTTTAACTACCGCGCCACTGCCCAGCTTGCCAAAAATACCGCCTTTAGCCTGCAAGCCGACAATTGTGTGACCATCACCATCAAACGTGCCTGTAAAAGCTGTATTGCCTCTGCCGATAGTATTATAGGTGCTATTGCCATCTGCATCCACCAGGCCGCTGGCATCGATATCATTTTTCAGGATATAATTATAGCTTAAAGCATCTCTACCATCATTCAGGTTTTCAGCCACACGCTGCAGGGAATTCAGCTCCTCGGCGTTGCTTATCCAGGTATAAATAATATTGCGGATATTGTTTCCTTTATAAATAGTACCGGCCGATTCCACATACAGTTTTTTCAGCTTATCTGCCATTTTGACGGTAGTACTACCTTCGGTAAGGTCATTCTTGTCAAAGTTCAGATCTCCCCTGATGTTATCCCAAAGATTGAAAGTGATTTTCATGGGACGATTGCCAGCAGTGTTGCCATAAATACCAGTTTCTTCTTTTGTATGCGCATCGATAAAGGCATGCAGCGCCTTTATCTTTTCATTTCCCTGCAGCTCGCCGCCGATATTGGAAAGATCCAAAGTAATATTGCTGCCGGAGCCATTACCTCTCAGGTTAATGCTGCCTGCGATATCAAGGTCGCTGTCGACCAAAATATCGCCACTGCTGCTTACAGTCAGGTTGCCCTTGGTCTCAATCTTGCCCTTTTTATAGTTACCGTACAGCAGGTTGGCGCTACCGCTCATGTGCGTGCCATCAGCCAGGGTGTTTTCCATGATGCTGATGGTGATGTTACCGGTTTTGGCAGTTGCAGTCTGCAGCTGATAAGCATGCGTCATGCCCTGAGAGGTCATTGCCTTATTTTTGTCTGACACATTATTCTTATCAGGTGCCTGGGACTCAGCATAGCCATAGTTAATACCAGGAACAATAACATCGGTTTTTTCTCCCTCTTTGCCCAAGGTAATCAGCTTGCCATAGACAGTTAAATCAGCGGCGTTGATGTTAATGCCATGCTGAAGCGATTCATTCGGATTAAACTGGGAAAGCTCATTATGGTTGCCGGTAGATATAACGCTGCCGCTCAGCTCCAAGGAGCTGTTGGTATTTAACACAACATCACTGCCGTAAAGCATGCTGTCCATACCAAAGCGCAAGCCACCCTGCAGGTCATCCTTGGCGTTGAGCTTCAGCAAGCCATCGCTGTAAATGGTGCCGCCAAAAATATGCGTGCTGTTGGTAATTTCTACATTGTTCAGCGTCAGACCAGGTGTATAGTTAAGATTTTTTCCCTCATCATGCAAGCCAAAAACTGCCAGGAAGCCATTATTCTTCAGGTCCATATCGCTCCAGTTGAAGCTTAAATCCTTTTTGGTTTTGATAATCGTCAGCAGCGGATCATAGGCCGTGCCATACTGCACATTGGCGCCATCATTCTTCTCCATGAACTTCTGCCAGTTGCTGTTATCGCTGAAGTATTTATGCGAGCCTGACAGGAAGGCGTTCAGTATCGGCAGGCTGGTGCCATTGCTCCTGCGCCAGTTATCATCCTTTGCTCCTTCTATTTTGCCATTCGTCTGTGTGGAAAAGCTAAAGTCTTCCCACTGGCTTTTATCTGTTAACTTATCATAGTCAATGTTGTTGTCCTTGATATTTTTCAGCACGGTGAGGCCAGAAGGATTTAATGTTAAATCAATATAACCATTATTCTCCTGCGGACGGATGTAATAAACCTTATCGAATGTGACAGAATCTTGATTTGTATAACTACCATAGAAACCTAATATATCACCTATTCTGCCGCTATCAACATAAAGATTACCCATGGTGTAAGCGTTGCTTATATTTACCTTGTAGTTACTACCAGGATTAAAACTACTTGGCCACCTATATGTGGCACCCAAAATGCCACCAACTACGTTGGCACCACTACCATTACTATCCTTAAATGAGCGCAGAGAACCAAGGTTATAAGCATTGGTAATACTCATATCTTCAATGTTGCCACTGCTCTTATTGCCACCGTTCAAGTCTACGCTGCCAACAATGCCACCTACCTGGCTATCCGTATTGTTCTTGTTATTTACCGTAATATTACCGGTGTTGAAAACGTTTTTCAGATAACCACTGTACCAATAACCGGCAATGCCGCCGACAACGTTTGAGCCATTGTAAATATCGCCATTATTATAGCTTTTTTCAACAATGCCGCTCAAGCGTCCGACAATACCGCCGACATGGCGTCCAACAGTGCTGAAGCTGCTGTCGCCAATCGTACCCTTGTTATAGGTATCGTAAATGATAACGCGACCGCTGGCCTGTTCGGTACTGTCACCCAGGATACCGCCCATATTAATCGGCGTCGTACCACTTGCAGCGGCACGTGTTGTATGAATATCGCCTACATTATAGGATGCAGCAATACTGCCATTATAGGCAAAGCCGCCAATGCCGCCGATGTTGGTATAACCCGTGACATTACCTGTATTATAGCTGCTGGAAACTACTGCGTTGGCATAACCGCTATTACCGGCAGCACTGGTATCACTCTTGATGATATCAAGTCGTTCTCTATCAGTCAGATCGTTCCCATCGCTACCTGTTGCCTTCGGCATGTCAATTTTACCGACGATGCCGCCAACATTGGCAGCCTGTGCCGTCAGCTTCGACCTATCCGCCTCAGTATGCACATCGCCGCGGTTGCCACCGGCTTCAATACGCACCGGCGCACCGTACAGATAGCCTGCTATGCCGCCAATATTACCGGTGATATATTTTTCATTATTATTACCATCGTAATCACTGCGGGTGATTTCATAAGTAAAGCTGCTGCCATCGCTTTTGATGCCGCCGGTAGCCATAATGTCGCCGCCGTTGTTAATAGCGTTCAGAATGCGGTAATCATTTTTATATTCATTATTTACATCAGTGGAACCAAAATAACCGGCAATACCGCCTACGTTCATAGCGCCGCGGATATTGCTTTCTACGTTATTGGCATTGGTGATATTGCTGTCCTCAGCACGGCCGACAATACCGCCGACGTTGCCTGCAGCATAATGGTCGAGATCATTTAGACTTGTATCTTTCTTTACCAACGCGGAGCTTACATCCGCTTTGTTGGTTACATCCTTCAGCTCGCTGCCAGCACTGCTGCCCACAATGCCGCCGACGTTGGCTGCACGTACCTCAGCCTTATGAGTGCCGGTAAGCACACTGTCATTATTCTGCCAATTATATTTTTGGTAATCTGTATGATAAATATAGCTGTCAGTAGTATAGCCATTGGCCTTGATAATGCCTTCGTTAGAGGCATTATCAACAGTTGTATTGGAAATACTGCCAACGATACCGCCAACATTATAGCCACCCTCAACAGTATTATAGTTAATCAGCGTATTCTTCGTGCCACCAACAGTCGCATTTTCTGCTCTACCAATCATGCCGCCGATATTGTTAGAGTCTTTGTCTATACCGGTAATTTTACCAAGGTTATAGGAGCCCTTGTACTGGACACGGTTTTCCTCATCATTGGACAGCTTGCCGCCCTCCATATAGCCAACCAGGCCGCCAACGTTGGTAACACCGCTGACATTACCGGTATTAGTCAGGTTCGACAGCTCGCTGCTGCGGCTGTCCGGTTGAACGGAACCGGAAGCATCAGCAAAATTATAGGTACGCTCTGTATCATCCTCAGCATAACCGATGATACCGCCAACATTTTTTGTACCGCTGACCTTCAGCGTACTGTTGACGCCCTTGACCGTGGTATTAACCGCATGACCGATAAAGGCACCGGTATCTTTATCGCCGCCCTGTATAGATACGCCGTCATTACCGGCAATCAGCGTTACATTGCCCATGATGGCGCCGTCAGTAAAGCCAAAAAGGCCTGTGGCAGCGTATTTATTATTACTGTTATCAATGCTCAGGCCAAAGATAGAATTATCAAGACCATCAAACTTGCCCTTGAAGGCCTTATCCCACGTATTGCCGATAGGAGTCTGGTCACTGCCCGTCAGGTCAATAGAATAACGCAGGGCATAATGATCCCCCATGCCCCAATCTTGCTTTTTGCCGATGTTTTCTAATTCCTTGCCGTCCTTAATCCAACGGTAGGTAAAAAATTCTGTAATCGTCTGATCCGATGCATCCGGATTGCCAACTTTATCCGTGCCTTTCCAGCTAGCGTTTCCATTGCCATTATCGCTGACATCAGCAAACACCATATATTGGCCCCATTCTTGGGCATTTTCCGGCGTACTGCTGCCAAGTACAACATCATACTTGCGGTTATCGCCAACACTACCACTCTTGTCATCATAAGGCTTGCTAACAATAGTCAAGGCATCAGTATTGATGGTATCAAGTCCGCTGAGGCGGTCCATATCAATAACTACACGCTCGCCCTCAAAGACCAGCTTATTGGCGTTGATATATCCCAGGCTCATCAGCTCGGCGTTGGTCATCGCCTTATTCTGCTTCAGCGCGTTGGCGATATCAGTATTTTCGTTCCAGAATTTGATATCATCTATTTTTTTGTTGGCAATATGCAGGCTGCCGACATTAATTTCCGCACTGTTGCCAATCTGCACACCGTTGGGGTTAACAAGATAGATATTGCCGCCCTGCTTATCACCGACATAGGAATTCAGCTTGCCGTAAATCTGCGAGCTTTCGCTGCCGGTAACATAGTTCAGCATATTAAAGTTATCGTGGTCACCACGGATAGTTACGGTAGCATTGGCACCGATAGAAAAGCTGTCCCAGGTGACAATGGCATTTTGCGTCGTCTGGTGCAAATTCATCTGATTGCCCTGTGCTTTAAAACCACCTTCAATAGTACCGGCAATTAACTTTCCATTACTGGGAAGCATGTTGTTGGCAACAACACTGTTGCCTGCGGCGCTGGCAACCCATGGCACAGAAAGCACAGAAAGCATTACAAGGCTGGCCAGCCGCGTATTTAAACGTTTATTTAAACTATCCTTTTGTTTCATTTTTTTCTCCCTTCATTTAAGCTGCATATTCAATTATCAATTTATTTTATAAGCCTGCTTTTCCGCACCTTCTCCCTTAGACGCAGAAAAGCACCAGACAAGATCACTTAAAACATTTTATAAAGCTGGAACCACATATGGCCGCTATGGTCACGCGGTTCAACCCTGTCTTTTTGCGCATTGATTTTGCGGGCATAATCCAATTGAGCATGCCAGGAATTATCCAAATTATAGCGCAGGCCCACACCCCAACCGGAAAGATGCTCGATAAGAGCAGCATTATGCGATTTTACTGCGCCTGTATCAATAAAGGCTGCAGCCTCCAATCCCTTGATGCCCGTCTGACGGCGAACCTCGGCAGTAGCAGTAAAGCCAATATCGCCGCTGCCTTCACTGGCACCATAAGCACGCACGCCGTTCATACCGCCCAGGTAGAACATTTCGCTGCCGTCCAGGTTGCGGTTGGCAATTTGGCCGCTGAGCTGTACGCGGTAGTTCGTTTTACCATCATAAATAACGTGCAGCAGGTCACTTGTCAGCTTATGGTAGTCGCCATCTATAGATTTACCACCACCGCTCAAATTACCATACCAGTAAATCAGGCTATACTGGCTGAAGCGGTTCGGCAGATACTGGCTGCCGCTGATGCCTGCATGGTAAACATTGGCCATTTTCTCGGTGGTCAGCTCTATTCCTGCCAGTCCCGCAGCCTTCAACCGCAGTCTATCCTTAATTTTGCGGTGGTCATAGCCATAAATCGCCGTTACACGGTTCATGCGGTCGCGGTATACAGGCGTCAGACCATAGAAGCTGAAGCCCCGCGACTGACCTAGAGAATTATAAAAGCTGTTTGTATTGAGGTCGTAGCTGCTCTGGCTCCAGCCAATGCCCCAGCGCGTGCCATCGCGTCCGACAGGCGCTTCATAGCGTGCACCATAGTTTTTGGTATCATGGTTGGTGAGCATGCCGTTCAAAATGATTTTGTCACCCTGATGACCGGGGTTATTGATTTCGGTATTAAAGCCGTAGCGGTAACGGCCGCTGTAGTAGCCACCGGCGTTGTCAGTAAATACGTAGTTGTTCCAGACGGGACGGCGCAGCACCTGCACCTTTACCTTCGTGGTGCCAGGCTTGCTGCCCGGTGCTAAAATCGCTCTGGCAACAACACCCGGCAAATCGTTGATATTGTTCATCGTCATTTCCAGCGGCTTATCCATGATATAAGCACCGCTTTGCAGATTCTTATGAATATAACCGGCCAGCACTCTGTCAGCTACGTCCGATTCATTGCTGATAATCTCAATATCATCGTACTTGGCAACATAAACTGCAATTTCCAGCTCGCCCTGCTTTACCTCCTGCGGCGGCACAATAGCCTGCGCTACAGTATAGCCGCAGGTGCGCGCATATTCATTAATTCTGCTGATGAGCTGCTGCAGCTCTGCCATCTGCAGGCTACGCCCTTCATACTCTTTGCAGATAGCTACCAGCTTGCCGTTCTTATCAGGCAACGTGAAGCCTGTCAGTTTAACCTTGGCAACAAAAAACGCTGGATTAGCCTCCGTGCCTGTATTGCCAGGCTTATAAAGCTCGCCTGCACCTTGCATGCCTTCCACCTGTTGCTCCTGTTGACCTGTTCTGTTGTAAGGATGTGTCGTTACAGCCTCCTTATCAAAGGTAGGTATGGGGTTTGCAGCGAATGCTGTTGTGCTCATCAGTGAGCACATAACAGCTGCTGCCATCAGCTTTTTGTTCATTATATTCAGCTCCATTCTCTTAAATTTCTTCAAAAAACTATATCACTCAAATTGATGATTTATAAATACTAAATTATTTACATGTACCATTCTTTTATGATTATGAATAAACTTACCATTATAAATCATCTATCTTATTAATAGCAATTATAGCACTATGTCCCCCCCCAGTCAAACTCTTATCCGTGAACACGCTACGCTC
>ENA-OPVL01001516-OPVL01001516.1-human-gut-metagenome-genome-assembly--contig:-NODE-1516-length-14051-cov-1.986782_pt1 | contig 14051 bp, 13 predicted proteins | sample MGYA00241496_ERZ501984 | MGnify/ENA primary metagenome ERZ501984 (study PRJEB25962, sample SAMEA2042986) | human gut metagenome | biome: human gut; feature: human-associated habitat; material: faeces... | reverse complement strand
GGATGGATCCGCCGGTATCAGAACCAAGGGCAAAGGAACACTCCTCTGCTGCCACAGCTGCGCAGGAACCGCCGGAAGATCCTCCCGGAACGTGCGCGGTATTCCATGGATTTTTTGTCTCGCCGTAAGCAGAAGTCTCTGTCGTACTTCCCATGGCAAATTCATCCATATTTGTTTTTCCAATAATGACTGCTCCGGCTTCTTCCAGTTTTTTCACTGCTTCTGCCGTATAAGTCGGTATAAAGTTATATAAAATCTTTGAAGAACAGGTCGTCAGCAGTCCTTCGGTACACATATTGTCTTTGATGGCCACCGGAACACCTGCCAGAGGTCCTGTCAGCTCTCCGGCATCAATTTGTACCTGTACTTCTTTTGCGCGGGCCAGCGCACCTTCCTCATCGACTGTCACAAAACTGTGCACCTGCTCTTCTTTTGCGCGTACCGCATCCAACGCTTCCCGAACGGCAGCTTCCACGGTCACTTCTTTTGCTTTTATCTTTTTTCCCAGCTCTACCGCTGTCAAACTCATCAAACTCATTTCCATGTCCTCCGTTCTTATTCGCCGATTGTCTTCGGTACTTTGAATCCGCCATCTTTCTGCTCCGGAGCATTCTTCAGTGTATCTGCACTGCCATCTTTGTTTGTCACAACATCCTCGCGGAATACATTTTCAATCGGGAATACATGGGACATCGGCTCGATGCCTGTCGTATCAAGCTCGTTTAAGAGATCGATGTAATCCAGCATATCTTCCATATCTTTTTTCGCTGCTTCTGCTTCTTCCGGACTCAGTTCCAGTTTTGCCAGAATGCCGACATATTCCATGGTGTCATCGGAAATGACATTTTTCATAGTTCCGTCCTCTGCCATTACTTTTGTGACGGATGCGCCGCTGGTCTGATCCTCTTCTTCCGGCTCTTCGTCCAGTGCCACATGACTGATTTTTGCATAAATAGCAGAATCCACAATACCCTGATTGTCCTTTAGGGACTGGCGCAGGGTTCCTTCATAATCCATACCGGCTTTTTTCATCACTTCACCGGAATTTGGATTTGCCACATCATGCTGTGACCAGACACGTCCAGCTCCAACTTCTGCCATCAGGAAACGGATGACTGCCTCCACAGCCTCTGTGGTGTAACCCTGATGCCACCAGGATTTTCCGATGCAGTAACCAAGTTCTGCACTCTGGACATCTTCATTCAGTGATACCACGCTGATACTTCCGATTGGCTGCTCGATGTCATTTAACTCGATGGCCCACTGATAAAACTCATTTTTGCTGTAACCTGCTTCCCACTGCTGCAGAATCTCTGCGGTCTCTTCCACACTTTTGTGCGGCTGCCAGGTCAGGTATCTGGTCACTTCCGGGTCGCTCGCCCAGTTGTAATACATATTTTCTGCATCTTCTATGGTAAAACGCCGTAATGTCAGGCGTTCTGTTGCGATTGTCTGTGTTCCTGTATGTCTCACGTTTTTCTCCTCCTACATCTGAATCGCACTTTGTAACGGTTCCGGGTTCTGCCATAATCTGTTACGGCTCTAATCTGCTCAGATCTCGCGGGAACAAGGTCGCTTCCCGGACGTTATCTTCTCCGATCAGCTGCATGGTCAGACGTTCCATTCCGATACCAAGTCCACCATGTGGCGGCATGCCATATTTGAATGCGGACAGGTAATGCTCCATGCCTTCGGTCTCCATGCCCCGCTGTGCGATTTTTTCCATTAATTTATCATACTGATGGATACGCTGTCCACCGGTTGTGATCTCCAGACCTTTGTAAAGCAGATCAAAGCTTAAGGTGTAGGTCGAATCTGCCGGATCATCCATCGCATAAAATGGACGTTTCTTGGATGGATAATGTGTGACAAATACAAAATCACTGCCGAATTCTTCTTTTGCATACTGACCGATCAGATGCTCTTCCTCCGGCTCCAAATCGTATGGATTGCGAAACTGTCTGTCGTATTTTTCAGCCACGCGCTGTTTTGCTTCATCAAAACGGATGGCCGGGATCCGGCTCACATCCGGAAGTTCGATCTGTAAAATATCTAACTCTTTCGCATAGTCTTTTTTCAGTAACTCCATGGTATACTGCAAAAATCCGGTTTCCATCGCCATGATATCTTCGAATCCGTCAATGTATCCCATTTCAAAATCAAGGCTGTTATATTCGTTTAAATGGCGTTTTGTGTTATGTTTTTCCGCACGAAAAACCGGTGCTGTCTCAAAGACTCTGTCAAACACGCCCACCATCATCTGTTTGTAAAACTGCGGACTCTGCTGTAAGATCGCAGGTCTGTGGAAATACTCCAGTTTAAACAGGTTGGCACCGCCCTCAGCACTTTTTGCACCAAGTTTTGGTGTATGGATCTCTGTAAATCCCTGGCTGTAAAGGAAATCGCGAAAGCCTCTCACAATGCCTTCCTGAATCCGGAAGGTTGCCCGCTCCCTGATGTTTCTTAACGCTACTGCACGGTGGTTTAATCTGGCTTCCAGGGAAGTATTCATCTTCCACTTTGCGATTGGAAAGCCAGAATAGCTATCATTAAGATACTTGGCAGACTCTCTGCAGGCTCGGAAAGAATCTTGACCTCTTTCATGCGGATCTCGAATCCTCCCGGCGCACGCTCTTCCTTATTTAATACACCGCTTACCTCAATGGCTGCGCCTTCCTTGAGTTCCTTCAGATCAATAGCGGTCACACCTTCTTCATACACGCACTGCAGGAGACCTTCTCTCTTTCGCAGGACCACAAAGGCTACCTCACCCATGTCACGCACTGTATGAACGGCTCCATTCACGCTGATCATCTGACCATACAGGTCAGAGGCAAGGATCTCACTGATTTCCATCGTCTCTTTTGGTATTACACCGGTCATCATTTTCATTGTTTCGTACACTCCTTTTGCATAAAATGTTGTAAGGTGCGGGACGGAATTATTCTTATTTTTGTTATTTTTGTCTTTTTCAGAGCCATCTCGATTACGCTACACTCCATCTCGATGTGGCTTCTCGCCAAAGAAATTCTTAAAAATATATTCATTCATGCAAGCATGATTCGCATATTTTTTCGAATTGCCTTGGCTCTGAAAAAGACAAAAAAACGCCCTAAGGATACTTCTTTGTATCCCAGGACGAAATAATGTTCTTTTATTATTCCGCGGTACCACCCGCATTGAGAAAAACAATACTACAAAACACTCATGATCTGTGTCTTTCCCCACTCAGGCACGTAACGTGTGCAATCCGTACAGACCTACTGAAATTCATTGATCTATGATTTTCGCATTCAATCTGTCTGCTCCAGAGTGTTCCCTTCCTCTCCTCCGCCAAACAGCGCTCTCAGTCGGTGACGCCGTATTCCTGTCAGTTTCTGAAGATAAGAGTCTCCTTCTACGCATTTACTCATGATTTTGTATCTTAGCACAACGTTTTTCGCTTTGCAAGTCTTAATTGACCGACATATTAAGAAATTATTTCCTTTTTCTTTCAAAAATTTCCTTATTATATGATTTATGATATCAATTATGATTTTTGATACAGTTTCCTGCGCATTCTGCAAGTTCCTCATTCAGGCATGATTGCTTTTTCAAACGTATGTAATGTGTGAACTGTAACGCTGTAATATTCACAAAAGGAAACGGCAATATAAATTTTTTTTGTTCATATCGTGTATTTTATACTTTTTTAATTGACTTTTTGTAAATTTAGGTCTAATATCTGTACGGTTATGTAAAATTCTTTTAACTTAATAGTAAAGTTTGCACTTTCGACACCATGTTTTGAGAGAAGGAGTTTATATGAAATCATTTAGAAAAAATGGGAAAGAAAAACCGATCATCATCGGTGATAATATCAAAAGAAAACGACATGGTTTTTTCCGTTTTCTGAAAAACTTTAAATTTCCGGATCTGTCTGACAATCCAAAAGTACAGTTTATGAATAAATTTTCACTGCTGTTCCACGGACTGCTGGCCTGCATCCTGGTCTTTACAATTGAATGTGTATCCAGACATTCCTTTACATCAGCAGTAAGTTTCTGTATCAGTTCACCGCTGACATTCCTTTATAATGCACTGCTGATTTTTGCAACGTTGCTCATCGTATATCTGTTCAAGCATCGTGCACTGGTCCGCATTGTGATATCCATATTCTGGATGCTGCTTGGTGTTATCAACGGATGCGTACTTGCCTCCCGTGTTACACCGTTTAACTTTGCAGACCTGAAGCTGATCGGAGACCTGCTCTCCATGAAAAACAGCAAATATCTGTCTGCTGGACAGGAGATCGCAGTGATCATTCTGCTGATCGCACTTGCAACTTTCCTGATTCTTTTTGCATTCAAGGGACCGAAATTCAAAGGAAGAGTTCATCTGTTCCGCAACCTTGGTTTACTGGTACTGTGCGTAGCAAGTATTCCTTTTATCACAAAGGCAGCGATCCACTCTGATATCCTTTCCGGATACTTCGGAAACCTGGCACAGGGATATAAGGATTACGGTTTTGTATACAGTTTTTCTGCCAGTGTGGTAGATACCGGCATGAGCAAACCTGCCAATTATACGGAAGAAACCATTGACACGATCAATGACAATGTAACGACAGAGCCGACAACGGTTGATTCTTCTGATATGCCGAATATCATTTTCATGCAGCTTGAGACATTTATCGATCCGTATGAATTAAACTTTTTGAGCTACTCCGAAGATCCGATCCCGAACTTCCATAAATTAATGGAAAATTATACATCCGGATACCTTACGGTTCCGGTTGTCGGAGCCGGAACCGCAAATACGGAATTTGAAGTTCTGACCGGTATGGGCATCCGTTTCTTCGGTCTGGGTGAGTACCCATACAAAACCGTTTTAAAAAATACTACCTGTGAAAGTGCAGCTGATGACCTTGGTAATATTGGTTATGCCACTCATGCCCTGCACAACAACGGTGGTAACTTCTATGGACGTGCAAAAGTATTCTCCCAGATGGGATTTGATACATTTACCAGCAAAGAGCTGATGAACATCACAGAATATAACGAAATTGCTTCCTGGCCGACAGACAACATTCTGATTGACGAGACAACCAAGACACTGGATTCTACTCCGGATCAGTCTGATTTTCTCTACACCATTACGGTACAGAGTCACGGAAGCTACCCGGATTACAAAGTATTTGATAACCCTGAAATTCAGGTAACCGGAGGAGATACCGAAGCTGAGCATTATCAGTGGGAGTACTACATCAACGAACTTCACGAAGTTGACAAATTCATCGGAAACCTGATCGATACCTTATCCAAACGTAACGAGAAAACAATCGTTGTCATGTACGGCGATCACCTTCCGACCCTTGGGCTGGAAGAATCCGATATGAATACCGGAAACCTGTATGACACTACATACGTTACATGGAATAACTTTGGTCTTGAGAAACAGGATAAAGATGTGGCTGCTTATCAGCTGATGTCTTACATCACAGAGCAGCTTGGTATTCACGAAGGAACGATGTTCCGTTATCACCAGTCTGAAATGAACGCAGGCGTATCTACTGACGATGCCTCTTACATCACAAACTGGGAATTACTGCAGTACGATCTGCTTTACGGAAACCGCTATTCCTACCATGGGGTAGACAAATATCCGGCTTCCAACCTTGTAATGGGTGTTCAGGATGTTGTAATTGACCATACATCCATGAGCGCGGATAAGACAAAGCTGACCATCTTCGGTGAGAATTTCACTCCTTGGAGTAAGGTTTATGTCGATGGCGAGAAAGTTTCCACAGAATATATTTCTGGAAACTGCCTTGAGATTTCTATGGCAAACCTGTCTGATGGTTCTGAGCTGGTGGTAAATCAAGTTGGCTCAAGCAATACGATCTTCCGCAGTTCCAACACGGTTACCTTCCATGCACCGGCTGATTTTGATGAGCATGAAGCAGATAACGTAGAAGTTCCGGACACCTCCGGAGATGACATGGGTGTGCCGGTAGTAATTCCGCCTGAGGAACAGACCACGGATGATGCGGCAACTACGACTACCGCACAGTAATAACTTGTCTGGTGGCTTAAAATTCAAAACACAAAAAGTGACAGAAGTTTTTGACCTCTGTCACTTTTTTCATTGTTACATCCTGTTTTTAACTGCTTTACTTCTACAATTATCTGTTCCGGATTTCTCCTTATTAATTTGCGATCTTAAAATTCTGTTCATCTGCCAGCTGATGCTTCATTTCATTAAATGCTTCTGTATCTGAATTATAATTTCCATGTTCAGATATTACATTTCCCCCCTGCTGAAGTGAAGACACATAATTCTGAATCGGCAAATCAACACGATATACTTCATACTCATATGCCCAATATGCTTCCTCTGAATCAAAACCATCCAAAGCCGCCTGATATACACCTGTTGTATCGTTCTCCAACATTGTGCGAAGTTTAGTCAACCATTCCTGAATTTCTTCATCGGTAACACTAAATCCATTCTGAATAGCTGCAACATATAAAGCATTTCGTTCCATGGCATCTTTTACTGCCAGCTGATGAGCATCGGCTTCACTTTCACCATCATGCAAATAGAAATCAGTATATTGCTGAACTTCTTCTTTTGATATAACGATATTATTCCCTACAGCATATACATCATCTCTATTCAAATATTCTTTTTTCTGGTTGTCAGAAAGACCATCTACAGATAATGTTTCGATGTAATAGTCGTTCACAGACTGATAATTATCTGCTAACATTTTACTATATTCAGATACTTTTCCGTAGTCATTCAAACCAGCCTCTGCTGTGTTTCCCCCAAACATTGAACCCGCAAATAACACTGCCCCAAAACAAGAAACGCCTATTATTGATAATGTCTTCTTATTCATCATCAAGATCTCCTCTCTATACCAAACCTAACTATTAATACTTAAATATCCACCACATAGACCAGCATCCGTCCCCCGCACACCATGCCCTGGTCCGCTGCTACTTCGTTACTCATATCGAGTGAAAAGACCTTTTTCTCTCCGGTGCCGATCATACGGAAAGCTTCCCGCAAAACTTCATTTTCGGTACAGCCTCCGCCAATCGTTCCTGCGGTCTGTAGATTGCTGTTTACCGTCATCAGAGCACCTGATTTTACCGGCGTAGAACCGCTGGTGTCATATACCAGCAGCATGGCTTTTCCAACATTTGGATCCCCCAGCATTTCAATCACGCGGGGATCTGTATCCGTACAGGTCAGCAGCTGACTGTGAGAACGCCGCGGTGTTCCTTTCCGACGTTCCTCGATAAGTTCTGCCACAATGGAAATTGCAATCTCCGGAACGGTGAGTGCACCGATATTTAATCCAATTGGCATATGGATCTGAGCTACTGTTTCCCCGGAATTTCCTTCTTTCTGCAGCAGATCAACAATTCCTGCCACCCGGCGTTTGGATCCCATCATTCCCAAATAACGTGGAAAAATACCACTCAATACTTTTCTCAGGCAGGTCAGATCAAACCGATGTCCTCTTGTTACAACAGTGACATAATCATTGCCACCAATCTGAATCTGATCGATCGCTTTTTCAAATTCCTCACAATAAATTTCTTCCGCATCCGGAAAATAAGTGCGGTTTGCAAAAGAAGGTCTGTCATCCACTACAATGACGTAAAAACCAGCCGCAGACGCAAATTTACTGATTGCCTGCCCCACATGACCTCCACCGAGAATGATCAGTCGTTCCGGTCTGTAAAATCTCCGCTCATATACGATATTTTCTATTTTTAATTCAAGAGATCCCTCTCCGGTCTGTTTTATATCTTCTAACAGTTTTTTTATTTCCTGCATGTTTCTGCTCCCAATATACTTGTTATTATTCGCCACTTATAGAAGTGGGAATCTTCTCGGCTGAGATAAATCAATATCTCATGTAGTTTTCTGCTTCCTGTAATTGTTCTTTTGTATCCGTATCCATAATGCAGCCACGATCATCCACCGGAAGTTCCATCATGGCGTCGCCTAGCTGCTTCCAAAACCCCCGCAGTCCGCCACCGCCGGCACTCCCTTCATAAGCGAGAATGTCTGCCAGCAAATCCATCCGGATCAATGCCGGGTGTCCACGGCGTCCGTTCACCGTTGGAAGGACTGCTTTTTTCCCATTCACAAGCATCGCTTCCAATAGTTTTTGATAAGTTTCCGACATGATACAGGGCAAATCTACCAGCTGGATAAAAACCAATTCATAATCCGTCAGTTCCGCCAAACCTGTTTTGATAGAGGTCAGAATACTTCCATTTCCGTAATATGGATTCCAGATCGTATGAATGTGGTCTGACGAATAATTGTCCTGTAAATAAGCTTCAACCCGTTCATGTTCGAACCCTGTTACAATCTGTATATTATCTATCCCGGCTTCCTGCATCGTTTTTATTGTCTGGTCAATCAATTTTTTATCCAGAAACTTTGTCAAGGGTTTGGACTGTCCCATGCGGGTGGACAATCCTGCTGCCAGGATCAGTCCGCCCACACTACTTTCATCGTTATTTATTCTGCTATACATCTGTCTTTTATGCCTTTGTATCTTTTATCATGCATCGAATCGCATCCACTGCAGTTTTAATCGCTGCCTGAGTGTCATGTGCCACCGGATTTTCCAGATGCAGTTTTTCCCTCTCCTGATTGGCTACCACAAGGAAAACAGAACCGATTCTTACATGCAGATAACTCGCCACCACGAACAATGCTGCCGATTCCATCTCGGAAGCCAGGCATCCCAGCCGTTTCCATGCCTCCCATTTCTGTGTCAGTTCATAACTTACCGGCATTTTTTCCGGCTCATGCTGACCGTAAAAGGAATCCTTGCACTGAACGACACCGATATGACAGGGATATCCGTTTGCTTTCGCTGCCATTTCCAGTTTCTGCACGATATGATAATCGGCTACCGCCGGAAATTCAATCGGTGCATACTCCCGGCTCGTTCCTTCCATGCGGATCGCTCCCGTGGCGATCACCAGATCCCCGCTTTTGACATCTGTCTGGATGCCACCGCATGTTCCGACACGGATAAATACTTCCGCACCGCAGCGCACCAGTTCTTCCATTGCAATGGCTGCAGAAGGCCCTCCAATGCCCGTAGACGTCACGCTGACCTTCTCCCCGTCCAAATATCCGGTATAGGTCGTAAACTCCCTGTGATCGGCCACCAGACGCGCGTCATCAAAAAGTGCCGCGATTTTTGCACACCGCTTCGGATCCCCCGGCAAAATGACATATTTTCCAACGTCTCCCTGTTTTAAACCGATATGATACTGAATTCCGTTTTCTGTATACTTCATTATGCTTCCTCCCACAAATTGCCAATGCCAATCATCTGATATAATCTTATTGCTCACCACCTAAAATGGTGGGAATGATCTCACATCTGATGTAATGCTCTCCTCTGTGTGTTCACATTATAGCAGAATTTCCTTTGTTTGAAAACACGATTTCCCTTTCCACCGATGCAGGTAAAAAGCTCACTTTTTTCACATCCTCTGTTGAAATTATACTCCTGCAGAGGTACAATATTGGCAGAGGATTCCTTATACTCCTCAAGAAGTATAATTTGAACAAATAAGAAGGTGACATTATGGAAAAAATAATCTACCATGGTTCAGATCACATCATTGAGCAACCTGAATTTGGCTACGGAAAGCCATATAATGATTACGGAATTGGATTCTACTGTACCGAAAATCCTAATATGGCAAAAGAATGGGGCGTTGGCATAGATCACAACGGTTATGCCAATCAATACCAGATCAACTGTGACGGTCTTTCCATTCTTGATCTGCACGCATCTGAATATACTCTGCTACACTGGCTTACAATCCTGCTTGAAAATCGGGAATTTGATACCTCTACACCGCTCGCCGCTGAAGCGAAAGAATATCTGATTCAAAAATTTCATCTGGATTACAAAAGCTATGACATTATCATTGGCTATCGTGCAGATGACAGTTATTTTTCTTTTGCTGCTGATTTTATAAATGGTGCTATTTCCTATCGCCAGTTAAGCAATGCAATGCGTCTTGGAAAATTAGGGAAGCAATTTGTTTTAAAAAGCAAACGCTCCTTTGAGCGGCTTCGATTTCTCGGGTATGAAACGGCTGATTACCGGGAATGGTACAAAAAGAAAGCCTTTCGTGACAAATCTGCCCGCCGACAGTATTTTGACGTAGAGCGAAACCGCCGCCAGAAAGGTGATCTGTATATCACAACAATTCTTGATGAGGAGATGACTGCTGATGATCCACGCATACGATAAAACATATCTGTCCAATGCACAGAAAAATCTGGCTCGCATGTTGGATTATCTAACTAATTCACTACACGTTTCCTTAGAAAACGCATGGCACTGGTTTCTTACAAGTAAAATTTCCATGCGCTTTGAATGTGGTGACTGCTCTGTACTTTCCGGAATGTCCGGTGTTGAACTTGCTTTTGCGGTTCTTCAGGAAGCAGGTGAGCCATTTCCGGTTTCCACACCGGAGTATCCATTTGACCGTACACCGGAGTACTGGACCGGATGGGCTCTTGCTTATTACCAATGGAATACCGGACTTCGGTTTTCTGAAATAGAACATGCCATTCCCATTCGAACAATCTGGATGATGTATGATCCATACCATGAAATGGATATTCGACAGTTTGTTGACAAATTGAATGAAATGTATCGCAATGCAAAACCCGAAACAAATTTAAAAACTTTAAGAACACTTGCCAACCTCAGTCAATCTGAACTGGCTGCACAAACCGGCATTTCTGTTCGGACACTTCAGCAATACGAACAGCGACAGAAAAACATCAATCATGCACAGACAGAAACACTTCTTCGTTTATCGAAAGTGCTTGACTGTACCATTGAAGATTTAGTAGAAAAAGTAGATGCAAAATAAAGAATCGCCTCGATGTGGTATGGGTCCAGGATTCTGGGGACCTATCACTTCGAGGCGATTTTTAAACAAGTATTTTTTTAATCACAGTAAGGAAATTTATTTCTGTGAGTGGCATCCGCCACCGCAGGATGAGCAATTGCAACCGCAACCGCCCTTATGGTGTTTTTTATCATAAATGCCTTTACCGATAATCAGACCAACCAGTCCAAATACAATGATTGCTACAATTACAGTTGCCATTAGAACTCCTCCCTTAAATTTTTAATAAATATGATATTAACTATTTTAGTACTATATTAGCACATTTTTCAACTTATGCGATAGATTTTTTTGCCATACCGGTTGCTTCATCAACATACGGATTTTTGCGAACAAGCATATAGATGATAAATACTAACTCGATAATAGCAACGATCAGTCCTACCGGATGAACGTTTCCTGTGAACAGGGAACCAAACTGGTAGATCATCATAGATACGATATATGCAAGACCACACATATATCCGATTGCTGCCCAGAACCATTTCTGATTGTTCATTTCTCGTTTGATCGCACCCATAGCTGCGAAACACGGAGCACACAGAAGGTTAAATACCATAAAGCTGTAAGCGGTTAACTGTGTATAATGAAGTGCTACCTGACCCCATACTTCATCGCCGTTCTCTGCCACTTCGGAGAAACCACCGAAGAGAACACCAAACGTAGATACAACGTTCTCTTTTGCGATCAGACCAGTGATTGTTGCAACTGTTGACTGCCAGTCACCGAAACCAAGCGGTGCGAAGATCCAGCAGATTGCTCCACCGATCGTTGCCAGTAAACTGGAGTTATTGTCTTCCACCATGCCAAATGCACCATCGACGAAACCAAATCCCTGTAAGAACCAGAGAACTACGGAAGAAGCTACGATAACAGTACCTGCACGTTTGATGAAGGACCATCCACGCTCCCATGTAGCACGTAAAACGGAACCTGCAGTTGGAATATGGTAAGCCGGAAGCTCCATAACGAATGGTGCTACTTCGCCGGCAAATGGTTTTGTCTTTTTCAGCATGATACCGGAGATAACGATTGCTGCTACACCGATGAAGTAAGCGGAAACTGCAACCAGTCCGGAGCCACCGAATAATGCTCCTGCGAAGAGACCGATGATCGGCATTTTTGCTCCACAAGGAATAAAGCAGGTGGTCATAATTGTCATATGACGATCTCTCTCATTCTCAATGGTACGGCTTGCCATAACACCTGGAACACCACAACCGGAACCGATCAGCATCGGGATAAAGGACTTGCCCGAAAGACCGAACTTGCGGAAGATACGGTCCATGATGAAGGCGACACGGGACATATAGCCCACATCCTCCAGAATGGACAGCAGGAAGAACAGCACCAGCATCTGGGGAACAAAGCCCAGCACCGCGCCCACACCGCTGGCCGACGAGAGCCAGCCCATCCACTCAACACCGACGTGCAGGACATCGCGGTAGAAGAACGACTCCAGCGGATCGAAGGCACCATAGCCAAAGTTCGAGAGGAAGATGATGCAGAAAAGTAGCGCGAGGACGCTGTTGGTAAAGACCGTCTTGATGCTGGCCGCGAAGGTGACACGGGAGGACGTGTTGGGGTCGGAGCTTTGGCTGGCCTTGTCCGATGTGATGTCACCGATCGCGGGTTTGCCTTCGTGTGTGGCGGCCTGACCTGCACTTTGCCTAAAGCCCCAACCGGCAACGAGTGCCAGCACTGTAAAGAGCATCATGAGCACGAACACCGCGCGCGACGACGCAGCCGCCGCGACAAAGCCGCCCAGCGTGGGGCCAACGATGATACTCACGTTTGAAAACATGGCGATGGCAGAGTTGATGTCTTTGAGCTCGACAGGATCGTCGGTGAGGTAGGCCGGATAGGATGTGGCGATGGGCTGGGCGAACCCCATCACAAAGCCCAAGAGCACCGCGCCGAGCAGGACGACGCCGGTCGCGCTGCCAAAAACGAGGATCGCCGCGCCGGTTGCCAGCGTGCCCACGATGCTCAGCAAGAAATGCCGGCACGGACCCCAGACGTCGAGCGCCGCGCCACCCGCAAAGGATCCCAAGATCACGAATACGTTCATAAAAAGGACGGCCAGCGATGTCGCCACGACCGAGGCATCGTCTGCATAGGTGAGCGTTCCGATGACGCCGATAAAGTAGCTGGTCTGAAAACCGGTGTAGATGAGAAAGCGCATTGCCACCAGGTGCTTAGCCTGCGCGGACAGCGATGATTGAGGCTTTGAGAAAAGAGAGGCGAGCATGGAGACTCCTTGTTTCATACGAATGCGGACGGCGGGCATTCGCCACCGTCTGTCAAATCAATCTATTCGCAAGAAACACTAAGGACGCATCAAGCCCCTTCTCTCCGTTTTTCGCCCGTCATGAACTACTTGGTAGATTGTAAGGCATGTCCCACACATCTGCCAAAGCAAAAACCACCACAAAGGTGCCTGGCCCCTTTGTGGTGGAAATGACGTTTGCCCAGATAAAACCTGCCAAAATAAGCCTGTTCCTATTTGGCATGTTATGGCAACGCAGCGAGCCGGTTCCAAGTGCCCCAGGTCGCCCCGAAAGAGGAGCAACGCGTACTTTGGTACGCGAGCGACGGCTTGAGGGGCGAGATGGGGTGCTCGGGGCCGGCGCAGCGTCAAGCCTGAAGGTGATCTTGGATGAGATCGCAGATGGCTCGGGCATCGTTGATGTTGATGGCTCGGGTCGCAAAGCCGGCGTCGAAGGCCTGACGCGCCAGGGCTTCGTTGCAGGCAAGGGCTAGCGTGTGACCGTCGACCAGGTCGAGCGAGCTCTTGCCGCGCAGACGGTCGACACCGGAGCGCGCGACGACGATGTTGTCGAAACCCTCGGTCTTGTAGCCCTCGATGATCACCACGTCGACATCGTTGTAGCGCGACAGCAGCTCGCGCGCAGGCATCTCGTCCTCCTCGCGCGTGTCGGCGTACTCCGCCCAGCGCGTGGCGCAGATGAGCCCCACGTGCTTGGATCCCGCTTGGTGATGGCGCCACGTATCCTTAGCGGGCACATCGATATCAAAGCCGTGGTGCCCATGATGCTTGAGCGAACCCACGCGCAGGCCGCGGCG
>ENA-OPVL01001507-OPVL01001507.1-human-gut-metagenome-genome-assembly--contig:-NODE-1507-length-14129-cov-2.010374_pt1 | contig 14129 bp, 10 predicted proteins | sample MGYA00241496_ERZ501984 | MGnify/ENA primary metagenome ERZ501984 (study PRJEB25962, sample SAMEA2042986) | human gut metagenome | biome: human gut; feature: human-associated habitat; material: faeces... | reverse complement strand
TACTGTCAGATGGACAGAAGCTACATCGCCTTTGGAGAGACGATCCAGATACAGATACTTCTCCAGTGCATCGGTAGCCTGGTGAAGACCTTCACCCTTCTGGGCATCCTCACCGCCTACGGTTTCGCTGTCATATAATACGGTTTCCTTCTTATCCGGTCCCACATAAGTCAGCTTATAACCATATGCGCCGCCCTCTGCGATGCTCTGGCTGTCTTCCAGAGATTTTAATACTTCGTTGGTCATATACCAGTCGGTACTTCCACTGTCGGAATTTATTACGTTTACTTTCAGTTCGATGCTGTCACCCGGCTGGATATTTGCCATCTCGTCTGTCACATCATTATCCTGAAAATTACTGCTCATCTTGCTGCCGTCGAATGTCACCTGCCATCCGTCAGCTCCCTGATAATCTCTTGCAAATGCTGTTGTCGCTGCCCCGACCGTCATTACGAGGGTCATTACGAGGCACAAAATCTTCTTCTTCATAGCTCTGTACCTCCTTACTGCAGACTCATAACAGTCTCATCGTCGTTCACGCTGACATCCACACCCCAGGCACTCTTGATCGCTTCCTGTGCGTTATGCGTCTGGACTGCATCTACTTCCGCATCTACATGAAAACTGTAACCGTCATATTTATAAGTGTATCGAATGGTATTTCCATCTACCTGCTTTGTCACATCCTGTGCAATGGATTCATTGACACGGATCGTATCGGACAGTGCCGGTGTGGTCTCTCCCACTGGCAATGCCTTTGTATAATACAGAACCGTACGCTCCGGTGTGGACTGATCCTCTGCGATCACCCAGCCGTTATCAGTCAGATAATTCAATTCGATCAGATCTGGAGACAGCGATGTATTCTTCTTTCCCTCGGCATCCTGCCAGCTTCTGGTCAGAATGACACGAACGAACGTATCAATGTTTCCGCTATTCTTCACGCTGATGACTTCATTATAGCGTTTGCCCGGTGTAAACTTCTCATCCTCACCCAGCATATTTGCAAGCAGTGTACCCTCTGTGGTGCCTGACCACTCATTATCTGATACATAATCCCTGCTGCTGACTACCGCATCATTTTCTACCAGAGATACACCGATACTCTGCATATTCATCTGTGCGGAATAATTCTCACTGTAATACGTCAGTGCCGCTCTCGCACTTCCCACACCACTTCCTACCAGAAGCACTGCGGAGGCAGCCAGAAGCAGGACTGTGATCTTCGGAAATGATTTCTTTCTCTTCTTCATGTCAACCTACCTCCTACTCCTGTGTATCGCCACTGTCTGCTGTCACTGCATGATTCCAGTCAGCATAAGCATTTCCATTTGCATCGAACAGAACCGGTGTACATTCCTGAATGACTACGACATTGAATTCAGAAGCTTTCTCGTCACCTGACGGGAACTGATAAGAGATATTCAGCTCCTGCTTCGTCGTTTCACCTGCCGGAAGGACACTTTCATAATACCAGTATCCGTCATCACCTGCCTGCCATCCACCATCCGGTGCCAGATACGTCAGTGCCACCGGCGCAAATGCTTTGACTCTGACGAAACAATCATAATCGCCTTTATTGATGATGGTGACATGTTTGCCTTTTTCATCGATCTTCTCATCCGGAACAGTGGTCGTGAATCCCATATTCATCTTGACACCACCGCCCGCTGTGGCATATGTCGTAAAATATGCCATGGCACTTCCCACGGTCAGGGAGCCGGTCAGAGCGATCGCTGCAGCCGCCAGAACCAGTGGTTTCTTATGTAGCTTTCTCATTTGGCATCCCTCCTTTTATCTCACTTCAGCAATATCATACAAGCCCTTATCATTTAATTCAAAATGGTTGATCACGCCGTAGCCGCCATTGGTACTGTTATTGACGTCATTGACAAAGGAAACCTCTGCCACCGGTGCATCCGCCTGGCTGTATTCATCATTTGCTTTGATCTCTGTCTCAACTCCGTTGTCAGATTTCAGGTCATAAGATGCCCCGCTGTATACCTCAGTCACTTTCACGACAGCCCCTGCCGGAAGTCCTGTGAGATGTACGGACTGATCACCAACCTCATCAAAGGTCAGTGCCTCGACTTTGCTTTCTTTCTTATCACCATTTGTAATATCGATCTGGAAAACGAAGGTTGCCTTATCGCCAAAAGTAGTATTCTGATTTTTCAATGTCTTGTTGATGATCAGATCTCCGGTTCTCTGCTGCTGCTCCGGTTTCAGGCCGATGGCATTGTCACCGGTGAGATTATATACCCAGGCATCGCTGGTTCCCTCGCCGCTGTAATAGTTATTCGGCAGAGAAATCAGATACGGTGTAAATGTATAGACATAATTCGGTGTTACCAGCTGTTCTACCGATACGAGATAAAGTCCGGTCTTAAGATTTTTCACCGTAGCTTTTCCATTTTTAATAGTAGGATCTGCTGCAACAGCAGTATTGTCTGTCACCATATCCTCTGCAGCCTGTGCACGTTCCAGCCATGTAGCTGCGGAATCCTTATTTTCCCGGCTCAGTGCACTCAGATCCAGTCCGGAAAAGTCACTCACCGGTGTATAAGCTCCGGCTTTATCTACAGAAGCGACCCGATACAGCTTTACCGACAGGTCATTCGTGTTCAGTTCCTCATACTCACCGCCCACGGAAAACTCCACCGAGCAGTCTTTTCTATCCACATCTATCGCACTCGCCGCCCATACACCAGGCAGAACGAATACCGACAATGCCACGGCCAATGCCAGTAAGATGGCACTTCCTTGTTTTACTCTTTTCTTCATCATCGCCTCGTCTCCTCCTTTAATGTCTTTCCTCTATGTATTGCGTTGTTTTCTTCCTGATGCGACTTTCATGATCACAATGATCAGAACCGTGATCGCAATTCCGAGAAGCAGATATAACATATAGTAGTTCTGGATCGCATGCAGCATAGTGTCTGCTACGGAACCTGTTACTTCCTCTTCTCCATTATATGGTACTCTCGTACCTCTGACAAGAAGTCTGTGGGAATTGACACCATACGGTGTACAGGTAAATAAGGTCACCTGATCCTTTCCATCCTCAATCTTCAAAGCATCCTGCAGCGTCTCATGATCATCCTTGTCCACCATCGGCAGGATCTGATCTACCTGATAGGCAAGTACCTCATCCAACACATGGATGTAAAATTTGTCCCCGGCTTCCATCTGATCGATATCGGTAAAAAGTCTGGCACTCGGCAGACCTCTGTGTGCCGCCAGCACTGCATGATTGCTTTCTCCTCCAATCGGAAGCTTCGTACCGTTCAGATGTCCGACTCCGGTCTGGAGTACATCATCGCCGGTTCCATGATAAATTGCAAGTTTGATATTGATCTTCGGAATGGACAGATATCCCATCACTCCGTTGTCTTCTACATTCAGGACCTTCCAGTAATCTGTGTTCTTCAGATCACCGTCATCTTCGCCAAACACATCTCCGTAGAGATCATTGTCGGTAATGGTCTGATTAAAGGCTTCCGCTTTCTGCCACTCATCGGTAAAATCCGTCGCATCCAGGGATTGTAAGTTATCTTCATAATTACTGATCAGCTGATTCTGTCGGTATGTATTCCACTGATTGGAGATCGTCGGATAAGCCAGGATGCCGAATCCAACGAGAAACAGTAATCCGAAAAGAACCGGAGCCAATCTCCTCTTTTTCTTTGCAGGTTTCTCCTGCGGTTCTACTTCTTTCATTCTTCTGTTTCCTTCTCCCGTACTACTTTCTTTCTGAATCGTTTCTCTCTGATAAACAGAATCAGGATAAACACTCCGGTAATCAAAATTCCTACGATTACCCAGAGCAGATAATTTGTATGAAGGCTGATGCCGCTGAGCGGTGTCTGCTCTGCTGCTACTTCATCTGCCACATAATCCACACGGTGTCCACGCACCAGAAGTCTCTGTGTATTCACACCATATGGGGTACAGGTCAGCAATGTCACCAGATCTTCTCCCTCTTCGACGGCCAGTGCATCGGTATCTTCCGGTTCAACCACCAGAATCTGATCCACTTCGTAACATAATGTGTTGTCCAGCACATGAATCAGGAAATGATCGCCGATCTTCATCTGATCCAGATCGGTAAAAAGAGAAGCACTCGGTAAACCGCGGTGTGCGGAAATAACTGCATGTGTGCTCTCACCGCCAATCGGAAGGGAACTTCCTTCCAGATGTCCTGCTGCCTGCTGCAGCACCTCATCACTTGTTCCGTGATAAATCGGAAGCTTGATGGCAATCTTCGGGATCTCTACGATTCCCATCATGCCGTCCCCGGTCAGGTTCAGGCAATTCATATAGGCACTGTCTTCTTCCTCTCTGGCATCCGCCACTGCAAAGGAATCAGGCAGGATACTCGGTACCAGTGCGTCGTTGTATGCCTGTGCTTTCTTCAGCTCCTTCGCATAATCAATATCTCCGGCTTCTGTCAACTCTGTGAGGTTATCTTCATAACTGCTGATGAGCTGTTTCTGTCGGTGATTATTCCACTGGTTTGCTACGAAAGGATACAGCAATAAGGACAATCCGGCTAAAAATATAATGACTATAAAAAATTTGCTTACTTTCTTTTTCATCCGGCCTCTCCTTGTTGTTGTATGTATCTCATTAATTTATGGTGGCATATCTATTATACCACATTTTTTATTAATCCGGGGCGGCTATCGCCCCGGATTACCTTTTTTATTCAGTAAAACTTACTGATTCGTTATTTATTTGTTTACTCTTTTGCGGCTAGCGAAGAAGAATCCTGCTGCTGCAACCATGATGGCACAACCTGCGATTGTGAAGAGTGTAGTACCCATACCACCGGTAGATGGAAGTTCGGAAAGTGTTGTATCGTTCATAGTAGCTGCACCCTGACGATCACTTGCCGGTTTTGTTGTATCCCATTTTGTAACCGCATTGTCTTTGTTGATAGAATATCCTTCCGGAGCAACAATCTCCTGGAACTCATATTCTACACTATCATCCAGACCTTTTACAACAGCCTTACCATTTTCATCTGTTACGATCAGGTTAGATTCTGCTTTTGCTGTTTCTAAATTATCTGTCCAGTTAACAACCTGATAGTATCCATCTTTTTTCTCTACGATTGCATATTTTGCACCTTCACTATCTGTTTCCGGTTTTACAAGAACAAATTTTGCATCTTTTAATAATGCAGATTTATCTGCTCCACCAGTTTTTGTTAATGTAACGGTACCAGTATACAGTGTATCTGTTACCGGAGTAAAATTATGTTTTCCATCACCTGGTGTAACGGTGTTGCTTACTGTTAAATCTGTTACTACTGCATCGTATTTGATTACTACTGACGCATTTGCATATTTGTTTAAATCAGCTGTGTCTAATCCAAGATAATTTGTTAAAGGAATTGTAATGCTGCTATTAACAACATCTACTAATACTGTTGCTTCAGGTAAATCGCCAACTTTAATTTTTACAGCTACCTTACCATCAGCATTTGTCACATAGTTAGCACCACTGATTGTATCTACGATCTCATATTTAGTAATTGGATTATTATCACTTACATATGGAATCTGTGTTGTAACAGTATACTCAACCTGTTTTCCTACTGCAACAACTTTGTCTCCCTCATTATTCTCTTTTGTAATATCAACAGTTGTACTTTTTGCTGTAATTGGCTCTGCTTTTAAATCTGACGGAATACCTGTTGTTTTGTTATAGTTATCAAAAGAAACATATGCAGCCATTGGGTTATATGTATAATTACCTGCTGAATCAGCTTTTACTACATAAATACCTGCACTTGCAATTTCACCGATTGTAGCGGTTCCATTTTTATAAGTTATATTTCCTGTTTCAGTTGGTGTAATTCCTTCTAAAGCTTTCTGGAATTCACTAGCAAGCATTGCTGTTGTTCCTGCCGGCATATTTGTTGCATTATCTGTTTTCATTTTGATCAATTTCCAAATAATTTCCTGATCAGATAAACTAGCGTATGCTGAATTTACATCTTTACTTCTAAATGCATTTGCATATCTAGCATCAACAAATTCCCAACCTGTCGGCTGTTCCAGATTTGGTCGAATAATCTGTACATATTTAACAGTTGCATCCTTGTCCAGTTTGTTCACAACAATCGAAGTCTTGTTTGTTGCTGCGAAAGCGGTAATACTCATTCCGAGTACCATTGCCAGTGATAAGATCACTGCTAAGATTTTTTTCATCTTTTTCATCTCGTTTTCTCCTTTTCTTTTTGGGCTTTGCCCATTTATCTTGTCCCGTTTCGGGAAGATAGTTAAATTGATTTGTTGTTGCCAGCGGCGGCAGGCCGCTGAAAAGTCAAGTTACGATATCTTATCTTTTCAGCACCTCCCTGCGTTTGTTTTTATATAAGATCCACGCGGCTGCTCCCATGAGAAGCATTCCACCGATCATATACAAGAAGATTCCTGTTCCGCCGGTTGATGGCAGTGCATATACCGGAGTATTTTCATATACATATGCATCATATGTCTTTCCAGTAGTATTATTTGTTAATGAAATAGCTGATATTTTATTTCCATTTGCATCTTTAATTGTTACTGAAGTATCAGCTATCTCGATTCTCCACTGAACTTCACTCTTTGCGTATCCTGCCGGTGCTGATGTTTCTCGAAGAGTATAAGTGTCTTTTACCATCTCGCTTAATGAGACTTTCGTTCCATCTTTATACCATTCTACAAAACCATCGTTATTAGATTCTCCTATGTAACAAACATCAGACCCTTTCAACAATTCAAATTTTGCACCACTCAGCATTGGATGATTTCCTGCCGAATCTGCACTTGTACTCTGTTTTACAATCGCCCAAAGAGCAAGAACATGTACTTTGTATGTACCTGTCACGGATGCATCTGTAACAACCGCTCCACTAATACTTGTATTGGCATCTGGTTCAAGAACTGCAGTATCTTTTAGCATATCTTTTCGTTCCGCAACTACTTTTGGTACAAATGTAACTGTTAATTTATATTCTTCTACATCCTGTCCTACTTTTGTTGCGGTATGATCTTCTAAAGAATTAACTTTTGTACCTTCTGCTTCATACTTCGTGTTCCTATACATGTATACAAATTTACCTTCAATATCTGAACTCGAGTTTGTATAGCTGTATGGAACTTCTACTGTTCCGCCATTCTTTAATTCAGCAAGCTGCTCTGTTGTCAACTGAGGAATACCTTTTGTTACTGCTGTATTTCCATCCAATTCTGTCATTTTATAGGTTCCTAACAGTTCACCGGAGAATTTACTAGATTCAATCGTATCACCTTTGTAATAAGTGATTTCCTTATCACCAATACTTGGTGTCAACAACTTCACATTCACAGATGGCTGTGGGAATAACTTTGTATTTTCACCTACCGTAATTCCTGAAGCAGAACCATTTGTGGGAATCATATTCCCACCGATGAAATCATCTTTTGCTTTAATCTCAATGGTTTCATGCCATCCTGGTGTATCTCCAGTTTTACTATTTACGGTTGTATCAGTCCATGTTACGGTTGTAGTTCCATTATCGTTATAAGTAACTTGCACGTCGCTTCTTTTTGCGAACGTATCTTTCTGCTTAGCAGTAAGTTCAAATCGACTGTCAATTACATCTGTGATGGTTGCAGTAACGGAATTAGGCATATTCTCAGTAATGCTGTTAAAAATATTGTACAAACTTTCAATACTATCAGCTGTCATGTACTTGCTAGCATCAGAAGCAACATCTGTCATGAACTTATTAATTTTCGCTATTGATGCACCACTGAGTTTACCGTTGCTACCAGCTGCATCGAAAATACCAAGCGAATATATATCTGCTGTGTAATCTCTTTTTATTTCCGAAGCATATTCTACAGCATCCTTAGCGACATCATCATCATATGAACTGTGTTCTGTCGGTACACCATCTGTTAAAAATACTACCATTTTCTTACGGCCATCTGTTTGATTAACACCAGCCCATTTTCCACTGGATGAAAATACTTTTTTAGCTTTTTCAAATCCATCCGCTGTATTAGTTGCCCCATTAGCACCCAAATGTTCAATCCATGAATCTATCGTTGCCTTTGAATCGCCAACCCGCAACAAATATTTCTCATTAGATTTTTTAATAGACGCTGACCCGCTAAAAGAAACTATGCTGATTCTGCTATCCGGATTTTTTTGTTCTACGTTCGATACAAACGCCTTAGCAGCATTCTGCAAAGCCGCCATCTTTGTGCCATCTGATGTTCTCGTATAAATTTTTGTTGAACCACCCTGCGTAACTTTTACTATATTTGAGTTAGCATCCTTATAATACCAATACGAGTCTCCATAATAACCCGAATAATAATTCAAACTCTGGTAAATTTTATCATCTGTTTTGACAAAATATTTATTTTCATTATTATAATAGTTTGCGTTCAGAGTACCTGTATACTCAGTATACTTATATAAATTGTCGCCCATACTTCCAGATGTATCTAATACCATAACGATATCATACGGAGTTGTTTTTGTAACAGTTTGCGTTGCTTTTGAACTTGCAGTTAAGTCAACTTGATAGGTTCTAGCATTGTAATCCTTCACAGAAACTGTTTTATCACTTTCTACACTCTGGGATACAATATCTTCCTGCGTACTATTTACAATATGATAGGTACCATCAGTAGCATCTAATGTCTGTTGAACAGTACCTGTGCTGTCATACAGTACAGCCCTCAACGGACTTCCTTCCAGTTTAACTTTCCACGTTGTTGTAGTTGCTACATACGGTGAAGGAACTGATACTTCGCTTAAAGTATAAGTAAATCCTTCTTTTAATCCTGTAAATGTAAGCTTTCCATCTGTACCAGAAGTTACTGGCTGTGTATCATTTGAATTGCTGTCTTTCGTAACTTTAAATACTGCACCTGGAATAACCATTCCAGAAGTATTAACTTTTGTAAGTTTTAAAGATGAAGTATCCAACATACTGGTATCAATAACTGTACTGTTTGGAAGCGTAAAATCCATCTTACAGTTTGATGCATTAGCACCGCGTTCCATATAAAGGATTGTTAAAGTATGTTTTTCATCTTTATTTTTTATACCGTTTCCATCAGCATCTGCCTCAAGGAATTTAATTTTATCTTCTAGGGTGTAATCTGTTTTTCCAAGAAGTACCTGCCATAAATCTACACTATCTTCAATAGCTGCATGGATACCACCAATATCGAGAACTACCCGACCGCCATTCTTTTCTGCATCAAGAACAACCCACAGATCATCATCGCCTTTAAAATGATACTTCAAGCCACCGAGGTAATCCCCAAGTGTAAACTGGACATCATAACGCATACCAAAGTAATCATTATGTTTTTTTCCACTCGAATCGGTATCAGCTGTCGTGTTTTTGCTATCTTGTGTTGTACCTAAACCATCTAATGGAAAGAAATTTGTACCAGCATCACGATTATAGTTGCTTAATTGTGAAGTCCCTGCAGCATTCGTAACATCATATAATGTATAGTTGTCACCATTTCGTTGGAAAGTCAGCTTATACTGATCCGGATAAATATTTTTCCCAGTTTTTGTTTCTTTTGTGAAATATCCAGGTTCATATAACTGAGCATTATCAGATGTTTTCCCCATCTTTAAAGCACCGCTGTCATAATCGATACCTGTAATAATTCCCTTTGCGGCAAAAGCAGTTCCATCGGTATTAGAACCATATACATGGGTCTTACCATTGATTGTTTCCTGGTTCACATTCCTACCGTCGCTTTTCTTATTCCATGCGTTAATATAATATTTCTTTCCAGATACTAATATATTTGTGTCATATGTATTACAACCTTCTCCTGTTGTTCCGCTGGCCAAACGAGACGTCTTCGGAATATTAGTACCATAATTTTCAGAGCTGTTTATACCTGTATCAGTCCCATTAATAGTATAGTCAAACATCTGAACCGGACGTTTGGTAATTGTTTCGGTTGTTGCACGATAATACACACGATATGTCTTATCTGTGGCAAGTACAATATTTCCTCTGATTGGATCAGTTGATGCCACTCCATCATTTACTTCAACAACTTTTACAGCCTCATAATTTGTCAGTGAACTTAAATTCTCTATTTTCTGATCGTTTGACAAATGTACCTTTGACTCTTTATACAATGGAGCCTTTTCATTTTCTAAATAGTGTTGAACTGTGATATCTACACCAGCTGTTGCACTAGTTGTAATTGAATATCCGGATGCAGATACATCTACCGTCTGTACACTTTCATCTTCATCCTCTAGCTGAGCTTCTTCTGTTTCCTTTTCAACTACATCAAAACAACCAACCACAACTGTCTCTGTTTCCAATTTTACATCCTCTTCGAATTGAAGAGTATCTTCTTTCAGCTCATATAAAGTAATTGTCTCATCAGAACTGTCATATACAAATCCCATTGCATGCGCTGTATCCAGGGATGTATTTTCAAACCGGAAATTAACTGCTTTTTCCGGAATCTGTGCTTTATCTTCTGTGCTGATCCGGAAGGAAACATCTCCCATAACTGCCTGATGAACAGTATATCCGGTATTGCCTGTATTCTCCAGTTCTGTCTGAACAGCTTCCAGTACCGTAGACTCTGATGTCTCTTCCTGCATATCCATCTGCAGCTCGGCATTGTCTGTACTTGACTTGAATGTGCCTCCCGGTACGGTCGCATATAAAGTTCCCTGCGATGCACCATCTTTCATTATTTCATGGGATAATTCCACGGTATCCTTCGGCACATAATAAAAGTTTCCATCAACAGCGAATGCTGTGATCGCTGTACTCAACACCAACACCATGCAAAGCACAAATGCCAGTAGTTTTTTCTTCTTTGTATGTTTCATGGCGTCCTCCTTCTATCTTTTATCACTGCATATATCTTCGCTGTCATTCTTTGTTACCAGTGCTCCGTCTATCAGCTTGAGCAGCTCCAGAGCACTGCGAAAGTACTGCTCGCGTTGCTCGTCTACCCAGGTTACACTTCCCTGCCAGGTCGAATTCTGCTGATTCATGATTTTTATAATAAATGTCTCTGTTTTTTTCTGTCTTTCACTCATGTCAGTACCTTCTTTTTTATTCTTAACTCATTGCTTCGTTCTATGTTGGTATTCTATCTCATCTGACATTACAGGAAACATTACATTCTCTGTCACTATATTAACTTTTTTAACTTTTTCACGTTTTTCTGCAATCGTGTAATAATTTGTAATATTTTTCGCGTTTTTATTAACAAAAAATCTCCATCACATCTTTTTTAATGGTGTGATGGAGATCTCTGTTTGTGCTAATCCAAAGCGTTATTTAATATTTTGATAAATTCCAGTACACTGGCAAACTGCCAGGCTTCGTCTTCTTCCACCCATTGGAGAAATCCCTGCCAGGATGAATTCTGACGATATTTTACATTTAATAAAAATGTTCCTTTCTGTCCCCGCATCTGTAATATCTGTTCCTGTTCCAGCTTCTTTTCCAGTTTCTGTCCCTGTACAGATTCTTTTCTGTGAAAAGAACGTGTCTGTGTAGCTGCCTGGGGAAATTGCAGACAGTCAAAAAATTCTTCTACTGTCTCAATCATCCGGATGATATTGCTGAAAGCTATCGCTTCTTCGCTATAGCAATGATAGATTTTCCCCGTCATTTCTCCGTCTTCCACGCTGTCGATGCAGATATTAATGAGATTTGGAACATGCCAGGCAATCGGGTGCTTCTGTTCCATATATTCGTTCCCCCTCATATTCCGTCTGTTGTATCAACTGTTGCGCTGTCTCTTCCATCTTTTCCAGATGTTACTTCCAGCCGCTATCATCATTTCGGAACTGAATCGGAGTATCCAGGTTATCCACTTCTGCCACGGAAGATACATAGAATTCCACATATTTGTTCCAGCTTCTGTGCTCTCTGGCAAAATACTTCCGGATACGGTCAAATATCAGTCCACAATTCTCTTTGTTCGTTCCGATCAGAAGTACCAGATACTGTGACGGACTGTATTTGGTAAAGGAATCTCCTTTTCGCAGGCAATGCTGGATCGTATTCTGTAATTCTTCTGACAGGAGCTCCAGCTTCTCTGGTTTTTCCAGCGGATGTCCTTTGCCGTCTGTCAGGCTGCACAGCATCAGATATGCGGACTGACCGCTTCGCTCCAGCATACGTGTCACCAGACGGTAGCTGTCACGGAAGCTTGGAAGGCTGCAATAGTAAGCACCGCCCTGTCCTTTCTCTTCTTTCAGCCGCTGCTTGATATCCTGGATTTCTTTCGGTTTCACATGTTTCAGCTGGCTGCTCATCTGGTCGAACTGTTCCATCAGACGTTCGGAAGGGCTGATTCCCAGCTCCTCAAAGAACAATTTCGCCGTGTCGTCATACTCTTTCATCGCTTCTTTGTAACGTTTCATACCAAGGAAGCATTCGATCTTGATGCTCTGCCATTCATCGAACGGATACAGGCGGCATGCAGGCTCACAGAAGAGCAATGCCTCCTCGTAGTCACATTTTTCGATCAGACCGTCGCATAGTTCTTTCAGTGCATTGCTATACAGTTTCTTATACTGTACACTCTCCAGCAGCACCCACTCATCACCGGAGATCTCCGGCAGGAATTCTCCGCGGTACATGTTGCAGACCTGCTTGAGCAGTTCTTCCTTCTGTTTTATGTCTGCACAGTTCTGCGCTTCTTCATAAAGCTCCTGGAATTTTCTCGCATCCACAATGGTAGGAACCGGCGCATTCCATCTGTAAACACCTTTTTTGATGACGATATAGTCATATTCCGGAAGTCCCGCATCTATGATCATTTTTTTCAGGCGGTGTGCTGTCACACGCAGATTGTTCGCCGCATCTGCCAGTTCTTCTCTCACATACAGTGCATTTAACAACTTTTCACGTGCAATGCCCTGTTCGCCATAATAAATAAGAATCTGGAGCAGTTTCATCGCTTTTGTCGTCGTGTTTTTTCCGAATGACACCTGACGCCCATCATATGTAATAGAAAAATCCCCAAGCATCCGAACATTCAGTATTGCTGTTTTTTCATTCATTCGTTTTTCCTCGTTTCCCTTTTAACGATTTCTCCTTGTCTGTTTTATTTTAAAATCAGTCTAATGATTTGTCAATGACAATTTCCGTTCCATTTCATGAAGCATTTCCTGCGATTCGTTTTGCTTCTGCCTGTCAGATATGCTATACTTACGATTACACAAACCATTAAATGCCACATTTTTTCAGGCAACAGAGAGGGGGCATCTGATTTCGTGGACTTTTACAACTCTATATCGTATCGGCCAAACCGCTTTCTTCGGAACAGATTGCTTCTGTTGTTTCTGTGTATGCTGTGTATCTGCATCGCACTGACCGGCTGTTCTTCTCCGGACAGCCATGATTCTGATTCCGGTGCGGATTCTTCCGTACGGACCGCACAGGCGGACGGCACACGGGATGCTACGGCACAGGTGCTGGTTCCACAGGCGGACGGGATCGTGACTTACGGCAGTGACATCGTATCTGTGGATGCTTCGCACACCTCGGACGGCTATGTCATGCTGCGCTACACCGGCAGTAATGAAAAGGTTAAGCTGCAGGTGACACTGCCGGATGGCACGGAATACACCTATCCGGTGACAGATACTGATACGGATTCCGTCTATCCGCTGCCCGGCGGGAGCGGTTCTTACAAGATCACGCTGCTGGAATCTGTGTCTGTGGAGAACAACCTCTACGCGATTTCTTTTACCCAGGATCTGGATGTGACCATCCGTGATGAATTTTCCCCTTTCCTGTATCCGAATTTCTATGTGAACTTCACACAGGATTCGGCCTGCGTGGCAAAAGGCGAAGCGCTGGCGGAGGGATGTTCCTCGGATCTGGATGTCGTTACCAATATTTATAATTTTGTGATCAAGCATATTACTTACGACCAGGAGAAAGCGGACGCGGTTCCCTACGGATATGTCCCGGTACCGGATGATACTCTGGCCACCGGGAAAGGCATCTGCTTTGACTATGCCTCTCTGATGTCTGCCATGCTGCGTTCCCAGCGTATCCCCACCAAACTGGATGTCGGCTATTCCGGGGAGGTCTACCACGCATGGATCAGCTG